>Ga0075154_10003025_pt1 | contig 10800 bp, 8 predicted proteins | sample JI71714BDNA_FD_70965 | JGI IMG/M metagenome (GOLD analysis project Ga0075154, IMG submission 70965) | Wastewater effluent complex algal communities from Wisconsin, to seasonally profile nutrient transformation and Carbon sequestration -... | ecosystem: Engineered > WWTP > Effluent > Algae... | reverse complement strand
CCCATGGAAACCAGGCCCACCCAGCCCAGGGCACCGGAGTGCACGTGGCCCACCGTCCAGTCGGTGTAATGCGACAGTGCGTTGACGGTCTTGATGGACATCATCGGGCCTTCGAACGTGGACATGCCGTAGAAGGACAGGGACACGATGAGGAAGCGCAGGATGGGGTCGTCACGCAGCTTGTGCCAGGCACCCGAGAGCGTCATGATGCCGTTGATCATGCCGCCCCAGCTGGGGGCCAGCAGGATGAGAGAGAACACCATGCCGATGGACTGCACCCAGTCGGGCAAGGCGGTGTAGTGCAGGTGGTGCGGGCCGGCCCACATGTAGGTGAAGATGAGCGCCCAGAAGTGCACGATGGAGAGCCGGTAGGAGTACACCGGCCGCTCGGCCTGCTTGGGGATGAAGTAGTACATCATCCCGAGGAAGCCTGCGGTGAGGAAGAAGCCCACCGCGTTGTGGCCGTACCACCACTGCACCATGGCGTCCTGCACGCCGGCGTAGGCAGAGTAGGACTTGGTCATGCTCACCGGAAGCGCCGCGCTGTTGACGATGTGCAGCATGGCCACGGCCAGGATGAAGGCGCCGAAGAACCAGTTAGCCACATAAATGTGGCGCACCTTGCGGATGCCCACCGTGCCAAAGAACACCACCGCGTAGGCCACCCAGACCACCGCAATCAGCAGGTCGATGGGCCACTCCAGTTCGGCGTATTCCTTGCCCTGGGTGTAGCCCAGCGGCAGAGTGATGGCGGCCAGCACGATGACCAGCTGCCAGCCCCAGAAGGTGAAGGCCGCCAGCTTGTCGGAAATGACTCTGGTGTGGCAGGTTCGCTGCACCACGTAGTAGCTGGTGGCAAACAGCGCACAGCCGCCGAAGGCGAAGATCACCGCGTTGGTGTGCAGGGGGCGCAGGCGCCCGTAGCTCAGCCACTCGATACCCAGGTTGAGTTCTGGCCAGGTGAGCTGTGCCGCGATGATCACGCCCACCAGCATGCCCACCACGCCCCACACCACGGCCATGATGGAGAACTGCCTGACCACTTTGTCGTTATAGACCCCCGCCCGGGAGGCCGCCATTGCAACGGACATACCTTCACTCCTCGTTAATGTCTGCGGGGCTAGTGTCTTACTGCGCTGCACCAACGCACTTGACCTAAGTCAATCGCCATGAAGAATGCGCTCGCCTTCGCGCTCGATGTTGTCGAACTGGCCGGCGTGCAGCGCCCACCAGAACAGACCGATGATGGCCAGCACCAGCACCACCGACAGAGGGATCAGCAGGTAGAGAATTTCCATGGGGTGCTCCTCAGGAGTGCGTTGAAACAGTGGGGGGCAAGGGGACCGCATGGGGCGGCCGGTACCCCAGCCGCATGGCGTTGCCTATGACCAGCAGCGAACTGCCCGCCATGCCCAGGCCAGCGGCCCACGGCGGCATGTAGCCCAGCAGGGCCAGCGGGACCGAGACCGCGTTGTAAGCCGCCGCCCAGATGAGGTTCTGCCGCACGATCTGCATGGTGCGGCGCGAGAGCTTCACAGCTTCCACGATGTCTTGCAGACGCCCGCTTTGCACCACGAAGTCCGACTGGGCCTGGCTGAGCGGGGCGCCTGAGCCGAGGGCAAAAGAACAGTGGGCGCGGGCCAGCACCGGCCCATCGTTCAGGCCATCGCCGACCATGGCAATGCGGGCGCCCGCCTCCTGCAGCCGCACCACTTCCTGCAGCTTTTGCTCGGGGCTGGCCTGTGCCCTCACATGGTCAATGCCCAGTTGCTGCGCCACACGCCGTGCCGCAGCATCGCGGTCGCCAGACAGCAGGCGGGTATGCAGACCAAAAGCGCGGAGTTGTGCCACGGCATCGGCAGCACCATCCCGCAGGCCCTCCTCCAGCACGAAGGTGGCCAGCCAGCCGTCTTCGCTGGCCAGAAAGGCACAGGGCTGGTCGGGAACGCTGCGGCCCTGGCCCAGCAGTTCCGCTTCATCGAGCCCACAGAAGCGGGCCGAACCCAGCTTGAGCCAGCGCCCCGCCAGCCGGGCGTTTACGCCCTGCCCGGCCACTTCCTCCAGTTGCCATTCAGGCACGGTGCCGGTACTGCCTGCCGCAGCAGCCCGGGCGCTGATGGCGCGAGACACCGGGTGCAAGGAAGCATCGCTCAGGGGCCGGGCCAGCGCCAGTGCATCGGATGCGCTCAGCCCTGGGCGCGTGAGCACCTGCTCCAGTTGCACACGGTCGCGCGTCAGGGTGCCTGTTTTGTCGAATACCACGGTGTCTATGCCCGCCAGCACCTCGAAGGCCTGCAGGCGGCGCGCCAGCACGCCGCGCCCGGCCAGCGAACCGGCGGCAGCCAGCATGGCGGTGGGCGTGGCCAGCGCCAGCGCGCACGGGCAAGTCACGATGAGCACCGCCACCGCTACCGACAACGCGCGCTGCGGATCGATCTGCCACCAGTACCAGGCTGCACCCGCAGCCGCCAGCAGCACCAGCACCAGGAAAGGGCCGGCCACGCGGTCGGCGAGGCGGGCCAGGCGCGGCTTTTCGGTGGAGGCCTGTTCCATGAGCGCCACGATCTGGGCGAAGCGGGTATCCCGCCCCAGGCGTTGCAGCTGGATGGTGACTGGGCCTGCCAAGTTGAAGCTACCGGCCACGACGGTCTCGCCGCGTACGCGGGTCACGGGGTGCGACTCCCCGGTGAGCAGCGCTTCGTCCACCGTGGCGCCGGCGCTCTGCACCCAGCCATCGCCCGGAAAGGCTTGCCCGGCCTGCACGCGCACGCGGTCGCCCACCGCCAGGCGCTTGATGGACACGGTCTCGGTGCTGCCGTCTTCGCGCAGCCGTTCGCAGGCTTCGGGCAGGCGGTTCATCAGCGCATCGAGCGCACCAGCCGTACGGTCACGCGCCTTGAATTCGAGGTAACGCCCGCCCAGCAGGAAGAACACGAACATGGTGAGCGAGTCGAACCACACCTCGCTGCCAAAGGGTCCGGCGGGGTCGAAGGTGGCGGCGCTGCTGGCCACAAAGGTCACCAGAATGCCAATGGATACCGGCGTGTCCATGCCCACGCGGCCATGCTTCAGGTCGCGCCAGGCACTCTGGAAGAAAGGGCCGCTGGCAAACACCACCACAGGAATGCTCAGCACCCAGCTGGCCCAGCGCAGCAGTTGCTCGATGTCGGTGGGAATGTCGCCCGGCTGCGTGACATACGACGGCCACGCATACATCATGACCTGCATCATGCAAAAACCCGCCACGAACAGGCGCCACAGGGCCTTGCGGGTTTCGGCCAGGCGCTCGGTCATGCCCAGGGCTTGTTGTGCGGGCAGCAAGCGGTAACCGTAGGTGCCTACCCGGCGGGCCAGGGCAGACAGGGGCGTGAGTGCCGGGTCCCAGCGCAGCGTGAGACGGCGTGTGGCGGCGTGCACTTCGGCATGCAGCACGCCGGGCTGCTGCGCCAGCGCGGCTTCCACCGTGTCGGCGCACGCCGCGCAGTACATACCCTGCACCACCAGCACGGATTCCAATACCCCGGTGGTGTTCTGCGCGTGGCCAGGGGTGCTGGGCAGTGTGGGCGCAGAGTGGGTGAACTCGCCCTGCTCCACCGGGTCGTCGAGCACAGCAAAATCGTCCTCGACCTGCAGCGGGCCGCGGTGCTCCCAGGGCAGGACAGACGAAGCTTGAGACATGGGGGTGAGACTATCGCAGCGCCCTTGCTGGCTGTTTGACTTAAGTCAATGGACGCCGCAGCGTTGCTGCTAGGCTCAGGGACATCTTCCACAACAACACAAGGAGAAACCTCATGTACAAGCGGATTCTGGTCGCCACCGACGGCTCCAAACTGTCCAACAAGGCGGTGGAACAAGCCCTGAAACTGGCCGAAGTCACCGGAGCCGAATTGGTGGCCCTGAAGGTGGTGCCGCGCTACCCGCAAACCTACTTCGAAGGCGGCGTGGCTCTGGCCAACGCCGAGGTGGAAAAGATCGAGAAGCAGTGGCAGGAAGAGGCCAAGGTGATCGTGGCGGCAGTGCAGTCGGCAGGGCAGAAGCGCTCGGTGAAGGTGAAGCCCGTTACGGTGAAATCCGACCTGATTGCCGAGGCCATCATTGCCGGGGCCAAGCGCAACAAGTGCGACCTGATTGTCATGGCCTCGCACGGGCGCCGTGGCTTGAAGCGCCTGCTGCTGGGCAGCGAGACGCAGCAGGTGCTCACGCATTCGCACACCCCCGTGCTGGTCTTGCGCTGAGGCAGCGCCCGCAGGCAGCCCGGCCGGTGTAGAGTGCCGGGGTGCCTGAGCAGACAGAATCCCCCCAGAGCGGCCCTTCCCGGCCGCTTGCCGCTTCTGCCGATCGCGGCAAGTTCGTCACGGGCTCCACGCTGCGCCACGTAGTGTCCATGACGGCGACCGGCTCCATAGGACTGGGGTCGCTGTTCCTGGTGGACGTGCTCAACCTGTTCTACATCTCCCTGCTGGGGCAGCAGGAACTGGCGGCGGCAGTGGGTTACGCCGGTACGCTCCTGTTTTTCATCACCTCGCTCTCCATCGGACTGTCGATAGCGGCCACCGCTCTGGTATCGCGCGCACTGGGTGCTGGGGAGCGACACAAGGCACAGCAACTGTCGGGAGCCTCCTTGCTCATCATGGGCGGCGGGCTGCTGCTGGCCGCCTTGCTGGTGTTTCCGTGGCTGCCAGAGTTGCTGGGGCTGCTGGGCGCTACGGGTGCCACGGCCGATCTGGCCTTGCGCTTCTGCCGCATCGTTCTTCCCTCCGCGCCATTGCTGGGGCTTGTCATGTGCCTGGGTGCGCTGCTGCGTGCGCTGGGCGACGGCCGCCGTGCCATGTTCGTGACGCTGGGCGGCGGCCTGCTGACCGCCGTGCTCGACCCCCTGCTGATCTTCGGTCTGGGCTGGGGACTGGACGGGGCGGCCGTATCCACCGTGCTGGCACGCGCGGGCATGGTGGTGCTGGGCTTCTACTTGCTGCTCACGCGGCACGGTCTGCTGGCCTGGCCCACGCGGAGCACCCTCTCCCATGCACTGCCCGCCTACGCGGCCATTGCTTTGCCAGCCGTACTCACGCAGGTGGCCACACCGGTCGGCAATGCCTTCGTGACCGCAGCCATAGCGCCCTTCGGTGACTCTGCGGTGGCTGGCTGGGCGGTGGTGGTCCGCATCATTCCTGTAGCCTTTGTGGCTCTGTTCGCCCTCTCGGGGTCGGTGGGCCCGATCCTGGGGCAGAACCTGGGTGCAGGCAGAGTGGACCGGCTTCGTTCCACCCTGCGCGACAGCCTCAAGGTGGTCCTGGTGTACGTGCTGGCGGTGTGGCTGCTGCTCGCACTCGGGCGCAGCCTGATTGCCGATGCCTTCGGGGCCCAGGGCGAGGCCCGCCAGATCATCGAGTTCTTCTGCCTGTTCGTGGCTGGCAGCTTTGCATTCAACGGGGCCCTGTTCGTGGGCAACGCCGCCTTCAACAATCTGGGCTTTGCCATCTACTCGACGGCACTGAACTGGGGCCGTTCCACCCTGGGTGTAGTGCCCTTCATCTGGCTGGGCGGCCAGTGGTTTGGCGCCGTCGGGGTGGTGGCGGGCTACGGGCTGGGGGTAGTGCTGTTCGGGGTACTGGCTGTACTGCTGAGCTTTCGCGTGGTGGACCAGTTGAAACGCTAACCTGCAGGCCGAGAGCCGATCGGCCGGCTACCTGGCTCGGCTCCTAAGCTCAGTTCTTCTTGTACAGCCCCTCGTACTGCTGACGCAGCACATTCTTCTGTACCTTGCCCATGGCATTGCGGGGCAGGTCGGACACCACCACGCAGTGCTTGGGCACCTTGTAGTTGGCCAACTGGCTTTTCACCAGTGCAATGAGTGCTGCTGCCTCGGGCGCAGGTTTGCCCGGCTGGGCCACCACCACAGCCACACCCACTTCGCCAAAGTCGGGGTGGGGGACGCCCACCACCGCCGTTTCTGCCACTCCCGGCTGTTCGTTGAGCAGCGCTTCAATCTCGGCCGGGTACACGTTGTAGCCCCCGCTGATGATGAGATCTTTGCTGCGCCCAACAATGTGCACGTAGTCGCGCTCGTCCTGCTTGCCTACGTCGCCGGTCTTGAACCAGCCATCGGGCGTGAACTCCTCGCGGGTTTTCTCCGGCATACGCCAGTAGCCCTTGAACACGTTGGGGCCGCGCACCTGAATGCCGCCAATCTCGTTGGTGGGCAAGGGCCGGTTCTGGTCGTCCACCACCCGCAGGTCCACCCCGGGCAACGGGAAGCCCACCGTACCGCCGCGGCGCTCGGCCTGTCCGCCGTGGCGCGCATCGGCGCTGTAGGGGTTGGAGGTGAGCATGAGGGTTTCGCTCATGCCGTAGCGCTCCAGAATGGTGTGGCCGGTGCGCTCCTGCCAGGCCTTGAATGTCTCGATCAGCAGGGGCGCAGACCCGGAGATGAACAGACGCATGGACTTCACGGCCTCGGGCGTCAGGCCTGGCTCGGCCAGCAACCGCACATAGAGCGTGGGCACGCCCATGAACACGGTGGCCCTTGAGAACCAGGCCAGCGCCTTCTTCGGGTCGAATTTGGAGAGCCACAGCATGGGGCTGCCGTTGATGAGCGCGCCGTGGATGGCCACGAACAGGCCATGCACATGGAAGATGGGCAGCGCGTGCACCAGCACGTCGCCGCCCTGCTTTGGCGTGCGCCAGCCCCAGTAGCTGCGCAGCGTCACGGCGTTGCTCAGCAGGTTGCCGTGGGTGAGCATGGCGCCCTTGCTGCGGCCGGTGGTGCCACTGGTGTAGAGAATGGCGGCCAGATCGTCGGCACCACTGGTGGCAATGCGGTGCTGGTCGCTGTGGTGCGCGGCGCGCTCAAGCAACGTGCCGGTTCTGTCGTCGTTCAGGGTGAATACGTGGCGGGTGCCAGCCTTGAAAGCGATCTTGCTGACCCAGCCAAAGTTGGCCCCGCTACACACAACCACTGCAGGCTCTGCGTTGCCCACGAAGTATTCGATCTCGCCCTTCTGGTAGGCCGTGTTCAGTGGCAGAAACACCAGACCGCAACGCAGCGTGGCCAGATACAGCACCATGGCCTCTACCGACTTCTCCACCTGCACCGCCACACGTGAGCCCGCAGGCAGTTCCAGAGACTCCAGCAGGTTGGCCACCATGGCTGTGGCGCGGTCCAGGTCGCGCCATGAGTACACGAGGCCAGAGTCGGTCTCTACCGCAGGCAGGTCCAGGTTGGCAGGGAAGGAAGCGCGCAGCGCAGCAAACAGGTTCTGATTCATGGGAGTGGACTGCCGAGGCAAGACAAAAAGCAGGGGGAATTCCATGGCGCAGCGCGCCGGTGCCGATGGCGCATTGCGCCAGTTCCCACAGACACCGCCCGCCCGGGAGCGGGGGTGTCCGTGGGGTGTTCATTCAGTCCAGCTTGGCACCAGACGCCTTCACGACGTTGGCCCACTTGTCCAGCTCGGACTTGATGAAAGCACCAAACTGTTCGCCGCTGAGGTTGGGGAAAGAGGCGCCCTGCTTGGTCCACACCTCACGGGCCTCAGGGGTTTCGCAGGCGCGGCGGAATTCCTCCACCGCACGCCCCATGGCGTCGGCCGGTGTACCGCGCGGCGCCCACACGCCGTACCACGTGGTGACCTGGTAGTCGTTGAGGCCCAGTTCGGAGGAGCACGGCACATCGGGGAAAGCCGGGTTGCGCTGGGTGCCCGATACCATCAGCGCCTTGATACGCCCACCAGCAATGTGGCCGGCCGAGGAGCCCAAGCCGTCGAACATCATGTCCACGTTGCCCGCAATCAGGTCCTGCAGGGCCGGGCCTGCGCCGCGGTAGGGAATGTGGGTGATGAAGGTGCGCGTCTGCAGCTTGAACAGTTCACCAGCCAGATGGTGGGAGGTACCGCTGCCGGCCGAGCCATAGTTGTACTTGCCCGGGTTGCTGCGCACCAGCCTGAGAAACTCCTGGAAATTGGCGGCAGGCACCTTCTGCGGGTTCACCACCAGCACCTGGGGCACGCTGGCCACTTGCAGCACTGGCACCAGGTCGCGCTGCAGGTCGTAGTCCAGGCGCGGGTACATGCTGGGCGCAATAGTGTGGTGCACCGCGCCCATGAAGTAGTTGTAGCCGTCGGGCGTGGCCTTGGCGGCCGCGCTGGCGCCCACGGTACCGCCGGCGCCGCCCTTGTTGTCGATCACCAGTGTGCGGCCGGTCAGGCGGGTGAACTGCGCCGCCATGGGGCGGGCGAAGGCGTCGGTGCCACCACCGGCCGGGAAGGGCACGATCATGTTCACCGGACGGCTGGGCCAGGTGCTCTGCGCATGGCTACCGGTGGCGTACAACAACGAGCCAGCCAGCGCGGTGCCCAGCACTTCGCGGCGGGTGAAGGATTTCTGCATGTTTGTCTCCTGTGGGGTTTTTAACTTCGTTGCTTCACTCTGCATCAAAGGTACAGGTCCTTGACGGCAGAGGCCATGGGAATTTTTCCCTGTGCCAGTTGTGAGCGGTTGTGGTCCAACCGCTTCAGATCATAAAGATAGTTCACCATCAGCCCATAGGACTGCTTCATGCCCTTGGAGGACGGGTCGGCCCACCAGTTCAGCCGCTCGATGCGCGCGCCATTGCCCAGATGAAAACGGGCCACGGGGTCCAGGGGGCGGCCGTCTTTCATCTCGCTGCCCAGGTAGCGCGCCGCCCAGCCCAGCAACTGCCGCCGCAGCGGCGCAGATTCGGGCAAGGCTTGCAACGGCCCAGCGTCGTCCCAGCTTTTCAACAACTCGGCGGGAGCCTGCCTGGCCAGCCAGGTGCGCAGGCCCGGAATGGGCGACAGGGTGGCGAAGGTACGCAGACGCGGGAATTCGCGCTGCAGTGTTTCCACCACGTTCTTGATGAGCGAGTCGCCAAAGCTCACACCACGCAGGCCCGGCTGCGTGTTGCTGATGGAGTAGAAGATGGCGGTAGTGGCACGCTCCAGATCGGCCGGAGCTGCAGCTTCGTCCAAGAGCGGCGTGATGCTGGATGCAATCTCGCGGATCAGGGCCACCTCCACAAAGATCAGTGGCTCCTCAGGCAGGCGCGGGTGGAAGAAACCGTAGCAACGGCGGTCGCTGTCCAGACGGTTTTTCACATCGGCCCAGCTGCGTATGTCGTGCACCGCTTCGTACTGGATGAGTTTTTCCACCAGCGAGGCCGGGGAATCCCAACTGATGCGGCGCAGCTCCAGAAAGCCCACATCGAACCAGGTGGCGAACATGTACTCCATTTCGATGTCGAGGGCCAGCAGCCGGCGGTCGGTGCGCAGCGCAGGCTGGAACTCGGCGCGCATGTCCACCATGAAGCGCACGCCCTGCGGGTTGGCGCTGAAGCGCTGTAGCAGGCGCCGGCGCGGTGACACCGTGTTGCGCCGATAGATGACTTCGGCGGCAGCCGCGTGCTCGGTACCCGCAGCGGCCGCCAGTTCGGCCTGGGCGGCTGCAGTCTGGACTGGGTCGGCCATGAAGCGCTCGCTCATGAGCAGCCACAGGTCGCGGCGGTGACCGGCAGGGGCCTGCGCGTACCAATCGATCACACCCTGCGCACGCCGCCCGCCCTCCACCTCGCTCACCAGCGGGTCCACAATGGCCTGCAAGTCAGCGAGCAGTTGCCGCAACATCCGCGGCGACAGGCCCTCGGCATCGCGCCGCAGGCTGCCCTTGAGGCGCTCTTGCGTGGACCGGGGCTCTGCGTCCTCGCGACCGCTGCGCCGTGCGCGCGAGGTGAACAGCGCCACGCTCTGGCTCAACCAGTTCTGTGCGCTCATGCCAGTACCTTGGTACTGCGCTGCCGCGCCAGTTCGCGCAGTGCCGTACGCTGGCGCGTCAGGTGGGTGCGCATGGCCGCTTCGGCCCCTTCGGCGTCGCGCGCCTTGAGCGCAGCAAACACCGCCAGATGCTCCGACAGGCTTTGCTCCAGCCGCCCCGGCGCATGCAATTGCTGCAGTCGGGCCAGCTTCAGTATCTTGCGCAAATCGGCAATCGCCTGGGCCAGCCAGCGGTTGTCGGCCAGGCGGATGATGGCCTCGTGGATGGCGAAGTTGGCTTCGTAGTAGGCCGCGATCTGCCCGGCCTTGGCGTGCCTTGTCAGGCGCTCGTGGAGCACCTCCAGCGCCGCCAGATCAGCGTGGCTGGCGTTGGACGCTGCCTCGAAGGCGCAGCGGCCTTCCAGCAGCGCAATCACGGGGAATATCTCGTCCAGATCGCGCTCGGTGACTTCGGTCACAAAGCAGCCGCGCCGCGGCTCGTGGCGCAGCAAACCCTCGGCGGTGAGCACCTTCAAGGCTTCGCGCAGGGGGGTGCGGGAAATCTTCCATTCCTCGCAAAGCCCAGGCTCGTCCACGTACCCGCCCGGGGGCAGCGCGCCGCAGAAGATGCGCTCCCGCAGCTTGGCAGCGACTTCGTCGTGGAGGGAATTGAGGACCAGACGCACCAGTGATTTCCTGTAATTACAGGTAATTCTGAGCAATAGAAGGCCGCAGCCCGCAGAGGGATTACCCCAACCGCCGCGTGCGGAAACTGCTTACCGGGTGCGGTGCGCCCAGCCCCACAGGGCCGCACCGGCCAGCACCATGGGCACGCAGAGCCATTGGCCCATGCTCAGTCCCAGGCCCAGCAAACCGAGGTGGGCATCGGGTTCTCGGAAAAATTCGGCCACAAAGCGCATGACGCCGTAGCCCACCAGAAAGGCCGCCGACACCTCGCCCAGCCGGCGCGGGCCACGGGCATACAGCCAGAGCAGTACAAACAGCAGCAGCCCCTCTAGCAGAAACTGGTAAATCT
>Ga0075154_10003024_pt1 | contig 10804 bp, 6 predicted proteins | sample JI71714BDNA_FD_70965 | JGI IMG/M metagenome (GOLD analysis project Ga0075154, IMG submission 70965) | Wastewater effluent complex algal communities from Wisconsin, to seasonally profile nutrient transformation and Carbon sequestration -... | ecosystem: Engineered > WWTP > Effluent > Algae... | reverse complement strand
GTCTGACCGGCATTAAATGCCTGCTGCACTTTAATCGCGTTTTGATACTGCTCAGGCATTTCTAACGGGAGTAAATGCGGCTGGCGTTTTGGGAAACCAGCAATGGCAGCACGGCTGTTGCGAAATAAAATGCGGCCAGTGCCATGGCGATCCAGTAACTGACTCAGTACAGACTGCTCAGCGGCTTGGCGCTCTGGGCTTGGCTCGCTTTGCTGCAGTAACTGCAGTTCAGCAGACAAATCGGTTTCAGCAATTTTCTGTTGTAGCGTGGCGGCGGTGGCTGCCGAAATGGCCGGTGCATCCAAAACTTCTTTGGCAAGCTCAGCAATGGCTTTGTAATGTAACTCTTCACCAAGGAAAGTCTGATAATCATAAAACCGCGCTGGATCTAGCAGACGTAACCGCGCGAAGTGACTTTCGTGTCCGAGCTGGTCTGGCGTCGCCGTTAATAAAATCACCCCAGGTGTATCTTGCGCTAAAGCTTCAATGCGTTGATATTCGGTGCTGGGGTTATCCTGACTCCATTGCAGGTGGTGCGCTTCGTCGACCACCAATAAATCCCAGTGTGCTTCAGTGGCAGCTTCATGCCAGCTTTTTTTACGGCTGAAAAACTCTAAGCTGGTTAACACTAATTGCTCAGATTCAAACGGATTGCCGCCATCGGCTTTGGCTTCGGTACAACGTTCTTCATCAAAAATGGCAAACCGCAAATTAAAGCGACGCAACATTTCAACCAGCCACTGGTGCATCAACGATTCAGGCACGACGATCAGCACCCGTTGCGCCAAACCAGCAATCAATTGCTGATGAATAATCAGGCCTGCTTCGATGGTTTTACCCAAGCCCACTTCATCGGACAGTAATACTCGTGGTGCATGACGTTTCGAGACTTCGTCAGCGATATAAAGCTGGTGTGGAATTAAGCTAACGCGTCCGCCGCCTAAGCCACGCATTGGATTTTGTTGTTGGCGATGGATATGTTGCCAACTGTGGTAGCGTAGGGTAAACCATTCAAAACGGTCGATTTGGCCAGCAAACAGCCGATCTTGAGGTTGATTAAAACTAATAAAGTGGTCAAGAAACGTTTCGCGCAGGCTGACTGCCTCACCGTTATCGGTGCGATGACCATGATAAATTAACGTTTGATTTTTTTCTTCGATGGTATCGACCACCAGGCTGAACTCATCAGCGCTTTTGATGGTATCGCCTGGATTAAATTGCACGCGGGTCAGCGGCGCTTCGGCAATGGCATACAGCCGAGTTTCGCCGCTGGCCGGGAACAACAAAGTCAGCATGCGGCCTTCAATTCCAACCACGGTGCCCAAGCCTAAATCAGACTCTGAGTCGCTGATCCAACGTTGCCCAAGTGCAAATTTCATCATATTTTTTACCACTCCGAAAAAGGGGCTGCATGGTACTAAGAATCGTCGAAAACTGCATCTGAATGCTGCATTTTTTTTGCAATAGATGAAAATCTGTCATGCGAATGTCATCCAGAAACACGATTCTTGCTCTACATTAAAAAGAAAAGCGAATGCAATTTTTCAATTCCGCTTTACCTACGCTAAGGAGCTGCATATGGCGCGAAGAAAAAGCAAAGAAAAGAAAATCTACGTCCTTGATACCAACATTCTGCTGCACGAACCTTTCGCCTTCTTAAACTTCCAGGAACATGACGTGGTCATCCCAATGACCGTGCTAGAAGAATTAGACCATATTAAAGATAAACACAAAGATGTCAGTCGCGAAGCTCGGGTGGCCATTCGCGCTTTGGAAGACGTGTTAAAAGATGCCAGCCCAGACCAGATGCTGGCGGGGGTTGCTTTACCTGCGCCGACGGATCTCAAAGAAAGTGGCCATTTATTTATCGTCAATGACCATCATTTATCTGATCAAATCCCAGGTCTGCCGGGGGGGGAGAACGACCATCTCATTATCAATACTGCGTTGTTTTTACAGCGCGAAAAAGCGCCGGTCAAAGTCATTCTGGTCACCAAAGACATCAATATGCGGCTCAAAGCCAAAGGCGCCGGTCTGAAGCTGGTTGAAGACTACCGTACCGACCAACTGATTGACGATGTTCGCTTTTTATATAAAGGATATTTTAAATTTACCGGGGACTTTTGGAGCCAAATTAAAGATTGCCGCAGTGCCAATGAAGGCCGCGAAACATTCCACTATCTGCCCCGGGCAATCTTGCCCAATGCTTATATCAACGAATATTTGGTGGATGAGTATGAAACTTTCGCCGGTCGGGTGGTCGGTATCAATGATGTTGAAATCAAAGTTCTTGATTTGGGCTTTGAACGGCTGATGCATAAAAAAGCCTGGGGTGTGTTGCCAAAGAATATTTATCAGGCGATGGCGCTCAGCGCGCTGCTGGATCCAGAGATGGACTTAGTCATTCTGACCGGACCTGCTGGTTGTGGTAAAACGTTGCTGGCACTGGCGGCAGCTTTGGAGATGGTGATTGAACGGGGTCTGTACGATAAAGTCATCGTCACTCGCAATACACCGGAAATCGCTGAGTCGATAGGTTTTCTGCCGGGGACGGAAGAAGAAAAAATGGCGCCTTGGTTGGCTGCCATCACCGACTCTCTCGAAGTACTACATAAAACCGACGAACATCCGCACGCCAGTGTCAATTACATTATGGACAAGGCCAATATTCAGTTTAAGTCGGTTAATTTTATGCGTGGACGTAGTATTCAGAATGCGATTGTCCTGCTCGATGAATGCCAGAACTTAACCGCAGCGCAGCTCAAAACCATTATTACCCGCTGTGGTGAAGGCACTAAATTGATTTGCTCTGGCAACCTGTCGCAAATTGACAGTAATTACCTCACGGCTGTGACTTCGGGTCTCACCTATATTGTCGAGCGTTTCAAAAACTTTGAAGGCAGTACCACCATTAATTTAAACGGTGTAGTTCGCAGTCGATTGGCCTCTTTTGCTGAGGCCAATTTGTAAACAGGTTGACTTGATGGGCTGATCGGTTACGCTATTCAGCCCTGTCACATCGAGGAAGTGGAAGCCTGGTGAAAGTGTTTTCGTGGTCCAGTTTGGTTTTTGTCTTATCCATCAGCTTTATCTGGAGCTGTGGCTATTGGTTATTTTTGCAAAGTGGCTCTTGGCAGCTGTTACAGCAAAAGAACGAACTCACCCAACAGCTTGATAAAGCACAAACGTTACTGCAAAACTGGCAACAGGGTTATCAGTTGCACCTGACGTATCTGGAAACGGAGTTGCGCGAAGTACAGCAGCTGCCTGTGGCTGGTGTCGAGTCGGCTTTGGTTGATCCCTTACAACAGTTAGACGAACAAATTCGGCGGGTGTTATGGCCGGATCCATTGTTGGCTTATGCCGTATTGGATGCGCAAGGTCGGATACAACGCTTGAGTTCTGCCGATGCCAGCATTTATTTCAGTCAAACCAAGTTTCAGTCTGCCGCCTCGGCTACTTTTTTACCGCCGTTGATGCTCAAAGAGCAATGGATTTTGCCGTTGCAAGTTGATCAGCAGCAACAGCGGCTGGTGTTATGGTTTGATGCCCGCCAATTACAAGAACAGTTACAGCGGTTAATGGCAACCCCGCGTCAAGCGACGGAAATTTTGTTGCTGTCGCATGATGCTGAGATATTGTCGCGTAGTCGTTTTCAGGCCTCCTTGCTACCGAGGCTAGGCCTAGATACGCAGGATCCGCAACAAGCATTACGGATTTATGCAAAAAGGCCACCGGAAAATCTGCTACGCAGCAAACAACGATATCAAGACGTTGCCGCCTGGCCGATGACCAGCCTGATGACTGAAATGAGTCGTCAAGAGAGTGGTTTCATCGCAAGCCATTATTTGAATTACCTTGGACGAGAGACGCTCGCGAGTTACCGACTCTTAGCCGATTGGCAACTGTATTTGGTCGTCGAACGTGATGCTGGACCTATGTTGGACGAGCTCGCGCAGATGAAAATGCATTTGCTCGCGGCTTTGGCTAGCTTAAGTGTATTGTTAAGCGTGGTGTTTTATCTGATCCATCGTCAACTGCAAAGAGTGGCAATAGCTGCGAGCCTAGCAGAGCCTGATGCGGCATACACCGATCCAGAGTCACCTTTGCATGTATTTGAACCCCCGGTGCTTGGGGCGTTGGATGTTGCTGACGAAGCTGAGTCTCGGCCGGAAGCAGATGCCTTGAGCAAAAGTCAGGCGCCACTCGCAAATAGCGAAAATGAAATAACGCAAAATCTTGAAGAGCAGCTTCTAGCCTCTCAAGCAATGCAGCCAATGACTGCTTCGTCGCCAGAATTGTCTGTTCAACCAACAGTGTCACAGGGGCTGCCAGCGACCGGTATTCCTGCAACGGCTTTACTTGAGGCGTGGTTGCAGCAGCCAAATCTTGATCCAACCTTAGCTGAGATGAGTCGGAACTGGTTACAGCAGGTTCGTGCTGATGGCGCCACCCAGCAGGTGTGGTGTTGCGATATTTTGCAAGATCTAACCAGTTTGCTCGCTTTGCGCAATCAAACCGATAGCCGACTGAATTACTTGCTTGAAGCCAGTCCAGATTTTCCAACGGCGCTATTGCTGCAAAAACCACAATTGCTGTTAGTGTTGCAAAGTTTGCTGACACAAACAGAGCGCCGAGTGGCTGCTGGTACATTACTGGTTCGATTGATGATGGCAGAAACCAATCAGCTGCGGATTGAAATTGTTGATCAATCAGATAGCCTGACCGATGGTCAATGGCTGACCATGCTTGCTCCATCCAGTGAAGATCACAGCAGCATTGCCAAAGGTTATCGCCAAATTCAGCAGCAGCTATCTGACTTTAATGGGCATTTGTCGGCACGGGCTGATTTGACTGCCGGCAACAAAATCGTGTTGATAGTACCCTGTGAAGTTCCGTTGCAGCCACAGCAGAGCCAAGTAGCCCCGCTTGAGGGAAGCGCGATGTTGTTGTGTCCGCCGGGGGAAGCTCAGCAGTTGTATCGACGACTATTTAAACAAGCGGGTTTAGATTTGTTGCCATTGGACGATGCCAGTCAATTGCTGCAGTGGTGTGAGAGCTCGCCACAGCAACTGAGTAAAATGCTGATTGACGAAGATTTTGTGCAATCTGATACCGCGCTGGCAGGGAAAATAGCATCGGTCGTGCGGCGCTATTTTCCAAACGTTCAGGTGTTAGTCGTGGTGCGTCAACCCCAGCAATGGTTAGAAGTGTCCAAAACAGAGCAACTATTCATTGTCGCGAAGCCATTAACCCCATTGGTGTTGACTCAGGCTTTTGCGGCACATGCTCCAGGTATTGTCAGCACACAGCAAGCCAAAGTTTGGCTTTATCAGCCAGATCCATTGCAATATTGGTGGATTGAGCAGCAGTTGCACAGTCTGCACTATCAGGTCGCCAGAGTAATGAAACCAAGCGAGTTACCTGGTGATGTGCAAAAAGATGTGTATTGTTTGCCTTGGTCCATACATGACGATTTGATTGCAAACGGATCATTACCCACTTTTATGGTATGGAGCCATGACCACACGGCAGTACTACAAAACACCAGTCAGCTGATATGGGCCATGAGTGAAGGTGGCGCAGTGTTAAGCCAATACTTATATCAAATTACATTACAACAGCAAGGCAGTAAGACGGAAATGAACCAATGAATCCACTTCATGATGAGTATAAAAGATCACAGTTACGCACCTACATCGTTGTGGTGTGTTTAGCATTCGCAGCGGCAGTGTTTGACTATTTTATTGCATTAAATCAGCGGATTTCGCAACAGCAAAATTTACTCAATACTGCAGTGGAGGATTTAGATCATCAATTTAGTCCGTTGTTGCATTTGATGACCGTGCTCAAAGGCGATGCCGAGTTTACTCTGTTAGCGAATCAGCCTAGTGATAGCAGCAAAGCACTCGCAGGTACTTTATGGTCTGTGTCTGATCAGCAAACAACTGCTGCTTTGGGCGATGCGGAAGTCGCGATGTTGCAACAGCTGCTGCCAAAATTGCAGCACAGTCAACGCAGCACTATTGCGATTCGCCAATTCAATTATGTCTCAAATAGCGGGATTTGGTATTCGGTCAACGATGTGCGCACGGCTGCTCTTGAATTACAGTCAAAATTGTATTGGGAACAAAAGCAACAACAGCATAAGCTCGGTTTGCCTGATATTCGTCTGCATAAAGTCGATGCGGCCGAAACCGTGTTTTTGCTCGCGATCCCGCTACAGAAAAAAGAGCTTTATGTCGGTGATTTGCTGCTGGAGCTAGATTTAGCATCCATGCTGAAACTTGCGGCCAAGGCGCAGCAGGGCGCGCGGTTGCAACTGATGAACGATGTCGGGCAATCGTTGATCACGGTTGAAAAAATGCAGGTGGTGCCGAATCCGTCTTCAGATACGGTCCTTCACAGTGATAACTTAAAAGCACTGGGTCAATTGAGTCTGACTTTGCATTTGGAGCCTGTGCATATCGCTTCACTCAGCAATGAATTAATGAATTTTATTGGGCATTTGTTGTTGTACCTGGTGACCTTGTTATTGTTGGCGTTTTATTTACGCCGGCGCTTTAAAACTAAAGTGCTGTCGCCATTTCATCGGCTGTTGGTCCATATTGAGCGGTTACGTCGCGGCGATAATCAAGGGGTACGAAATATTCCAGCGGATTGGTTGCAGGTTTTTCATCAGGTCGAGCAAATCCGTCACGGAACAGATGACACTCAAAACAAACGGTGAGTGAATTGCCGGTTGTTGAGATAGGTTTGATACTTTTGCGCCAAACTGCCTAGTTTGGTGGGGGCAGGTCCTGTGGGGTCGACGATCAGATAAGTGAGCCCTTGCAAGGTTACTGTCAGTTCGTTGGCTAAAGGCGGGATTTGTGCCGCGACCACGGCGTGGTCTGGAAAATAGACAATAGCGATGCTGTTTTTAGGGAAAATATTTTGCAAAATTGCCGCAAACAGCACCGCTTTACTGTCGCAGTCGCCTGCGTGTTCGGCCAGTATTTTTAAAGGGGGGGAATAACCACTGCCTGCTGAAACTTGCCGATCGGACAGATCCTGATAGGGAATTTTCTGGATCCATTCACTGATTTTTGCCGAAATTTGCCGGATGTTATTTTTTCCATATAAATCTACAAAAGCAGTGGAAACCGGCTGCAGGGCCGCGCGGCTTTGTTGCATCACTCGTACATGGTCAGGAATGACAAAAGCCTCGCCGGTTGGACTTTTCATCAGATAATAGAAATCGCGTTTGAGGTAGTTGTCATACGCTTGTTGCTGGGCTCGTTGCAGCTGTTGCTGAACCTTTTCAACCTTTGCTTGATCCGTCCCACGGACGCTGACTTGAAAGGGTAAGTTTTTCGGTGATAACTGGACCCGTACGCCTTTTTGTTGCAGCTTCACGGCACTCAATAACACTTGATGGCGGACATGTTGCTCGGCAAGTTCAACCGAATAGCGGCGATTGGTGCCTGATTGGGCTTTGATTTGCGCATTGTCTAAGGTAAAGCGTAACTCTGGTTCAGGCGGCCACTGATATCGAAATTCCGTGGTTTTTTCAGCGATGGCTTTTTCGACATCAATGGCTGCAACGACGATGGTTGACCAGAGTAAACTATGCAGCACCAGCAGAATTTTCAGCACCAAGCGAGTTCCGTCGTTTCAGATAAACACAGCTTAATGCTAAAAAGCTGAAAACTCCAAGACTGCCACCGGATTCTTCTCGGACGATGACTTCTACATAGTTATCCCGGCTTTGATCTTCAAGCGCTAACCGATTTAAGCTGTTGTTGTCATAGCCAGACATTTCTGCCAGCAGATATCCGGTTCTGGCATCGACCAATTCAATCGCTAATTTATAATAGCCGGTGCGTAACTGGGTTAAATCAGTTTCAATGGCAAACCAATCCTGAGTACTTCTGCCATAAAGGGTGAATACTGAACTGGTGTGGATTACCCGTTTAACTCCGGTGCTGTCAATCAGACTATAAATGGCATACACCGGTTGCGAACTAAAATCAGTGTGGGCATCAAACCGGACCGATAACTGTGAGTAAAAGCCATTGTTGTTATTGTCATAGCGCATCGTTAAATCGATGGTGTGAAACCAGGCACTACTTTGAAAGGCTTGGGTGACCGCCATAGAACGATTAGCGTCAATACTCGGTAAAGCTGCGGCGCTGTTGGCTACAGTGCTGGCTGGCAGATGTGACTCTTTGGTCGGTTGTAATACTTCCAATGGTTCAGCAGCAAGCACCAAACTGCTGGTCAATAAAGTGAAAATCATCGGGAGGATAAGGGTTTTCATGGTCAGTGCTCCTGTTGCTTTGATATCATCCTTGCTTGTTGTGGCTGAATAGCTCCTGAATTTTTTTCTGATTAAAAAACACCGGTGTAACCGGTCACTGGATATAGCATGCGGATCTCAAAAACTATTGTCGTCAGCGAGCAGGCCTTAGCGATTGATCTGCTTTGTGCAGCAGTCCCTGAGCTCTCAAAAGCTCGTCTGAAAGATGCCATGAATAAAGGCGCGGTGAGCTGGCAGCGTGGCAAACAACACAAGAGATTACGCCGTGCTCAAAGCCCAGTCGCCGCAGGCGAGCAACTGCACTTAAACTATGATAGTGATTTATTACAGCGCAGCTGTGATGCACCGGTATTGTTGGCAGACGAGGGCAATTTTAGTGTGTGGTTCAAACCCGCGGGCATGTTGTCTCAAGGCAACGAATGGGGTGACCATTTGAGTTTGTTAAGGTTTGTTGAGCTTTATCATCAAAGCAAAAGGCCGGTATTTTTGCTGCACCGACTGGATCGTGAAGCCAGCGGCTTAATGGTGCTGGCTCATCAACAAAAAACGGCGGCAGAGCTAAGTCAGCTCATTCAGCAGCAGCAAATTACCAAAAAGTATCAGGTTTTAGTACTTGGAACACTGGATGCGGCCCTGATCGCCGCAGGACAGATCAATGCCAAGCTTGATGGTAAAGCCTGCGAAACCCGTTTCAGTGTGGTGCCCAATTGGCATGATAGTTCGACAACTTTACTCGATATCACGTTGATCAGTGGCAGAAAACATCAGATCCGCCGTCATTTTGCAGATCTGGGGCATCCGGTGATGGGGGATCCTCGGTATGGCACGCAGAATCAAGATCCAGCGGGGCTTGGCCTACAAGCGGTGGAGCTGAGTTTTGCGCTTGCCGCAGGCCGCCGCAAATATCATTACCAGCTACCGGCGGAGCATTGTCGGTTTCAAGGTTCATGACATTGTAACGACGAGCTGTTTCAGTTCTCTTGCCGACCTTTGCGACTTGCTCAGTCTGTGCTCAGGTCGGTACTTGCTAAAAATACAGCTGACGATTTATTGGGGAACCGTCAAAGGCAAATCATTACAACTTAAGCTAATTAACCCCAACCGCAGGGCATTATAAATATCGGAACGTACATTTTCAGTTTGCCAGCTGCATGGATTGGGCTGAGTGCAAGCTAACTGTACCCGATAGAGCTGTTGGTTAATCTGTTGTTGTGTTGCGAGTTGCCAACTGAACCAAATCAGCTCACGTAGACCCGCTAAATCGGCCGCCTGCCAGTAATCTCCCAGTAATGGCTGCAAAGGGGTGACAAAACTGAACAAAGTGGGTTGCGTTGGCAGCTCCGCCCGTTGTTGCAGCAACAGCGTATTGACTTGCTGTTCAATCGCCGAAAAACCACTGGCCGGGCAACGCCAGATCAGCCAGACGGCGTCAGTATGCACGGTATAGCTAACCAGATGCTCTGCAGGTAAACCATTGATTAACTTTTGCATCGCCTGACGAAGAATGTGCTCACCAAACAAAAATTTGAATTGTTGGGGTTGTGCCAATTGGATCGTCTGTAGCATGAGCGGCTGATTTTTTTGATACTCGCGTTGTAATTTACGACTGAACTCTGTCCAGCTGGTCGCTTGGGGGAGGTAATTGGTGTCTGGTTGATCTTCAATCAGACTTGGTCGCAAACGGCGTTTGAACAACCAACCAAGACTGGCCAACCAACCCAGGACTAATACAACAATAAACAACAGATACCAACGCAGCTGGATTTTTGCGGCATTGAGCTGTTGTTTTTGTTGTTGCAATTGCACGCTATTGTTGAGCAAATCGACCGTGTATTTTTGCTGGTTATTTAATAATGTTGTTTGTAATGCCGTGACTTTTTCGCTGGCTAGAAAGGCCTGTTGCCATTGCAAACTTGAGGCTTTGAGCCTGGCGTCGATCATCCAATAACGATGTTGCAGGAATTCTGGGGCATCGGTCAGTAAGGCCTCTGCGGGCATTGCGGCAGTGGCGGCTGCAATATCTTGCTGTTGCAACGCAACATCAACCAAAGCAAGACTGATTTCCAGTTGTTGCCCAGCATGGCCAATCTGATTAAACAAATGCAGTGCTTTATTAAGAAGTTGACGAGCTTGCGGCAATTGTTGTTGCTGAATTGACCATTGTGCTTGCCCAAAGTACACCAGTGCAATGAGATGGGTATCCTGCAGTTCAGTGGCTAATCCCATTGCTTTGACAAGAATGGGCTCTGCAGCAGCGGGTTCGGCCATTTGTAAGTAAGTTTCCGCCAGATTCAGCCACACATTCAATTTTTGGCTGCTGTCGGTAGGTTTATGGTAAAGCTGCTCAGCTTTTAAAAAGTGTTCTAACGCCAGTTGATACTGAGATAATTTTCGATAGGCCATGCCAAGACGTAAATGGATCGAAGCCAATGAACTGGTTCTGTTTAATTCAACAGATAGCTCCAGAGCTCGGTTCAAATGTAACTGCGTCAGCACAAAATT
>Ga0075154_10003023_pt1 | contig 10804 bp, 21 predicted proteins | sample JI71714BDNA_FD_70965 | JGI IMG/M metagenome (GOLD analysis project Ga0075154, IMG submission 70965) | Wastewater effluent complex algal communities from Wisconsin, to seasonally profile nutrient transformation and Carbon sequestration -... | ecosystem: Engineered > WWTP > Effluent > Algae... | reverse complement strand
GTTAATATGTAAGCATCTGCATGTTCTGGCATTAACATGTGAGGCACAACATCATACTGATGATTTAGTAATACTCTTAACTTTAACTCACCTTCGATTGGAATAATCTGCACAGTGTTTTGAGCTTGTAATTTAAAGTACTGATTAGATTTTAACATCATTGCATCAACATTCATTGATTCATAAAGCTCTTCTAAGAACATGGCTTGTTCTTCGCTCACTCCTGTAAATGTGCGCTTAGGACATTGCATGTAAATCTTTGCCTCTTGATTTACAATTCTCTTACAAAGATTAATTGCACTAATAACTGGCAATGAGTTGATGTCATCAGCACCATAGAAAGCTTGTAGATGTTGTTTAACGAATGGCAACATGCGATCCATGTAAACTTCAAATTGCTTTAGAGATAATTGTTTTCTCTCTAAGTTTTCAAATGACTTAATCTCTTGAGCAATCTTTTTTAAGATAGCTGAATTTGCATAATTTAAAGACATTATTTATTTCCTTCCTTGAAACTCGACCTTAGCAACACTTGGATTAATTGGATCTAGTGCCCAACATGCATATCCTAAGCAATCAGAAATATGCGTCAAGTGCTTATTAGGTCCTGATTGATCGAGCTTATTATCTTTCCATGATACTTTTTCTAAGTCGTTAATTAATTTCCTACACTTAGGATCAATGATAATCCTGTCTTGTTGGAATAGTCTATTAACATTATTCACCCTATCAAACACAAAAGGATTTCTTGTTGGCATTATTCTAAATCCTGCTTGCTCTAAAATATTAAAGTCTGACATTCCAGATGTCTTTCTATTTGCACCAGTGCTATCAGGAATAATTGTAGAGCCTTTTAATCCTTTAATATTTAACTCACTTGTCATTTTGTATGTGTCTGAGTTTTCTAAATAAACCTCATCAAGTATACATAGCTTGTTGTTGATGAGTTGAATTATTGCTGCTGTCATTGGTGAAACGTTAAAGTCCATTCCAATAAAAATAGTTCCTGGTTGTTTAGAAACTGGACTAACGTGTTGATCTCTTCTGAATGAATAATAAACTTGGCCATCTGATTCATCGTTAAACTCACCATTAAGAAATCTGTTTCTTTCTTTTTCAGGCATTGCCTCTAATAATTTTAAATAATCAGAATCAATGTTTTCAAGATTATCAATTGGGTTCATTTGAAAATAAGCATAGTCATCTATGTTTTTTAATGGCACGTTTTCTATTGGGTCTAATTTATTTATGAATACTTGGTATGGCCATGTAGCTTTAGTTCCTGGGTTCATATCATAATAAACTTTTTTCTTAAGCTCATTCTTTTCAGCTAGCCTTGTAAGTGCTACTTGTACTGACGAATAATCAATCTGGCTTATTTCATTAAAAAATATACTGCTAAACTCTTGTCCTAAAATCTTTTCAACTCTTTCACCTGTGTCTAAACCACCAAAAAATATCTCTGATCCGTTTGGAAGTATTGCTACATAATCAGTTTTATTCATCGTGTATTTAAGATTAGGGAAACACATGCTCATAACTTTAGGGAACGTGTCCATTACAATAGATCTTTTAATGTGATTAAAGTTTAGTCTTAAAATACAATGTCTAGACTTTACCTTTGCAGCTCTAATTATAATTGCATAAATAATTAAAAGAGACTTACCAGCCCTTGAGCCACCAGATAGAGCAACGTGTTTTGCGGGTCCAGCTAAAACTACGGTTGCTTTCTTTTGTGCTAGTGTCTTTTTAAATTCAGATTGCATTAATTCTTTTATCAGCTATATTGAAATACTCTTCATTAAGCTCAATGCCGATAAACTCAAAGCCTAACTTCTTTGCAGCAATTCCAGTGCTACCGCTGCCCATAAATGGATCTAACACAATGCCTTTTGGTTGTGTCACTAACTTGATTAAATATTCCATTAGTTTGATTGGTTTTACAGTTGGGTGATGATTTGCTTGTGGAATACACGGGTTTTTATCTCCATTAGTAAAGCAATCATGTGAATTTGATTTTGATGATTCTAAGGAATATTTTTGTTTTAAATCCAATTCATCAAGCCCTGCATTTCGTTCGCGCTTACTTGCTTTTGCTACATAGAAAAATCGTGATGCGCCGCCTGAATTTGCAGGACCGAAATCTTTTTCATTTCTATTTGCAGTTTTCCAACCACCAGGTTGAACAGTATTAGCAGATTTTCCTGTTTGTTTAAATGATCCACTCTTTAATAGTCCGCTCTGTTCATCAAGCGTCTGAGCTGCATTTTCATCAAATATTACATTTGCTGGCCATCGGCCTTGGGTATGTTGATTGTAAATAGTGTCTCTGTATTTTTCTGTATTGTCTGATTTGTAAGAGTTGCTTTTTATATTCTGGTTTGTTGTTGAATTAATCTTGTCCGATGTTTCAATCCTAGTCCCATCAATATTTAAAGCACCTGTTCCATACTTTAAAACATTTTCAGCAACTGTTAAGCCCTTTTCTAAGGGCTTTCTTGCAACACAAATTGGTTCATTCGCTGGCTTTAAGGCCGTGCCCCATCCTTTAAATTCACCTTCTTTTATATTATGTGATTTAGGAAATCCAGATCCGTAAATCCATTGAATACAATCTCTAATTTCAAACCCTGCATCCTCAATAGCAACAACAAGACGATGATAAGTCCTAGTGCCACCGAATGATAATAGATGACCACCAGGTTTTAAAACTCTAATTGCCTCTTTCCATATTTCTATTGAAGGCACATCATAATCCCAAGATTTACCCATAAACTTCAGTCCGTAAGGTGGGTCTGTAACTATAGAATCAACTGAATTTTCTTTCAGTTTTTTCATTTCATCTAAGCAATTTCCGTTAATATTCATAGCTCTTCGTCATCTTTTTGGATCTTAATTGAAATGCTACCTTCTGGGATTTCTAACTCTCTCTTATCGCGCCACTCTGAAGGCTGTCTATTCTTTAACCAAAAGATCATAGATGTGGGATCTGGTGCAAAATGCTCAATGTATTCATGTTCAATTGTCTTACCAGTCTTTGCGTCAAAGAATATCTTAACTGACTTCTTTGAATAACCAGTAGCTCGCTTAAAAAGAGATGCCTCAACTGCCTCATCAGCAATTTCCTTTGCCTCTTTTAGGGCGATAAAAAAGTCATCATCTTTTTTTTTCCAATTTTTAACTGTTTGCTCAGTAACGCCTAAAACTTTAGCAACTTGTGCATCAGTTAGGCTTTGCTCATACATTCTAATTATTTGCTCTTTAACAGCATCCGTTAAAATGCTAGGTCTACCCATTGCCATTTATTACCTCATCCACTGGAATATGATAATCGACACACAGTGTCTTTATGCGTTAATTAGACATTAAAACTTTTTAATGTGTCAAGAGATACCTTAACCCCTGTTTTTTGATGGGGGTTAAGTATGTTGCTTAGGAATAAAGGTTACAGTCTCTAATCTCAATAGTGAAACGTCTATCTGCTAGTTCAAAGAATAGAGTATCGTTTGATCTAACAAATTGTGGTGGCTTGTTTTCTACATCTACAAGGCACTGGCTTAAGCAATGCACTAGTAGCTTTACAATCATGTTGGTGTCTATTTCAGTTAGGTTTATTTCTTGTTCTGAATCGAACAAGTCATCCTCTTCAATTGAGTTTGCTTTTGCCTTTGTTTTGCTCATTAAAACTCCTATTGCTAGGTCCAAGTTTAATGAACGATGTAGACTTTGGCATAGATAAAGTAATATTAGCCTCATAATCTAGACTATTTGCAATTCCAACATTGTCTAAAATGATTTCAACTGGCCCATCGATTAGAAGTCTATCGCCTTTTTTAAGAGCTGTATAAAGGCATGATTCTTTTAATATACTGATTTCTTTTTTCATTTAAAAACTTTTATGTCTTTCTCTAATGCCTCGTCAAGAGTGCTTAATTCGTGTGGTTGGATTGTAATGAACACTTTAAGTTCATCTTGTATTGATTCTGAAATTACTTTCTCACAATCACCTGCAATAAAGTTACAATCATTTATTTCAAGCAGGCTTGCAATGGCATCATGTAGTTGTTTAATCCTGTTATGCACATCATTTATTCTAAAAGAGTTTTGTGCATCCTTTGCCTTTGTTACAATCTCACTCTTTGGATAAGAGAAATAAGCATTAACTCTAAGCCCTGTTTGTTTAACACTTAGCCATTTATTAATTATCTCTTTTGCACCTTTATAGAATTCTTGATTAGCAAGCTTATGGTTTAGAGCATTTTGTAGGTACGTTCTAGCCTTACCTGATTTAATCATTCTGCCATTTGCCACCGTTAGAGATTCATTCACACTTGGTGGCATTGGAAACCATTTAATTAAGATCATTTGTTTATCATTCATAACCTTAATTGCATATTGGTGTAAGATCTAAATCAAGACAATTCGTTCGCAACTTTAATCATTAATTCAACAACTCTTTTAATCTGAGCCTTAGTTACTGTTTTCTTTCTTTGTTTTTCATAGATAAGTTTAATAAGTTGCTGGCGTTTTAATTCTGATGAGACATCCATTTTCACTCCTAAGTAAATTAAGTCTATACTGCATTTCCTTACCAGTGCTCATCCTTACCCACACCTTACCAGTAGAGCCATGCCGTAGTATTTCTACTATCTCACCGACTCTAGTGACTGTGGTGTTAGCGGTCTGGTCTTTTATAATTACTGCCTTCATTTATTTTCTTGGTTGGTAAGAGTTAGTTGCACCAGGTGCAAAGTTTTTAATTTCCTTTTGTAGTACTGCTTGCTGTACTTGTACGACTGCTGGTGTTTTGTCATCTACATCATCAGCGTGTAAATCACCGCCCTTATGCCAAAGATCAAGAGCCGCCCCGAATCTCATCGCTGCATTTCTTAGTGCGTCGCCAATTACTTCTTTTTCTCTAGAGCCAATTTCTTTAAAATTAGAAAGCTCTGCGTTTCCATAGCCAAGTCTAGTTACACCACAAATTGTTAACTTAATCCAAAGACCACCAGTTGAATCAAATGCTGGCAATCCGTTATTAAGAGCAAGTGGTTCCCAATACCAGTTAGGATCTGCCTCTAATAATCTATCTGTTAAAGCAGCATGACCAACATAATCTAAATGTTTAACTTCTTTAAGATGCCAACCGCCGCAAACTTCACATCTAATACCTTTTTTAAAATCAGCTTTAAGAGCATCTGTTTCTGCTTTTGATGGCTTAGGCAATTTACTTATTTGATTACTTGGAAAAGGCTCGCGCATTAAATCCAAACCTTTTGGTTTACTAACTTTACTATCCATACTGTCTCCTTGTTTAGTTAAATTTCGTTTATTAATATCTCTTGAATGCCGCTGTAGTTAGGTGAATGTTTACTATCATCATGCGCACATTTCAAATACTTCTTTAATGTTTCATCGAACAAATCAAAGCCATACTCTAACTCATGTTGTGGGATTTGTATTACTCTCACACCATAAGGCTCTACAGATTCTTGAAAGATTAGGTAAAAGTTATTAATCATCTTACCTGTTAAAACTTTGTGTGCTGCTAAGTATGCTGCTGCTTGAAACTGGTATTTGTACTTTCTAAGATGCATTCTAATATTTGTGTTAGTGGCAAACTCGCCAATGGTCTTATAGTCTGCTAAGAAATCAACGCCTATGATGTCTGGTCTAAATTTAAAAGTTACTGGTTGTTCTGGATTGTATTGATTATGTATTTTAATAATGCCAGTGCCTTCTATTTTAACTGCCGTTTTCATTATCGCATCTGCCTCATGTGATGCCACAAAGTTAGCATTCATTTGTAGCAAGGCGTCCCGTTCATCATCCCAGATAAATCGATCAATCTCGGCTAGACTTTTAGCTTGCTCTTTACCCTCTTTACTTCTGCCATCTATTTTCTTAAAGCTAGGAATGCTTAAAACGTCCGTGGCTTGCAAATTAACTTCATGGGCAATCTTACCAAGCTTAAAGGCATCTGACTTGTATTCGGTCTTTAACAGAGCCTGATACTGTGGCCAGTTAACACCGATTAGTTTCTTAAGCTTTGATTGGGATAAATGGTCTAGTTTGTGGTAATCAGCATCTGCAATATCAAGGTATGACATTTTAATTCCTTATTTAGTTCAATGTTATGGGGATAAGGTGGATGTTTTTTAGGCACCCACCCGATCTTGTCGAAAAATACACTTTGATTAAGTAATACATAGGTCGTGTTTTGAAGTAAAACATTAATTTTAATATTGTGCTTGCGTGTTAGAGAGGAAACCAGCTTTACTTTTGGTAAAACTGGTTATAATTTGAATTTGCGATTTAAATTAATGATCTGATTAAACCTCAATTCATTAATCTTGTAAAGCAAAAAATATAAGTAAACGGCTTAATGCTAAGTTTCTGGGTTATTTTTTATCGCAAATCTCGAAAGAGATGTACTGGGCCAAAATCCTCAATCTTGAAGCTTTATAGCTGTGGCGCTGAGGGGGAATTTGCCACCCGTGGCTACCTACCTAGAGTACGAAGTGAATACTTCAAAACGAGTGTGGACATCGGGATGCCTTACTTAATCAAGTGATGCTTGGTTAAGGTTGTACGCTCAAGACTCAGAGGAAGCATGAATGCTTCAAAGAGTGGTGGGGGTAAGGGGGAACCCTTGCCTTCATCCCGCTAAGATCTAAAGGAATCATAAATGCTTCGATTAGAAAATGAAAGATTTAGAAAAAGGAATTATAATCAAAACAAGATAAAGTGTTTAGGTTTAGGAATTAAATCATTACCTTATCAGGTGTTGTTGCAGACTAGGGCTAAACTAAATAATTCTAACTTTAAAAGCGAGTTATGGTTTATCGAGTTATTAAAGAAACACATTACTTTTGAAGTGACTCTTTATCGAAACTTTCCAGTTTTAAATAGGTTTTATTTAGATTTTCTTTTTAAAGAAGTTAATATAGGAATTGAGATAGATGGCGCATCTCATTTTGGTAAAGAAGAGTATGATAAAAAGAGAGATGAGTTACTTAAAAAAGCAGGTTATTTAATTTATAGAATTAATCATAACGATGAATGTAGCGCTATGGAGATTATATATATTATAAATCAACATATTTCTAAAACTATTAAAAAAGTTATTGAAAGAAATAAAACTGAAAAAATAATAATTTCTAGAAAAAGAAAAGAAAAAAGGTACTTTAAATCTGAGGTTAAAAAACAGGTCAAAAGAACTAAAAATGCAGTTAAAAGTTGGGAAGCTGCTGGGCTAGACGTAAATAAAATTAAATCATGGTATAATTTAAAATGACTAAAGATGAATTCTGGAAAGAGTATCAAAGATTAAACAAGGCATTTACTGCTGAGTTTAGAATCGATGATGTTCGAAAGATGGCAGTTTTATTTGATATGATGAAACCACTAGACAGAGCGTTTTGGTCTAAGTTAGTGGCAAGGATTATATTAACCAACAACCCAAAGCTAGATATTAAGGCGGCTGTAGTTGGTGAGATAAGAGCCATTAAATCTGCACAAGAAACTAAGATAATGCTTAATCAAGAAACAGTGGTAAGCGATGACGCATTAGAAAAGCATTTAAGCGCAATTGGTGTATCATCTTTAGTCGATTGCCTGTCCCAAAATAAGACAGATGATAATAAGTAGTTTACTTTTTGTATACAGTGTAGTATCCTATTAACAGATAGGAGATAATATGAAAAAATATGCACATAACTTTAATGAAGTAAAAGCCTTGGTAAAAGAAGCTATTTTAAATGGCACAATCTATGACTTAGATAACACAGAATGGTTAACTCATAATTCAGAGCTTCATATTTTGGATATTTACATAAATCAAAATAGAGAAATCATTGGAAGGTCATATAATAACACTAAAGGGTCTATAAACTTTACTATTTTGGGGGTTATATGAAACACATCGACTTAACAAAACCAATGCAAAACGGACTAGCTGAAATAATGGTTTCTCAAGAGTCTAACAATTTTGGAGATCAGATCCTTACATTAAAAAAGTACTTACAAAGCGAACTAGTTTCTGGTTACCAAGTAATTGATCAAATGATTAATCAAGAGGGTAGCTGGATTGATTTAAAAGAAATGAAGTCATGGGCGAAAGAAAAGGGGTTATAATATGAAATCAAAAAACAAAGTTAAAGATTCAAAGATAGTTTATTCATTCAGGGTTGAAGAGAGTTTGTTAAAAGATGCCGAGGCACTTGGGTTTTACTTACCTGATCTTTTTAAAGCTGCGTTACTTAAGGTAATAAGCGCAAATGACGAGAGAGAGGCCATAAATAAAAGCCTTAGGGATCAAGGTGAGCCAGAGCTTGGCAAGCTGCACGAAAGAAACAAACAAAAGCCTTTAATTAAAAAGTCTGCAAAAAAGAAGTAATTTTATGAAAACTGAAATAAAAATAACCGCATTTATTTGTTTACTTCTGCTGGTCTTTGTTTTAAACATGCTCTTACATTGAACATTTAACTAAACAAGGACCTTTATGATTTCAGCAGCACAATCTAAAAACATAGAAATTCTTAACCTAATCTTAGGAAACTCAACGCTTAGTGTCTTTAACGACATCTTTAACGCCTCACCAGTGCGTGGATACTTCGAGGCTATTCAATGGATAGAGATTGAACCAAATGTCACCACAGCCCAAGAGCTTTACGATAAAGGCCAATTCAGAAGGCTGGTCGGTGATTTTGAAGTTGGACGTGATTATGTGTCCAAACTTTTCATGTGGAACGACAAAATACCAGCACCAAGCCTAGGTTACTGCATTTATTCTGTTGATAAAGAGGGCATTGTTAGCCTGGTTGCGTCAAACCATGATTCAGGTGATTGATGCGCCAAAAGAATCAGTACAACAACCAATACTGGTATGTGTATGTCACTTACGATAATTGGTTTGTTCTTAAACAAAACCCACACACAGACATAGCCCGTGGCCCATTTACAAATATTAAGCATTTAAAAAAAGATTTATTACCTAAGTTAAGAGCAGAGCGAGATTTAATCATTAAACAAATTGGCAAACTCTATACTTTAAAGAATGGGGATATATGAAACTAACAGAAAAACAAATACAGAAATTAAAAGAGATTAGAAATAACCAAGCACAAGATTACTTAGACGCTGGTGGCATGGCTAGTATTTATCACACATTTCAACATGGCTTCGATGCTTGTCTAAGAGAGATTCAAAAGCTAAATGAATCAACTGTGTGTGAACATAGTGGTGTTCAACTACAACAAAGCAGCAGTGTTTCGTGGGATCTACAAAGCAAATGAGCGAGAAAATAAGAACATGGTTTGTAACAAATGAATTTTGGCCAAAAGCAAATGAGCAGCACTATGCATTTAAATTCAAGCCGCCAGAATCACAATATGGAAAGACATTTGAAGTAGTAATGAAGTCAGATTACGACCTACTGATGAAAGATGTTGAAGGGTTGATTGAGGTATTGGAAAAATACGCAAATAAAAATGCTGAGATAATTAAAAAAGATAAACTAGACGAGTGGCTTAAAGATAGTCGAGCAAATCCAGATAATTTTATTTCTGGAACGCTTTATGTATTTGGCTTAACTAATAATTTAGCTAGAGAAGCCCTTACAGCTTGGCAATCGAAATATGGAGATGGGAAATGAATATTATAAAAGAAATTGAAACAAGAAACATTGAGGCCGCAAAATGTTTATATAAATATGATAATTTAAAATGGACAGTGTGGACTCAAGACGGACCAAGCGATGATACAATGCTTGTATGTGATGATATTAACACTGGAATTTTATTTTGCGAATTACTTGGATACACGTTCTATCCTCTACACTTAAGATATTTAAAATCAAGCGGATGGGTTTGTGTCGGAGAATTATGATTAAATCATCAGTCTACTACTCACAAGACACAGATCAGATTTATTTAATAACACCTATTTATGTCGAGCAAACTGAGTCGATTGACGGTGAACTTTATGTAACGTCAATTACAAATTACCAATCCATAGGCTATGCTTGTAATGATGGATCGGTTCCAGTTTTGTTATCACCTGCTGCACTTAAATGTTTTGAGTATATAGGTGAGCTGTGAAAATTTATCTGCGGGACACAGTATACTATATTTTAGAGACAGATGAATTTTGGGTTTCATGGTGCAAAGTTGGAGACTTTGTAAGAAAAGATCACTTAGGTAATTGGAACTATATAGAAATAGGAGAATTATAAAATGAAATTATTTACAGAGGATGATTTTAAAAATTTAGAATATCATCAAAACACTAGACCTAGTTATGCTTATGCAGAATTTGCTAATGAAAAACTAAGTAAGTTGTTGCAAGACGCTACAGTAGTCTACTGCGATAAGGATGAATTACATTTTAGTGGCGTTGATGAGATTGGTTATACCCATAAGGGTTATTTGATTGGCGTTGAAGATTTACCTAAGAAAGAATGTAACCATGAGCCAAAAGAGGTGGTTGTAAATATAAAAGATACTATGGTTCAAGCTACTTTCAGCTATTCACCTACGGCCATATGCAAACATTGTGGTGTTCAATTAGTAGCAAATTGGAAAGATAAGAAATGAGTGAACAATGCACCACTCATCACAACGCCTGTTATTGCAGAGAAGTTAAGCTTAATAAAATATTATCACAAATTGAAATTACACTTGCCTTTGTGAAATCAGAGATTGTTGCAATTAATAACTATGACGAGACTAGATATAAAAGCATGACTGCGTGGCAAGAGATAGACAAGACACAAAAAGTATTGAAAGATTTTAGAAATGAACA
>Ga0075154_10003020_pt1 | contig 10811 bp, 1 predicted proteins | sample JI71714BDNA_FD_70965 | JGI IMG/M metagenome (GOLD analysis project Ga0075154, IMG submission 70965) | Wastewater effluent complex algal communities from Wisconsin, to seasonally profile nutrient transformation and Carbon sequestration -... | ecosystem: Engineered > WWTP > Effluent > Algae... | reverse complement strand
TGCAGAAGTGTTGTCGTCGTGGCTCGCGGTAGCGTCGGTGGAGTCGGCGGAGTCGGTGAGGATGTCGGAGTCGCTGGTGCCGGCGGCGGCGGCGGCGAGCGGAGTTGGCGGCGTTGGCGGTGTCGGCGGCGTCGGCGGCGTCGGCGGCGTCGGCGGCGTTGGCGGCGTGGGCGGAGTTGGTGGTGTCGGCGGCGCTGCAGCAACAGGAGCAGTAGCTGAACCGTCGGCGTGGGCGGCGGCGCCCGTGGTCGAAAGACGGACAGCTGTATCTCGTGCTCTGGTGCGCGGCGCGTCTGGGTCGTAGTCGGACTCTTCGCTGCTAGAGGAGGCAGAAGAGATGTCGTTGTCACTGGCGGCGTCGCTGTCGTCGTGTGAAGTGCCGGCGGCGGCAGACGTGACAGCGGCGGCGGCGCCTGATGTAGCGGGAGCAGATGCCGGGGGCGGTGGCCGTGTCGCGCTGCGCAGCACCCGTGTGTTGGGCACACGTGGGTCGGGTACGATGGCAAGCGCGGCGGGGTCAAATCTGATGGCGCCAAGTGCTGAGCGCTCTTTAGCGCGAGCAGGGGCGCAGATCAGACGCCCAGGCAGAATGGTGTCCGAGGGCATGAGGTCCAGAGCACCCACCATGGCTAAGCAGCGCGAGAGGGTGCTCATATGGACGGGCAGAATGGCGTTGGCGGCGATGCGGCCCTCCATGGCTCTGGGCAGCGGAGGTTGGGGCGTCACCGGCGCCATGCCTTGTATGCGGAGCATATCTGCAAAGGAGAGAGTGTGAGCGTCCGCTGGCGCGCACGCGTCGCCGGCGCGCCCTGTGTAGTTGGCGGGCAGCCGCTGAGCAATGCGCGCCAACAGGGTCGGCGCAGGCTTGTGCGCGTCCAGAATGCAGGCGTCGGTGGCGTTGCGCGCCATGTAGACGTACGCGTCAGGCCGAGAGGGCAAGACATCGTGCACAGTTGAGCGCCGCAACTGCTGATGGCTGTCGCGCAGGCACTGCTCGAGGAGTTGAAGGCGCGAGCCGGAACGCTCACCCCGCTGCAAGGACACGATGTAGACGCGGCGACGAACAGTCGCGGCGCCCAATGATGCGGCGTCAAGTGTGTAGACCCCCATGTCGTAGCCGCCGCCCAAAAGCATGTCGCGGTACGCGCGGAAGGTGTCACTGCTAAGAAAGGGCGGCACGTTCTCTAGAATGCCCAAGACGGGCCGGCAGCGTAGCTGAAGGCGGCCATAGTCAAGGGTAGAGATGGTGCGCGCGTCGTCCTCGTCGCGGGGGCCAGCTGCGGAATGAGGCTGGCAATTGCTGCCGTGAACGAGTGCGTACACCTTACGCACCCGTAGGAAGCGGTAGACCTCCTCGGAGGCCAAGTCGGCGCAGATGGTAGGAACACCAGGGAAGCGCTGAGAATAGAGGTCCAGCGTGCGCTGGTCAAGTTCCACGGCGACAATGGGGCGCAGAAAGCCAACTGCGCCCTCTGTGGCTCCACCAATGCCACAGCCCAGATCAGCAAAGGTGGCCGGCTGCATGATGCTGCGGGACGCGCCGGGACGCGGCAACGGAAATTTTTGAGGTAGCGCTGCTGCAGGCACGTCGTACAACTCTTGGAGCTGGTCCATGCCGATGATGCGACTGAAACCGTCCGCAGGCTGGCGGTCGCCCCTAATGTATCGGATGGTGTAGTCGTATTCCTCCAACTGCAGAGCCCAGCGCGTGAGAACTGCGCTGCTGGCCATGTTGCGGTTGAGGAAAAGCAAAGGCTGGCAATCCGTCCAGATATTGAACGACTCGTGGCGCAAGTAGCCGCGGAAAAACTCAACGGCCTTAACAATGGCCATGAGCTCCTTGACAGTGGCGCCGTAGTTGGCTTCTGCAGGCGACAGCACCTTAGAGAAGAAAGAAATGACTCTCTCGTAGGGCTGAAAGGCGCCAGTGGAGTCGGGGCCAGGCTGCTGATCTGGAGGGCACTGTGTGAGTACAGCGCCCACGGCGTAGGCAGAGGAATCGGTGTAGAGGTTGTAAGACAGCCTAGTGTCAGCAAAGGCTAAGACAGGCTCAGAAAGCAAGGCGCCGCGGAGCTGTGCTATGCAGCGGTCGTGTTGCTCGCCCCAGCGATGAAAGGGGTCAGGGCCAGCTGTCTTACGGAGAAGGTGGTTCAATGGCGCCACGAGGTCACCATAGCGGGCAATGTGCTTGCTGTAGAATGCTACCATGCCGATGAAGCTGCGGAGCTCCTTAACCGTACGGGGTGTGGGCACTGCTGAGATAATCTCAACATTGCGGGTAAGGGGCTTGACGCCATCGGCTGAAATCTCAAAGCCAACGAACTTGGTGGAAGCAGTGCCGAACGTGCACTTGCTCACCTTCCACACCAGGCCGTAGTAGCGCGTGCGCAGAAGGATGGCCTTGATCAGCGCGCGGTACTGCTGGTAGTTGGCGGCGTGTGGGCTCATGTCGTCGACATATTTGGTGGCGCCGGCGGGTCGCAAGTCGCCGAAGCACATGTCGGCGACGCGGTTGAAAGCAGTAGGCGCCACCTTGCTGCCGAAGCCCAAACGCGTGGGCTGAATGATCCCCAGTTCCGGCAGCTCGAGAGCGTAGAGATGGCGGTAGGCGGGGTCGATGACGAGGTTGTTGAACGCGCCCAGCGCGTCCATGCTGCCAAAGAAACGCGCGCCCTTGAAGTCCGCCATAAGCTGCGGGATGTGGATGACGGGGCCGTGGTCATCGGCAGTGCTCTTGTTGACCCTGCGGTAGTCACCGCAGACGCGCCACTTGGTGGTGTGTGGCTTGGGGGTAACAAGAGGCTGGCTGAGTTGGTCGGTTCGCTCGCACCGCTCGTGTAGGCCAGCGGCAAGTTGATCCTTGCCCCACTGCACCAGCACAGCGCGGGCGACGGGGCTGAAGCGGCGCGTCGCTTCGCGGAAGGGCTGGTAGTCGTCCTTCATAACAGGGCGAAAGTAGCCGAAGGACGCCGAGACGTTGCCAACGTCGGTGTCCTCCTGACCAAAACAGTCAGAGAACTGCTGCAAAAGACCCACAAAATCTTGGCGCTGCTCCGCGGTGAAGGGACTGTCGCTAGGAATCAGCGAGTTGAAGTCCACCGGCTCCTTGCCGGTCATGTCGCGCGGAGGCGCGGGCGGCCCGAACAGGCGCGAGGGGTGCATGGGGTCCTCAAGAAGAGGATGCACCGGTAGCTCGTCGTCGCTGACGGCGCTTGCCATGATGGAGGGCGCTGAAGTACCAGCGCCCGTGCTGCGGCTGTGAAAAGAGCGAGCAAGAGGGGGGGCAGGCGGAACCTCCGTGTCCGCTGGTGCCATGAGGAGCATGCCGGCGGCCGGTGCGTCGCTGGCGTCCCCGTCGTTGCTGCTGTAGCCGGAGCTGATGCTGCCGCCGTCGTCAAAATCTGACGCGGCGGCGCGCGAGTGTGGCGCCACATGTGGTGGCGCTGTTGCTGCCTCGTCCTCGCTGCTGTCGGCCTCGCTGACAGCTGAGCTGTACGAGGGTACGCTGCTGTCGCTGCTGGCTGCGGAGAGAGGAGAGTCTGTAGAGACAAGAGCGGCGGGGGCTGCGGCGGCGGCGGCGGCGTCCGCTGCTGCGGCGGCGGCGGCGGCGGCGGCGGCGCCCGCGGCGTCCTCAACTGGCGCCAGATCCACTGGCGCCATCAGCAGAAAAGGGCAGCAAGGGAAGGCCACCGGGCCTGCAGCCTGATCAATGCCGTCATAAAAGTGGGCGGCGTGAGCAGGGCAGGACGGCAGCGTTGCAGGCTCAAGTCCCATGTCGCTGCTGCTGAGCAGCGGCGACGGCGGCGCGGCGACGTAGGCGGCGTCGGCGGCGGGCGGTGCCATGAAGATCATGGCGGCGCCGGCCATAGTGGCCAGTGCTCTGGCGACGCGCTGCGAGGGAGAAAGAGAGCGGCGCGGGCTGCGCGGCTGTGGCGGGGCCGCAAGTTGCTCAGCAGAAGGCAGGGACTCAGCGGCATCTCCCATGTCGCTGTCAACCTCAAAAGAGGAAGTGTTGCCTGTGTCGTTGCTGACGGGCCCATGGCTGGCATCCAGAGTGCCAACGGCGCCCCCTGCATTGAGAGAGAGATTCTGAGGCGCGCCGGAGCGAGCCAAGTACGCCTCGTGGGCCAGAAGAGCGTAGTGCTGATTGCGGCGAGCGCGGGCTGCAGCGGCGAGAGCGGCGGGCGTGTTGCCACCTTCCGTAGGAAGCATGTCCGGCCGCGTGGGAGAGTATGCCAGCGGTGTCTCCGCTGCGACAGGGGAAAGATAGGCAGGGCGCGTAGGCGAGTAGGCCAGCTGCGCCTCGTCGTCGCTGCCCACCGACCAGTCCGACTCGTCACCATCGTCGCCGCCGCTGAAGTAGCTGCCAGTGCAAAGTGATGGCATAGACCCATCTGTGTCGTAACCATCAGTTGCCACGTCCCCTGCGTATGGCGCCATCACCATGAGCGTACCAGCTGCTGACACAGAGGCGTCGGGCTCAAGGCCGCGCTGGCGGCGAAGCTCCTGGTACTCGGCCGCGGTGAGCGAGCGGGCGGAGTACGTAGGGCGCTCAGGAGGAGAGGGGACGTCGCGGCGCGTCACGACGGAGTCCGACGGAGAGTGCGCGCGGGCCACAGGCGGTGTGTTGCGGTTGCGAGGAGCGGGGCGCGCATGTGGAGACAAGTTGATCACCGAGGCGCGACGGCGACGCTCGCGGCGTGATGGGGCGCGAGTGTTGCCATGGTTGCGCTGGCGCGGCGTCGGGCCAAAAACCTGTGAGAGCCCAACAAAGGTGTCTGCGCTGCCGCGGTGGCGGCGTGGTCCACTGTTGAACATGCGAGTGTTGCCAGCAGAAGCGCTGAGACGTTCGCGAGAGACGGCGGCGGCCGAACTGCGGCCACTGCGAGGCACAGGGAGGCGACGTTCACGCGGCCTCGTGTCTGCACCACCACCGCCCATTGCTCCACCTGCAAAGGCGCTAGAGAAAGCGCGTGTGTCCTGCTCGTCTGCTGTGTCATCTGCCGGGGCGCTGGGGACATACGAGGCTCCACGAGAAGAGAGAAAGCCCACGTCCCCGAGTGCTGCGTCGCGGAGAATCTGACAGGTAGCCACAATGGAGTGCAAGGCTGGCTCGTACACGATGCGTGCATCCCTCGGCATGAGCGTGACGCGCACGTAACCGGCCTCGTCCATGCGAAGAGGGACCGACGGCTCCAGCAGGGTGTAATGAGGGTCAAGAGGGCCATTGTCGTCCAGGCGGTCGTCACTGAGGCAAACTAGCACTCGTGCGGCGTAGCGTGGGGGGTCTAACGCGCGCATGACAACTGAGATGACGCCGTCGCGAGCAGCATCTGCATCAACAGGCCAGCTCATCAAAGCCAACCCATCTGTGCGAGTCACCAGGGGTCTGTTGGGGGCCACTGGAGGCAAAGCTGCATCGGTGCCAAGGCCGGTACCACGCGGAGAAGGGTAGGGGTGCATGGCCGGGGTGCGCAGCTCAATGTGAAAGGCCACGCGATGGGGGCGCTGCTGACGGCCGACAAGGCCCACAAGCCGGTCTGCAACCAAGATGCGGCGGTGCAGAGAGATATCTATCCTGTTGGCGAACAGGAACGCGCCTCCCAGAATGAGAGGGACGGGCAGCGTATCCGCAAGGATAAACGGCACATGGTACGTCACCTGCCGTACTGGCCCTGTAGGCTGCCCGTCGGCGCCCTGATCGCGGCCGCTGAAGGTGATGGGTAGCACCACGTGGCGCTGGTTGTCCATCAGTTGGCACCCCCCATGCAGGATGCCCGTGTATCGCGCCGCGAGGCGCGCTGGCAGTAGGTGGATGTCCCTGCGCTGTCCCTCGGGCAAGCTGGCGAGATACGCCATTGCCACGCTGGTGCGGACGAATGCAGGGCCGGAGCCGGAGTCCGGCACAGAGGTGCGGAGGGCGATGTCGCCCAGAAGGGCGAGGACGGTCGCCAGCATGTGGGCGAAATCTCGCCCGTAGATTCGCTCCCAGTCGTCGTCCACCCAGTGCTGGGGGGCGGCGACGGGCGGCTGAAAGTAGCCGACGTCAAGGGGCGCGGTGTGGCGGTTACCAGTGATGGGGGCGCGCACGTTGACTGAGCTGGTAGGCCGGGGGCGGGGCGCGCCAGGCGGGCCGTAGTTGGCTCGCGGGCGCGCGTTGCCCTGGGGGGCCGTGCCCGCGTTGCCGGGGCCCTGCGGGGGCCGGCGTGCGTCCTGCGAAGGCGCCGCGCTGTTGGGGTTCAGCGGCGACGCGCGCGGGGGCGCGTAGCGGGTTAACGCGGTGGACGTCGGGTTTGGCGCTGAGTTGCCACCCTGCCGGGTGGGAGCACTCCTCGACCTGAGGCCGGCGTCGGCGCCGCGGTTGTTTTGAGGGCGGCGACCGCCGTTGCGGTTGCCGCTGCCGTTGCTGCTGTTGCTGCTGAAAGACGCGCCGTCGTCTTCAAGCAGGCTGTAAGGGGCACCGAAAAGAGAGGAGGAGCCATACTGCGGGGGCATGGCGTTGAGGGAGCGTACAGAGCCGTTGGCCGCTATTGAGTTCTCTGTAGAACGGAGTGACAGGGTGCGCTCGATGCGTTGAAGAGATGCTACCATCTCCTCCTCACTGAAGCGGGAGTAGGTCTGCATACGCAGGCCCTGGCGCAAGTTCTGATGAAGACCACTCTCCATGATGGTGAGGAAGACGCACTCTATCAGCGGGGGAAGAGGTGTGACGGGAGTGGAGGTGCCGTCAACATTTACGACCTCGCGGCAGTGAACCTGATTGTATAGGGTCTCTAACTGCTGGATAAGACGCCTGCAGCGCAAGATATACGCTTTTGACATCTCACGCGGCTGCTGCTGGAGTCCTGTGACTTGACGCAAGCAGTCCTCAAAGGCGGCGGGAGGGGCGAAGTGTGACAGGAAGACTACCACGATGCTAGAGAAGGTGGTGGGCCACGCGCCGGCCTGTTTGAGAGAGTCCGCTAGCGCTAGTGCTTCGCCGCGGAGGGCGAGGTAGGCGTAATGGCAAAAATCGAACTGGGCTGTCACCTTTTGGGTGTTCATGTAGGACATGAAACGGCTGACCCAGGTGGTAACGTCCTGCTCAGTGCGGGTGCCATTAGCAGTCTTAGCACCGTGGAAGTCGGGGAGGTTTTTTACGGCATCAGGTTTGAGGGTACGCTCTACAGAGCCATGTGCTGCCACAGTGACCCCAATCTGCGCAAGTGAGGAAATGATCCTCTGTAACTCACGCTGGGCGCGTTCCTCAGGGGTACGGTGTCGGCGGGGGCCCAGGCCGGCGGCGGCTGCGGCGGCGGCGACTTCCGCGGTGGTGCGCGCCGCAGAGGCAGGAGACGGCGGGCCCTGCGGCGGCGGCGGAGGCGGCGGGCCCTGCGGCAGCAGCGGTGGCGGAGGGGGCATGCCAGCCCCCCCGTCGTTGCCATTGTCGGCAGGAGGCGGCCACTGGTTCAGTGGCGGCGGCGGCGGCAGGTTGGGCGGAAAGCCCACGCCCTGCAAATGGTAGGGGACGTTGCGGAGCGGTGGTGGCCCGGCGTCGTCTCCCTCGTCGCTGCTGCTGTCGCTATCACGAGGGGAGCGACCCCCCGTAGCGATGCGCGCGGCCAAAGCTCGCGCAGCGGCGACGTCGGGTGGTAGAGGTGGATTGCCGTTGGCGTTGGCGTTGCCAAACAAACCCCTCAGCCACTGTGCCATGGTGGTTCAAGCTATAGCAAGTTGCAACGGACTGCTACAGTGAACAGAGCTGCTGTCAGACCGGTTTGAGAAGTGGGGTGGGAGTGCCTCCACAACTGGCCACAGCTGCTCAAAGTGCTCTACTTGCAAGCAAAAGTGGTGCTCACGATGTGTGCTACCACAAGCAAGGAGCGTAGCAAACAGGTCTAGAAATCCTGTGCTACAAGTACTGTGCACTGTGCGACCCCCCCCTAGCTTGGTGTAGCTTGGAGTAACCGCCGGGGTCGAAGACAAGTGCTTACCGAGATCGAAGCCCGTCGGCTGAGTGTTGCGTCAATTCCAGGTTGACCGAGGAGCCTGGTTGCGCAATATGCTCGGTGTTGCGTGGGTGTTGCGTGCCACGCAGTGGGGTCTTGAGGGCTTAACACCGTGTCCAACGATGTTGCTGTTGCGCGTGAGGAATGCTGGCCAGCGGTTCACGTGCACAGCTGTACGTCGATGGAGAGGGACGGCGTCGTGTAGAGCTGCTGCTGCTGATAAGCTGCAAGCTGCGTGACGCGGTAGTGTGTCGAAGCCTCGGACTCCTCCAAAATATGGTTGATGCAAGATTTAACCCCCAGACACTGCTGTGTTTGAAGACCAACCAGCAATTGGGTGGTACACAGCAGCTGTAGAGCTATCACAAGCAGACCAGGTTGACTCACCCAAGCAGTAGAAGGCAGAGGGGCAGGAAGCAAAGCTGCAGGCCTTCAGGTGCTGTTGTTGAGGGAGAGTGAATTTAGAAACAGTGCAAAGAAACATCACAACTGCCAACCAGTAGCTGTACACAAAGGGCCTTGGTGGTGTACGGCCTCTGTTTGGCTAGAGTAGCACCAATCAGAGAGCTGTATGGTCATACGGGCTGTAACTGACACAAACCAGGGCCTTGCAGGCTCCTGGTGTCACAGAAAGCTGCAGTTACACCCACACATGTGCTGGGCTTCACCCACACACACACTGTGACGCATACCCAGCGTCACGCACAAATAGGGCGGATATAAGGGCACATTCCCATATACCCCCCTTGATGCATCTCACGCCTGCTGACGTGAAATGCACCACACAGAATGTGCTACAATTACATGTACCAAGTACACATAGGCCGTTGGCTGCGCAGAGAGTGGCACAACGGCCACATTTATACTAGCGGCTCACAGAGCAGCATGTACATGTTAAGCGCAAGCAGGCTGCAAATACTTAGCAGCGCGCCGCTTCTTGAGTCTTGAGCCGCTCCCCCCTTGATCACACTTGGGCGCCGGTGTTGATGTTGACGGCGTCCGGCAGCGCAAAGCGGCTGTCAAAAGAGACGACCATGTCGTGCAGGCCGCGGTTGACGAGCGCGCGGCGGCCGAACCAGTCGCTGCCGTCCAGCTCACCAAAGTAGCGTACTTGGTACATCTGGTTGAGGTTGGAGACGCGACCGCGGCCAGGCTTGCGAGCGGTGATGGCCTCAATGGCCGTGGTGGTGTTCGCGGTGCCGAAGTCGGTGCCGGAGCCGTCTGAGCGGCCAGATGCTCGCTGCGTATGAAGGGTGAGCAGCGGGCGTCCCATGTAGATGAAGTCCGTGTCGGCTAGCGGCGCGGGCCGCGTGTCGGAGACGTAAGGGCGCACGTGCGCAATGTGGAAGCGCGTGCCCTTGGTGGCGCTGGCGGACATGCGTACCTCAACGCAGATGGGGTTGATGACGCGTAGGACTTGAAAAGGACCGGCCCAGTCGGACTGAAGTTTAGGAGCGACGGCGACTTTGGGGTCCGGCGCCGCGGCCACCCACACTTGATCGCCCACCGCATAAGACGGTATGTCGAAAGCGGCGATGTCGGCGTCAAGTCGGCGGCGCAGCGCCTCGCTGTTGCGGCGGAGCAACTCGTAGGCTTCCTGCAAAGTGGACTGAAGCTCGCGGCGGTAGTCGCTGGCCGTGGGCGGCGCGGGCTCGCCCAAGATGATGTCTATGGGCAACCGCGGGTGGTAGCCCATGTGCAGGAAGAAGGGAGACTCGAAAACGGAGCGGCGGTAGGCGGTGTTGGCCGCCAATGAGTGGGCAAAGAGTAGGCGGTCCCAATGCTGAGGGTGGCGCAATGCGTGTACGCGCATCATGTTGTTGACGACGTCGTTGCCGCGCTCGACGATGGAGTTGGCTTGCGGGCGGTACGGCGTAGTTGTGGTGTGGTCTATGCCGAGTAGGTCGCAAAGCTCGCGTATGACGTCGTTGACGAACTCAGTGCCTTGGTCGGAGTGCAGGTAGCGCGGCACGCCAAAGTAGGTCACCCAATGGTTGACGATCTGCTGAGCAACAAAGCGTGGGGCCTTGCCTGAAATGGCCACGTTGATGCGGAAGCGGGTGGCAGGGTCGACCAGGGCGCACACGTAGAGGTTGCCGTCAGCAGAAGGTTGAAACGGGCCCATGAGGTCTACGTGCAGACCTTGGCGCGGCTCTAGCGTAGTGCGCACCGTGCCTTGCGGGAGCGTGGCGGTGCGGTGCGGGGTCTTGGTGCGCTGGCAGGTGGTGCACGTGTCGCACCAGTGAAGCACGTCCGCGCGTAGAGTGGGCCAGTAGTACTTGGCCCGTACGCGGCGCAATGTGACGTCAGGCCCCATGTGGCCGCCGGAGACGTGGTCGTCGTGGCAGGCCACCAGCACCGCAGATACCAGAGGCTGCGGTACAAAAAGGGTCAGGCGCTCGCGATCGTTGCTGTAGACCGGCGACACGTCCACGTCGACGCGGAAGAGGATGCCGTCGCTGTTGAGGCGGTAGTCGGCAGTAGGTTCGGCGTCGTTGGAAGGGGCGTCACTGTTTGAAGTGGACTGAGCATCATCAGGCTGAGCAGTGGAGTTGCCGGGCGCTGCTGGCTGAGCAGCGCCGCTGCTGGGCGCTGTCTGCTGAGCAGCTGCGCCATGCTGAGCAACGGGACTGCGGGACGCCTCTTGCTGAGCAGCAGGCTCGTGTGGAGAAGAATCGCCGCTGAGTTGGCGCATGATGGGGCCGGCGGTGGCATCTGCAAGCTGCAAGTCGCGCAGGCGCTTCAAGGTGAGGCCTGGGAGGCTCATGTAGCCTGCCGGCGCGCCTGCTGCAGAAGTATTGTCGTCGCGGCTCGTGGTAGCGT
>Ga0075154_10003019_pt1 | contig 10812 bp, 6 predicted proteins | sample JI71714BDNA_FD_70965 | JGI IMG/M metagenome (GOLD analysis project Ga0075154, IMG submission 70965) | Wastewater effluent complex algal communities from Wisconsin, to seasonally profile nutrient transformation and Carbon sequestration -... | ecosystem: Engineered > WWTP > Effluent > Algae... | reverse complement strand
GGGGGGAAGCAGGAATAGAAGATTCCCCTTTGGTAAGGCCGGAAGCAGGAATAGAAGATTCCCCCTTGGTAAGGCCGGAAGCAGGAATAGAAGATTCCCCTTTGGTAGGGGGAGAAATAAATACAGAACCCCCCTTGGTAAGGGGGGCTGGGGGGATCGAACCTCTGTACGAAATGGCGGCAGAATTCGGACTACCTCAGTGGGTGTTTGGGATGTCTACTTATGCTGTTGTTTCCGAAGATAAAATTATTTGCACCTATACTCAACAAGGTAGCTGGTATTTAGCAACTATCGATTTAGTCACCAAACAGTTGAGCCAAATTGATACACCTTACAGTGATATTTCTTCACTAAAAGCGCAAGGTGAAAAAGTAGTTTTCCTGGCTGGTTGTCCGACGGAATCCTCTGGTATTGTACAACTAGATTTAGGCACAAGTCAACTAGAAGTATTGCGCAGCGCCAGCAATTTAAGCCTGGATGCTGGTTATCTTTCTGTACCGCAATCCATCGAATTTCCCACGGAAAATGGTTTGACTGCTTTTGCTTTCTTTTATCCACCAACAAATCAAGATTTTGCAGCACCAGCAGGTGAAAAACCCCCCTTAGTTGTCAAAAGTCACGGCGGTCCGACGGCGGCTACTTCTAGTAGTATGAATTTAAAGATTCAATACTGGACAAGTCGCGGTTTTGCTGTCTTGGATGTGAATTATGGTGGTAGCACTGGTTATGGTCGAGAATACAGAAATAGGCTACAAGATAGTTGGGGTATTGTGGATGTTGATGACTGCGCTAATGGTGCTCAATATTTAGCCAAAAGAGGTTTAGTTGACAGTGCCAAAATGGCGATCGCTGGTGGTAGCGCCGGAGGCTATACTACTCTGTGCGCTCTTACTTTCCGAGATGTTTTCAAGGCGGGAGCGAGCTATTATGGAGTTAGCGATTTATCAGCTTTGGCAACGGATACCCACAAGTTTGAATCGCGCTATCTGGATGGATTAATCGGACCTTATCCTGAAAGACAAGATTTGTATTTAGAACGATCGCCTATTCATGCTGCGGCTAATTTATCTTGTCCTATCATCTTCTTTCAAGGATTGGAAGATAAAGTGGTTCCTCCCAATCAAGCAGAAATGATGGTGGAAATCTTAAAAGCAAAGGGTTTACCTGTTGCTTACGTTGCTTATGAAGGGGAACAGCACGGTTTTCGGCGGGCTGAAAATATCAAAAAGACTCTGGATGGTGAATTATATTTCTATTCAAGAGTGTTTAAGTTTGAATTAGCTGAATCGGTGGTCCCAGTGCTGATTTACAATCTTTAGCTGAAACTCTGTTTGCAGTAAGTACCGTAGCGGCTATATTGTGTGGTGTTAATTAAATCCACTTAATTAAACGTAAAATACGGATGACCGAAAAGCTGACTACATAAGTCTTCTTCACATCGATCTTCTTCCTTCTACTTAGTTGGTAGTTTCAGTCGCTGCGAGATATGGGATAGAACTTGCTGATTTACGGATGGCGACGCATTTTACGGACGTCGCCAGATTTGGTTTACCATCATAGGGAATGTGATTTAATTCACAAATCCGCTGGTTTTTTATCACAAATTTGGGTGTTTATTATCACAAGTTTTTGATGTTTGCTGTCACATATTTTTAGACAATAAGATAGCAAAAATAGTAGGGTGCGATCGCCTTCTCTGAACACAGAAAACCTCGATCGCTCGTCGAGTTCAGATTTAATAGCTATGGAAACTCCTGTCCATCTTATTCCATCTGCTTTGGGCGAGTTGTTTGCCGAAGTCAATCATCATAGGTATATTACCCTGGCCGATCGCTACGGTTTGATGGCTGCTATTTTTGACGAAACTTTGACAGAGGAAGAAAAACGCTCGATCGATCGCCTATTGCGCGCCGTGTACCGAGGCAAAATAAAATTAGTTAATCAACTTTCTATGGTGAACGGATTATAGATTTTGATGTGAGATTAAATAATTCAATAAATCAACAATTTAGCCCACAGATCGAGCCGTGGGCTAGAGTTTGTTGACAATTACTCGTCTTGGGTAAAGTAGCGATCGAGAAAATTCAAAGCATAGTTACGAAGTTCGTAATACTCCTTCGTTTCCCGCAACTCTTGGCGATCGCGCGGATGAGCAAAAGGTACTGACAAAATCTCTCCGATAGTCGCCGCCGGGCCATTTGTCATCAACACAATGCGATCGGACATATAGATAGCCTCATCCACATCGTGAGTAATCATCATGGCAGCTTGTCTGTGATTTTCCCAGATATCCAATACCTGTTTTTGCAATTTGCCGCGAGTCAAAGCATCCAAAGCCCCAAAGGGTTCATCCATTAATAACATTTTAGGGCGAATTGCCAGAGCGCGGGCAATTCCTACTCGCTGTTTCATCCCTCCTGAAATTTCATCGGGGTATTTGTCCGCCGCCGCTGTCAAGTTTACCATTGCTAGGTGTTCGTTGACCAGACTAATCTTCTCGGGGCGACTAAGATTTTGCAATACTTCATCAACTGCTAGCCGAATATTCTCCCGCACTGTCAGCCAAGGTAGCAATCCATAGTGCTGAAACACCATCATGCGATCGGCGCCTGGTTTGCGAATTTCTTTACCTTCTAGCCGCACCATTCCCGCACTTTGTTTTTCTAAACCAGCCACTATTTTCAGCAGCGTTGATTTCCCACACCCGGAGTGACCGATAATCGAAATAAATTCATTTTCTCCAATATTTAAGTTGATATTTTCCAGGACGCTAAATTCCTTACCATCACCAGTTTTGTAGGACTTGAACAAATTGTCTATTTGCAGAAATAGGCCCTCGCTATTGACTGACTTCTGAGTAGTCGTAGAAGTAGAAGTGTATTGACTCACGGTATTCTCCTAAAAAGTAGTAAAGTGTTAATTGAATTTGCTTGCACTTGCCTAAATCCTAAAATATTGCAGTCGGTTTCAACCGACTGTCTTCTATCAGCCAGGGACTTAAGTCCCTGGCGGGATGGTATAACCAGCGAAAAATCTCAAAATTTAAGACATGAAAAAAGATTGAGGACGGTTAGCTCTAATTTCAAAACTATTGAGATAACCTACCGGATCGCTAGGATCGAATCTTTTTTTATCGATAAACAATTCCCCTGGTTCCACCTGATAATCTTCCACTGGACAATTGATTCCCATTTCCGCCACAATCTTGCGGTAAATATCGGTTCTCCAAGCTTTTTTGGCTAACTCTTCAGCATTTTTGGGAACCTCTTTAATATGTCCCCACCGAGCAGATTGAGTCATCAACCAAATACTCTGAGATTGCCACAGAAATGTGGAATGATTCCCTAATATTTGAGGTAAGTTGGCGGGGATATCAAAGAAAATAGTTGTATCCTCCGATCGCACTGTACGGTCTTTTTCATCAAACCCACCGTAGTTGTAGTCTCCCACAATTGCCGGCCGCGTAAATTTATCGATCGGTCCTTTTTTGGGTTTGGCCCCGGTAAACGATCGCTCTGTCAACAGCAGTGCTATTTCGTCCCGATTTTCCGGCCTGCTACAATACTGGCAAGCTTCCACCATTGCCTTCACGAGTGAGTAATAAGTCTTCGGATTTTCGTCAATGAACGATTGCATTACTCCCAAAACGCGATCGGGATGGCCTTGCCAAACTTCCTTCCCTTGTGCGAAGGTAAAACCCACACCCAAATTACCTTGAATTGCCCGCGTATTCCAAGGTTCTGCCACCATGTAAGCCTGCATCGCACCGATTCTCATATTAGTTACCATTTGAGGAGGTGGCACAATAATTACCCGAAATTCTTTGAACGGATCGACACCAGCAGCGGCGGATATATAGCGCACAAAGTATTCGTAAATAGCGGAACTAAGAACTACTGCCCAGACTTTATTTTCTACTGGTTGACTGTCAAAAAAAGCTCGAAATTGTTTGCCAAATTCTTCTAAATTGCCATTATATTCGCGCCAGGGGCGCAACCCAAAATCCCACATCGCTTTGCTCATTGTCATCGCGTTACCGTGGCGGTGAATTGTCATTGCCGCGCACAGGGGTGCGTGACGCGCTCCTTCGGCACCAATGCGGGCGTTGGTGACAGCACCGGATACGACAGGAGAAGCGTCGAGACGCCCGAAAATTATGCCGTCACGGGATGTCGCCCAGCTTGCTTCGCGGTTGAGTTTGACGTTTAAACCGTATTTGCGGAAAAAGCCTTTCTTCCAGGCGATCGCAAATGGTGCACAATCATTAACTGGCACATATCCTATCGTTAAATTCGGTTTTTCTAAGCTTTGGGAATTGACAATCGGTGTGACAGCTAAAGCCTCTTCAGTAAGTCCTTTTGCCGATCGATCCGCGTTAATTCCACATCCAGATAAAGTCATTCCCACCGCCGCCGAGCCCATTCGTTGCAAAAACTCTCGCCGGTTCCAATCCTGAAAAAAACGATCGCTCATATTTAATTCTCAATTTGCGACTAATTGCTATTAGATATTTAGTCAATTTCTGGAAACCCTCTTCCATCTTCCCTCTTCCCTCTTCCTGAATTTCCCCCCTTGGGGGGGGCAGGGGGGGGTGACTTCTTCCTTCTTCCTTCTACTAACTATTCACCGATCTATGTGTCACCAATTCTTGAATTTTGCCAACAGCCCAGTCAAGCAGCAACCCAGTCAAACCAATGACGAACACTGCTAAAAATACCGAACTCAGATTCAAACGACTCCACTCATCCCACACAAAAAAGCCAATTCCCACGCCACCTGTCAGCATTTCTACCGCCACAATCACCAACCAAGCAATCCCCAAACTAATTCGCAAACCTGTAAAAATATAAGGCAAACTTGCCGGCAAAATTATTTTGGTAATCCGTCGCCACTGTGGCATTTCTAACACTCGCGCCACATCCAGATAATCTTTGGAAACGCTAGAAACTCCCAGGGCTGTGTTAATAATTGTCGGCCACAAAGACGTGATGAAGATGACAAAAATCGCCGAGGGGTCTGCTAGATTAAAAATCGATAGGGCGATGGGCAACCAAGCTAGTGGCGATACTGGTTTGAAGATTTGAATCAGCGGATTTAGCGCCATCATGGCTGGTTTCGACATCCCGATCAGAAATCCTACTGGAATCGCTACCAATGCACCCAGTGTAAATCCTAGTAACACCCGTCGCAAACTTGCTATCAACAACCAGCCAATCCCTAAATCTCCAGGGCCGCGCTGGTAAAATGGATGCAATATGTAATCCCCATTAGCGATTAACGCCTGGTAGGGAGTGGGAATCAAATCGCTTTTGAAGCTGGCAACAATCCACCACAGAATCAAAATACCTAAAAAACCTGCACCAGGCAACAACACAGTATCTCGGAGCATCATTGGTTTTGCCCGCTTCCAAGCTGCAACTCCTGCAACTGCGATCGCCGATAAGTTAAGTTGAATAAACATTACAAATTTCCTCAGAGTCAGGGGAAGGTACAAGAAATCTTGAACAATACCAACCGGAGACACCGATGAGGCAAAACTATCTCGTTAAAGAAAGTTGACTCTTCAGTCTCTACTCAATGCCTGCGAAGTTAGCTGACGGGCTAGGACTGAGAGATGTCCTTCTCTTCCCGAATTAAAAATCAAAAATTACAATCTTTATTTTGAATTTTTGCTCTGAATTCTGTAGAGATTCGCCCCGAAAATTGGTTCCTCCGCTCCAGTGACACGAATTTGTGCGATCGTGTAACACTTGATTAGGCTTGACTTGTTAATTTCATCTTCATAATTTTAAGCCTAATGCTAGCACTTTGTCAATACGTCTTGAGAAATAGATATTTTTCACCAGCCCTGCTCAAATCTGGGAAAACTCCTAAAATTTAATTAACTAAGACCCAATAAAAAAACATCATACCCACATACCCCCAGCGCTTTCATAAGTTTCGACTCCCTATCCCTTAGCGAACTTACTTCTTTAAATCAGAAACCGAATAGTTACATAGATAGCAGCCGTTACCAATTGCAATAACATCACAGGAATTCCATAACGCAGAAAAGTTTGAAAAGAAATCCGCCTGCCATGCAATTCAGAAATTCCTGCTGCGACTATATTAGAAGAAGCTCCTACCAAAGTGCCATTTCCTCCCAAAGTTGCCCCGTACATCATCGCATAAAACAGCGGTAAAACTTCCACAGGAAACTGCCCTGCAAAATCCGGCGCTAGCACTTCCCCAGGGGCTAAGCCAACGTTAACAACATACTGTTTGAGCAAGGGAACCATCGCCACTACTAGCGGAATGTTCGGCACCACGCTCGACATTAAACCCACAAAAAATAACAAAACTAGGGAACCCCAAAAAATATTCTTACCCAAAACAACTGCTAGAATTCCCGATATACTGTTAATGACTCCGGTTTTTTCTAAACCCCCAATCAGTACAAAAATAGACATAAAAAATAGCAGCGTACTCCAATCTAAATCCCGCAATATATTATTCACGGAATCTATTTTAGATTGATGAGCTAATAGCATGGACAAGGCAGCCCCCAACAAAGCAATGGCTGCTGGTGAAATTGGCACCGGTAGCGACTCTCCCACTACAAAAAATACCAGCACGAAAGCTATAATTAAACCGCCGACTGCTAAAATTCGTGGATGATTAATTTTGGGATGTGGCAAGTCTGCCAAATCGTCTAATTCTTTGTGCCAGATTTCGGGGAACAACCACGGCAGAATAATGACTATTACTCCTACTGCCAGTGCGCCGCCCAAACTTAATTTCATTAGGTAATCGGCAAAGCTCATATTAATCGCATCACCGACAATAAATGTCGCCGGATCTCCTACTATTGTCAGCAGTCCCGAACTGTTAGCTACAAATACCATTAAAATTAGTAATGGTACAAAATCTACACCCACTTCTTGTGCCATGGGCGGAATTAATGGTGCTAGCAGCATGACTGTGGTAGCATTGGGCAAAACTGCACAAATCGGGGTAGTAATGGCCACAATCCCCAGCAACAGATTTTTGCCTTTCCCTTTCGCCAACAGCACCATTTGAGTTGCCAAATATTCAAATATTTTGGTAGGTTCAAAAGACCTGACCATTACCATAACTCCGAAGAATAATCCCAAGGTTCCATGACTGCGACCAATATATTCGATCGCATCATTTAAAGTCATAACGTGGGTAAAAACTAGGATCAGCGCTCCCAAAAAAGCTGCAACTGTTAGGTGTATCCACTCGGTCATTACTAACAAAATTACACCGATAAAAGTTGCCGTGGCGATCGCAGCTTGCAGGTTTTCCATTTAGTCTCCTGACAAAATTCAAAATTTTAAATTTAACATGATTATGCCACCCCAGAAATCTACTACATCCCGGTAATTTTGTCAATACCTTTAAGAGGTATTTTGTAGTGATAAATACTCTGAATCACCTCATTGACAGAGATAGCAGAGTCCAAAAATCACCAAAAAACTACTTCTTTTGGCAGGGTAGCGATCGCCAAAAATTTGGTATGTTAATCGGGCGATCGCTCGACTACAATAAGACAATACCAATATCTGTCAGACTCCACCCCCACGCAGACATCATGGATTACAGCCAACTGCTCACCGACAAAACCGACACTATCCTCCAAAACTGGATTGAAGCAGTTAGCCAGGATCGGAAAATAGAAAGTGCTGACACCTTACCGCGCTCAGCCATCAAAAATCATATTCCTCACCTGCTGGCGGCCATGGCAACAGTGCTTTCTGAATATCAAAACAGCGAAATAGGAATCATCATCAAAGCCAGTTTAGATCACGGCTTCCTGCGAGCAGAACAAGGCTACGATCCAGCAGAAGTAGCGCGGGAATACCATTTACTTCGTCAAGTCATATTCTCCCATATCGAAGCAGAATTACTAGCAGGAACCACCACAGAAGTAGTCAGAGCTTTTCGACTCATAGACTCCGTAGTAGACGAAGCAATTGCCCAGTGTTTTAACAGTTATGTTGCTCAGCGCTTGAACGAACTCCAACAAATCCAAACTCAGTTAACACTCACCAATCAAGAGCTCAATCGCCTCGTCAGCACCCACCAAGACAATCTTTCCTATTTAGCCCACGAACTCAAAACACCACTCAACTCAATCATCGGTTATTCTGAACTGTTTTTGCGTCAAGGAAAAAAGCAACCCGAAATCAAAGATACTCTCCCCGGCATCGAACACATAGAGCGAGTATTGCGTAACGGCAGACAACTATTACGCCTAATTAACGATGCCCTAGAACTTGCCCGTGCCGATGCCGGAAAAATCCAACTTCAATTAAGACCAACTAATGTAAAAGCTCTCATTAATACAGTAGTAGAAATAATGCAGCCCATGGCTGACGCCAAGGGATTAAAGCTCCTCATCACTAGCGACAGCGCTCCAAAACAAGTAATCGCCGACTCCCAGCGATTGCAACAAATTATCACAAATCTGCTGAGCAATGCTATTCGCTATACAGAAACTGGTAGCATCAAATTAGATTGTCGTCAAGTCGGAACCGAAAATTGGACGATCGTCATTACAGACACCGGCATTGGCATCTCCCCCGCCGATAAAAATCGCATTTTTGAGCCTTTCTTTCAAGCAGGAGAACCTAGCAAACAACAATTTTCACCAGAGAGCACAGGCTTGGGATTAGCCATAGTATCGCGACTGGTAAAACTATTGCAAGGCAACATAGAGTTAATATCAGAAATTGGAGTAGGCTCGACATTCACCGTCATTTTACCGCTAGAAGTTAAAACTTTACAAGAAGTGCTTTAAGAGTTAATATATGATAAGTATATCAAAGCATCTTTAACAAAAGATTATTTCCATGTCCGCCCTCTATGCAACCCCTACCGTGACAGCCTTTCCCCTAACAGCCGTTGTCGGCCAAGAAGCAATTAAATTAGCCCTGCTTTTAGCAGCAGTCGATCCCGGACTGGGAGGAGTTGCGATCGCAGGTCGTCGCGGTACAGCAAAATCAGTAATGGCCCGTGCCTTGCATTCTCTCCTACCCCCCATAGAAATTGTCAAAGACTCTTTCTGCAACGCCTCTCCAGAAGAACCCTTTGTAGAAGAGCTATCGGGCTTGTCATCAGAAAATCACGGGCAAGATATCTTAACAGAAAATCATCAGCAAGAGACCCTGACCACAAATACTAATCTCAACACCGCAATTATTCCCACACCCTTCATCCAAATTCCCTTGGGTGTCACCGAAGATAGACTCTTAGGTTCAGTCGATGTCGAACAATCAGTAAAATTCGGCGAAACAGTATTTCAACCAGGACTGCTAGCCCAAGCAAATCGAGGCGTACTTTATGTAGACGAAATCAACCTTCTAGACGACAACATTTCCAACCAATTACTCACAGTATTAACAGAAGGCAGAAATCAAATAGAACGAGAAGGCATCAGCTTTCAACATCCATGCAAACCCCTATTTATTGCCACCTATAACCCCGAAGAAGGCCCACTCCGAGAACATTTACTAGACAGAATCGCCATCGCCCTTTCCGCCGACGCCGTACTCCAATTAGAAGAAAGAGTCCAAGCCGTAGACCAAGCCCTATCCTACTCCAGCTCACCCCAACAATTTCTCAACCAATATGCAGAAGACACCGACAACCTCAAAACCCAAATCATCCTAGCCAGAGAATGGCTCAAAGATGTCACCATCAAACGCGAACAAATTAGCTACCTAGTAGAAGAAGCCATCCGCGGCGCAGTACAAGGACACCGCGCCGAAATATTCGCAGTCAGAGTCGCCAAAGCAGCAGCAGCCATCGAAGGACGCACCGAAGTTAACGCCGAAGATTTGCGTCGCGCCGTCGAATTAGTCATCGTCCCCCGCGCCACCGTCATCCAAACTCCCCCAGACGAAAACAATCCTCCTCCTCCCCCTCCCCCGCCGCCACCACCCCAAAACGAACAAGAACAAGAACAGGAAGAGGAAGAAGACGAAGAAGACAAACCAGAAGAACCCCCCGAAGAACAAGAAGAAACCAACATTCCCGAAGAATTTCTATTCGACCCCGAAGGAGTTATTCTCGACCCCAGCGTCCTTTTCTTCGCCCAAAATGCCAGCCGCCAAGGCAAATCGGGAAGCCGTAGCGTCATTTTTTCCGAAGATAGAGGCCGTTACATCAAGCCAGTCTTACCCAAAGGCCCCGTCCGTCGCATCGCCGTTGACGCCACCCTCAGAGCCGCCGCACCCTATCAAAAAGCCCGCCGCGACAGGAATGCTAACCCCCCCCAACTCAGGGCGGGCACAGGGGCACCGCCCCTACAATCGGGGGGGAAGCAGCCAAATCATGACGAAGGGAAGCGTCGTGTATTTGTCGAACAGGGAGATATTCGGGCGAAGCGACTGGCTAGAAAAGCTGGGGCTCTAGTGATATTTGTTGTTGATGCTTCCGGCTCCATGGCTCTCAATCGGATGCAGTCGGCCAAAGGTGCTGTCATGCAGCTACTCACAGAAGCTTATCAAAGCCGCGACCAAGTTGCTCTCATTCCCTTTCGCGGAGAACAAGCAGAAGTGCTGTTACCGCCTACGCGCTCGATAGCTTTAGCCCGCAAGCGTTTGGAAAGGTTGCCCTGTGGTGGCGGTTCCCCCCTAGCCCACGGTTTGACCCAAGCCGTGCGGGTGGGAGTCAACGCGCGGCAATCGGGAGATATCGGTCAAGTTGCGATTGTCGCCATTACCGACGGGCGCGGGAATATTCCTCTGGCTCGTTCTTTGGGTGAACCGATTTTAGATGGAGAAAAGCCAGATATTAAGGGTGAAT
>Ga0075154_10003018_pt1 | contig 10814 bp, 5 predicted proteins | sample JI71714BDNA_FD_70965 | JGI IMG/M metagenome (GOLD analysis project Ga0075154, IMG submission 70965) | Wastewater effluent complex algal communities from Wisconsin, to seasonally profile nutrient transformation and Carbon sequestration -... | ecosystem: Engineered > WWTP > Effluent > Algae... | reverse complement strand
CTTTGGCCAGGGAAGGTATGGCGAAGACACCAGCAGCCAGTCATCTATTCATGACCAATTAAGAGTCAAGAAACTACCAGGCTATGAAGCACAGATTTTCCATCACTTAGTAGCAAAGCTGCTATACTTATGCAAATTAACAATGCAGGACCAGTTAGGGTTAGGGTTAGGGTTAGGGTTAGGGTTAGGTAGCATTTCATTGTTCATGGGTAAAAATCCAGATACAGATGACTACAAGAAACTGATGTGTGTGATGCAGTATCTGAGGCATACCTAGGGCCTTACATTAACTATAGAACCAGAAGACCACACAAATTGGTGGATAGACAGCTCATATACCATGCACCCAGACATGTGAGTCACAGTGGCATATATATGACACTGGGGAAAAATGGGCTACATACAGTGGATCATGTAAGCAGAAACTAAACACCAGAAGCTCCACAGAAACAGAGCTGGTAGCAATAGACGATGCCATGGGGCAAATATTGTGGATGCATCATTTCTTACCAACACAAGGTGAGTACATACCCACAACCACCATGTACCAAGAAGAAATGAGTACAATCTTATTGGCAGAAAATTGAAAAACATCAAGCAGCAAAGGAACGTGTCACTTGGATCTAAGACACTAGTTCATTACTGACCAAATAGAAAAAGTCAACATGACAGTAGCATTTTGCCCTACATACAGTATGTTGGCGGACTTCTTTATTAAAAAGAACCTACAGGGCATGCTCTTTGTGAAGATGCAAGAAAGATATTGAACCTGCCTGCTAACACAAGTACCAGCGTTCACAGGAGTGTGTTAGAGGATTGAAAGAAAAATGTGGTCAATGAGAAGAAGGTGATACGAAAAAAATACCAGAAGTTTTGAACACTCCAACAACTGTGGCAATTGCTCCAAGGAAGATGGTAGACAAGAACAAACTAGAGTATACATGAGCAAAATCAAGAATGAGGAAGAGCGACAAAAATGCCAGATGAAATGGAAGGATTGACTAGCTCTAAATTTCTTAATATATTAGAATAAGAATTAATTTTACTTTCTTGCTAGATTTTCACTCTATTTATCAACATTAAATGCTGGAAGTAGGTTCACTTTCCATAGAGGAGCTTCTTGAAACTACATGTTCACCCACCTTTTGCAACACTTCACGATCCAACTCTGTCCTCTTGACTGAAGCAAGGTAGAAGGAACTTCTGTTACCCGAGTTATGAAGATGCCGGTGATGATGATGCTTTTTCTTCTCAGCATAAATTTCTTGCTTTGGAGAGGGAGTTGGCAAAGGAGTCAAATTGTCATACTCATCAAACCCTTCCGAGTAGTACACTTTGCCAGAATCAGACGAAACAGCCTTTTTATTATTCTTAACAGGATGTGGCGATGCCACCATAACTTCTCGATCGCCATTTCCCAGTACATCCATAACTTCAAGTAAAATCCTGTGAAGGGAATTCTTGTAACGGTCAGTTTGTCGACTTTTACTGGAAATAGTAAAGTGAATAGCTGAGTCTTTTATGATGTAACCAATTCCAAACCCATCTGGTACAACGGGCCCAAAACCAAATAGTCTTAATGATGGATTGCCGCAATTTGATGTTGATAAGATTGTGTGATTGACTGTGGTCCAAGCCTTGGATTTGAAAAAAGAGGGCATAGGCAAATCGAATTTATCTGCAATGCATTTTAATGCAAACAGGTGGCGTTCAATTCCTTTGCCAGCAGCGCACTCCTTGACATACGACGAATGCTCCGCTGTAGCCGCCTTCAAAGCTTCAATCTTTTTGTCTAACGAAGCTGTACGACTGCACCACAGTTCACAGAAAGTAGCAGCCCTGGAGGTACATGATCTCATTGCTTCTGTCCGGCCATGCAAATACTGTTTGGTAAGCACAGGTTCGTACTGGCACACTACCTTGCCATACAGTTGATAGTATGCCACCAAAATAGCCATTTGAACAAAAGAGTCTGGACTCATGTTATGGGTCACGACAAATGTTTTTCCATAGTCTTTGAATTCCAGCACGCGGACATCGCTTGACACAACCTCGTCGCCCAATTTGGCTTCCGCTCGGAGTATACGATCAACCATTCCTTCAGTAAATTGAAAGGTGAGGCGCTTTGGACGCGTATCAAGTTTGTTTCCATTGTTTTCTTTTATAGCACGGCGTATCGGAGCCTCCAATACTGAAGGAATGCGCCCGATTCCATAGATAGTCTTAGTTATACTTTGCGCAAATTGGACCACTGTCTGGGCAAATATATCCGATACGAATCGCAATGCTGTGTGACCATCAATAGAGGAATGTTCAAAATTTACACCGGCAGAACCATTGTTGCACACAATAATTTGGAGCTTGTCATACCATCGATTGGAACAAGTTCCAGTCTTATTGAAGAGGAACAAGACAAGGATGAGAATTGTTTGAATACCTAAAGATTTGTGTGTGTGTGTTTTAACTGACCTGATAGGAAATAAGATTATCCCAATGTTTGCATTCACCATTAATTGCATTTTTCTTGTTTGTACCAGCATGAGTCAACTGATAACTTCCATGAAGCATGTTTTCAGCGGTCTGGTGAACATTTTGGGGCACAAAATCATCCAAGACAAGAACAAACAATGCGGTGTCAATGATCTGCATGACGTCCTTGTTGTGCTGAGACTCCTCCAATAGAAGGTGACGAACTTTCGCCCACTCCTTTCGCGGAAGGGTTGTCAAGACTCCCACTGCCGACTTTGCAGAGTCCTCTGCCTCTTCAGTCTCTTGAACATCTCGTTCAATGGCTTGCAATATGTCCAAAATGTCGTCGCGTGAACACGCAAGAGTCGCTCCGTCGTCAACATCTGAAGGCCACAGGGCCTGAAAATAATAAAGTCTATTTCGCTTCATCACAACGACGTGAGAGCTATTTGGGTCCACTGCAACATAGTCTTTGTCATCTTTTACTGGAATTCGGCAAGAACCAAACAAGGACTGAAACTGATCCATACAGAGCGGCCTGTTGCGGAAATTGTCTGGTGTCAAGGATTCCCGTTTGAGCGTGGAGACAAAAAGCAGTGCAGCATACAACAAACTAGAAGCTCTTCCCAACTGATTTCGATCATTATCAGGATCCGGTCCTTCTTCCAGAACAAAAAATGGGTTGAGATTGAGGACCAAGCTGCAATCTGGTGCTAGATAGGAATCATTCCAGAACTCTTCCACATATGATCCCAGAGTTCCTGCTTGACGCCCCTCCTCTTCGTACTTGATCAATAGCTCTTGCAACTTGGGTCCGTCTTGCTTTAAAAACTCTTGTATAGCTTTTTCCATTTCCTCTTTCTCTTTAGTGGTTTGAAGGGCTTTCAATAGTCGCGGGAAACGGGCCATGGTTTCTTCCAGTGGTGGTATGGGAAGTCTTGACATTGTAAAGGAGGTATTAATACATGAATATTGGTTGAGTTTTAACTCTGAGCCAAGGTATAATTACTTACCTTGGCAGGCTACCTTGATTCTTGTATGTTACTCCACTAGATCCAGACTCATCTCCACATGATGAAAGACTGCTTAATGCTCGTGTTGTGGTCTTCATGGTCTCTTTTTACAGTAACTTCTTGGTTCTAATCTGCTTGAAGTTCTGATGTTTTGTGTAAATTTGAAAATGTCTATTGCAGAGCGTGGTATCAGTCTGTCAATCTTTAGTTTTCGTGCCTCGGTCAGCAATCTGAGACGTTTTTTGATTTTTCCGAATAGAAGCTCTGATTTGACTTATATTGTTTCCGGATTGGTGACCGATCCGAATTGTTGATCGATCCAATTGATCTATTGTGGTTCGAGATGGTTTCAGCACTCTTGAAATTATTTGGCTTTCTCAATTTTGATGGATTAGACTGCGACCGTTAGTCCAGAAGAACTTTGGTACTGTACGATGAATGTAGGCACCTACTACTGGATTTATGTGACAACAACAAACCGACAATTACAGTATTTATGTAGTATGTTTTTATGTATTTATATGCAACAACAATCTGCAGAACAAGATTTGAATCGTGATTTTACAAATCTTTATTTGCCATACGAGCGAACTGCTGGAACCGAACCCATGGCAGCACAAACCCATACAAGTTCTCAAAAGTGTACATCGACAAAACAACATAACAACGCAATCGTATTGAAGGCATAGGTTCAAGTTAAGTGTACAATCGACACTAAACATGGAATATAAGGGGACATGATGCTTTGTAAATGGCTCTGGATAAAGTTTATGTGCAAGTGCATTAGTTTTGATTAAGCTTTTATTTGGTTTTAATCCAAAATATACTGCGTCGTAAATTTGCTTCTGTATAAGGTATAGCTCATATTGAATGATTTGTTTAAACTTAGTTTTAGTAATCAACCGAATCATAGTTACATTTTTAATGAAAGCTAAATCCAATAAATTATTGTTGGAAATCATCATAATTTAACAGTGTGTCGGAGAGTACGTTTTCCCAGGCACACGAGCGCGCGATGACTCAGAGTTGGATGCTTAATTGGAGTTGGAGAGGCGATTGGAGAGAAAACAACTTGGACTTGCAGTTTGCATCACCACTCTGAAGCTCGTTTGCTAGAAATTACCTAAATTTCAGGTCTCAGGATTAATATTCTTCAAGGTCTCTAAAGTTGATTCTCGGATACTGTATAATGAGAATTCAATCGTCACTTATTTTACAAGTAAAAGCTCTAATTCTTTGGATGTCATGGTTCCAAGACACAAATTGTACTACGACATGTGCATTCCAACCAATTTCATCCCGGCCTATAACATTCTCGACAATCAACTCCCCACAAAAAGCCTTCTTACGAGAATCTATAATTTTAGCAAATGCTATGCATAACTCAAGAGAGATCGAGAAGGAATCAGATTCCAGGGGCAAGGAACAGGACAAAGCCAGACGTCAATTCTTTATACACTCTGTGACCGGATTGTCAACTGCATTTCCATGGCATAAAATGCAAGCACAGGCAAGGGGTCTTGTACAGTTTCCTCTTCCAGAATACAAGCCACTGATGAACACTTATCATTTCATGAGGGCAGGAGAAAGCTTGTTGGAAGAAGAAAACATTCTGTACACCAATCCTCTCTTTCTAACTAACCGCGAGAATGCTCTCAGTGACACGGGAAGATTGCAAATCCAGCAAGGTGCTGCGAAGATATTAAACAACCCGCAAACTATTCCTTCCATTTTAAAATACAGTTTGGCAGCCAATTGCATAGACACGGCAGATTTGTTGAAAACTGAATTAGGTATTGGAGAGTCTCGTTTGGTTAGTGAATTCGTCTTCTTGGACCCTCGTGCAGCAGGAAAATGGGACAGTCTTCCTCTACAATCTACTGAAGAAGCACTGTGGGCATTGGACGTGGAGTTCGCCGGACTCGATGGTACGTCTCTTGACGATCGCCCACCGCCCAATGATGATGGTACTCCTCATGAGACTTTGGGTGACAGCGTTACTCGCTTGAGACAACTACTGAGTGGATTAGAAACTCAATACAGTGGAGAGACCATTCTTCTTATCTTCCCCGATGGAACGGGACCAGCCTTATTGATGTGCTGCATGGCAGGCATACCTTTAAATCGTGTACATGAACTTCAATTCATGCCTGGACAAATCCAGCTTAATGTCACTCGTACCACTGCAACCCAGTTGCTGAGACAACAGGAGGAAGAACAAGCTGCTGCTATTGCGTCAGGAAGTGTCGAAACTACAACACGACAAGAATACTTGAAACGACTGAATCGAGGCAAAAAGGAGCTAGAAAGACTTCGCAGTCTTGATCCTAGAGAAATCGTTAACGTCCGTGAAGAGCAGTACGCTATCGCTCAGGAAATTGAACGCAAACGACTTGCTGATCAAGCTGCACAAAATAAGTTATTAGAATTGCGAAGACTTCAGCAACAGCAGCAGCAAAAGTCTGTAATATCACAGAGTGTTGAATATGTGTCGTCTAAGGGGCCAGACGGACAAGACAATCTATTACCAACGCTAGCAGGAGGGGCTGCCTTAGTAGTTGCAGGTATTGCTGCCTTGACCTCTGGTCGAAAGGATCAAGTCACCGAGGCACAATCTCCAAGTGGAAAGGACACATCACCAAATCGCTCACTTACTATGCAAAGTGACAGTACTGCGGAAGATACATTGACAATATCACAACAGACTGAGTCTGATTCAAAAGTATTATCTTTCAACACTGAGTCAAACCCAATTCTTCTACTCGACACCACGGAGGATACAGATAGCCAAGGGTCTCCCCAGTTTTCCCCTCTTCTTCCACTTAAAAAAGAGACAGAGACGAAGTCTCGTCCCACTGCGCAACAGGTCATGGAGGATTATCTAAATAAGGACGATGGTCAAGAAGCATGGCTGTCATTTTTGGAGGAAGAAATAAAACTTGCTGATAAGCTAGAAGACGAGCAACTAGGTGACTTGTTTGAAGGAACTCAAGTGAATGGTGCAAAAACTAACACTGACGTGTAAATAAAGATATGTAGACAAATATGAAATTGGCTTTGACAACTTGCAAATCAAAACTCCCAATCAGTCAAGCGATTGAAGCTTCTCGTTTTTTTTCAAGCAAGGTCTCATCCATCAAAATAACGTAATATTAAATGGTTTATAACATGAGACACTTGATAAAAGACTAAATCATCTGATATGGATTATAAAACTGGCTATTTCGTAATGTAATATGTCAATGACAAAATGGACGGCATACATACACTGTAAGCAATTGAAAAATCGCCGCAATAGACTTTGCAAAGGTCTAAATTTTGAACATCAATTGAAATTTTTTTTCCAAAGAAACTGAGATTGACTATTTTTATAGGTTTAAATGCATCACAAGTCAGACTTCTTTGACTTGACTGGTTGCTGACGATATTGTTCAGCTTCGATGGCTTCCATGACTTCCTCTTCCAGAAAACTAAGCCATGCTTGATGACCATCATCTTGTTCAAGATATTTTTCCATAGCTAGATCTGCAAGTTCTTCAGGATCGAGATAGTAGTGACTTCTTTCTGCGAGAACAGCTTGAATTTGCGGTACTGCCTCATTTATGATAGTATCCTCAGTGCTAATTTCATCCAATACAGAGTCGAAATGGGGACCGACTTCTTGTTTCTCTGGAATGATATCGGAACCCAAAAGTCTTTTATCATCTTGTTCTTTTCGACTGATATCATCATGCTGGCTCAAAGTAGCACCCAACACACCAGCTGCAGCCAAAATCATTGCACTTGCCACCAGCTGAATGGGTTGCGGCTCATTACCTTGTGTGGAAGCTTTGATCTGTGCCAGTCTTGATTTTCGCGCTTCCGCTTCAATCTGCAGATTCAACATGTTTGCGGCTTCTTTTGCTTGCAGATCCTCACGTGCCTTATTCTGTTCTTCGGCATACTTTTTGTCGCGAACACTGATAATTTCATGAGGCTTCATTGTACGCAGTGTTTGAAGCTCTTTTTTTCCTCTTTCCAACTTCTCTAAATAAACTTGTCTTCTTGTTGGTAGTCCAGGAGCTGCAATTTCAACTTCTTGCTCACCGAGCAATTCCAAGGCCGTCACTGGCGTAACATTGAGTTGCAAATGACCAGGCGGAAAGTCTATTTCGTGGACGCGGTTTAAATGTACACCTGCCATACAACATGCAAGCAAAGCCGGTCCAGTGCCATCAGGGAAGATAAGCAGAATGGTTTCTCCACTGTATTGACTCTCCAAACCACTCATTAGCTGACGCAAACGAGTTACCGCATTGCCCAATGTCTCGTTAGGAGTGCCATCGTCATTGGGAGGCGGTCGGTCCTCCTGCGATAAGCCATGTTTATCCGCAAATTCTGCATCCAGAGCCCAAATAGCTTCTTCAGTTGATGTCAAGGGAAGAGAATCCCACTTTCCAGCTCCTCGGGGATCCAAAAAGGTGTATTCAGGCATGAGGCGAGATTGACCAATGTTCAAAGCATTCTTCAACACATCTGCTGTGTCCATACAATGTGCCGCCAAACTAAACATGACAATGGAGGGTATGTTTTGCGGTTCATTAAGAATATCTGCAACGTTGGTTTGGATTTGCAATCTTCCCCTGTCACTCAGAGCATTCTCGCGGTTAGTTAGAAAGAGAGGATTGGTGTACAGAATGTTTTCTTCTTCCAACAAGCTTTCTCCTGCCCTCATGAAATGATAAGTGTTCATCAGTGGTTTTTCCTTATCCATGGGAAATTGCACCAGTCCTCTAGCGTTCGCTGTAGCTTTGGGTTGTATAAATGCGGAAATTCCCAATGTTAGACCAGCATTCAAAATTTGCCTGCGACCTGTAATAGGTAGCATCTTGATATCTATCGGCGTCTCTCCAATTGACTCATGATTATGTAGAATCTTGTCTTGCCTGAGCTTTCCATAGGTTACTTGACGAAATCTAAGACTTGAGGAATGATGGGAATGAAAGCCTTGCACCTGAGGCACTATTAAGCCACATAGCAAACTCATAAGTATCATTTTCATTTCTCTATATGAGGGATCCATCGGCTTTGAATTTGGAGCTACGGCACAACACAGTAAGTCCAAAGAACATCGGAATCAAATATGAAATTTATTCGGATACTCAACATTGGTCATGATGTTTTCGTCAAGGTTTGGAGTTCGCATCTAGTCCAACATCTGTCGCATGATGGCAAGTCGTGAACTTAAGTGAATTGGCATCAAAATATTTGTCAGTCCGTTATTTTGCTACAGAAATCAATACAGTTGCTGATACCAAAATTGAACGTCAACAGTAATAGTGAAACGGGCCTTTAAATTTAATGTGCATAGCTTGATTGATAAATGTTCTGTGTTCTGCTGAATGGAACCAGAAGAATGCATGCATCATTATAGACAAGCTTATATTTTAAACAAACAGCCAACGAAAACTCAAATCTAATCACTGACAGTTTCAGTACACAGGATGTACAAATCTTACCATGCAAAAAAAACAAGCAGTCAATATGAACAGTCTTTAGTTTTGAAAGCAATACGAACGAGCCTGAGACCAACTTTGATAGACTGCTAAGATCAACTTAAACTTTTAGTATGCACAGACAAGCAGCCGCATCCAATAATATGGCATCTGAGATTCCAACATCAGAAAATCAGCGACAAACTAATTATAAAACACATGTGTCGCCAACAATTTTGCAATGCCAGCAATCCACGACCCAGACCTATACAATAACGGAAAGTATGTCAAAGGTTACCAAAGAACCACCAGACGATAACCTTCTAGAGTTGTACAGAGTAACAATTAGCTTTGGTTATGCAACAAAACAACAATCTAAAGACATCCCAATAGAATTTATTAGATTCTCCTTAATAAACCAGAGACCCAGACCTACTCAAAAACAAAAAGTGTATCAAAACAGGGCGACCCAAAAAAGGTTACCAAACCACCAGACAATAACCTTCCGGATTTATACAGAGTAACCTTTAGCTTTGGTTATGCAACAAAACAACAATCTAAAGACATCCCAATCGAATATAAGATTCTTCTTAGCTCATTGGAAAATCTTGATCCTTTGTGTTTTTGTTTATGGGTATTACGTCATATGTATCGTCTGACATGCCCATCAAGTTGCACAAATTAGTTTTCCTGACCACTACATAACCTTTTGCTCTGTTTCAAGCTAGGAATGCTCTGGATCCAATGCCTGCAGTACTGTATGCCTTTTGAATTCTGTGACATATTCACTGTCATCCCAAGCAATTAATGCAGATCTCATCAAGTCAACCTTGAGAGATCTTCTGTCATCATGTGATTAGGTGCGATTTGTTTTAGAGTCTTGGTCTGTGTGTACTTGTCAGGCAGTTTGCCTTTTCCTTCATTTTTCTTCTCCCCTTCTTCAGGCAGTAGATTTAGTCTTGAGAATAATATTTGTGGTAGTCAAAGTTCGGAAGTTGAGGGGTGTTGATTGCGTTTGCCTAGTGCAGTTGATAATCATACCATTTGGTTGTTCTTATTTGTGACATTCTTAAAAGCTCTTTTCACTTGATCAATCCTATATTTCTTCTCACTGAATAGATTTGCATCTTAAATTCCTTGGTTTATAAACCACACCAACACACCCTACCCCCCTAAATGCCTAAGTTAGCTCAAGCAATCCGCTATCTCCCCTAGTCCTAGACCTATTACCTATTAACCAATCCACCAGTAGTTAGCTCGACCCACCCCAAATCCCTATCCCAACCATCTCATCTCCTCATGAAGGAAACTGTGAAATTGAACAGTATCTGGGCTGCTGGTTCAAACAACTTCATAAATGCAGCAAATTTTAAGAAATTTGGAGGGCGATAGAATGCATTTAGTTTAGAATGCTACTGCGACAACTTCGATGTCATCAATATACAAAGCTTGTACACTAGCGAAAGTTATTGCTCTAATCCGAATCATGAGCCCGAGACAGTAGTTGATAATGACAATCCCGTTTTTTGCAGCATGATAACTGACTTTATTCTGGAAATAAACTCCATACAACCATTCTTCAAATATGATCCAAGGTCCAGATAAATCAGAGACATATGTTGTACCTTGAAGAACAAAACTTGTGCCAGTAAGAAAACTTCAAATTCAACAGATCATAGTTTTCGCCAGTCATATTGGGGTAAATTGAAGAAATGGTGTCTGTTTTCTTTCGCAATAGCATACACCAATTTCCTGAATCAGCAAAACCATAGTGCAACTGAGAATTACTTTTACCATCAATCCACACAGGATCATGCCACAAGCCATGGTTACCTATTCCTTTCAATCCTTCAAAAAT
>Ga0075154_10003015_pt1 | contig 10817 bp, 11 predicted proteins | sample JI71714BDNA_FD_70965 | JGI IMG/M metagenome (GOLD analysis project Ga0075154, IMG submission 70965) | Wastewater effluent complex algal communities from Wisconsin, to seasonally profile nutrient transformation and Carbon sequestration -... | ecosystem: Engineered > WWTP > Effluent > Algae... | reverse complement strand
TGCACGGCTTGCCCCAGGCTGGTGCCCGGAATACGCAATGCGTGCATGGCAATGTCGCCTTCATCGAGATTGGGGATAAACTCTGACCCCAGCCGCGTTGCGCCATAAGCGCTGATCGCAACCAGTCCGAGCGCCAAGCCAATCAGCAACTTCCCGCGCATATAGGTGCGATCCAATATGCTGGCATAGCGCGCGCGCGACCATGCCATCACCCGGTTGTCCTTCTCCTCGACTTTGCCGGTCACAAACATCGCAATCGCGGCGGGCACGAAGGTAAGCGAGAGGATCATCGCTGCGGTCAACGCCAGCATCACCGTAATCGCCATCGGATGGAAGGTTTTGCCTTCAATCCCGGACAGCGCGAATATCGGCAGGTAGACAACCGTGATGATGATTACCCCGAATATCGACGGACGAATGACTTCGCTGCTTGCCGTGGCAACCAGACCGAACCGCTCGTCCCGGGTAAGTAGGCGTCCCATACGGTGCTGCGCCTCGCCCAAGCGGCGCAGGCAGTTTTCAACAATAATCACTGCGCCGTCGACGATCAGTCCAAAATCAAGTGCGCCAAGGCTCATCAAATTCGCCGACACGCGCCCCGCTGCCATGCCCGTGAGCGTCATCAACATCGCCACAGGGATAACCGCCGCAGTGATCAATGCCGCCCGGACATTGCCTAGAAGTAGGAACAGGATAACAATGACCAGCAATGCGCCTTCGGCAAGGTTCTTTTCGACCGTGCTAATCGTCCGCTCAACCAGCTCGGTGCGATCATAAAGCGGCTGCGCGACAACACCGGACGGCAGCGATTTATTGACCGCCTGCAGCCGTTCGGCAGCTGCCTGCGCAACGATACGCGGGTTGCTTCCGGTCAACATGAAGATCGTGCCGAGGACAATTTCCTTGCCGTTCTCGGTCGCCGCACCGGTCCCGAGTTCAGACCCGATAACGACTTCTGCAATGTCGCCGATTCGGATGGGAATTCCGCCTCGCTTGGCAACGACGATCTGCGACAAGTCGATCTCGTTTTCAGCTCTGCCAGGCAGCCGGATCAAAACCTGTTCGCCAGCCCGTTCGACATAGCCGGCGCCAGCGTTTGCGTTGTTCGCCTCAAGCGCGTTGACGACATCGGTGAGCGACAGCTTGAGCGTCGCCAGCTGCGCCGGGTTCGGTGTGACGTGATATTGCTTGGTATAGCCGCCGACCGTGTTGACCTCGGCAACGCCGGGGACATTGCGCATTTGCGGCCGCACTACCCAGTCATGAAGCGTACGCAAATCGGTTGGTGTCCAAGCGGAGCCATCGGGCTTGCTTGCCCCCGGTTTCGCAGTGACTGAATACATGAAAATCTCGCCAAGCCCGGTGGCTGTCGGCCCCATTTGCGGTTCAATGCCCGGTGGCAATTGCGATTTCGCGGCCTGCAAACGCTCGTTGACGAGCTGACGCGCAAAATAAAGATCGGTGCCGTCCTCGAAGATAACGGTAACCTGGCTCAATCCGTATCGCGAAACCGAGCGGGTGTAGCTCAGCTTCGGCACGCCCGCGATTGCGGTTTCAATTGGGTAAGTGATCCTCTGCTCGGCTTCGAGCGGCGAAAATCCTTCAGCTTCGGTGTTGATTTGCACCTGCACATTGGTGATGTCAGGGACGGCGTCGATTGGAAGGCGGGTGGCGCTCCACCCGCCAAGCGCGATGAGCAAGGCGACAATGCCAAGCACCAGCCAACGCTGGCGGATTGAAAATCCGATGATACGGGCGAGCATAGTCTGGTTTCCGATCAATGGTCGTGGCTCGCGCCCGACTTTTCAATGTCGGCGCGAATGAGAAAGGCTCCCTTGGCAGCATAGCGCGTGCCCGGCTTGATACCGGAAAGTACCTCGGTCCATTCGGGAGTCTTGCGGCCCAGCTCAAGCATCCGCACCTCGTAATCGTCGCCGAAATTGGCGAAGACCACGGTGAAGTCGCGGAACCGCTGCAAAGCCTCGGTGCGAACTGCAAGCGGCACAGTGAAAGCACTCACGGTGACGCGGCCCTGCAATGCCATACCGGGTCGCCATTTGCCGTCCCGGTTCGGCAGCGAAGCGCGCATCAATGCGGTTCCTGCCGCTGCATTACCTTCGGGCAGATAGCCGCCGAGCGTGGCTTCTGCGACCGGCTGCCCATCAATTGTTTCGATAACGACCTTTTGGCCAGGCCGGATCGTTGAAAGATCGCGCGGAAAGACGTTAAACACCACGGTCGTCTGTCCGGGGTCAGTAATGACATAAAGCGGCTGGTCGAATGTGACATTGCCGACATTTGCCGTTCGTTCTGCGATCACACCGCTGACTGGCGCATAAACCGGATAGATTTGTAGCGACTCGCTCGACTCGATGCGCGCCAGTAGCTGGCCTTTGCGGACATAGTCGCCAACCGCCTTTGTGACTTGGACCACGCGTCCGGGGAACTGGCCGCGCACTTCGGACCGTGCCGTCGTTGCCAGTTGCACGATCCCTTGCACCTCGCGCGTTTCGCTAATGGTGACGGGCCCGACGGTTTCAATCTCTATTCCGCCTTCTTTGGCGGCAGCGGCAGTAATTTTGGTTCGACCTTCGGGGTTTGCAAACTTCCAGACATGGCGCTTGCCGTTCTCGGTCGCGACGACCTGTACATCAAAACTGTGCGGTTCGGTCACCACGCCGTCGCCTGCCAGAAAGTCCTTCTCTGCCTTGAAGGCAAAACGGTCGATCTGACCGCCCAGCCGCGTCAGCGTCACCGCAAGATTGACGGTTGAAGGGTCGACCGGTTTGTTGCCGCGTGTCGGATACATCCGGTATTGCGGCGGTTGGCCATCTTCAAAAATAGTGACTTCAATCGCGAAATCGCCGTCGCGCAACATCCGACCGTTGTGCGGCCCTTTTTCATATTCGGATGCGGACGTGCCTTCACCTTCAGCCGGTTTTTCAGCCTCGCCGCCGCAGGCAGCAAGCGGGACGATGAACAACAAGGCCGCAGCCATGCGAATGTGCAGATACTGTTTCATGGATTGATCCCCTTGTCAGCTGCGGCGTCAAAGCGCCCGGTCAGCCGGTCTATTTCAGTTTGAAGGTCACGGTAGCGCGTCACGGCATTGAGCCATTCGGCCTGCGCTTGGATGATGGCATCGGCGGCACCTTGCATGTCGCGGAACGTGAAGCCGCCGCGCGCATAGCCTTCGCGCACCTGCCGGAGTGCCTTGGTGGTCTGTGGATAGACCTCAACGACGATGGCATCAGCGCGCGCTCGCGCGGCGTCTGCTTCAGCCCCAAGGCTGGCAAGGCGGCGAAGCCGGTCGAGTCTTTGTGCCTCTGCGGTCAGCTCGATCCGCAATTTTTCAGCCTGTGCCCTCGCGATATTTCCTTGATTGCGGTCAAAGCGTCCCAATGGGATTGTGACGCCCGCAACCAGCGCTACGTCATTGGTGCCACGCAAAAAGCGTGCGCCCCCACTCAGTGTATAATCCTGGCGGACGCGCGTCTGTTCGAGCGTTACCGCCGCCAAAGCGCGTTCAGCCTCGGCCTGTGCAAGCGCGACATCGGCCTCTGCCAGTTGCCGCGCTGCCGGGATGCTCGACATCACTTCGCCCTCGGTTTCGATGTCCATGCCGCTTCCGCCCCAATAAGCGGCAAGCCCGTCACGCGCCGCAACGTGCCGCGCGCGCGCTTCGGTAAGATTAAGCTGCGCCTGCGTAACCCGCGCCGACGCGCTGGTTTCAACAAATAGCGGATCTTTATATCCGCGCACACGGCGCAGCGCCTCCCGCTGCATCTCGATTTCGACACCCAATCGTGTTTCCGCGATCTCGACGACATAGCCAGCGATTACGACATTGAGAAACGCACGCTGGACGGCGCTAACAAGCTCGAGCCGACCTACGCGCGACGATGCCTCGGCAACACCGATGTCACGGTCAGCAAAAGCCAATCGTGCATCGCGCTTGCCACCGCGTTCGATGGTTTGGCTATAGGTTCCCGTTATCTCGGCTTGGCCGAAGACATTATAGGGTCCACTGCCGACGAAGTTCTCGCCTTCAACGGTTACTGTAGGATTGGGCCGAACGCCCGCTTGGACACGGCCAGCACGCGCAGCGGCGATCGCCGCCTCGTTGGCGCGAATAGAGGGAGCCGCTTCTACGGCTTTGGCAATGGCATCATCCAGCGTGATCGGCTCCGCGAACGTAGCCGTAGCCGGACAGGCCAGCGCCGCCGCCAGCAAGGCGGTGCGCAATTTGGGAAACATATTAAAACTCCTGAACCGTGGACGCATTCAAGGGCCGGGCGCGAGGCCCGCCCTAATGGCGCGGTTCAGGCGGAGGGTGGTTCGGTGGGTGGCGCCTGACTGAAAGAGGTCAGAACGTCGGTCTTCACGAACAGAAATTGCTTCTTGGAAGCAAACGCGTTTCCGAAAAGACTGTCATGAATCGTTGCGAGGGCCGGTGGCAGATGGGTGTGAGCATTGCTTTCGGCATTGCCCGGTAATGGCTGGCTGTCTTCGTGATCATTTTCCGACGCGGATTCAGCGGTCGAAATTTCACCCGACGAATGAGCATGTGCTTCGTCGGGATGCGCCATTGCCGGGGCGTGAGACATCCCTGCGACAAGCGCTATACCAAGAACAAGAGTCATCAACCACCGCATATATTTCCGTCCTTATCCGGTAGCTAAAACGAGGGCAAATGCTATTTCGGCCGAAAACAAAATTCGCCCACCGGATGTCTCGATAATAGGGTTGGAGCTAACGGTAACAATCAATGATCACCACTGGTGTTCTTGGTCAAAGAGCGTGAGCTTCGCCAATAGCCATCGCAGAGAACCGATCGAGACGCGCCTTGTCTGCCCTGCCAACCTCGGTCTTCACTGTTGCGTTGCGCTTCGTAGAGCTTCGACCTCGGCGTGAACCTGCGCGTAAAGTTGTTCGGGACCGAACTCGGCAAGGGGCTTCCCGTTTACGAAAAAGCTTGGCGTTCCCTTCACCGCGAGGCTGTTAGCATCGACCATATCGGCTTCCATGATGGCTTTAGCACCGTTCATGGGCATCGCCTTGGCCTTTTCAACGTCAAGCCCGGCTGCCTCTGCGGCCACCCAAGCGCTAGCCATGTTACCGTCATGCCACGCAGGCTGCGCTTCAAGGAGTGCGGACATCACCGGCTCCAGAACGCCCTGTGCGCGAGCGGCTTCCAGAATGCCGATCGCTTCCGCTGAACCTTGATGTAGTGGCAGATAGCGAAGCACGAGACGGACATCATTGGGATAGGCGGCCAGTATCTGTTTAACTCCCGGATAAAAGGCACGGCAAGCCTCGCAGGACGGATCGAAAAATTCTACAATCGTCACCGGCGCTGTCTTGGGTCCGATGATCGGCGAGTGAGCGCGAACAAATACATCCGCTTGCACAGTCGCAACCTTGGCAGCAGGTTCTTCGGCATATGTTCGGCCGTAAATGGCTGCCCCGGCGGTAAACGCGCCAATGGCCAGCAAGCCAGTTAGTATAACTCCAAAACGTCTATTCATGATCGAGTTCTCCGAAATACGAGGGCGAGGAAAAAGGTGATGGCTGTAAAGGCGGACAGCGAAAGAAGCGGGATTGGGACGCTGCCAAAAAGCGTCATCGCGCTGTCCGAACAGGAAGGCCCTGAACCGCATGGCTGGATTTTTTCGGGTGCAAAGCCAAAATATAGCAAAGCGTGATAGAAGGAAACGACCCATCCTGCGCCTGCGAGTGTGAGGGCATATGGGGTCACACCGCGATCAGACCTGAAGGCCGCAATACCGAGTATGATTGCCAGCGAAAACATAAAAACTCTCTGAAACCAGCACAACTCGCACGGATATTGACCCATGATCTCGCCAATGAAAAGGGCACCCAGGCTGGCCGCAAGCGCAACGATCCAGGCAGCAAATAACGCCGCCCAAGCATATGAGTAGTGACGTTGTAGCTCAGGGTTCATGATTTCCGTGCAGACCGGGGCAATTGCTTTTTCGACGCTAAATGATGCGAAAGCCTATCGATCGGGAGCTGGAATTTTTCGATGAGCCGCTTTCGGAACAGGCGCGCGCCAATGAACGGGAGCAAACCTTTGAGATTTGCTGAATGAACAAGCCGCACATGCGTACCTTCGCGCAGCAAAAGATACCGCTCTTCGATGTTAGCGAAGCCGCGTACACCGAATTCCAGGACCATTTCTCGCACCGGTTCAAGCTTTGTGATTCTGGCGGTCATGCTCATGCCGCTCGGCGCTTCCGAATTACTGCGATAGTAATATTCGACGTCCGCGCCTTCTTTGGCAGTTCCTTCGATTTCGACGAGCGGATGCCAGCTGCGATAGCGCGGAAAATCGACGAGTGCTCCCCATACCTTACTCAAGCTGGCGGTGATGAGCACTTCGGTGCTAATCTTCATGCCGCAACTCCTATTCCCAAATATTAGTGGCGGCGATGACCGCCGCCATGATGCCCACCGCGATGTCCCCCGCCGTGCAAAACAACACCGATCCCGCCGCTCCGTCGATATGGATAAGAAAAATAGGACGGAAAACCATATTCCGCGTAACCCGAAGTCCACGGCCTTGAACTAGCTGCGGCGACGAGGCAGGTAACTTCTGTTTTCTGTGATGTATCAGCAGACTGGGCGGGGTTCGTAGTATCTGGGAGCGGTTCTTGTGGCTGAGCAACTACTGCCTTGTCGGCTGTGTTCACCGGTTGTGCAGCAATAGCTCCGGGAGTGTTGCAAGGGACGATGAAGTAAGCAAATCTTGGTCGTTCGTTGCCGTAAGACGAGCAACCACCCAATGTGGCAGCGGCAGCGGCGATAAGCATTGCCTTGGTCAAAACTGCTTTCATCTTGCATCTCCTCTCTCGAATTAAACATTCGAGCCATAAATAGGTTTACTGCACCGCAACCGCACGGCTGCCGAGCTTGACGTCGCAACGTGGATATAAAATGCCTGCTTGCGCCGTTGACGATAGCTGGTTCATTTCGATCTCCTTGATACCTTCTCTGAGTGCGACATGTTGGCAGCACCGCACTGTAGCGCGCATGGTTTAGCCGTGGGCGCGGTCGGGGGGTCCGGCGCCCACGGCAAGGCCCATTCCGCAGCGAACCAGGGCTTCTTCTCGTATGGAAGCCTCAAACGGGACGGTGAGCGGGGACCGATAGGGTCGAAGAGCCGTTCCGCTGCGCCTGCCAGCGGTACCGGGGTGTGGCGTATGGCCGCTGGATTGTGTAGGTGGTCAGGCATGAAGCGCCTCGGCATCGCCGCAGGGTTCGGTTTCGGTTTGAAGCGTGGCATGGTGAATCTTGAATTTCTGTTCCAGCATTTCCGCGACCGCAATGCGGATATCTTCTCCCATTGCCTTTGGTTGCAAAACGAGGTGGGCTGTCAGGCTGGCATCGTCTCCTGCCACCGACCACAAATGCAGGTCGTGGACGCCCGCGACACCCGGCACCCGAAGCATCGCGCTACGGACAGTTTCAAGATCAAATCCGCGCGGAACGCCTTGCAACAGGATGTGCGTGGTATCGCGCAGCAAAGTCCATGTGCGCGGCAACACCCATAAGCCAATTGCGATAGCAACAATCGGGTCGATCCAAGTCTTGCCAGTCAGCCAAATGGCGATTGCCGCTGCGATGACGCCCAAAGAACCGAGCATGTCGGCCCAGACTTCGAGATAGGCACCCTTCATATTTAGACTGGTTTCTTTGCCGCCCGCCAAGACCCGCATGGCGATAAGGTTCACGACAAGTCCGAGGCTAGCAACCGCCAGCATACCGATTGATTCCACCGGCTGCGGGTCGAAAAAACGAGAGATGCCCTCATACAGCACATAGCCCGCGACCACGAACAATAGCACCGCGTTGAACGCTGCGGCTAATATCTCGAAGCGGCGATAGCCATAAGTGCGCTGCGCATCAGCGGATCGCTGTCCAATTCGCACAGCGACGAGCGCAATGGCGAGTGCGGCGGCATCAGTGAACATGTGAGCGGCATCGGACAGCAGCGCGAGGCTGTTGAACCAATATGCGCCAACAAGCTCTGCGATGAGAAAGCTGCCGGTAAGACTGAGCGCGATCGACAGACTACGCGTGTTGGCGCCATTGGTATGACTGTGGCCTGGAGAACCATGTCCCTGATCGCCGTGATTATGTCCCGCGCCCATGTCAGATATCCTTTGCCGTATTAGAAGTGCTAACGTCTTCTGCGGGCTTGAAGGTCCAGAACAGCAAAAGTGCGTTGATCGTCACAAGAATCGTGGCTCCCGTATCTGCGATGATTGCTGTCCACAAATTGGTGATGCCAAATACTGCCAGAACAAGAAAAACCAGCTTCAATCCAACCGCGAGCACAATGTTGACGATGATCGTGCTACGTGTTTTGCGGGCTAAGCGGATGGCGTCTGGAACAGCCAGCAGTCTATCCCTTAAGAGGCCGACATCGGCAGTCTCGATTGCAACATCGGTTCCGCCACCCATTGCGAGGCCCAGCGAAGCTGTCGCCAAAGCCGGTGCATCATTGACCCCGTCGCCAACCATCAAAATCGGCATTTCGGCTTTTAGCGCAGCGATCCGGTCAAGCTTGTCAGCAGGCATGAGTTCGCCTTCCGCCTTCATGCCGAGAGGTGCTGCCACCGCCGTCGCAGTCCGCTGATTATCGCCGCTGAGCATAAGGGATTTGATGCCGAGTGCGGTGAGCGCGGCAATCGCAGGTTTTGAATCTGTCCGCGCCTCATCCCGGCTCGCAATAATGCCGACAAATTTGGTGTCGGCAAACAACACGGCAATCGTTTTGCCCTCGCGTTCGAGCGCATCAATGCGGGTCATAACTTCAGGTGTGAGTGATTTCGACGCACGCGGGCTGAGCAGCGCGATCTTCACGCCATCAACAATGCCTTCAACGCCTTCGCCTTGCCGGATGACCACATCGATGGCAGATGGAACTTCGATCCCCTTTGCCACAGCTTCGGCGACGATGCCGCGTGCGACCGGATGGGACAGACCCGTTTCGACCGCTGCGGCAAGTCTCAGAACCTCGGTTGCATCTCCTTCAACATCGGTGACGACCGGATGACCCAAAGTGAGCGTTCCGGTCTTGTCGAACGCTGCAATCTTGATCTTGGCGAGCATTTCAAGGGCTGCGCCGCTTTTGATAAGAATCCCGTGCCGCGCAGCCGTGGCGATTCCGGTTGCAATGGCGGCAGGTGTTGAAAGTACCAGTGCACATGGACATGCAATCAGCAACACGGTGAGCGCACGGTATATCCATGTTGACCATTCACCGCCCATAAGCATTGGTGGCACCACCGCGATGAGCGCTGCGATCAGTATTGCTGCCGGCGTATAATATGCGCTAAAACTGTCGATGAAACGCGCGGTGGGAGCAGTGCTGGCTTGGGCCTGTGCTACCAAATCACCGATGCGGGCAACGACGCTGTTGCGGGCATCCTTGGTGACGGTCACTTTGAGTTGACCATCGCCATTTATGCTGCCTGCAAAAACCGGCGCGCCAATGCCCTTGTCAACCGCTGACGATTCTCCCGTAATCGCGGCCTCGTTCAGATCAGACCGGCCATCTACGATTGTTCCGTCCGCAGCGAGACGATCACCGGGCGCAACAAACATCACCATGTTGACGGTCAAGGACGTGACGGGAACCGTCTTGCGCTCACCATCTACTTCTATCGTTGCTTCAGACGGCAATAATTGCGCCAAGGCGGTTAGCCCGGAACGGGCACGCGCAGCAGCGAACCCTTCAAGCAGTTCGCCGAGCGAGAACAACGCGACCACAACGACTGCCTCGGCACCTGCATCAATCGGCAACGCACCGACAACCGCAATCGTGACCAGTGTTTCGATGCTGAAAGGCCTGCCCTTTAAAGCCTTTTCCAAAGCAGATTTTGCAAACGGCAAAACAGCAATGAGTGCGCCAATGGCATAAGCCCAATCGCCCCAAGCGGGAACCAACACGCCAATCAAATAAGCAAGCCCGGCACAAATACAGGCAAGAACGAATATCCGAAGTCCATTCTCCGAACCATGTTCATGCCCGTCACCATCTGTGTGGGTCTCAATCGGCGCTTCAGCTTTGATCACATATATTCCTTCAAAAAGTATCGGGCGGGAAATCAATCGTTGTCAGTGAACTGCACTTACGCCTGAACTGTTTTATGAGACCGTCCCATATTTGGGTTCCGGCCTCACAGCGGGTATGAACTTTTCCCGCGCTTATGCCGGCTCTGCACCTTTGTCGTCATCGCTCACGAACATCCGCTCTCCTGTAGCTGTCACATCGCTGTAATCGCCAGCGACGTGTTGCTTATGGCGACCGCGCAGCAGCAAATGGCTGATCGCAGGCAACACGAAAAGCGTCAGCAAGGTCGACGTAATCAACCCACCGATCACGACAATCGCCAAGGGCTTTTGCACTTCTGCACCGACACCCGTTGCAATCGCCATCGGGACAAAACCGATGGCAGGAACGATACCGGTCATGAGGACGGCGCGAACCCGTTCCATCGTGCCTTCGCTAATTGCCGTATCGATCGGTTTGCCTTCGTCTATGCGCTGGTTGATGCTGGACATCACGACTAGTCCGTTCAGCACCGTCACACCCGAAAGCACGATGAAGCCGACCGCCGCCGATACCGAGAACGGTAATCCGGTCAGCAGCAGCGCGAACACGCCGCCTGCAAGCGCCAAGGGTATTGCGGAATAAACCGCAATCGCCTGACGCACGCCGCCAAGGGCCATGAACAGGATACCGAAGATTGCGGCAAAGATGATCGGGATGACTATCGACAACCGTG
>Ga0075154_10003014_pt1 | contig 10819 bp, 10 predicted proteins | sample JI71714BDNA_FD_70965 | JGI IMG/M metagenome (GOLD analysis project Ga0075154, IMG submission 70965) | Wastewater effluent complex algal communities from Wisconsin, to seasonally profile nutrient transformation and Carbon sequestration -... | ecosystem: Engineered > WWTP > Effluent > Algae... | reverse complement strand
GGGTTGAGTGCTATCGCTTTGGATTATATCGATAATGAAGTGGCTATTGAGTTGATGGCGCGTATTTATTGGTACACGGTTGAATTTGGGTTGATAAAAGAAGACGATGCGGTGAAAATCTACGGTGCGGGGATTTTATCTTCGCCTGGCGAGTGTCTTCATTCGGTAAGCGAACAAGCTACACACGTGCCTTTTGATGTAGATACCATTTTGGCTACACCTTACATCAAAGACCGCTATCAAGCCCAATACTTTGTGATTGATTCGTACAAACAACTTTTTGACAGTTTGGAAGCGATACGCGCACAAATCCAATATCACGTGGTAGAAAATATCTATGTAGAACCTTCTCCTGCTTAGTGGGGTTGATTTTAGGAAATAAAAAAAAGCGTTGGGAATATTCCTAACGCTTTTTTTGTTTATACGCTTATGCTAATGTAAGGGGCGTTTTTTAATCATCCCCCCTTTGGTATCTTTTATCGGATGTTGGATAACAAAAGCATTTTCGTCTATGCTCTCAATTTCAAAAACTAATTTTGACACCTCCAAGCGGGTAACCACACAGAATAAAATCAACCGTTCTTGTTCTACTGCGCCCGTTTTACCAAAACCAGTACCACCTTTGTAGGCTGTAACCCCGCGCCCCAACTCGTAAGCTATTTTCTCTTTAATTTCCAAATTTTTGTTGGAGATAATCGTAACCCCTATGTACTCTTCCACCCCATTGACCACGAAATCCACAGTTTTGGAAGCGGATAGATAAGTTAATAAACTATACATAGCAGTTTCTTTACTCACCAAAAAAGCAGCCACCGCGAATAAAGCTATATTGACTACAGTGATAAAATCGCCCACAGTTAAACTAGATTTTCTACTCACGGCTATAGCCAAAACTTCAGTACCGTCAATAACCGCCCCCCCGCGTATAGCGCAACCTGTACCCAAACCCAAGAAAAAGCCCCCAAATACAGAGATTAACAATTTGTCATCGGTAACGACAGGAAAGTGTAAAAAATGCACCAACAAAGCCAACAATAAAATCCCCAAAGTGCCTTTAATAGCAAACGACCAGGATATTTGCTTCCCACCTAAAAGAATAAACGGTAAGTTGAGCGAAATCAACAAAACGGATAAACTAAACCCCGTAGTAAGTTCTATCAATAGAGCGATACCCGTAACGCCCCCATCCAAGAAATTATTGGGTAACAAAAAACAGTTTAAGCCCACACAAGCGGATAAAACCCCCACGATAATAAATAAAAAGTCTTTGGTATGCTGCCACCAGTACGATTTTTGAGCATTTGCGTTTTTTTCCATTCAAGTCTTTTTTTGATTTTACAATAATTTAGCGGTAACAAAGCCCGAATAAATTTTGTTCTAAAAAGTGCTTATTTAAGGGGAAAAAATCGGATTATTTTCCTAATCGGGGCTTAATACTCCATATATTCGGGTACGGAGATGTTATAAGTTACATACTCTTCTGCATTTTGCCCGTTCAAAACCACAGGGCTTTTATTCTCTGGGCTGGTAAAAGTCAAAACACCATTTTTATTTTTCATCTCCACATTATAACGCCCCGTGCGGATAACATTTTCTATGTCCTCTGGAGTCGCATTGTCCAACATAATAATCGCTTCCACGACAATAACAGTAGAATAACTTTCTTTGATATTCACTTCGTACTTGCTATCGTCTATTTTTATAGCCACTTTGGTAGCGTTTTTCACCTCAAAAACTTGATGAACTCGCGCTTCTACCTGCGCGGAAAGGGCTTGCGCCAAGCTAAAAAAGCAAAAAAAGTACAAAAATTTGAGCATAATTTAATTTTTTTAGTAATTTTATAAAAACGAATAGGCTAAAATCGGTTGAGATAGCCAAAATAAATTTTTCCATTACTCACTATCAACGGCTGGTCTGTGTATGTCCCCAAACCATAACCCACCGCAAATACCCCCGCTTTCGTATCCAAAGCCAAACCGCCCCCAAAACTGTACAAATAATCTTGCGTTTGTGCCACTCGGCTAAAATTGCCCACAGTCCCCCCCTCGCCGAATAAAAACAGGAAAGAATTCCCCCCCAATAAAAAACGGGTTTCTACAGTAGCCAGCGCGTAATTGGTAGCTAATAAACTCTCTTCGTCAAAACCGCGAAAAGTTTGCTGCCCACCCATTCTAAACAACTCTTGTTGGAAAACAAGCCCCGAACTGTATAAATATGCCGCTTGCCCGCGCAAATGTACGCAAAAATTTTTACCCAAAGGGATAAAAAAACTCGCTGTAGCTTGTGCTTGCGCCTGAAACGAGTTTAAATTGAGACTATCGTACAAATAAGCCATTTTTTCCCCCTGCAAATCTCTCAAACCGCTAATGGTGGCATTTTTTCGGATAGTTTTGCGCCCTGCGCTGCTGTTGATTTTCAACTCTATGCCCTTGCGGGGGCAAAAGCGGTTATCCAATTGCTGATAAAAGTACTCAATTCCTATATTATTTAGCCGACTATCAACGATATTGGGCAATCTACGGCTTATTTTTATCCCTAAAGTATCGTAAAACAGAACATTGGTGCTGATATTTTTCCAATAGGCTTTCCAATAATTGCCCCCTTCAGTCAAAAACTGCGCGCCCAATTCCCCCCCAATATCGATATAACTGCTATCTCGGCGGTATAAATCAAAATTGGCATCCAATCCAACCGTCGTACCGAAAAGATAAGGCAGGGTAGTTTTCACCTTCAGTTGGGGCGAACTTGGGCGTAATTGTTGCCAAGACGCGGCTATGCGCTCCCCCTTGCCGAAAGCATTTTGAAGGTCTAAATTGACATTCCCCGTTACAAACAAACGCCTCGCAGCGTTGGGATTGGCTGGGTTGTTGTTGGGTTGCAAACCTATCAAAAAGTCAAATTTACTAGCATTCTTAGCCACCAAATCCAGCACTATTTCCACCTCATCGCCCTCAAAAATCAAATAAGGTGCATTTTTTATCGACAAAAAAGGCAAAGAACTTAAACGATTTTTTACCTTTTTTATTTTATTCTCTTGGTAAAAACTGCCCTTTTTTATCCCCAAATAACGCTGCAAATAACCGCTACTAATCACCGTTTTATTCTCGTCTTTAGCGTTACTGTTCTCTATCCGTATATTTTTGACCCTGACAAAGCGATTTTTTCGCAAGCAGAGACTTATTTCCACCCGACCACTGTCTATCCGCACCTGTTCAAAATACACCTGCGCAAAGGGAAAACCCTTATTTTCGCAATACACGAGCATATTTTCACAAATTTTATCCAATTCTTCAGCCAAAAAGGGCTGATTTTGCCAACGTTTTTCGCTGATATTGAGCGCAGCCAGCACGTTTTTATCCACTTGGCTACAATCCAACCGCGCCCATTTGTACAAATTTCCCTTTTCTATGTAGATAATATGCTGATTATCAACAACAATAATCGTATCAATATCGGCTTCAAAATAACCTTTTCGCTGTAGTTGTTGGCAATAGCTAAACGCTGCCGCTTTAATCTCTGCTTGATTGTTGGCTTTGCCTTTGGGCAGGGTCTTGGTATCGTCCAAAAAGCGAATTTGCCAGCTCAAACTATCCTGCGCCTGCAAGTTTAATGCCAAAACAGCGAGTAGGGAAAAACATAGGAGTATTTTTTTTACTGAAAATCGCACAAAAGAACCATTTTTATTTTTTTATTCGCAAAGATAGGCTATTTTTGCCCAATTATTTAACCAAAACAAACATAAAATGCAATTTTTTGACCCAGATTACCAAACAAAGCTCTCCAAAACTGTAGCCGAATTTGAGCAACAGACCAGCGCGGAGTTGGTCGTAACGGTAGCCAAACGTTCCCACGACTACGCCAACGGTGCTTGGACAGCAGCAGCTGTAGCCACTTTGATAGTTTTTTCCCTTTTTATGCTGTTGGAGTACGAATTTTTTGACAATCACATTTATTTGGGCACAATTATAACGTTTTGTGCTGTGTTTGGGTTGGTTTATGCCATCCCCCCGTTCAAAAAATTACTCAGTACAGCAGCAGCGCGCCAACATTTTTGCCAAACTGCCGCCTATGCCCTATTTGCAGAACAGGGCGTATACAAAACCAAATCTCGGACGGGCGTTTTGGTGTATGTTTCTTTATTAGAAAAATCGGTGGTTATCGTTGCCGATAAGGCGATAATGGATGCTTTTGGCGAAAAAGGTTTAGCGAATATCCGCCAAGAATTTCTATCAATTTTCAACCAAGACCCAGCAGCCGCTTTATTAACAACAATTGGCAAAGTTGCCCCCATTTTCGCTCAAGCTTTACCCCTACAAGCCAACGACGAGGACGAATTGAGCAACACCATCCCCCATTTTATCCACGGCGGGTTTGGAGCTAAGACATTTAGAGTGAAAAAAAGCTAATTTTTAACCCCATAAAAAAAACAATTTAAAACAATGAGCAAATTTATCCGCAATAACGCGCTAAAATTGTTATTTTTATCCTTTTTGCTATTTGGAATAGCTTACGTAGTGGATGCTCGCCCTGGCGGGGGACATTCTTCCAGAAGAAGTTCTGGCGGCGGCGGTCGCAGCTCGGGAGGGGGCGGAAGTCGTAGTTCGGGAGGTAGCAGCTTTGGCGGGGGTGGAGGAGGTGGGGGCGAAATTACCGCACTCGAAGCAGCGTTTATATTTGGTTTTTTGGGAATATGTCTGATTATTGTAGTTGTGGATAAAGTACAAAAAATGTCCTCAGGCGATTATCAAGAGGATTATACCCCGATTACTTCTAAAGGTACTTTTACCGAATTGGAACAAATACAAAACCGCAAGCACAAAGCCCAAAAACAATTAGATAAGCTAATCAAAAGCCAAGACCCCAATTTTTCGGAAACATTATTTTTGGATTTTGTACAGAATATATTCTATCAATACTACAACCGACACGGGCGGGATAGTTTTCAAGGCATCAAACCCTTTGTAGCGGGCGCAAAACTCCCCATAAATTTGGGGGGAACTTATAGCCAAGTGGTTATCAACGCTATCCATATCGTGGGCGCATATCAAGGCGACGAACAGCAACAGATTGAAGTATTGATAGAATCCAATTATACAGTTAATGAAACCTCCCGCTTTTTTGCCCAATCAATTTGGACTTTTGCCAGAAATAACGGTTTAGCCTCTTTAGAACCGCAAAAAATGCAATCTATAGCCTGTCCAAGTTGTGGCGCGCCAGATAGTTTTGAAGACGGGCTCAAATGTAGAAACTGTGGCACTTTGGTAGAACCCAGCAGCCAACAATGGGCGTTGAAATACGCGCGTACTTCTTACGAAGAGTCTTACAACAGCAGTTCTATTGTCAGTTATGAGGAAGAACAGGGCACAGATTTAGCTACTGTTTATGGGGATAACTTAGCAGAGAATAAAAAACAATTCGCCGCGTTACATAATTTGGAGAGTTTTGATAACTATTTCAAACAGTTCCAAAATGAGATTGTCAAACCCACTTTTAGCACCATTTATACAGCTTGGTCTAACAAACGTTGGGATAAAGCCCGCCATTTGATGTCCGATTTTCTACACACTTCGCTCTCTTTTTGGTTGGAAGAATACAACAAAAATGGGTTTAGCAATAAATTGGAGAATATAGAGGTCAAAAATATCCAACTCGCCGATGTGCAAGTGGACAAGTATTACGAAACCTTTACCGTGCGCATTTACGCATCTTGTATTGACTACACCGTCCGCGATAATGTCGATAAAGTAATCGGCGGGAATAAAGAAAAACCGCGCGCTTTCTCTGAGTATTGGACGTTTATCCGCCACGCCGACAAACACCAACACAGCGACAAATTATCCCCTTATGACCATTTGGACAACTGCCCTGCTTGCGGTGCGCCAGCCGATAAAGTGTCTAATTCGGGTAGTTGTGGTTATTGTGGGAATAAACTTTCTACGGGTGAATTTTCGTGGATTTTGTCCCGAATCACTCAAGATGAAGCTTATGTATAATCTATTTTTTATCAATAAAAAAATCCCCTTTCCAATCTGGTTAGGGGATTTTTATTTCAGCTATAGAATTGTTGTATCGTCCAAAATATCGTTGTCCTCGTGTTCTTCTTTATAATATAATTCTACAAAACAGCCCCCCAATACGGTAGCATAATGGGGGAAAAAAAACATAATTAAAGGCACAACACCAAAATGCCAATCCACAAATTTATCCCAGTCGAAAGGTTTATTTCTAACTATCATAGCCATATAGAATAAAAAAGCTAAAAACTCTCCCATCAACAACCAAACCATAAATTTAAGCAGTGTATTTTCTATCAATCCCTGCAAAAATTTTAACACAAGCCGCATAATAGCGAAAGGAATAAAGCTAAAAATGGTAATAACCACCGCAACTAGCACATAAATCCCGTTAAAATTAGAAAATCTGAACGCAGCAAATAATAAAGGCAACCATAAGCCCAATAAATGGAAAAGAAAAGAGTATGTGCTTAATAAATACCCTTGTTCGTTCAATAAAGTAGATTTTTTACGCTCCATTTTCGTTATTATTTTCGTTGTGGTCAAAATTATCATCTAATACATTAGTGCTAAAACTACCATTTTTTGCCATTTGCGGGTATAGGTATTCTATCAAAAAAGATATTAAATTATTGAATACAGTTGGCAAACTGATAAATAATAATCCAAATAGAGAAAAACGGTTCTTAAAAAATCTATTTATTTCTATTGTATCCTGACTTTCAACCGACAGTAACAACATAACCAAAAGCATAAGCTCTATAGCCACCAAAGCCCCAAAGTATTTGATAAGTGGCAACTGGCTAATTTTCAGTATCAAAGATTGAAATCCCATATTGGCACAGTAGAAAAACAAGGTAACTAATGGGGACAAAAGCACGACTAAAAAAGGGTCTTGCACCCAGCCATTTATCTCAGGAGCTGGTATTAAATAGATACAAATAATGCTAATTATGCAACCTAAAGAGGAAAAAACAGCCTGCCAAAAATTAGTTACTTGCCCATTATTAACAAATATATGGGTAAAATGTGGATTATCGTTATTCATACTCAAAATATAAACTGTTATTAATTATCATCATCTTTTCTATCCATAAAAGTATCGTCCAATATATTATCAGCGGATATATTGGTATTATTATAAAAATTATCATACAGCATTTCTACCCCACAAGCCAACACAGCCGCGCAAATAACAGATGAATTAAATAATAAAATCGCAGCTTCGTCGGCACGCCCAATAATATAAGCCCAAAAACTTATTTTGTGCATACCCAACAACAAAGAAATAGCATAAATGGTTAAAAATATCAATTCCAAACCGAGCAAACTCGCCACATACCGCACAAAAGGTTTAACATTCCTCAACGCGGGCAGTTGTTGGCAAATATAATAGATAAAAAAAGGCATAATGGACACTAACGGAATTACAAAAATCATCATAACCAAACCCACAGAATCCATATTTTCGTACATCCAGATATAAACCCAAGTGAGAAAAGTCCCAAACAGGAAAAAAATAGACTGCCAAAAAAAACTAACCCTGCCTTCGGTTATAAAACGGGATAAAAAATTAACTTTGTTCATATTTATACCAATTAGAATATCATCCAAACCATAAAACTATAACACCTAAATCGTACAAATTAAGCTAAAAAAGTCTATAAAAAAATAAAAATCAATAGATAAAATGCTAAAAAACTGTACCTTTGCGGTTTCAAAACATAAATTAGTACAACAATTATAAAAATAAAATGAGCGATAAAAAACCTTCTTTGGGTTACAACTTGATAAAATTTGCCCTGTTTTTAGCTGTAGGTTTGGGTTTATTATATGTAGTTTATCAAAATCAAGCGGCGGGATTTGAACGCGAATGTGCTTGCAAAAATGGTTGTGCGCAACCTAATTTATTAGCTAAAATATGGGCTGACTTCAGCGGTGCCAATTATTTTTATTTAGCCTTGGTAGCTGGAGCGTTTTTATTGAGTGTGTTAAGTCGCGCTTTGCGTTGGGCTATTTTGATAGAACCTTTGGGGTATAAAGTGCGCCCTTTAAACGGTTTTTTTGCGATTATGGTGGGTTATCTTATCAATTTGGCTTTGCCCCGCGCTGGTGAAATTGCTAAACCCGCTTTATTAAATCAGTACGAAAAAGTGCCTGTAGATAAACTCATAGGAACTATAGTCGTGGATAGAATTTTTGACGTGATAATGTTATTATTGGTTTTGGGGGTTAGTTTTATCGTACAATTTGATGCCATTATGGGATTTTTATCTGGCGAAACCCGCCCTACAGGTGAGTGCGTAGCCCCACAAACTGTAGAAAAATCCGCTTTCCCTTGGTTTTGGTTGTTGGTTGGAATGGGTAGTGTTGCCCTATTAAGTTTGATAATTATAGCTATAAAATGGAAACAAATCCAACAAACCGCTTTTTATGCTAAAATAAAAGCTATGGCTTTGAATTTTTGGGCGGGAATGCTGACTGTTTTTAAGCTAAAAAGACCTTTTATGTTCTTTTTCCATACGTTTTTCATCTGGGTTATGTACTTTGTGATGACTTATGTATGCTTTTGGGCTTACGGGCCTACTTTGCATTTGAGTGCTTCGGCTGCTTTTTTAGCTTTTGTGTTTGGCGGTTTTGGGGTTTTAATCCCTTCACCTGGGGGAATGGGTACTTATCAACTGGCTGTTACAGCCGCTTTAGTCGTGTATGGGGTGAATAGTGGCGATGCATTTGCTTTTGCCAACATTAGCTTTTTTACCATTAATATCTTCTGTAATTTATTTTTTGGGCTGTTGGCTTATATCGTTTTGCCCATTTATAACCGCAATTATCAACCTTTATTGCCAAATAATCCAACCGCTTAATTAAAAAAATTGATATTTATGACAAAAATAGTTAGTTGGAGTGAGGCTAAAAACACAGTTCAGGGTTGGAAAGATGCGGGTTTAGAGGTTTGTTTTACCAACGGTTGTTTTGATTTATTGCATTATGGGCACGTTAGTTACTTGCGAGCGGCGCGACAAATTGCGGATAAATTAGTGGTTGGTTTGAATAGCGATGCTTCTGTGAGCAGATTAAAAGGCAGCCATAGACCAATTAGCAACCAAATCAGCCGCGCTCACGTATTAGCAGCCCTAGAAATGGTGGATTTAGTGGTTGTGTTTGAACAAGATACACCTTTAGAATTAATTTGTACCCTCACGCCCGATTTATTGGTAAAAGGGGGCGATTATCAGCCCAAAGACATAGTGGGCGCAGATTGGGTTATCCAACACGGCGGCGAGGTCAAAACGCTAAACTTAGAAGAAGGCTATTCCACCAGCTCATTAGAACAAAAAATTAAGCAACAATAGGATGTTAGGATTTGAGGATGTTAGGATTTTAAGACTTGAGGATGTTAGGATATCAGGATGCTAAGACACTAAATTTCAATAAACATCCTAAAATCCTCAAGTCTTAACGTCCCAATATACTCAAGTCTTAACGTCCTAAAATCCTCAAATCTTAACGTCCTAAAATTAACCTACCCCAAAAACATTATGAACTATCTAAACGAACTCAACGAAGTACAACGCCAAGCCGCATTACACAATCAGGGAGCAGCCTTGGTTATAGCTGTGCCTGGAGCGGGCAAAACGCGCGTGCTTACTTATCGCATAGCCCAATTGATACAAAACGGGGTCAATCCCCAGCATATACTCGCGCTCACTTTTACCAACAAATCGGCCAAAGAGATGAAAGAACGCATCGTCAAAGTGGTGGGTAAAACAGCGCACGAGGTTTGGGCAGGAACATTCCACTCTATTTTTGCGCGGATATTGCGCCGCGAAGCGGAAAAAATAGGCTTTCCCAACGATTTTTCTATCTACGATACCAACGACAGCAAGTCGCTCATCACCGAAATTATCAAAGGGCAGGGTTTAGACCCCAAAGCCTACACCCCCAACAGCGTTTTTCATCGCATTTCCAACGCCAAAAACAACCTTATCAGCCCCGAAAAGTACAAAAGCAGCAGCGAAACTGTAGCCAACGATGCAGCAGCCAAAGTGCCCTATGTGTATAAACTTTATGATTTGTATATGCAGCGTTGCCAAAAATCGGGTGCTATGGATTTTGACGATTTATTGTATAAAATGCACGAATTACTAAGCCAAAACAAAGAGGCTTTAGCTTATTATCGGGATAAATTCAGGTATATTTTAGTGGATGAATTCCAAGATACCAACCCGCTACAGTACGCGATTATCCAATTATTAGTAAAATACCCTGGCAGCCCCGAGAATATATTCATAGTGGGCGATGATGCGCAAAGTATTTACGGGTTTAGGGGAGCGACGGTGCAGAATATATTAGATTTTGAGCGCGATTATCCCAGTCTAAAGGTGTTTAAATTGGAACAAAACTACCGTTCTACCAGCTACATAGTCGGTGCGGCTAACGATGTGATAATTCACAACAAAAAACAGTTCAAAAAAACCATCCGTTCTGAACGCGGCGAGGGCGAACCGATAAAATTAATCCGTGCGATTACCGAAACTGACGAAGCCAAACACGTAGCGCAGGAGATTTTGGTACAAAAAAACCAACATCAGCTAAAATACGAAGACTTTGCTATTTTATACCGCACTAATGCCCAATCGCGGGTGTTCGAGGAGATACTGAATAGCCATAGAATCCCCTATAAAATATATGGGGGAATGTCTTTTTACGAGCGAAAGGAGATAAAAGACGCGTTAGCTTATCTGCGCGTGGTAGTCAATCCCTTAGATGAAGAGGCTTTGAAGCGGATTATCAACTACCCC
>Ga0075154_10003012_pt1 | contig 10823 bp, 9 predicted proteins | sample JI71714BDNA_FD_70965 | JGI IMG/M metagenome (GOLD analysis project Ga0075154, IMG submission 70965) | Wastewater effluent complex algal communities from Wisconsin, to seasonally profile nutrient transformation and Carbon sequestration -... | ecosystem: Engineered > WWTP > Effluent > Algae... | reverse complement strand
ACGTGACCTTCGACAAATTTCCCGTCAATCACCCCGGTATGGCATGACGCCAGGCGCGGCGGCACGCCCAGGCGCATCTTGACCGCCGTCATGTCGGTCTCCACGTGGTCGTTTACGTTAAAACCGTTGTCCTGCAGGTGGCTGATCCAGGCGGTGCAGCAACCGCAGTTGGCGTCGCGATGGACATCAATGGTCAGCGGCTCGGCGGCGTGGCTCAGGCTGCTGAACAGCAAGGCGCTGATGGCAATAAACGGGCGCATGGTGAACCTCTTGGCAAATTCAGCGCCCAGCATAACGCCCACAGGTGCAGGCTCACTACGGGTGATTTGCGAAACAGGCTGGGCGGCTTATGCTGCGCCTTCGATTTCGCCCTTTAGAGGTGCTTCATGCTGTTTGCCCGTGTGGTCCTGGTGATTCAGTTGCTGGCCCTGGCCGGCCTTGGTCTGGCCTATTTTGTGCGCCCCCATGAGATGGCCAACCTCAGCGGCATGCTGCTGATGTCAGCCGCGGCGGCCACGGATGTGCGCGCGTATTACGGCGGTCTGCAATTGGGCCTGGCGGCGTTCATTGGCATGGCGCTCGTCCGTGTCGACCTGGCCCGCACCGCGCTGACTTTGCTGGTGCTGCTCTACAGTGCCCTGGCCTTGGCGCGCATCGGCGGCTTGTGGCTCGATGGCGGTGCGCAGCAGACCTTCAATCTCTATGCACTGCTGCTGGAAGTGGTCTCGGCGGGGCTGTGCTTCTCGGCGCTGCGTGGTTTGCAGCGGGCCTGAGTCAACGGGCGTTGGGGAAGTCGGCAAACAGCCTGACCACGCCACGGGTGAAGTTTTCCTGGCTCATGTCCGGGTTGTGCAGCTGTCGGTTGATTTGCGCCTGAAACAACACCGCCTGCGTCTGGCTGTCGAGAATGCGCAGGGCCAGGCGTGCGCGCTCGTCTTCGGTGGCGCGGGTTTGCGTGTAAACCGTGCCGTCCACGGCCACCGGAGCCAATTCAATACCGCGCTCGTGGGCCATGCCCAGGGCGTAGATCACCTGCATGTCCGCCCCCTGTTCTAGGTAGCGATAGCCCTTGGCGCTCAGCGCCGTCTGCACCGCTTGATTGAAGCGCTCTTCAAGGTCGAGTCGATGGCCGCTGGCCCGCACCGCACGCACGCTGAAGGTCTTATAGGACGTGCCTGAGGCCTGATCCAAGACCTGAACCGTCGGTGGCGGCGGGCTGCTGCAGGCGCTGAGCAGCAGTAACAGCGGGGCAAGCAGATAAAGACGCATGGGCAACTCCGTGGCAGAAGGGGCATGCCCCGTTGCCATGAGTTTAGAAGCCTTGCCCCGGCTGTGCGCCCATCTGCCGATGGGCTTGCCGGTGGTGCCGAGGGCGGCGTGTGTGGTGCGGTAACGTTAGCGCCGCTCCAGCAACACGCCCGACTCCATGTGGTGGGTGTAGGGGAACTGGTCGAACAATGCGCAACGCGTGACTTGATGCGTGTCGTTGAGCTGCGCGATGTTGGCGGCGAGGGTTTCCGGGTTGCAGGAGATATACAGGATGCGCTCGAAGCGGCGGGTCAGCTCGCAGGTGTCCGGGTCCATGCCGGCGCGCGGCGGATCAACGAATACGCAGCCGAAGTCGTAGCTTTTCAGGTCGATCCCGGCCAACCGGCGGAAAGGGCGCACCTCATTCAGCGCTTCGGTCAGCTCTTCGGCAGACAGGCGCACCAGCGTGACGTTGTCCACGCCATTGTCGGCCAGGTTGGCCAGTGCCGCGTTGACCGAGGATTTGCTGATCTCGGTGGCCAGCACCTTGCGCACACGGGTGGCCAGCGGCAGGGTGAAGTTGCCGTTGCCGCAATACAGTTCGAGCAGGTCATCGTGGCGTTCGCCCAGTGCCTCATAGGCCCAGGTGAGCATCTTCTGGTTCACCTCGCCGTTGGGCTGGGTGAAGGCTCCTTCCGGTTGGCGGTAGCTGAAGGTGCGGCCGGCAACCTGCAGTTTTTCCTCGACGTAATCCTTGCCGATGACGATGCGTTTGCCCTTGGAGCGACCGATGATGCTCAACTGCAGGTCTGCGGCGAGTTGCTGTGCGGCAGCTGCCCAGGCGTCGTCCAGCGGGCGGTGATAGCACAGGGTGATCAGCCCGTCGCCGGCCAATGTGGTGAGGAACTCAACCTGGAACAGCTTGTGGCCCAGCTCACGGCTGGCTTGCCAGGCCGCTTTCAGGCGCGGCATCAGCGCATTGATGTGCGCGCTGGCGACCGGGAACTGGTCAAAAAAGATCGGCGTGTGTTTGTCGCCCGCTTCAAACATCGCGTAGTGGCGGTCTTCCCCTTCGCGCCACAGGCGAAACTCGGCGCGCAACCGATAGTGCTCGCGCGCCGATTCAAATACCTGAGGAGCCGGTGCATGGAACGGTGCCAGCAACTCGATCAGGCGCTGCTGCTTGTCTGCCAACTGAGCGGCGTAATGGGCGGGATCGAACAGGGGGCGGCTCATGGCGTACTCGCAAAGCGGGCGGACGGGAGTCCAGTGTTGATGGGGAGACAATCACGGCAGGTGCTCGTCGGGCGACGATGCACGCCCGACGAGCGCCCGCTTGGGCTCGCGGATTAGGCGAACCAGGCCAGTTTGACCACAAACAGCGCCGAGAGAATCACCAGCGCCGGATTGAGTTCGCGGCCGCGCCCGGCCAGCAACTTGATCAGGGTCCAGGCAATAAAACCGAAGGCGATGCCGTTGGCAATCGAGAAGGTCAGCGGCATGGCCAGCGCAGCGACCACCACGGGCGCGGCAACCGTCATGTCATCCCACTCGATCTGCGCCAGGCTGCTCATCATCAGCACCGCCACAAACAGCAGGGCCGGAGCGGTGGCGTAAGCCGGTACGGCGCCGGCCAGCGGGGCGAAGAACAGCGCGAGCAGGAACAGCCCGGCCACCACACAGGCGGTCAGGCCGGTGCGTCCGCCTGCACTGATGCCAGCAGCGGATTCGATGTAGCTGGTGGTGGTCGAAGTGCCCAACGCTGCACCGGCCATGGTCGCGGTGCTGTCGGCCAGCAGGGCGCGACCGAGCTTGGGCATTTTGCCGTCTTTGTCCAGCAGGTTGGCTTTTTGTGCCACACCGACCAGAGTGCCGGACGTGTCGAACAGGTCAACGAAGAGGAAGGCGAAGATCACGCTGATCAGGCCAATGTCCAGCGCGCCCATGATGTCCAGTTGCATCAGGGTTGGCATCACTGACGGCGGCATGGACACCACGCCATCGAGGGTGGACAGACCGAACAGGATCGACAGGCCGGTGACCAGCAAAATGCCGATCATCACCGAGCCGGTCACGCGGCGCTGGGCCAGAGCCGCGATGACAAAGAAGCCCAGGCAAGCCAGCAGCGGGCCGCCCTTGGACAGGTCACCGAGGGTCACCAGGGTGGCAGGGTGGTCAACGACGATGCCGGCGTTTTTCAGCGCGATGATCGCCAGGAACAGGCCAATGCCGGCGGCGATGCCTGCACGCAGGGCCAGTGGAATGCTGTTGATGATCCACTCGCGGATCTTGAAGATCGACAGCAGGAAGAAGATCACCCCGGAGAGGAAAACCGCGCCGAGCGCCACTTGCCAGGTGTGGCCCATGGTCATAACCACGGTGTAGGTGAAGAAGGCGTTGAGGCCCATGCCGGGTGCCAGGGCAATCGGGTAGTTGGCCAGCAGGCCCATGATCAGCGAGCCAATGGCCGCGGCCAGGCAGGTGGCGACGAACACCGCGCCATGATCCATGCCGGTTTTGGCCAGCATCTCCGGGTTAACGAAGAGGATATAAGCCATGGTCAGGAAGGTGGTCAGCCCTGCCAGAAGCTCGGTGCGCACCGTGGTGTTATGGGCTTTGAGTTGGAACAGTCTTTCCAGCATGTGGAACTCTCCGAAGCGGCGGCGTGCCGTGTTGATGCAAACCGAAAGCAAAGCACATTCGTGCATCTGTGCATGTTTTTGCTGGCGATCTGGAAAAAGGCGCGCATCATATCAGCTAGGCTGCGGAGGGTGAATTTATGACCGGTCGGACAGTTTATGGTCGCTCAAAACAAGGGGTTTATGCATGACGACACGCGCGCTGATTACTGTGGCGGACGGCGTTGAAGACCTTGAGTGCGTCACGCTGATTGATGTGCTGCGTCGTGCGGAAGTCGATGTGGTGGTGGCCAGTATCGAAGGCCGGCGCATGATCACCTGCGCCCGTGGTACGCGCCTGACGGCCGATACGATGTTGGTGGATGTGCTGGCGCAGCCGTTTGACCTGATCGTGCTGCCGGGCGGCATGCCGGGGGCGCAGCGCTTGGCCGAGCATGAGCCGCTGGCTGAGCGGGTGCGCGAGCAGGCCAAGGCCGGCAAGTTGTTCGCCGCCATTTGCGCCGCGCCGGCGCTGGCCCTGCAGCACTATGGCGTGCTCAAACAACGGCGCATGACCTGCTACCCGGCGTTTAGTGATCGCCTCAGTGGCTGCGTATTTGTCGATCAGCCGGTGGTGGTCGATGGCAATTGCATCACCAGTCAGGGCCCTGGCACCGCGCTGGTGTTTGCCCTGACGCTGATTGAGCAACTCTGTGGCAAGGCTGTGCGTCGGCAGGTGGCCGACGCCATGTTGGTGCCGCCGTTCTGATGCGCGTTATTTGATGGCCTTGAGTACGACAAACTTCGGCGTGGCCGCCACCTGTTCGACACCGCGGAACAGGCGCTTAAGTTTGGCGTGGTAGCCCAGGTGACGGTTGCCGACAATCCACAGTTCACCGCCTGTCACTAGGGCGGCGCGGGCCTGTTGAAACATGCGCCAGGCCAGAAAATCGCCCACCACTTGTTGCTGATGGAACGGCGGGTTGCACAGCACCAGGTCCAGTGAGTCGGCCGGCTGTTCGGCCAGGCCGTCACCGGCGCGGATCTCTACCGGGCGCTCGCCCAGTGCCGCCCGCCAGTTCGCAGCGGCCGATTGCACCGCCATATAGGACTCATCCACCAGCGTCAGCTCGGCCTGCGGGCTGCCCAGCGCGTAGGCAATCCCCAGTACGCCATTGCCGCAGCCCAGGTCGGCCACCCGCACGCGGCTCAGGTGTTTGGGCAGGTGCGGGAGAAAGGCGCGGGTGCCGATGTCCAGGTCTTCCCGGCAAAACACGTTGGCGTGGTTGAGCAACGTGATGGCGGGCTTTTCCAGGCGGTAGCCTGTGGGGTAGGGCGATACAGGCGCGGGCTTGGTCTGCGGCGTAGCCTGCAAAAGACGGGCTTTTTTCACTGCCAGCGAGGCTTGCACCGGGCCGATGTAGCGCTCCAGCAAATCCCCGGCGGCGCGCGGCAGGTGCTTGATCATCGCCCCGGCGATGACCTGCGCCCCTGGCGCCAGCTGGCCATGCAGGCGTATCAGTTGTTCTTCCAGCAGCGCCAGGGTTTTCGGCACGCGAATCAGCACCATGTCGAATGGCCCCTGTGCGGCCTCACTGGCCGGGACAAATTGCACGGCATCCGCTGGCAACTGGTTGCGCTGCAGGTTGACCTGCAAACCCAGGTGGCCAAGGTGTGAATCGCCGCTGCTGGTGATCCGGGCATGCCCGGCGAGGCTGGCGGCCAGCGCCCCGAAGCTGTCATTGAGCAACAACACCCGTGCTTCAGCGGACAGCCCCTGCGCGTGCAGGTGATTGAGCAGGTACTCGTCCGCCGCGTCGAACGCCTGCAGCGGCTCGTTGGGTTGGTCAGGCTGGCGGATTAAGTCGAGTTGGGCAAACGGGGTGCTTAGCAAAGGCATGGAACACTCAGGGCAAGGTGCAGTGGGCGCTATTGTCGGTGCAAGCGCGGCAAATGTCTCGGAACTGCGAGCGGGTTCCGTTAATCACGGTTGTATCGCGCAGCGCTTTATCGAAAAATGCCGCCCCCTTGCGGATCTGGTCAGTCGTTTTTGATACCGCTGAGTCAGCAAGGTCGCATTCCAATAATAGCCAGGCCCCGGACTCACTGTCCGGCTGCGATCTGGTAGCGCCTGATGATCGGGAGCGCGCGGGCTGTTCTGCGCGGCATCATCCAACGCCCACACCCCACACACTCAATGAGGCCTGCCCATGCAGGCTTCACGGCGTTCTATTTGCAAAAAGGTATGTTCATGTTGAAGTTTCTGCTGCCCCTAACCCTCTGTGCGGCACTGTCCTTGGCCCAGCCGGTGTTGGCTCAAAGCCAGGCCCCCATCGTCATCAACTTCTCCCATGTGGTGGCGCAAGACACGCCTAAAGGGCAGGGTGCGCTGCTATTCAAGCAACTGGTTGAGCAGCGCCTGGCGGGGCAGGTCAAGGTTGAGGTACACGCCAACGCCAGCCTGTTCGGTGACGCCGATGAGTTGCAGGCGCTGCGCGAAAACCGGGTGCAAATGCTGGCCCCGTCGTTGTCCAAACTCGGCGCTTACAGCAAGTCGTTGCAGTTGTTTGATTTGCCGTTTTTGTTTGATGATCTGGAGGCACTCAAACGCTTTCAGAAGCGCGACAAAAGCCGCGAACTGCTGCGCAGCATGACCGAGCAAAACATCTACGGGCTGGCCTTCTGGAATAACGGCATGAAGCAACTCACGGCCAACCGGGCGCTGCGCCTGCCGACTGATGCCAAGGGCTTGGCCTTCCGCATTCAGCCTTCCCAGGTGTTGCAGTCGCAATTTCAGGCGCTGGCTGCCAGCGGCGTGAGTGTGTCGTTCAGCGAGACCGTGGCCGCACTGCACAGCGGTAAGGTGCAAGGCAGCGAAAATGCCTGGTCGAACATCGCCAGCCAGCAGCTGGATGCCGTGCAGCCGTTTATCACAGAGAGCAACCACGGCGCGTTGAATTACATGCTGGTGAGCAACACGCGCTTCTGGAACAGCATCCCGTACAAAACCCGCGTTGAGCTGGAAGCGATCATTGAAGAGGTCAGTGCGACCGTCAATCAGCAGGCAGAAACACTCAACCACAAGGCGCGCGAGCAGGTACTGGCCGCCGGTAAGAGTACCTTGGTCAGCCTCACGGAGCAGGAGCGTGCCGCCTGGCGCAGCGCCATGCAACCGGTCTGGAAAACCTACGAGGCCGAAGTGGGGGCCGATATGCTGCGCGCGGCGCTGACGGTCAATCGCCGCTAGCCGGCCGCGCGATATAGGCTTGTTGCAGCAGAGTCCTCAGGCTTTGTCGGTGTTTGTCTGCGCGACGATGAGCCACACTGGGGCAGTGCATGCTGCCGCTACCCGGTACCGTTTATGGCCAGTGATGAGAACTTCACCGAGCAAACCCTGACCGCGATCACCCTGTGGTCGCCGAGTCTGTTCAGCCTGCGTTGCAGCCGTGACGCGGGCTTTCGCTTTACCGCGGGGCAATTCGCCCGGCTGGGGGTGCGCAAGGATGATGGCTTGGTGGTGTGGCGTGCCTATTCGATGGCGTCCGCACCCCATGATGAGTTTCTTGAGTTCTTTTCCATTGTCGTGCCGGACGGTGAGTTCACTTCTGAGCTGCGCCGGCTGCGCGTTGGCGACCGTCTGCGGGTGGCCAAGCAGGCCATGGGCTTTCTCACCCTGGACCGTTTTGTTGACGGTCGTGACCTGTGGTTGCTCGCCAGCGGCACCGGGCTGGCACCGTTTCTATCGATCTTGCAGGGGCTGGAGGTTTGGCAGCGCTTTGCCCGCGTGGTGCTGGTGTACAGCGCACGCACGGCGGGCGAGTTGGCCTATCAGCCGCTGATTCATATGTTGATGCAGCAGCCCCATTTGCAGGAATACGCCGAACGCTTTGTCTACCTGCCGCTGGTTACGCGCGAGCAGGTGCCAGGCTGCCTGCATGGGCGCATCACCACGTTGTTAGACAGTGGCGAGTTGGAGCGCGCCGCAGGGCTGATGGTGGAGCCGGAGCACTCGCGGCTGATGATCTGCGGCAACCCGCAGATGATCGATGACACTCGCGCACGGCTTAAACAGCGCGGGCTGCAGCTCAGTCTGAGTCGACGTCCGGGGCAGGTGGCGGTGGAGAATTACTGGTAGCGGTGTTGGACACTTCGCCGAGCGGCGCGCTGATCGGCAAGCGAATGGCAAAACGGGCACCCCAGCCCGGCTGGCTGGCCACCTCCAGTTTGCCGCCCAGCACCCCGGTCACCAGGTTGTGCACGATGTTCAGGCCCAGTCCGCTGCCCCCTTGGCCTAAACGGGTGGTGAAGAAGGGGTCAAAAATCCGCGGCAGGTTCTCTTCGCTGATGCCGTGGCCGTTATCCGACAGCGCCAGTTCAATCCAGCCCGGCTCAAAGGGGAAGGCATACAGGCCGATTTTGCCGTGGCTAAGCCCGTCCAGGCCGTGGATCAGGGCATTGTTGATCAGGTTGACCAGCACCTGGCCCAGCGCGCCGGGGTAGCTGTCCAGTTCGATGCTGTCGTCGATGTTGCTCTCGATCACGAAGGGTGTTTTCTTCAAAGTTGGACCGAGCGTAATCAGGATCTCCTTGACCACCTCGCTCAGCTGGAAGCGCCGGCGCTGGGCGCTGGCCTGATCGACGGCCACCTGCTTGAAGCTGGTGATCAGTTCACTGGCTTTGCGCAGGTTGCGCACCAGAATGTCGGTGGCGGTTTTGTTGTCCTCGATAAACTGTTCCAGGGTCGAGCGTTTCAGTGCGCCACTGTTGATCGCCGCGGCAATACTGCGGCTGTGATCTTCCAGGGTACTGGCAGCCATCAGGCTGTTGCCTACGGGGGTGTTGAGCTCGTGGGCAATGCCAGCCACCAGCGAGCCCAACGCCGCCAGCTTTTCACTCTGCACCAGTTCTTTCTGTGCCCGCTGCAGGGAACTCATGGTTTGGTTGAGTTCAGTGTTGCTCTGGCTCAGGGCCACGGTGCGTTCGGCCACGCGCTGCTCCAGGTTGGCATTGAGTTCGCGGTAGGCGATCTCCGCTTTCTTCTGCTCGGTGACGTCGATGTCCATGCACACAAACATCTGCTGACCTTCACCGCTCGGCAGGGCGAAGAGGGTGCCCAGCACAAAGAGTTGGCGCTTGTCTGGCAGGCGCACCTCACTCAGGTAGGGGCCAATGCCCGTTCCTTTGGTGGTTTCCTTGAGCATGGCCATGAACATGCGCTGCTGTTCGACGGTAAAGAACAGTTGGTCGAGCGTCTGGCCTATGGCCAGGTCACGGCTGACGCCGTAGAGCGTTTCGCTGGCATGGTTCCACAGCACGACCCGGCCTTGGGCATCGAACCACTGGATGGCGACGTTGGGGGTGTTTTCCAGTGTGGCCAGCAAGCGGTCTTCACTTTCGCGCAAGCTGTGCGCCGTAGCCAGCAAGGCCTCCTCCCGCTCGCGGATGGCCCCGACCATGCGTTTGAGGCTCGCACTGAGGGTGTTCAGCTCGCGGATGGAGGTGCTCTGCATCGGCAGGTCGTATTGGCCGTTGGCAATTTGCCGGACCTGGCGACTGAACAGCGAGATTTTATTGGCCAGGCTCCAACTGGTGAGCGCGGCAATGGCCATCGCTACCGCCAACGTGGCTGCCAGCGAGAGGAATAAACGTTGCCAGGTGGCACTGAGCAGGGCGTAGGCCTGCTCGCGGGGTTGCACCACCAGCACTTGCCAATCCGGCCCGGCAACCGTGCGGGCCAGGCCGACCATGTCCTGATTGTTGATCTGCAACTGCTGCACCTGTGTGCGGCTGTCCTGAAACACGGGCAAATGGCCCAAATTCAGCTGTTGGCTGACCTCGTTGCCTTGTGAGCTGGCGATCAGTTGGCGCTGGCGATCCACGATTAACACCTGAAGCGCGCCATCCTGGCTCAACTGCCGGGCCAGCTCCGGGAGCGGGGTGATGGCCACTTCACCGATCAGCGTACGTTGACCAATGGGCCTGGCCAAGGCCACAGCCAGGCGTGAGCTGACCGTGGACAGAAAGCTGTTGGACCAGGCTCCGGTTTGTTCAGCCTGCGCTTTGCGCACGAAGTCGCGGGCCGAGATGTCCAGGCCGAAGAGATTCTGCCGCAGGTTGCGTCTGTCTGCGGGCATGCCGATGGCGCGAATGCGGCCTTGCGCATCGCTCAGGTAAATGGCTTCGTAAAAGTCCGAGGTGTCGGCGTAGGCGTCGAGCAGGGTTTGAATCTGCGCTTCGCTGAGGTCGGCGGAGCTGTTGAACAGGTTGGCCAGCGAACCCAATTCACGGTCAGCAATGGCAAAGTGGCGTTCCAGTTGCCGGGCAATGTTGTCGGCGGCCAGTCCCTGACGTGTATTGATGTCATTCAGCATCATCGGTTCGTAGTAGAGCCTGAATAACAGGGCCACACCCACTATCGGCAATGCCGCCACGAGGGTAAACCGGCTGGCCAGGGTCAGCAGAAGGGGGCGCGACCTGAGCAGATTACTCAGGGCTGATAAAGCGACCATGCTTGACCACTCGCAGGTAGATACGGTTGTTGTTGTCGCCGAACGCATCGAAGACGATGGGTTGTTGCAGGCCTTCAAAGCGGCGAATGCGCAGCAACGTCTGCTTGAGGTGCTCGTCCGGTTGGCGTGCGGCAAAGGCTTGCAGCAGCACTTGCGCGGCGTTGTAGCCGGTCACGGCAGCGGTATCGACGTCCTGATTGAAGCGCGCCTGGTATTGGCTGCGGAAGGTTTTGAACACGGGGCTGGGGTCGTTGATGTCAAACACCTGTGCGGTGATCAGCCCTTCCACGGCTTGACCACCCATTTCCAGCAGCGCATCGGCGGCTGCCCATGATGGGGTCGCCAGCACCACATCCGGTTTTTTCTGCCGCAGGTGTGACGCGAGCATGGCGGTATCGAGGGCGCTACTGACTACCACCACCGCTTGCGTGTCAGCGCTAAGAACGGC
>Ga0075154_10003007_pt1 | contig 10834 bp, 8 predicted proteins | sample JI71714BDNA_FD_70965 | JGI IMG/M metagenome (GOLD analysis project Ga0075154, IMG submission 70965) | Wastewater effluent complex algal communities from Wisconsin, to seasonally profile nutrient transformation and Carbon sequestration -... | ecosystem: Engineered > WWTP > Effluent > Algae... | reverse complement strand
ACGACCCAGGCTGCCGGCAGCTTGTGGCCATTGAGTGCTGGCTTGTTGGCGCAGTGGGTCGTTGACGTTCAGCAGCCAGGGGGTTTCGCAAAACATGATGCCATTCAGGTCAACATACTGTGCTTGGTTAAAGACGCCGGTAAACAGGTGTGATGTGGCATACACCGGCACATCGCCCGCGTATTGGAAGGCGAGGGTAGGTTTGATTTGTTGCGCCTGTTGCGGGGTTGCCGCCAGGAAGATGAAGTCGACATCGCGGCGACGCGAGGGTGCGGCTGCAACGCTGGTGCCGAGCACATTTTGCAGGCGCTTGCTGCGTGCTTCGCTCTCGCGCAGCTGGAACAGGTCAGCGATCTGGCGAGCCAGTTCAACGGGCTGATCGACATGTTCGGCAGCGATCAGGGTGCCGCCTTGGGCTTGCCAGCTTTGGCGGAAGGTGGCGAGCACGCGATCCCCCGATTCGCCTTCGGGCACCAGTGCCACTGCGCGGCGCATGCCGTCGGCCCAGGCGCGGCGCGCCACTTCGCGGGCTTCGTCTTCGGCGGCCAGGCCAAACTGGAACAGCTGTGCTGGGCCCTCCTGAGTGGTTTCGCTGTAGTTGAGCGCCAGGGTGGTGATGGGCAGTTGTTCACGACTGCTCAACTGGCTGACCAGGTTTTTCTCCAGGGGGCCGATGACCAATTGCACGCCAGCGGCTTGTGCTTGAGCGTAAAACGCATCCATGGAGCCAATGCGCGAGCTGTCGAAGAGCTGAATGTTGGGCGGATTTTGTCCGGCTTGCTGCGCCTGATAATGGGCGGCCATAAAACCATCACGCAGGGCGCGCGCCACGCTGGCCAGTTGGCCTTCTTGTGGCAGTAGCAGGGCAATTTCGGTGAGCGGCTGGCTAGACAGTTTTTTCAGCTCGCTCAAGGCTTGAGGCAGTTGTTGTGCGGCTGGGTGCTCTGGGTTGGCAGCGACCCAGGCGTCGATGGCCGCTTGCTGTTGCTCCAGTGTGCCGGTTGTTTTGGCGGCAAGGGCCAAGGCCAGCCAGCCATCTAGGTCAGCGTCGCCGCTGGCTTGCAGCTCATTCTTTGGCAGGTTGGCAACCAGCTCCCAAAGGGCTTCCTGGTTGTCTGTTGCGCTCGCGCCGCTGAGCAATGGGGCGATAAAGGCGCGCTCCCGTGCTGCGGCCAGGGTTTGCCCAGTCGCCTGTAAGGCGTTGGCGCGAACCAGTTGGCTGCGTACCTGCTGCTCGACGGGTAACTCACCAAGGCGTTCCAGGCTGGGGTGGCTGAGTGCGCGCAAGGCGGCCTTGGGTTTATTACGCTGCATGAGCAGTTCAGCACGCAGCGTGCTGGCATAGATTTGTTGCGCAGGTTTGAGGCTGTCCAGCGCAACCTGTTCAAGGATGCTGCCGGCGCGGTCGAAATCCTGCTGTTTAAAAGCCATGTCAGCTGCTGACAGGCGCAGCGGCGCTGCTTGCTCGGCGGGGCTGTTGGACGCCTGCTGCAGCAGTTGTTCGAGCGTGGCTTGTGGCGTGCGTGGCAGCTCGCCCAATGTTGAAGAGGGCTGGCTGGCGCAGGCGGTCAGCAAGACAGCCAGGCAAAGGGCAAAAACCGGACGTAGGCAGGCGATCATGTAAGCGTTCCTGATACTTGATCAAAATGAGCGGGAATTGTACCCAAGCCCGGCCGGTGGCGCGATGTCGGAGGGCTTAAACGGGCTACAATGCGCGTTTTATTGAATCTGAGAGGGTGCGCTGTGACCACTTCTGTTGCTGCGAATACGCTTTTGGGCAGTCTTTATGTGGTGGCGACGCCGATAGGTAACCTGGATGACATCAGTGCGCGTGCGCTGACAATTCTGCGCAGCGTGGCCCTGATTGCCGCTGAAGACACCCGTCATTCGGCGCGCTTGATGCAACACTTCGGTATAAGCACGCCACTGGCAGCTTGCCATGAGCATAACGAACGCGACCAGGGAGGGCGTTTTCTGGCGCGCTTGCAGGCGGGTGACGATGTGGCGCTGATCTCTGACGCCGGCACGCCGTTGATATCTGATCCGGGCTATCACTTGGTGCGCCAAGCCCGGGCAGCAGGTATAGCTGTGGTGCCTGTACCGGGGGCTTGCGCGTTGATCGCGGCGCTGTCGGCGGCGGGCCTGCCGTCAGATCGTTTTATTTTTGAGGGTTTTCTGCCGGCGAAGGCCGCAGGTCGGCGTGCGCGTTTGGAGCAGGTCAAGGAAGAACCGCGTACCTTGATCTTTTATGAGGCGCCGCATCGCATTCTTGAATGCCTGCAAGACATGCAGGCGGTGTTTGGTGATGAGCGTCCGGCCTTACTGGCGCGTGAGCTGACCAAAACGTTTGAGACGCTAAAAGGTATGCCGCTGGCTGAATTGGTCGCCTGGGTTGCTGCTGACAGTAATCAGCAGCGCGGCGAGTGTGTTGTGCTGGTGGCTGGTTGGCAGCCGCCGGAGGGTGAAGAGTCCGTGAGTGCAGAGGCTTTGCGTGTGCTGGATTTGCTTCTGGCTGAAATGCCGCTCAAGCGCGCCGCAGCATTGGCGGCGGAGATTACCGGTGTGCGCAAGAATGTGCTTTATCAGGTGGCGCTGGCGCGTCAGCAGTAGACACTGAGCCATAAGCCATAAGCCATAAGCCATAAGCCATAAGCCATAAGCCATAAGCCATAAGCCATAAGCCGGTATCGGTCGGGAATCACTGTGTTTTTGTGCCGGTTGGTGGTGTGAAGCTTGCTGCTTGGGGCTGCTGCCGTTACCCTTGCCGGCGGAGAGTCGATCGGACAGTCGCTGCCTTCGCAAGAAGGGGGAGGAAAGTCCGGGCTCCACAGGGCGGAGTGCCAGGTAATGCCTGGGAGGCGTGAGCCTACGGAAAGTGCCACAGAAAATAACCGCCTAAGCATTTCGGTGCCGGTAAGGGTGAAAAGGTGCGGTAAGAGCGCACCGCACGGCTGGTAACAGTCCGTGGCTAGGCAAACCCCACTCGGAGCAAGACCAAATAGGGTTCCATTGGCGTGGCCCGCGCTGGAACCGGGTAGGTTGCTAAAGGCGTGCAGTGATGTACGTCGTAGAGGAATGACTGTCCTCGACAGAACCCGGCTTACAGATCGACTCTCCACCTCCTCGCTTTACTGTTTTGCTTCCTTTCTAAGACCAAAAAAATCTTACTCTTAACAAACTACTTTAACTTTGAAGTTCAGCCTTCTGTGTGTGCTCGTTTTTGCTTCAAAAACGCGCTGTTTTTCCCTCGTTTTACCCCTCTCAAAGTTAGCTAAATCGCCGTCCTATAAGGATTTTTCCCGCCAAGCGTGCCTTGACGGTGGGGTGTGCGCGTTCCTATAGTGTGCGCGAGTGGTAAGAAGTGGCACAAAGTGGGTTTCTTAGGCATGGATAGCTAATAAAAAAGGGGAAACGCGATCGTGTTTCGCGGAGCTAACGCCATCAGTCTCGACGCCAAAGGGCGGCTCGCGATGCCAAGTCGGTATCGGGATGAGCTCGTGTCGCGTTGTGCTGGCCAGCTTATTGTCACGATCGATGCCATTGACCCCTGCCTTTGTGTCTATCCGTTGTCCGAGTGGGAGCTGATCGAAGCCAAACTCCGTGAGCTCGCCTCCTTTCGTGAAGAAAACCGCCGCCTGCAGCGCCTGCTGATTGGTAATGCCGTTGACCTTGAGCTGGATGCCAGTGGCCGCTTTCTGGTGCCGCCACGGCTGCGTGAATACGCCAAGCTCGACAAGCGCGCGATGCTGGTGGGCCAGCTCAATAAATTTCAACTGTGGGATGAAGATGCCTGGAATGCGGTGGCCGATGCCGATTTGGCTGCCATCAAACAACCCGGCGCTTTGTCCGACGAACTACGTGACCTGATCCTGTGACCATGACCAGCAATTTCCGCCACATCACCGTGCTACTCGACGAGGCTGTCGAAGGGCTGGCTGTGCGTGCGAATGGCTGTTATATCGATGGCACCTTCGGGCGCGGTGGTCATAGCCGGCTCTTGCTGGACAAACTTGGAGCAGAAGGCCGCTTGCTTGGTTTTGACAAAGACCCTTTGGCCATTGCCACGGGGCAAGCACTGGCGGCCGAAGACGGCCGCTTTGTCGTTGTGCAGCGCAGTTTTGCCGAGCTTGGCGATGAACTGGCGCAGCGTGGCCTTGTGGGTGAGGTCAACGGCATTCTTCTCGATCTGGGGGTGTCCTCGCCGCAACTTGATGACGCTGAGCGCGGCTTCAGCTTTATGAATGATGGCCCGCTGGATATGCGCATGAACCCGGATGCGGGCGTCAGCGCTGCTGCGTTTATTGCCAGTGCGCCAGAAGAAGAAATCGCCCGCGTTTTCAAAGAGTATGGCGAAGAGCGCTTTGCCAAGCGCATGGCGCGTGCTGTAGTAGCCCGCCGTGCCGAGCAACCGTTCACCCGCACGGCGGATTTGGCGCAGGTGCTGACGGTGGCCAACCCGGCGTGGGAAAAAGGTAAAAACCCGGCGACGCGCGCCTTTCAGGGTCTGCGTATTCACGTCAACAACGAGTTGGGCGACCTCGAGCGCGGTCTTGATGCCGCGTTGGATAATCTTGCCGTGGGTGGCCGTTTGGTGGTCATCAGCTTCCACTCCCTGGAAGATCGCATTGTTAAGCTCTTTATGCGCAAGCACGCCAAAGGGGAACTGGATAAGTTGCCGCGCGACTTGCCGATTATTCCGAAAGCGTTCGAGCCGCGCCTGAAACTGATCGGCAAGCCGGTATTCCCTTCCGACGCTGAGCAGGCGGCTAATCCGCGTTCACGCAGCGCGGTGATGCGCATTGCGGAGAAGCTGCGATGAGCGCGCTCTTCGCCAAACCGCTGCCGCGCGGCAGTTTGATCATGCTGCTGCTGTTTGTCGGCGTATTGGTCTCGGCTGTGAGCGTTTCCTACAGTGCGCATTGGAATCGTCAGTTGCTCAACGAGCTGTATGCCGAATTGAGTGTGCGCGATAAGGCTCAGGCGGAGTGGGGTCGCCTGATTCTGGAGCAAAGTACCTGGACTGCGCACAACCGCATTGAATCGCTGGCTGTCGAACGCTTGGGAATGCGTATCCCCGACGCGGCAGAAGTCCGCATGGTGGCACCATGATTGGGCTTGAAGGCGCACTCTATCCATGGCGTTTCCGCCTGGTGCTCCTGGCGCTCGCCCTGATGGTGGGCGCCATTGTCTGGCGAATTGTGGATTTGCAGGTGTTCGATCAGGGCTTTTTGCAGGCCCATGGTGATGCACGAAGCGTGCGTCATATCCCGATTCCCGCGCATCGCGGTTTGATCACCGACCGTAACGGCGAGCCCTTGGCGGTGAGTACGCCTGTGACAACCCTGTGGGCCAATGGCCGGGAGTTGCAAAGCGGTAAGGCCAAATGGAATCAGCTGGCGGCAGCTTTGGGTCAAGACGCTGCAACGTTTTCTGCCCGTCTGGCGGCCGCCCATGAACGCGAGTTTATGTACCTGGTGCGCGGTCTGACGCCTGAACAAGGGCAGCGCATTCTCGATCTGAAAGTACCAGGTGTTTACGGCATTGAAGAGTTCCGCCGTTTCTATCCGGCCGGTGAGGTGGCCGCCCATGTGGTGGGCTTTACCGACATTGATGACCGTGGGCGTGAGGGTATGGAACTGGCCTTTGAAGAGTGGCTTGCCGGGGTGCCAGGCAAGCGTCAGGTCCTCAAAGACCGGCGCGGTCGGTTGATCAAGGATGTGCAAGTGGCACAAAACGCCAAGGCCGGTAAGGCCTTGGCGTTGTCGATTGACCTGCGCTTGCAGTATCTGGCGCACCGCGAGTTGCGCAATGCCGTCACTGAATTCGGTGCCAAGGCCGGCAGCCTGGTGCTGTTGGATGTGCAGACCGGTGAAGTGCTGGCCATGGTCAATCAACCGACCTACAACCCGAACAATCGGCGCAACTTACAGCCGGCTGCGATGCGCAACCGCGCGATGATTGATGTGTTCGAGCCGGGCTCGACCGTCAAGCCCTTCTCGATCGCCGCTGCTCTGGGTACAGGGCGCTGGACGCCGGAAATGACCGTGGACACCGCGCCCGGCAGCATGCGCATCGGCCGTTACACCATCCGTGACGTATCACGCGGCGGCATGCTCAACCTGACGCAGATCCTGATGAAGTCGAGCAACGTGGGCATCACCAAAGTGGCCTTTGACATTGGCGCCGAGCCCATTTATGCCGTCATGCAACAGGTGGGTTTGGGGCAAGACACAGGCCTGAGCTTCCCCGGAGAGCGCGTGGGTACGCTGCCCAATTACCGTGTCTGGAAACAGGCTGAAACCGCGACCTTGGCCTATGGCTATGGCCTGTCGGTAACCGCTGTGCAGTTGGCTCATGCCTATTCCGTGCTGGCCAACCATGGCCGCAACGTGCCGTTGTCGATGGTGCGCCTGGACCGTGCGCCCGTGTCCACGCAGGTGATTGATGAAGAGATTTCCAAAACCGTGCTGCACATGCTGCAAGACGTGGTGGAAGAGCCCGGCGGCGGCGGTGCGCGGGCCAAGGTGCCGGGCTATCACGTAGGCGGTAAAAGCGGTACCGCACGTAAAGCGGCCACGGGCACCAAGGGCTATGTCGATAAAGCCTATCGCTCCTTCTTTGCCGGCGTTGCCCCCATTGATAACCCTCGTATTGCGGCCGTGATCATGATCGATGAGCCCAGTGAGGGGGGGTATTACGGTGGCTTGGTCTCTGCTCCTGTGTTTGGCAAGGTCATGGCCGGTGCCCTGCGTCTGATGAACGTGGCGCCAGATAACTTGCCCGAACCTGAGCCCTTAAAGGTTGAAACTGCGGCCGTTGATCCCCTGAAAGGAGGGCGCATCTGATGCCTATGCCCCTTAATCAGCTGTTGCCGCAAGCAGACAGCTCAACCCTGATTCGTGAACTGACCCTGGACAGCCGCAAGGTTCGCCCGGGCGATCTGTTTTTGGCCGTGCCCGGTACCCAGCAAGACGGTCGCCTGCACATTGCCGATGCCATTGCCCGTGGCGCTGCAGCCGTTGCTTATGAAGCGCAAGGCGCGTCGCCGATTACCTCGGCGAGCGCCGAGCTGATTGCGCTCAAAGATTTGTCTCAGCAACTGTCAGCCATCGCCGGGCGTTTTTATGGTGAGCCCAGCCGTGGCCTGCACCTGATCGGTATTACCGGCACCAATGGTAAAACCAGCGTCAGCCAACTGCTGGCGCAAGCCCTGGATCTGCTGGGCGAGCGTTGCGGGATTGTCGGCACCTTGGGCAATGGCTTTTATGGCGCGCTGGAACAGGGGCGGCATACCACGCCAGACCCTATTGGCGTGCAGGCCACCCTGGCTGACATGAAAAATGCCGGTGCCCGCGCAGTGGCCATGGAAGTATCGTCCCATGGCCTGCATCAGGGCCGCGTCGCCGCACTGGCGTTTGATGTGGCCGTGCTGACCAACCTGTCCCGCGACCATCTGGACTATCACGGCTCGATGCAGGCCTACGCTCAGGCCAAAGCGACCTTGTTCAGTTGGGCGGGCCTGCGCTGCCGCGTCCTCAATTTGGATGACGCTTTCGGTCGCGAACTGGCTGGCGTTGAGCATGAGTCGCGCCTGATCGGTTACAGCCTGAATGATGCCGAGGCCTACCTGTACTGCCGCGATGCACAGTTCGACGAGCAGGGTGTGCGCGCCACGCTGGTCACCCCACGCGGTGAAGGCAGCCTGCGCAGCACGCTGCTCGGGCGTTTCAACTTGAGCAACCTGCTGGCTGTGGTGGGGGCATTGTTGGCGCTGGACTACCCGCTGGACGAAATCCTCAAGGTTTTGCCGCAGTTGCAGGGGCCCATTGGTCGCATGCAGCGGTTGGGCGGCGCGGATAAGCCGTTGGTGGTGGTGGATTATGCGCACACACCAGACGCGCTGGAAAAAGTCCTTGAAGCCCTGCGCCCGCATGTCAAAGGCCAGCTGTTGTGCCTGTTTGGCTGCGGTGGTGACCGTGACAGCGGCAAGCGTCCGTTGATGGCGGCGGTGGTCGAGCGCTTGGCCGATGGCGTGCTGGTCACTGATGACAACCCGCGCACGGAAGCACCTGCGCAAATTTTCAACGACATTCGTGCCGGCTTTAAGCTGCCCAATGCTGTGCAGTTCGTCCATGGCCGCGGCCAGGCCATTGAACAGTTGATCGCCAGTGCCAGTGCCGATGACGTAGTGGTCTTGGCGGGTAAAGGCCATGAGGACTATCAGGAAATCAACGGTGTGCGTCAGCCGTTTTCCGATTTGGTTGAGGCTGCCAAGGCCTTGACCGCTTGGGAGGTGACGCATGCTTAAGCCACTGTATCTGAGTGAAGTGGCTAGCGCCCTCGATGCCCAGGTGATCGGTGCGGATGTGGCGTTTTCAGCCGTGAGCACGGACAGCCGCGCTATTGTGCCGGGTCAGTTGTTTGTTGCCTTGGCTGGCCCGCGCTTTGATGGCCATGACTACCTGGCTGAAGTCGCTGCCAAAGGCGCGGTGGCTGCGCTGGTTGAGCGTGAAGTCGTTGGCGCGCCATTGCCGCAACTGCTGGTCGCAGATACCCGTTTGGCCCTCGGCCAATTGGGTTCGCTCAATCGTCAGGCATTCCAAGCGCCTGTGGTGGCCATTACTGGCTCCAGCGGTAAAACCACGGTCAAGGAAATGCTCGCCAGCATTCTGCGTGAGGGCCTGCAAGGTCCGGTGCTGGCCACGCGTGGCAATCTGAATAACGACCTCGGCGCGCCGCTGACGCTGTTGGAACTGGCGCCCGAGCATGTGGCGGCAGTCATTGAACTGGGCGCTAACCATGTCGGCGAAATCGCCTACACCGTTAACCTGACGCGCCCGCATGTAGCCGTGCTGAACAACGCCGGCACCGCCCACGTGGGCGAGTTTGGCGGGCCGGAAAAAATCGTTCAGGCCAAGGGCGAGATCATTGAGGGGCTCAACGATGACGGGGTCATCGTGCTTAACCTCGATGACCGCGCCTTTGCCATTTGGCAACAACGTGCGGCCGGGCGTCAGATGCGTTCGTTTGCCCTGCAAAACCCGGCTGCTGATGTGTATGCCTCTGACTTGGCGCGCGACGTTCGCGGCTGCTCGGCCTTCACTCTGCACTGTGCTGCGGGTCAAGCACGCATCCAACTCAATCTGCTGGGTGAGCACAACGTCGCCAATGCCTTGGCAGCTGCCGCCGCTGCGCTGGCAGTGGGGGTTGCGGTCAGTGCCATCAAGGCCGGGCTGGAAGCGTTGCAACCTGTTAAAGGCCGTACGGTCAGCCAACTGGCCAGCAATGGCCTGCGCGTGATCGATGACAGCTACAACGCCAACCCGACGTCAGTGTGCGCGGCCATCGACATCCTCGCCGGTTTCGCCGGGCGTCGCGTGCTGGTGCTGGGAGACATTGGCGAGCTGGGCGAGTGGGCGGAGCAAGGCCATCGCCAAGTCGGCCAGCATGCGCTCGGCAAGGTGGATGCGCTCTACGCCGTGGGTCCGTTGATGGCCTATGCGGTGGCGGAGTTCGGCGCAGCCGGTCGCCACTTCAGCGATCAGGCCAGCCTGATTGCCGCTCTGCAGGGCGAGCAGGGCAACACCACTGTTCTTATCAAAGGTTCACGCAGCGCAGCGATGGAAAAAGTCGTGGCGGCGCTGTGTGGCACATCCGGGGAGATTCACTAATGCTGCTGCTGCTGGCGGAGTACCTGCAACAGTTCCACAAGGGCTTCGCGGTCTTTCAGTACCTGACCCTGCGCGGCATCCTCGGCGTATTGACCGCGTTGGCGCTGTCGCTATGGCTGGGCCCGTGGATGATCCGCACCCTGCAAATCCGTCAGATTGGCCAGTCTGTGCGTAACGACGGCCCGCAGTCGCACCTGTCGAAGAAAGGCACGCCAACCATGGGCGGCGCGCTGATTCTCACCGCCATTGCCGTCAGCACCTTGCTCTGGGCAGACCTGAGCAACCGTTACGTGTGGACCGTGCTGGCCGTGACCTTGCTGTTCGGTGCCATTGGCTGGGTGGATGATTACCGCAAAGTGATCGAGAAGAACTCACGTGGCTTGCCAAGCCGCTGGAAGTATTTCTGGCAGTCAGTGTTTGGTCTGGGCGCGGCGATCTTCCTGTACACCACGGCGCAAAGCCCGGTAGAAACCACCCTGATCCTGCCAATGGTCAAAGACTTCGGCCTGGAGTTGGGCCTGGGTTTTATCGTGTTGACCTATTTCGTCATCGTCGGCTCCAGCAATGCGGTCAACCTGACCGACGGCCTGGATGGTCTGGCCATTCTGCCCACCGTCATGGTTGGCGGCGCACTGGGCATCTTCTGCTACCTGTCCGGTAATGTGAATTTCGCTGAGTACCTGTTTATCCCTTACGTGCCAGGCGCGGGTGAGCTGATTGTGTTCTGCGCGGCCATGGTCGGCGCGGGGCTGGGTTTCCTCTGGTTCAACACCTACCCGGCGCAAGTGTTTATGGGCGATGTGGGCGCGCTGGCACTCGGTGCGGCGCTGGGCACCATTGCGGTGATCGTCCGTCAGGAAATCGTCTTGTTCATCATGGGCGGCATTTTTGTGCTGGAAACCCTGTCGGTGATCATTCAGGTCGCCAGCTTCAAGCTGACTGGCAAGCGTGTGTTCCGTATGGCCCCCATCCATCACCATTTTGAATTGAAAGGCTGGCCTGAGCCGCGCGTGATCGTGCGTTTCTGGATCATCACCGTGATTTTGGTGTTGATCGGCCTTGCCACCCTGAAGTTGCGTTGAGGACAGCATGAGCCTGATTGCTTCTGACCAATTCCGCATCGTTGTCGGCCTCGGCAAGAGCGGCATGTCGCTGGTGCGTTT
>Ga0075154_10003006_pt1 | contig 10836 bp, 8 predicted proteins | sample JI71714BDNA_FD_70965 | JGI IMG/M metagenome (GOLD analysis project Ga0075154, IMG submission 70965) | Wastewater effluent complex algal communities from Wisconsin, to seasonally profile nutrient transformation and Carbon sequestration -... | ecosystem: Engineered > WWTP > Effluent > Algae... | reverse complement strand
TTGGTCCCCGACTACAAGTGATTTTTTGATATACCCTTCCAAATTTGGTTTCTTAGAAACATTTGTCTCATCCACAAAAGCAGGTGACTGTTCAGGTCTACTTTTGGCAGTGAACATATCAACTTCTGTCGTTAACTTTGTGCCTTGTCGGTTTATCTCATTTTTACGTTGTAAAGTAAGTGCGGCAACAGGTAAAGCAACCGTGCTCGCAGGATAAAAATAATTGTTTGGCACAACATTATACATCTCGGTACTAAAAGTAGTGTCCTTAAGGTTTACTTGTGTGTAAATAATTTGCACTTCATGTTCAGGATTAGTAAGATATTGAGCCATTATAGGGTCAGTAGCTATTGTTTTGGAAAGAAGATTCCGCTTAGACGCGCATGAGCTTGTGAACAAAGCAAGACCGATAAAAAGAAATAAAGAAGCGTGTTTAAAATTCATTTATAATTATATTTAAAAATCTATTCTTAAAAGCGTTTGGGTCAACCATAAGAATTAACAAACTGTGTAGGTAAAGGTTGAGAATAAGGTTAAGGTTTAGGTTGAGATTAAGGTTTAGGTTGAGATTAAGGTTTAGGTTGAGAATCGCAAAGGATTGCGAGACGCGTTTAATAACCCAAGATTTGTGAAGACGAAAAGCTTTGCGAAAGTCATGACGTTATGCATCAGTCATTACTGACGATCTCTTGACACAATTCTATCAAAACACCATTAGTTCCTTTGGGATGAAGAAAACAAACAAGTTTATTATCAGCGCCCTTTTTTGGAACTTCATTGATAAGTACAAATCCTTCTGACCTGAGACGCTCCATTTCTGCATGAATATCGTCCACCGCAAAAGCAATATGATGAATGCCTTCTCCTTTTTTTTCTAGAAATTTATGAATAGCACTACTCTCATCAGTCGCCATAAGCAGTTCAATCTTATTAGGTCCTGACAGAAAAAAAGAAGTGAGGACATGTTCAGATGTGACTTCTTCTCTTTTGTAAGGCGCTGTATTAAGAATTTTACTGAATACAAGTTCTGATATTTCCAAATCTTTAACAGCGATGCCTATGTGTTCTATTTTGGTCATTTTGTTTTATTTATTATTTGATAAAACCTAAATGTATGCTTGCTATAATACCTAAAAATCTCAAATGATAATCTATTACGTTCTCCAACTACTTCAATATCAGCACTTTTAGCTTCGCACCATAGTGTTGACTATGATTTGTCACTAAAAGTGCTGATTTTATTGTATCTGAAGCGCTCATTACGAATCTCATTTTAGATATTTAGGTAATGAAAAAGTCCGGTCAGAAGGCCGGACTTTTATATTTATTTATGTAAAAAGATTGCGTCACCTTATGAGCGTAACATCACCTTTTTGTGTCTTTTCGAAGCCAAAAATACTATACTTCACTACCCACACATAAGTATCTGATTGCCATTTTCTATCACCATTCGTACCATCCCATTCATCATCAATATCTTTTGACTCAAAAACTTGTTGTCCCCATCTATTGAAGATATAAAACTCATAATTTGTAATGTCTTCTAAACAATATTTTGGCAAATTTATAGGTCCGAAACTACGATTCAGAATATGTGCTTCTTTGCTTAGCGTATCATCCTTGGTTTCCAGCTTAAAAGTTGCGCCTATACCATCAGGAAAAAATACATTAGCATAGTCGATATCTGGTACATCTAATTCTGCCGATGCGGTAAAAGTATTATCACAAATGTCAGTCACAGTAACTGTGTATGTGCCTTTACCTGTAAAATCAATATCTCTAGTCGTCCCGCCGGTGGACCATAAATATGATTTCACTAAGGCTTCATTATTATTTGGGTCAAAATCAGCTCTTGCAAATATTCCTGAACAATCATCTCTTTTATCTGAACTGATTCGTAGGTTGGAGATTTTATTGGTATTAAAAACTTCATCCCCTATATCAATACTTGCTATTCTTGTAGTACCACACTTATCTGTCACTGTCACAGAATAATTACCTTTACGGATTACTTCAATAGATTGTTCTGTTTCATTTGTGGACCACTTATATGCATATTCATTGTTTGGTACCGCAGAATTAGTAGGATTAGCAGTAAGAATTAATATTTTTTCGTCACATAACTTTTCTGTATTTTGTATTATCCCTAATGTAAACTCTTCAATAAAATCTGGAGCAGTTACTGAAATATTTGCTGATGCTGTATTACCACATTTATCAGTCACGGTTACTGAATAATTTCCTGGTGTCAGTATTTCAATACTTGGTGTTGTTTCTTGTGTTGACCATAAATAAGTATAGATGCCTGTTACATCTGTCACTGCACTTAGAATTAATTTCTTTTGAAGACATAATATACTAGTATTTGTTAAAATACGAACTCCGTTGCCTTCACCAAATAATGGTTCAGTATAGGTTGCAACCGCAGTTGTGCCACAACCGTCTGTAATTGTAACACTGTAAGTTAGTGTAGTAGAACCATTCACTTCAATCTCTTTTGACGTCGCTCCTGTACTCCAAAGATAAGTCTCAGCACCTAGTCCAAAAGAGTTTCCACTTGCAGATAATGTACCCGTTACTTCCCCTTTTGCACAATCTAAAGCTAGATTTGGAGCAATCGTAGCCGCTGTTATTCTCCGTGGGAACTCTCCTACTTCTATCTCCGCAATGGCTACCTCATCACAATTATCAACCACAGTGACACTGTAAGTACCTGGTTGTCCTATTTCTATAAAATCAACATCTGTTTCGCCTGTACTCCATGTAATATTTTTGCGACCATTACCAGGTGTATAATTTGCACTTAAAGTTTGTTTACCATTCGTACACCAATTTCCTAATGAAAGTCCTAACTGTACTTGTGGCAACTCATATCTATCTAGCATAATAGTATCACAAACCATATAACATACACCTTCACCTACTGTAACGGTAACTGAGTATTGTGCATCATCAAACACGCGCAAAGTATCTAGTCCTCTATTGGTATCTGTACTCCACAAATAGTCCACTGCACCAGGAAAAGAAGCATCAAACAAATGATTTATGTCTTCATTAGGACAGAAAATATCTGTATTGAGCATCAATTCTTTTATATCATATGTGTTCGTACTATCTCTAAACGCTATTGTATCTTGTAGACCTCTATTTTCTGCATTCCACACTAATGTATCTGATGTGTAAACAATGTCTGTAAAAATATCTTCTGCGATTATAGAATTACAGCTTGGTATTGAATCAAATTTTAATATACCAGTCGATATCAACTTAATAAATGAAGGTCTAAGTGTCCCCTTCTCTACCGAACTTGTAATAAAAGCAGAACCACCATCACTTGTGCCAAATACATTTCCATATGGATTAAAGTCTGCTTTAACTCCTGGAAATCCAAACTTCCATTGTGTATCGCCTTGCTTGGTTACTTTTGCGATAAATTTGAATGAGGTGTCCATTGCTGCAAAAGATGATCCACCTACTATGATGTCATTATTGCTATCTAGCGCTATGTCTACGATCAATGACGAATCAAGGTTGGCCATAACAAGTTTCTTTGCCCAAAGGATGTCACCATTTTGAGCTGCACTGATGATATGGCTACTATTATCTGCTAGGTTATTTAGTGAGACTACAAAGGTAGTGTCTGATAAAGCCAAGGATTTTACATTTGCAGCTATTACATTTGCTCCTACGTTTTGGTATTTCCTACTCCATGATACATTGCCTAAAGTATCAAGTACTGTGTAATAAAATCCACTATCTAAACCACCTACGATCGCTATTGACGTGTCAATGGTAACATTTATATCTGTGACATTAAAAACATCTTGGTCTTTAGGTTTAAATAATTTTGACCATAAGTTTTGTCCTTCGTAACTTCTTCGTGCTAAAGCTACTTTATGAACGTTCGTATCAATGGCTGTATATGCCGTAAAGAGACTGTTATTGTAGTTAGCTAAGTAGTGACCTGCTTCATTGCCATCACCACTATCTACTTGTGTTGAGAAAGACCTGACTTTTACAAATCTGCCACCATTTGTGACCGAACCTATGATTTTATTGAACTTATCAGAAGCATCTACATTCAAACTAAAATAAATAGTGTCATTATCACCTTGCACAACACTACCATGTGCTCTTGTAAATCCTTGCATTGCTTGATCTACAAAAATCTTTTTTGTCCATTCAATATCTCCTTTAGGTTTGTAGCTTGTGACGATGACTGTATCTGAATAAACCAATTTGGTCACATCCGTACTATCTAATTCCATCTCTACAGAAACAAAATTACCATCACTCAACTGGGCCCCAGCGATACTCAATATTTCTTTTCCATTTCCAGCAGGATAGGTACGATGGAAAAAATTTTGAGCTTGGATTCCAAAACTACAAAACAGCATTATAAATGCTAAACCAAATACTTTAGTCGGCATATTTCTCTTAACTTTTGATAATGTCATAGACGATATTACAATATAGTAGCGTCAAAAATAATATTAAATGCCAAAAGTACAATAAAATTCTCACCATTATATACCCTGGACGACGTTTATAGTACAAATTTAACAAAAAAAAGAGCAGTAGATTTGACTTACTGCTCCTTTTTAAACTTTCAAAATCACCAAACCAAGACAAATTTGTATCTAAATTCCTTGGCAATATGGTTCATTTTCTATTAATCTTTTTTACCAAGATTATTCAGTTTTTCAGTTACCTTAGTAACGACTGCCTTTTGAGTGTCGATTTCTTTGGTTTTATTTTCTTGCTCTACCACATTCATTTCGATATTTTTTTCAGCTTCCATGATTTTCTGTTTTGCTTTCTCTATATCTTCGTGGTAATCCTCGTTTTTGCCCTTAAGTTTTTTAAGATCTTTTTCAAGACCACTCAAACTTTTTTCTTCATTTTTCAATTCTTCCGCAACCACTTTTTTTCTTACTGCTATGAAGTAATCATACATAAGTTGTTTAATTGATGCAGATTGTGATGGATTGTCCACTGAATTTACAAATGCTCCACCTAAGTCAACAAATACATAAGCCGTAGCCATGTCTTTACCTTCATCAAATTTTGCGTACAAATCAACTGGCGAAGACCCATTTATCACAGGAATCTTGGTAGCCATCATAAAATATTCTTTTGCCTTACCATTTTCCTTGATTTTTCCGTACTCTTTCATCATTTCCTCAAAGGTCTTTTGAGCTAGTTTTTTATCAGCACCAGGTATCTCTATATAATACGCATTCTGTGGCCCTAAACTCATAGATATCTTTCTTTCTACAGCATCCTGAGATATAAGTCCATTGGCAAAACCTAGGAACAAAAAGATCATTACAGTTAAAATTGGTTTCATTTTCATTGATATTTTTAAAATTAATAAAATAATACTACTTGTAAGACTCAAAAACTTGTTAAATGCCACAAATTATTAGGTCAAAAATTATGCTTATCCCTTTACATTTTCTGCAGGGGTCAGGCTTTTTTGGAGTTGAGATAATTTAATAAGCCATCATATTGGGATAAATCACCACCTGCCTTTTCTGCTTTTTCTTTAGCTTCTGTGGCCACTTTGATGGCTTTGTCTACTTCTTTGTTTAATATTAGGAAAGTACAATATGTGTTGAGTGATTCTTGCGTATCATTCTTTTCGTACAATTTTAAAGAGTAGTCAATGGCATCAGAAATCATATCTTTATTATCCTTAAATGAAGATAAAATATCTTTCATGATGTAATTGTAATCATCATCTTCTTTGGATGTCTTTTTAGCTAGGCTTTTGTATGCGGACCTATATTTGTCAATATTTTTTGATGACTTGTAATATTGCATAGAAGCTTTATACCCAAAAACGTCTGCATCATCTGGAAAAGTCTTCTTTGCTTTTTCTATCGTCTCCGTAAGTAAACTTTCCATTTCGTACTCTATTGCTTTCTGAACAGAAACCTGACATGCTGCCTTGCATTTCGTTTCATAAAGCTCTTTGCCTTCTTGTTTGATAAGTTTTGCTTTGTTCGCAATGATTTGGTCAAATAACTTAGAATCTGAGTCCACAGCCGCTTCCAAAACAAACTTTAAACGTTGGTCTTCTGTGATAGCAGGATTAGAATTCAGGTAATCATTAGAAATCTTTAGACTAGGTTTGCTTGCACCATTCAGTGCTTTAACATAGTTATATACCAAATCAAAATCTCTATCTCCAGCATTATACTTTTCTTCAAACTGACCACTTTTATCAATTTTTTTGATGGCATCTGCGCCTATGGCTATCAATCCATCTGCTTGTTGCCCTCCTGTGACATTCTTTACTAACTTACCATCGCCATCTAGAAACATAAGGGTAGGATAAGCTTTGACAGGATATTTATGACCAAAAGTAACACCATCTACCTCTTCCATATCCAATTTTAGATTGATGAAATTGGCATTAAAATAGTCACCTACTTTGGCTTGTGTAAATACATTTTTTGCCATTGCTTTGCAAGGACCACACCATTTTGCATAAGCATCTACAAAAAGTAATTTGTCTTCAGCTTTTGCTTTTGCCATAGCATCTTTCCAAGTTCCTTGGAAGAACTCAATACCTTGAGCCTGACTTAAAAATGATAATAATGAAATAGATACTACTAATAAAATATTTTTACTCATACCGAATTAGATAATTTTAAAAATTGATGTGCCTTAATAACAAAATTATGTATTATTTAGTTTCCATCATCCAGGCCGATTTAAAGTTCCCACTCCTTGCTTGTACGATATACTGTACCTTTAAACGTGGCAATAAGTGTCTTGTGTTGATTGAATAACTCGACTTCATAAAAGCCCAATTTAGTGTTTAGACTTTTTTCTTTTGCAATGGCTGTGATCTCATCTCCAAGATTTGCAGATTTGATGTGTGAGATAGACGTTTCTACGGAGACTGATTTGATACCGTGACTGTTTGATGCAAAAGCAAGTGCGCTATCTGCCATCGCATAGGTAATACCTCCGTGACAAATGCCGAATCCATTGACCATATCTTGTTGCACTGTTGCTTTAAGGGTACAAAATCCTGGAGACAACTCTATAATCTGTATACCCATCCAATTGGAAAAATGGTCATTGGCCAACATAAGGTCTTGGACTATTTTATTAGCCTTGTCGTGCGAATCCCTCATTCTTGGGTATAAAGTTGGTATAAATCTTTCAAGTTGCGGCCCATACCATCGTAGTCAAGACCGTAACCTACAACAAATTTTTCAGGTATAATAAATCCAGGATATTGGGTGATGATCTCGTGTTTGTGAGCCTCAGGTTTCACCAAGATAGAAGATAAAGAAACAGAAGCGGGCAGGAAAGTATTGAGTTTTGGAATAAAAGCTGCCATGGTATTGCCCGTATCTATAATGTCTTCGATAATGATGATGTGGCGATCTCTTAGTTCCAGATTAGGTGGCATATAGATATCGATCTTACCCGAACTCTCTGTACCTTGATAGGATTTTATGCGGACAAAATTTAATTCACAAGGAAAATCTAGTTTTCTTATAAGATCTGCTGCATAGATAAATGCACCATTCATCACAACAAGAAACATAGGATACTTTTCATGAAAATCTTCTCTGATACTATCTGCTACCTCCTGTACCTTGGCTTCTATTTCATCCGCATTGATGTATTTAATGAAAGAAAGATCACCAATATTTATAATTTCGTCTTCTATTTTTTCTGTCATTTCAAACCGTATTTGTCTATTAAATAAATCAAACTTGCCATAGCTGCTGCTCCCAATTCTAACTCGCGTTTATTGACTTTATCGATCGTGTCTGTACTTGTATGATGATAGTCAAAATATCGCTGAGAATCTGGTCTCAATCCGATCAATAACCCTTTTTGTGATTTGAGGGGGCTGATGTCGGCACCTGATCCTCCCATTTCAAAAATCAGGCCATAACTCTCGAGTAGTGGTAACCATTGACTGACATGTCTATAATATTGTTTAAAAACGGAGGTATCTGCTTCAAAACTAAATCCACGTGGAGAAAACCCACCTGAATCTGACTCCAAAGCTGCCAAGTGAAATTCCTTTTTACTATTAGAAACTTCAGCATATGTTCTCCCACCTGCAAGTCCATTCTCTTCATTAGAAAACAAGACCGCTCTTATCGTCCTTTTCGGTTTATAATCCATTGCCTGAAAAATACGCAATACTTCCATCGCTTGCGCACAACCTGCACCATCGTCATGCGCTCCCTGACCTACATCCCAACTATCTAAGTGACCTCCTACTACAATTATTTCGTCTGGAAATTCACTGCCTTTTATTTCGCCTATTACTGTAGGTGCAGGTCTCAGGCCTATTTTACGACAATTTGTTTTTGCATACACTTTTACATTGCCTTCTTTAAGACGAGCACTTAGCATTTCTGCATCGTTGGTACTAATAGCAATGCCTGGTATTTTAGACAACGTATCTTTATACACCAAAACGCCAGTATGTGGAAAATCATCAAGATTTGTCGTCATAGAACGAACTAAGGCCGCAACAGCACCATACTCAGCCGCTTTGGAAGCACCATAGACTCGCTGATCTACTGCTCCGCCATATGCCGAAAAAGTACGAATCTTCGTTGGGTCCATAGGCCTATTGTAAAAAACTATTTTGCCCTGTATCTTTTCCCTACCTAGCGATTCTACTTCATCTAGGCTTTGGACTTCTATCACTTCTGCCATTAATCCATCTGAAGGTGTAGCTATGGAATTGCCAAGTGACAATGCATTAAGTTTAATTTTTTTACCATTATTGGTTATTAACTCTACCACTTCTTTGTCTCCACGCATCCAATAATTAGCTTCACATGCTTGGTGGTAACTCTTTACGCCTGGGATGGTCGCTAACAAATCTTTGGTATAGTTTGCTGCGCCCATATAAGCCGGCGAACCTGCAATCCTCCCACCATGGTTCAAACATAGTCCTGAGAGCCATGGATAGACTTTGCCGTGGGCCAATGCCTGATCATGAATTTTGCGAATCATGTGTACATCTTCATCTTGACTATATGCAGAAACTACAAAAAATATAGAGATAAAAGTTAATAAGCTAAACCTTAGGGTCATGGATTATTTTTGAAATGAACAGATATTTAATAACAAAGTTACAAAAAAAATAAAGTACAAGACTGATAATTCACTTGCATGTTTTCATAAATTGGGGTTAATTTTTTTGTATCAACCTGCCTTGTATTCTAAAAATACTTTGACCAACCAAATATTTGAGCTGTATTTTTCAAATACATATACTATCTATATCGAATATAAAGATACAACTTACACCCCAAACTGTCAAATGACAATAACTCAAAATATTACATCAAGGATTAAGTGATTTTGAAAAATAAATTTACGTGTGTGAAGTGTTTGAATAAATAATGTTTCACTAGACGTGTAGTTAAAGTGCGCATATATTTGGCAATTAAGACATTTCTCCTACCAATAAATTTAGTAAATTGAATTATTTTAGTATTTTTTTGAATAAAAATGAAAAAACACTTGCTAAATAATTTTTTATCTTTACCTTTGTGTTGCTTTTACAATAAGTAAAACAATTTGGTTTCATTTGGTTAGGGTTGAGGTAATGCACTTGTGTTACCTCATTTTTTTTGCCCTATTCAAATCATAAACCACCATTAGAATCCGTAAGCAAAACAAAAATGACGAAAATGACCTTGGAAGCATGTGTCGAAAGTGTGGATGAAGCTATCCATGCAGTAGAAAATGGTGCAACCCAACTAGAAGTTTGTAGCAACCTAGAAAAAGATGGCTTGACTCCTGAGATTGCCTTAATCAAAGAAATAGCGGAACAAGTCAATGTGCCTATAAAAGTGATGATTAGGCTTAGGGCTGGAAATTTTACCTACCAAAATGATGAGATCAAAAGTATGCAAGAAAGCATTCAACAAATCAAATCGCTACCTATTTCAGGTTTAGTATTCGGCGCTACGGTAACTGATGCCAATGGAAATAAAATTATGGATATGAATGCAATCCTACAAATATGTAAAGCTGCTCATCCCATTCCTGTCACTATCCATAAAGCTATAGATGAGTGTACAGATATATTGAAAGAAGTACGAGCTTTAAAAACGATTTCGAATATAGCATTTATACTTACATCTGGAGGCGCAAAAACTGCTGCTGACGGTAAAAAAATGATAGCCGCTATGCAAAAAGAAGCGGGCAATCATATCCAAATCATTGCTGCTGGTAAAATACTACCATCCAATTTGCCTTCTCTTCACAAGGTGCTTAATCTCCAATATTATCACGGGAGAAAGATTGTGGGATAATGAGATAAAGTTTAAGGTGTAACGTTTAAGGTGTAACGTTTAACGTTTAATAATTACGTCTTCCTTACTTGATATCTAGGTATTTATTCTGGAAAAAGAGTGCATATCCTACTGCCGATCTTTCACTTAACATTTTACGGTAATTACGTTGGGAAATAGCATAAATGTCTACGTTTAGATTTGGTTGACCTAGGTATTCATCTTTGTCTTTTATGACTTTATTATAATACTCCATCGCCTTAGCAGCATTGTCAAACTTTCTAATCAAGATCACCTGAGAATTGTCCTCAATATTGAGAGAAGCGTCTCCTAATTGCAATCGCTCTACTTTAAAATTCTTTTTGTTGTAATCTGATACGGCCACTTTTACATTGATATGTTTGGTCTCTTCCAAATCGTAGGTGATGACCGTAACATAATGACCTTCCGTGTCATCTTTTTGATATATTTTATCTACATCTTGAATATTTGCTTGGGCGAAAGCATTTTTATCTCCACCCAAGAAACGCATAATCTC
>Ga0075154_10003004_pt1 | contig 10839 bp, 9 predicted proteins | sample JI71714BDNA_FD_70965 | JGI IMG/M metagenome (GOLD analysis project Ga0075154, IMG submission 70965) | Wastewater effluent complex algal communities from Wisconsin, to seasonally profile nutrient transformation and Carbon sequestration -... | ecosystem: Engineered > WWTP > Effluent > Algae... | reverse complement strand
CGGATGAAAGCGGAACAACCTGAGCTCGCTGCTGCAATTCTGCGGCAATTAATCCGCCAGGCTGAGATGCAGGATCAGCAAGAGCGGTTACAACGGCTTCACACACAGCAATTGCAACTGCAGCAAGCCCTTGATACTGCAACGACAGTTGGGGAACGTTCAATCCTGACCCAGCAATTGGATAGCAATTTAGCGGCTCAGAATCTATGGCGTCAGGGCTATTATCCAGCGTTAAAGCCGGTTGCTGAGCTGCAGTTAAAACCTGCCAAAGCGCCATCACTGATCCTTGCGAGCCTTGCGGCGGCATTGCTCGGTACTTTGCTGGCTGTGACGCTGGCTTTATTGCTGCTTCGCCGATGAAAGGTTTTTCGATGCGGCCACTTGCTGCAGAGCCTGCGTTTGCAGGCTCTGACATGCAGACTCCTACATTGGCGCCGTTGCTACGCCGGTTAGACCTGCTGATTTTGTTGCTGGTTAAAACCTATTTGCTGGTTGACGCGCTCAATGGATTTGTCATGCAGCAGTATGGCCAAGGGCTACCGCTGTCGGCCGCTTATAAAACGATGATCATGGCGCTGATGTTATGGAGTTGTGCGCTGACCTTAGGCCGGCGTATCGCCTTGCTCCCTGCATTGCTGGCATTGATGTTAATCGGACCTGTCATCAGTTTCTTCAATCTTGGACACAGCGCAGGTCTGAGCTATGACATTGGTATGTCACTAAAACTACTGGCACCGCTGCTGGCTGCCTGGTATTGCTATGGCTTGTGTCAGCGTGATGCCGCCTTCGCGCAGCGCAATCTTCATCAGTTAATGTGGATTGGCTTTGGCATCATCGTATTGAATTTGCTGTTGGGCCGTCTGGGTTATGGCTTGTCCGCTTATCTGCCGAGTGATTATTTTCCTGATCAAAAACTGGGTTCAAAAGGTTTCTTTAAAGCAACTAACGAATTGTCAGCGTTGCTGCTGGTATTCAGTGCTTATTTGTTTGCCTGGTATTGGCCCAGACAAAAACTGGTGTTTAGCGCAGTGCTGCTGTTGAGTTTGTTTTGCAGCAGTACCTTGCTGACTAAAACCGGTAATGCCGGGGTGCTGCTGCTTGCCATACTCATTCCATTATTACAGGCCCGGCCTAGCTGGCTCGGGCATCGTCAGTTGATCCGTTTTGCTTTAGCAGGTGCAACTTTGCTGGCATTGCTGTTAGCCTGGCAGCTCCCGGCGATATTGCCCTATTTGCCGTTGTCGGAAAAACAACAGATGGTGTTGCAGCAACAAGGTGCTATCGGCATTGTGCTATCAAATCGCGATTTGTTCGTACGCGACAACTGGCTGTTCGTCGAACAATATTTTCCGGCCTGGCAGCAGTTGCTTGGGGTGGGTAATGCCGGGTTGGCGGTTTATAGCAGCAAGCCATTGGCGGAAATTGATCCTGCCGATTTATTCATCTGGTTCGGCGTGGCTGGCCTGGGGTGGTATTTGTTTTGGTTTGCCGGGGTGATCGGCCTTGCCTTAAAAGCCTGGCGTGCGGCGCCGCAGTCTGTGGCTTCAGGTGTGTTGGCATTGAATCTGTTGTTGCTGGTGGTCGCTTCGATGGCTGGACATGTCCTGACATCAGGAATGTTATGGATCCCATGGGGGATGCTAAACGGGGCCTGGATTTTGTGGCTGTCGACAGAGACGCGGGAGCATGCGCATGCTGCGCAGTGATTTTGTTCGCAAACTGATGAGTAACAGCGTGGCGCAGGGTCTCAATTTCGGCTCGCGCTGGCTGCTGAATCTGGCTTTGGCGCGTCATCTGCTGGAGCAAGAGTTTGGCGTTTTTAGTTTTATCTACATGTTGGCTAATCTTTTTTTCCCCGCAATTGCATTCGGTGCCAATTTCTACCTGATCCATCACGCCGCGCAACAACGCCATATCAGCCAACTGCTACAGAGTTTGCGCATTAGCCTGGTGGTATTTGTGCTGCTGAGTCTGGGCTGCGCATTGCTGCTCTGGTTCACACAGGCGGAATTATCCTGGGATTTATACTTGCTGAGTTTACTGATTGGCTTGAGTTGGGCGGTGAATCAGGCGTCTTTTAGCTACTTAAAAGGCGCGCAAGAGTTTCAGCTGGAAGTTCGGAGCCAATTTGTCAGTGTCGCTCTCACTTTACTCCTGGTGATCGCGATATTTGCTGGTTTGTTTACAGAAACTGCGCCGGTATTGTGTCTGATTTTATTGATTAGTTTGTTTCCGCTATGGACGGCGCTGCGGGCGTTATTGCCGGAATACCGTGCATGGCGCCAACAGTCTGTCGCAGCCGGACCGGGACTGATGGAACAGTTGAAACAACGTTTCAGTTACGCCTGGCATGATGTGTTTGCAATTTATCTAACCAATATTCCGTTTGTGTTTCTGGCACTTTTCAGCAGTTTATTGGCGCTTGGTCAATTTCGAAAAGCCTTTGTATTATTTATGCCGGTCACGTTACTGCCCGTCGTCTTTTCGCAAGTCTTTCTCGCCAAGCTTAGCCAACAACCATTATTAGCCGATAAACTTCGTCTGTTTAAACGCACCTTTCTGTTTAGTTTCCCGTTACTGAGTTTACCTTATCTGATTCTGCTGCTGGCATCTCCATGGCTATATCCATGGTTGCTGGCAGAACCTTTAACGGCGCAGGCGCATTTAATTTGTACACTGGTGGTACTGACATTATGGCTAACCCTGCTAAAAACTTATTTCGAAGTCTGGATCACTGCACTGGGGTTGAATAAATGGCGGGCGATGAGTGTGACTGTTGTTGCGATCATCGGTTCAGCAGCTTATTTACTGGCCTATCGTCAGCTCAGTGCTGAGACTGCTGCCTGGATCTTTTTCTTCACCAACGCACTGGCGGTATTGTCGTTGATGGTGTTGAGTGCTGTTGGGGTGTCGGCTTACCAGCGAACCCAACAGGAAAAACAGCAAAAATAGTCTGGTCACACTTCAGCATTTTCAATGAAAAAAGGCGGATAAATCCGCCTTAGTACTGTAGCTAGCAGTGGTTTTTATTGACCTACGACGTTAATCACAGTTTTTCCGCTGAAATCACAGTGGGCAAAAGCTTTGTGTTTCACCAGGATCACGATGATATCCGCTGCCAGACCTTGCTCAATCGACACTAATTGGGCTTTGGTGTTGAGCTTGTTGGTGCTTTCAACATTAGGTTCAACAGCCAATACTTTACCTTCGTAAAGATCAGCCAGCTTGTTGACGATATGCAGGGCCGGGCTTTCACGCAAGTCGTCGATGTCCGGCTTAAATGCGAGGCCAAAACAAGCCACTGAAGGTTTATTTAATGCATGATTCGCGACGGTAGTCATCACTTTCTGCAGAACCCACTCTGGTTTGAAGTCATTGACTTCGCGGGCTGTGCGGATTAACCGGGCCTGTTCCGGCGCAGAATGCACAATGAACCAAGGGTCGACTGCAATGCAGTGGCCGCCGACACCTGCGCCCGGCGTCAGAATGTTCACGCGTGGGTGGCGGTTTGCCATCCGGATTAATTCCCAGACGTTGATGTTTAGCTTGTCACAAATCAGCGATAGTTCATTGGCGAAGGCAATGTTCACATCGCGGAATGAGTTTTCAGTCAGTTTTGACATTTCTGCGGTGCGCGCGTCGGTTTCCAGCAGTTCACCGGCAACAAAAGTACGGTATAACTGCTTGGCCATTTCTGAACAGGCTGGCGTCAGGCCACCGACGATACGGTCATTGGAAATCAATTCCTGCACGACTTTACCTGGTAATACCCGCTCAGGGCAGTAGGCGACGTGAATGTCCGGACTGTTTGAATCTGTTGGTAAGGTCAGGTCGGGCCGGACTTCTTTAATCCACTTACACATCAGTTCTGTAGTGCCAACAGGACTGGTGGATTCCAGTACGATCAGGTTGCCCTTTGTCAGGACTGGAGCAATGGATTTTGCTGCTGCTTCGACATAAGACAGATCGGGCGACAAATCATCGAAGAAAGGGGTGGGGACTGCGATCATAAACGCTTCTGCAGCAGCCGGTTTAGTTTGCGCTGACAGGTAACCGCCGGTCACGGCCGCGTTGACTAACAAATCCAAATCAGGTTCGATGATATGAATTTTGCCCTGATTGATAGTGTCGACCGCATGCTGATTTACATCGACGCCAATCACCCGAAGTTTGCGCGAGGCCAGCATGGCCGCAGTTGGCAAACCGATATAACCCAAACCGATGACTGAAACAGTCTTTAACATAGCGTCACTCCGATTGTTTGCTATTTTTCGCTTATGGTATCACAGCTTAACGCTGCGACATGCTGCGCTGCCAGTCCTTATCGGCATTTTTTTACAGTGAAAAACCTGCTTGTTTCTGCTTGGGGGCAACTTCATACTAATGCCTTATCCTGAACAAGCGGAGCGGCTGGTGAAAGACCTGATTGAACCTTTTTTATACCCGCATAATTTATTCTTCTGGGGCTTAGTATTTGCAGCTGTGCGTTATCGTAAATGGGGTCTGTGGCTGTTGTTAGCTTGGTTTTATGCTTTTGGCAATGGTTGGGTGGCCAATCAGGTCCGATATTGGTACAACGCTGAAATTGCCTCTACCGCATTCCCTGCAGAGTTTGCTGGCAACTTTATGTTACCCGGTTGTGGCGGTGATGAGCGTCAGATCCCGGATTGTGCCAAAGCGCGTTTGACACAATTGGCAGAATTGGTTAATAAAACCTCACATGAGGCGCCATTGATCCATATCACGACGCTGTTTTGCCAACCTTATCTGGATTATCTGCAACCGCTGTTAAAGCGCGAAACGCGCCTTGATTGTTTCCACGGTGGAGCCACGACATATCATGAGTTCTATACCCTCAATAGCCGGCTCGACCACAAAATCCCGTTGTGGTTTGTGACCAGCGACTATCATGCATATCGGGTGCATCAGCTGGCATTACAGTACGGTTTTAACGCCAAAGTTTACGCGGCGCCCAGTTCGACTTTCAGACCCGTCAATTGTGGTACCACGTGTTTTCTGACGGTCAATCTGTCCAATTTTGACTTGTTTGCCAAACTAAGCGCAGAAATCGCCAGTTTTTACGTCTACCAGCTGACTCACAGATTCACCGATTGGTACCAATAAAAATCCACCGCAGGGCGGTGGATTTTATGGCTGAATGAGCGGTTTCGCTCTTTTCGTCAGGGCTCTGTCACTGAAAAGATGGCTTTAGCGATTTTTCCGGTATAGAGCGCTGCGATCACTTTTTGCCGCGGGCGATAATTTCCTGTGCCATCTGGTCGGCAACCAGATTCGTTGGCTGGCCGGTCTGCTCAGCACGGGCAAAGATGGTCAGCAGCGTCTGGTAGATCTCCAGCACTTGTTTGGTTGATTGCGCTTGGTCGTAACCTTCAGGTCGCACTTCCATTGATACATTGATAATGCCGCCGGCGTTAATCACATAGTCTGGGGCATAAAGAATGCCTTTTTGCCGCAGTAACTCACCGTGGCGGGCTTCTTTCAGTTGATTGTTCGCACAACCGGCGATGATGGCGCACTTCAACTGTGGCAGTGTTTCATCATTGATGGTGGCGCCGAGCGCACAGGGCGCATAGACATCACATTCAACGCTGTAAATGTCATTCAGGCCAACCGCGGTTGCGCCGAACTGACTCACTGCGCGGTCTACGGCGCTATGATTGATGTCAGTGACGACCAATTTCACGCCTTCTTTGTGCAGATGCTCACACAGGTAAAAACCAACGCTGCCAAGGCCTTGTACAGCTACAGTGCGTCCTGTTAGGTCGTCGGTGCCGAATTTGTGCTTCACCGCTGCTTTAATTCCGCGATAGGTACCTAATGCTGTAAAGGGGCCCGGGTTACCACTTTTACCTTCCAAACCAGCAACATAAGGTGTTTCTTTATTGACGATTGAAATGTCGGTTGTGGTGATATTCACGTCTTCAGCACTGATATAACGACCGCTCAGTGAGTGCACGTATTGGCCAAATTTGCGAAACAGAGCTTCGGATTTGATGGTTTTTGCATTGCCAATGATGACGGCTTTGCCACCGCCCAGTGGCAGACCTGCCATGGCGTTTTTGTAGGTCATCCCGCGGGATAAACGCAAGACGTCGATCAGGGCGTCCTCGTCTGATACGTAGTCCCACATCCGGCATCCGCCGCAAGACGGGCCTAGTGCTGTGCTGTGGACGGCGATAATTGCTTTGAGGCCGGATTCCCGGTCACTGCAAAATACGACTTGTTCATGGTTGTCGAACTCAGGGTGGTTAAATACTGCCACTTTCTTATGCTCCGTTTTATGCCAGACAGGATCTGGGGTAGGGCCGGTTTTTCGCGGCGGAATTTACCACTTCGGCAGCACTTGTGCCATTAAATCCGCCATTATTCATCTGGTCATTCCAGTAGATTGTCGACAATATTTGTTGATGGTTGCGTAATTGAGGCTGCTGTCATAAAGTGCGGGTTCAGAATTTTTGCAGGTACGTAGTATGGACGAGCAACAACAAGCTGCTGCGACAATGACAGAGCAGCAGATTAGTGAATGGGTACGAGCCCAATTCCAGAAAGCTAACTTATTCCTGGCAGAGCAGGGGGTCGTGATGGACACTGTCGCTGTGCAGGACTCCCGTTATTTACCTCCTTTTGTCGCTATCTGGAAAATCAATGGGATAGATCGGAAGAGTTATTGGGCTATCACCGGCGATTTACCGACGGATGTGATGGCTTTTAGTGGAGCAGGTAATGCGCGTGATGCGCTGCGGGCCTTCTCGTTCCGGTGGCAAATGCAGGCGCAGCAGCTGATAGAAGCCGGTGTGCAAGACCAAACCGGCGCAGATTACGTCAAGTTACTGGTCAGCCGTGCTGAACAGATCTATCAGCTATTCGAAGCGGACGATTTCTGGAATAGTCAGCCTGTTTAACCAGAAAAAAACCCGGTCAGCCGGGTTTTTTTAATCTGTTATTGTGTGCAGTGCAGTTTGTGTTACTCGACAAAATACCAGTAGCCCATATTGATGAGCTCTGTCAGTAAGCCTGCTTTGTTTGGATCGGCGGCAATCCATTGACAAGCACTTTCATCCAGCTGGACTTGCTCCGACAACAACTGCACAAACTTGAGTGCTTCCGCGGGCAATGTGATGGTCAGGCCATTGATGAACAGTTGAATGTCAGTATCCGCTGTTGCTTGGTGGTAGCAAATGCGCAGACCACCCAGACGGCCCAATACCGAACCTTCTTCCAGATATTCAACAATCTCGTCCACGGCGTAATGTGGCTCCGGCTCAGTCGCGTCCAACTCATGTTTAGCATGGCTGATATACTGGCCGAAATAACTGGCAAGGAGCGACCTGTTATTCACGAGATCAAGCAGTAACTGCTGAACCTGGTCCAAATCGGCGTCGCTGATGCGGCCGATATCGCTGACTGGCAGACGCTGCGGATCGGCATAGCGGGCGCCACTTTGGTCCTGCTCAATCAGAAAGTCGGCGAGACCGGTCAGTAAATCTTTTTGTGCCGGTGCACGAAAGCCGACCGAATAACTCAGGCTGGCATCCACCGAAATACCATCGTGCGGGCAGCCAGGCGGAATGTATAGGATGTCGCCAGGTTCAGTGATCACATCAATACAATCGACAAAAGGCGTGACCTGTAATAAACGCGGATGTGGGCAAATCGGCTGCAGGCTGGCATCCGGCATCCCGACGCGCCAATGACGTTTTCCCATCCCTTGGATGATAAAGACATCATATTGGTCGAGATGCGGGCCTACGCCGCCGCCCGGCGTCGAATAACTGATCATCAGATCGTCAATCCGCCAGTTCGGAATAAAGCGAAATGGCTCGATCAGTTGTGCCGCATCCGGATGCCAGTGGTCCACCGCCTGCACCAATAAAGTCCAGCCTTGCTCGCCAAAAGCGCTGTAGTCTTCAAAAGGCCCGGTTTCTAACTGCCACTGACCATTCGTTGTTTTGGCAACAATGCGGGATTCAATCGCTTCTTCAGTCGCAAGACCCGCCAGCTCGTCTGGGGTCAGCGGGTCAACGAAATTGGCAAACCCACCCTTCAGCAGTACAGGTTTTTTCTGCCAGTATTCGGCCATAAACTCAGCGGCGCTTATTTGACCTAAATGGAGTGTGTACATAGAAGATCCTTATGCAAAAGGGCGGTTAAACCGCCCTTTTTATTTGATTATTGCAGGCTGTCGACCAGCGCAATCGCGGCGCCGATGTAGTTATCCGGCCTCAGCTGTTTTAATTCTGCTTTGGCGGCATCCGGCAGCGCCAGATTGTCAATGAACAGCGCCAGATCTTCCGGCGAAATCCGTTTACCGCGGGTCAGCTCTTTTAATTTTTCGTAAGGTTTTTCAATGCCATAACGGCGCATCACCGTCTGAACCGGCTCTGCCAGCAATTCCCAGTTTTGGTCAAGCTCTGTGCGCAGATTGACTTCGTTAACTTCCAGTTTGCTGATGCCTTTGAGTGTTGCATGGTATGCAATTAAGGTATAACCAAAACCAACACCGAGGTTGCGCAGCACCGTTGAGTCGGTCAGGTCGCGCTGCCAGCGCGACACCGGCAGCTTGCTGGCCAGATGCTGGAAAATCGCATTGGCAACGCCAAGGTTGCCTTCAGAGTTTTCAAAATCAATCGGATTGACTTTGTGCGGCATCGTTGACGAGCCGATTTCGCCGGCAATAGTGCGCTGTTTAAAGTGTCCCAGGGCAATATAGCCCCAGACGTCCCGGTCAAAATCGATCAGGATAGTATTGAAGCGTGCGACGGCATCAAACAGTTCTGCGATATAGTCATGGGGCTCAATTTGTGTGGTAAACGGGTTCCACGTGAGGCCCAGACTGGTGACAAACTGTTCGGAGATTTGATGCCAGTCCAGTGTCGGATAGGCTGATAAATGCGCGTTGTAGTTACCAACAGCACCGTTAAACTTACCGAGCATTTCCACTGCCGCCACCTGATTACGCTGGCGCTGCAGGCGGATATAAACGTTCGCCATTTCCTTGCCAAGCGTGGTTGGTGATGCCGGCTGGCCGTGAGTACGGGCCATCATCGGTATGGTTTTGTACTGTACTGCTAACGCCTTGATGGACGCCAGCAACTGGTCCATCAATGGCAGCAGCACTTGGTCGCGTGCAGTCGTTAACATCAAACCGTGCGACAAGTTATTGATATCTTCAGAAGTACAGGCGAAATGAATGAATTCGCTGATCGCCGCTAATTCAGCATTGCCAGCGACTTTTTCTTTCAGCAGATACTCAACAGCTTTGACGTCATGGTTGGTAGTGCGCTCGATTTCTTTCACGCGCTCGGCATCCGCCAGGCTGAAATTGTCGACAATTGAGTTCAGCAACGCATGGGCGCTATCTGACAAGGCCGGGACTTCTGCGATGCCGGCGATCGTCGCCATCTGCTGTAACCAGCGGACTTCGACGGTGACGCGGAATTTAATCAGGCCGAATTCACTGAAAATGTCCCGCAGCTCTGTAGTGCGGCTGCCGTAACGCCCGTCCACCGGAGAGATGGCGGTTAATGCGTTGAGTTCCATGACGACTCCCTTAAGCTAATTGTTGTAAAACTTGCTGAGTTTCGCGCAGTAACGCTTTGCGCTGAAACAGAAAATGATAACGGCGGCCGCCCGCCTGACGCCACAGTACAGCGGCGCGGACTGCTGACAATAGCAAAGCACGGATTTTTTGCTGTACTGAGCTTTGCTTTAACTGTTCGGGCACACCGGCGATCTGGATACGGTTGCCGAGCGGGCTCAAATGCTCGACATAAATGTCGGCGATACTGGCGATAATATTGTCGTCAGTGACCTGAAAATGCTGGAGCTGTTGTTGCAGACGTTCGATGCGTTTGCCAACCGCACTGAGGCTGTCGCCAGACTTATTCAGCAAACGTTCGAGTTGCAGCACGGCCATAACATAACGGGTCAGTTCGAGGTCCTTGCGGGGCTGCTCGCCTAATTGCGCGACGAGAATATGATAACCGCCTTGCAGATTAGCCAATTTTCCGCCGTAAATATCGACAGCCTCTGCCGGGTTTTGCTCGGCAACACTCTGCAATGCTGTATGCAAAACACCCGGTTCCAGCGCTTCGCCACGGGCCACTTGTTGGACAGCCCGTACTGCCTGACAGAGGGCTGCTAATGCAAGAGTTTGGGTTGAAATAGATTGATTCATCACTGTAAAGCCTCATCAATGATGCCGCCGCCAAGGCAGATGTCGTTCAGATAAAATACTGCAGACTGGCCCGGTGTCACCGCTTTTTGCGGTTCGTCGAAAATTACTTCCAGCTTGTCAGTACTGAGGCGGCTTAGGGTACAAGGAATGTCCTGTTGGCGATAACGGGTTTTTACTGTACAGCGCAAATGGGCTGCTGGGCCTTGCCGATCGACCCAATGCAGTTGTGTCGCTGTAAGACCGCGGGATAACAGGCTTGGATGGTCATGGCCCTGCGCCACAATCAGGTGATTATTGATCAGGTCTTTGCGAACCACATACCAGGGATCTTCTCCACCGTCTTTGGTGCCGCCAATTCCAAGGCCTTTACGCTGCCCCAGCGTGTGATACATCAGGCCTTCATGGCGACCAATTTTTTCGCCATCAACGGTGATAATGTCACCTGGCTGTGCCGGCAAATACTTCTGCAGAAAATCTTTAAATTTGCGCTCACCGATAAAACAGATGCCGGTGGAATCTTTTTTATTATGGGTGATAAGCCCTTGTTGCTCGGCAATTGCGCGTACCGCTGGTTTTTCCAGATGGCCGACCGGGAATAAGGTCTGTGCGACGTGTTGTTCGCCAATGGTATAAAGGAAATA
>Ga0075154_10003003_pt1 | contig 10841 bp, 7 predicted proteins | sample JI71714BDNA_FD_70965 | JGI IMG/M metagenome (GOLD analysis project Ga0075154, IMG submission 70965) | Wastewater effluent complex algal communities from Wisconsin, to seasonally profile nutrient transformation and Carbon sequestration -... | ecosystem: Engineered > WWTP > Effluent > Algae... | reverse complement strand
CGCCGCGCGGCAGGCTGTCCAGCACTTCGCAGGTGCGGCTGCGGATCAGTTCTTCGTAGCTGGCGAGATTCTGGCCCGAAACGATCGGGTTGACCGCCTTGCGCTGCACATCATGCTTGGGCTGATCCATGGCGATGAACATCGGCATGATGAAATCCGGGTCCATGTCGAACAGGGTGATCCCGCCCAGCATGGCTTCGGAACTGAACACCTGATGGTTGGTGTCCACCGCCATCACATCGTTCCAGCGCACCACGTTCCAGAAACCGCGGTGGCGGTTGTTGTTGACGCTGGTGAAAAACACCGGGGCTTCGGCGCGCAGGCGGCGGAAATAGACATGGTTGGTGTCCGTCTCCCACCACAGCGGATCGGCGATATCCACCTCTTCCAGCGGCGCGGTGGCAAGATAGGCTTCCAGCGTTGCCTTGTCGTGGTTCGGCAGATCGGGCCGCACGCGCGGCGGCAGCGGCCACGTCACGCTGCCCTGCGGCAGGGTTTGGGTGTGCCGCGTGTCTTGCAATTGGGTGGCCATGGTATCTCCCCGTGTGGTGCAATGATCTGAAAGCGTTCAAGCCCCTCACTTGCGGAGATACACTACGCAAAACATTTGCGCCACATCAAAATGCGGATTTCACCTCCGTATTTGCACGGATGATCGCGGCCGCCCATGATGCTGGGCGTTTTGGGGGAAATTTGCCATGCCCGATCTTGCCACGCTGGTATCAGCCATCGCCGCCCGCATGGCGGCCTGCCCCGATCGCGGCAGGGTTGCCGATTATATCCCCGAACTGGCCAAGGTTTCGGCCGATCATTTCGGCCTGGTGGTGATCACCGCCGATGGCCAGGAGGTTGCCGCCGGTGATGCCGATGCCCCCTTCTCCATCCAGTCGGTGTCCAAGCTGTTCTCACTGGTGGAGGCCCTGTCCCGCGATGCCGACCTTGTGTGGGCGCGGGTGGGGCGCGAACCGTCGGGCAGCGCTTTCAACTCCATCGTCCAACTGGAAGCCGAGGGCGGGCGCCCGCGCAACCCGTTCATCAACGCCGGCGCCATTGCGGTCACCGATCTGGTCGCCGCCGGCGATGATGAACGCGCCGGCATCGGCGCCATATTGCGGCTGGTGCGCGGCCTGGCGGGGGATGACAGCATCGCCATCGACGGCGCGGTTGCCTATTCCGAAGCCGCCACCGGCCACCGCAATGCCGCGCTGGCGCATTTCATGAAGGCGCATGGCACGATCGACGGCCCGGTGGAGGTGACGCTCTCCACCTATTTCCACCAGTGCGCCATCGCGATGAGCTGCCGGCAACTGGCCCGCGCCGGGCGATTCCTGATGAACGGCGGCATCGATCCCGCCACGGGCCGCGCGGTGGTGACCGCCGAACGCGCCCGCCGCATCAATGCGCTGATGCTCAGCTGCGGCCATTATGATGCCAGCGGCGAATTCGCCTTCCAGGTCGGCCTGCCAGCCAAGTCGGGCGTGGGCGGCGGCATATTGGCGATTGCACCGGGCCGGGCCAGCATCGCCGTCTGGTCCCCCGGCCTGTCGCCGCAGGGCAACTCCCTGCTCGGCACCACCGCGCTGGAGCAGCTGGCGCACGGCATGGGCTGGAGCGTGTTCAACCCGGGTTGTTAGCCCACCAGCGCCAGTTGTGGCGGATCGAGCGCTTCCTGGACCACCCGGTCAGGGCCCAGCGCTCGGGTGATTTCCGCCTCCAGGTCCGCATCGATCAGATAATGGCGGCCCAGCACGACGCGGGCGGGGCCGGCGCTGGTGGTGATTTCGGCCACCAGTTCACCGCGTCCTTGCGCCGGGGTACGGGATACGGCGGCGTGCAGCGCCTGGACTTCGCCTGCATGATCCAGCCGCACCACCAGCCGGCCGCGCGTGCGCCGCGCCAGATCGGCCAGCGGGCGGGCGCCGCGCAGGGTCAGCCGCGGCACGTCCTCGCCTTCGCGCCACTGCACCTCCATCGCCAGCAGCAGCGGCGGCGCGCCTTCGGCCATGGCTTCGATGGCGGTCTGCAATTCCTCGTCGAAACAGCTGGTGACAAATTGGCCAGACCGGTCGGAAAAGCTGAGAAACTGGTAACGCCGCCCGGTCTGGGTGGTGCGCCAGCGCCGTTCCTCCAGCAGGCCGGCCATGTTGACCAGCAGCTTGCCGCCGCCATTTGGCGCAGGCATGGCAAGCACTTCCGAATAACTCTTCACATCATTGGCAAGCAGCACATTGGCAAAGCCATCCACGGGATGGCCACTGAAGAAAAAGCCATAGGCATCCTTCTCATGGCCCATGCGCTCCGCGACGCTCCACGACAAATTCGGCACCATCAGAGCCAGGCTGGCATGATCGGGCATGCCAGTGGCATCGCCAAACAGCGCGACCTGGGCCGAATCCCGCTCGTTGGCCGCCGCCTGGGCGCTGGCCATGATGGCTTCTGCCAGGGCGTGCACGCCGGCGCGATTGGGATTGAGCGCATCGAACCCACCAGCGGCGATCAGGCTTTCCAATTGGCGCTTGTTCAGGCTTTTCGGGTCACATCGGCGGGCGAAATCGGCCAGATCGGTGAATTTGCCGGCGCGGTCCCTGTCCGCCACCAGCGCTTCCATCGCCTTCAGGCCCACGCCCTTCAGGCCCGCCAGCGCATAGCGCACGGCGCCATCCACCACGGTGAAATCCGCCGCCGAGGCATTGATGCATGGCGGCAGCATGGCCACGCCCGACCGCCGCGCATCTTCGGCAAAGATCGCCAGCCGATCGGTGTTGTCGATGTCATAGGCCATGGACGCGGCATAGAATTCGGCACGGTGATGGGTTTTCAACCAGGCCGTGTGATAGCTGACCAGCGCATAGGCGGCGGCATGGCTCTTGTTGAAGCCATAGTTGGCAAACTTCAGGATCAACTCGAAAATGGCATCCGAAGTGGCTGGATCAATGCCATTTTTCTCCGCACCTTCGGAAAAACGCGCCTTTTGCGCCACCATTTCGGCGTGGATTTTCTTGCCCATGGCGCGGCGCAGCAGATCGGCTTCGCCCAGACTGTAGCCGGCCAGCTCCCGCGCCAGGCTCATCACCTGTTCCTGATAGACAATGATGCCATAGGTTTCGCGCAGGATCGGCTCCATCGCCGGGTGCAGCAGCTCCACCTTCTCGCGGCCGGCCTTGCGCTGGGCAAAGCTGGGGATATTGTCCATCGGACCAGGGCGATAGAGCGCGCCGAGCGCGACGATATCGGCAAAACAGTCAGGCCGCACCTGGCCCAGGGCCCGGCGCATACCTTCGGATTCAAACTGGAACACGCCCACCGTGTCGCCTTCGGCAATCAGCCGGTACACGGCGGGATCATCGGTGGGCAGCGTGGCCCAGTTCACCTCCACCCCGCGCGCGCGCAGCATGGCTTCGGCCCGGTCCAGCACCGACAGCGTCTTCAGGCCCAGAAAATCGAACTTCACCAGCCCGGCCTTTTCCGCGGCCTTCATTTCGAACTGCGTCACCTGCATGTCCGACTTGGGATCGCGATAGAGCGGCACCAGTTGGCTGAGCGGCCGGTCCCCGATAACCACCCCGGCGGCGTGGGTGGAGCTGTGGCGCGGCAGGCCTTCCAGCTGCAGGGCAATATCCACCAGCCGCTTGACCTTGGGATCGCGCTGCACCTCGGCGATGAAAGCAGGTTCGCCGGGATAGGGCTTCTTGTCCTTGTCGTGCCCGCGGCCCAAGGTGCGGGCCAGCGTCCACGGATCGGTGGGATGGCTGGGCACCAGCTTGGCCAGCCGGTCGGTCTGGCCATAGGGCATTTGCAGCACGCGCCCCACATCCTTCAAGACGGCGCGGGCCTTCATCTTGCCGAAGGTGATGATCTGCGCCACCTGCTCCCGGCCATAGCGTTGCTGGACGTAATCAATCACTTCGCCGCGCCTTGTTTCGCAGAAATCGATGTCGAAGTCCGGCATCGACACGCGGTCCGGATTGAGGAAGCGTTCGAACAGCAGGCCGTGCTCCAGCGGATCCAGATCGGTGATGGTCAGCGCCCAGGCCACCACCGAACCGGCACCCGAACCACGCCCCGGCCCCACCGGAATGGCTTGCGATTTCGCCCACACGATGAAATCGGCCACGATCAGGAAGTAACCGGGAAAGCCCATTCCCTTGATCACATCCAGTTCGAAGGCCAGCCGGGCTTCATAGGGCGCGCGTTCCTCAGCCGATTTGCCCAGCACATCCATGCGGCGGGCCAGGCCAGCAGTCGCCGCCTCGTCCAGCGCCTCATCCTCGCCGCCGGCCGAAAGCCGCGGCAGGATCGGCTTGCGGCTGGGCGCCATCATCGCGCAGCGCTGCGCCACCACCAGCGTGTTGGCAATGGCTTCGGGCAGATCGGCGAACAGCTTGTGCCAATCATCGGCGGATTTCAGCCACAGCTGCGGATTGGATTGCGGCCGGTCCTGCGCCTCGACATAGCTGCTGCTGGCAATGCACAGCAGCACATCATGGGCCTCGTGCATGTCAGGCGTGAGATATTTGACCGGCGCCGTGCCCACGATCGGCAGCCCGCGCGCCTCGGCCAGCCGCAGCAACGCCGCCTCGCTCTTCTGTTCGATGGGATCGCCGCAGCGCGAAATCTCGACATAGAGCCGGCCCGGGAACAGGCCTTGCAGCCGGTCGGCCATCGCCTCGATATCCTGGCCCTCGGCCGCCAGCCGCGCCAGCGCGCCATCGGCGCCGCCGGTCAGGCAGATCAGGCCATCGGTGCGGCCATCCAGCTGCGCCAGCCGCAGCAGCGGATCACCCGGCGTTTCGGCGGCCAGATGCGCATCCGACACCAGCGCGATCAAATTGGTGTAGCCCGCCGAATCCTGCGCATAGAGCGCCAGCCAATCGACGACGGCGCGGTTGTGGATCGTGGCCGAACCCGGTCGCTCGACCGGCAACAGCGCACCGATGATTGGCTGCACGCCTTCATCCTTGGCCGCAGCGGAAAAATCCATGGCGGCAAACATGTTGGCGCGATCGGCCAGGCCGATGGCCGGAAACCGCAACTGCCGCGCCACCTTGGCCAGCTGTTCCGGCTGAATGGCGCCTTCCAGCATCGAATAGGCGCTGTGGCAGCGAAGGGGGACGAATCCGGCGTGGGCCATGGCGGAACCATGCGGCCAAGCGCGGCCAAGGTGAAGGGCGCGTGGCGACTTATCCACCGGGAAGATGGGGAGAGCGTGCACGGTCGAAGAAGAGGTCGTCATCCTGAACTTGTTTCAGGATCCATGGCGCCAATTCCTCGACAAGCTCGCATGGCGGGGCCGTCCTCCCATGGATGCTGAAACCAGTTCAGCATGACGGGTTTTGGAGGTGGTGAAGGCCTAAGCCACCACCAACCGCCCTTGGCTCAAGGTCACCACCCGGTCCATCTTCCCCGCCAGCGCGATATTGTGCGTCGCCACCAGCGCCGATGCCCCGGTGGAACGCACCAGATCAAGAAAGGCCGCCAGCACCAGCTGCGCCGTCGCTTCGTCCAGATTGCCGGTCGGTTCATCGGCCAGCACCAGCGCCGGCCGGTTGGCGAGCGCGCGGGCGACGGCGACGCGCTGCTGCTCCCCGCCCGACAATTGCGCCGGCTTGTGGGTCAGCCGCGCGCCCAGCCCCAGCGCGCCGAGCAATTCATCGGCACGGGCGCTGGCGGCGGCCGGATCAACGCCGGCCACCAGCCCGGCCAGCATCACATTCTCCCGCGCCGAAAAATCGGGCAGCAGATGGTGGAATTGATAGACAAAACCCAGCCGCTGGCGCCGCACGCGGGTGCGGCCGGCTTCGTCCAGCTGGCCCACCTCCTCGCCGCAAATTCGGATACGCCCGGAAAAACCGCCTTCCAGCAGGCCCACCGCCTGCAACAGCGTGGATTTGCCCGAACCCGATGGCCCCAACAGCGCCACAATCTCGCCGGGCGCCAGCGCCAGATCAACGCCGCGCAACACCTCGATCCGCGCCCCGGCCTGTTCGAAATGCCGGGCCAGGCCAATGGTTTCCAGCACGGGTTCACTCATAACGCAGCACCGTGACCGGATCGGTGGAAGCCGCCTTCCACGCCGGATAGAGCGTGGCCAGGAAGGACAGGCCAACGGCCAGCACGACAATGCCCACCACCTCGGCCGGATCGGTTTTCGACGGCAGCAGCGTGAGATAGCGCACAGACGGGTCCCAGATATTGGTGCCCGTCAGGGCCGAAACGCCGTCCACAATGGGCTGACGGAACCGCAGCAGTGCAAAGCCCAGCGCCAGCCCGGCCGTCACCCCGGCGGCGCCGATCAGCGTGCCCACCGCCATGAACACCCGCATCATGCTGGCGCGCGTGGCGCCCATGGTGCGCAGGATGGCAATGTCGCGCGTCTTGGCCCGCACCAGCATGATGAGGGAGGACAGGATGTTGAACACCGCCACCACGATGATGATCGACAGCACCCAGAACATCACCGTCTGTTCCACCACCAGCGCCGAAAACAGCGCGGCGTTGCTGCGCGTCCAATCGCTCACCACGGCGATGCCGGCCCATTTCTGGCGGATCGGCTCCAAGATGGCGGCGGCGCGATCGGGATCGCTGGTTTCCACCTCCACCATGCCCACCGCGCCATCCAGCCGCATCAGCGTCTGGGCATCGGCCAGCGGCATGACCACGAACGCCTTGTCATAATCATAGACGCCCACTTCAAACACGGCGACCACCGTGTAGGCGACGATGCGCGGCACAGTGCCGAAGGGGGATGATTGGCCGGCGGGATTGATCAGGCTGATGGCATCGCCCACCCTGATCCCCAATTGTTCGGCCAGGCGGGCGCCGATGGCAACGCTGTTGGCGCCGGGCTGCAATTCGTCCAGCGATCCGCCGCGCACATTGGTGGCGATGGTGGGATTGCCCAAGATCGCCGCCAGCGGCAGCCCGCGCACGATCACGCCTTCCACCCGCCCGCCGGCGCTGGCCATCAACGGCTGTTCAATCATCGGCACGGCGTTCACCACGCCCGGCAGGGCCTTGGCATCGGCCACCACCTGCGGCCATTCTTCCAGCCGCCCGCCGTAGCCCTGCACCACGGCATGGCCATTCAGGCCGATGATGCGATCGAACAATTCGGCGCGAAAACCGTTCATCACGCTCATCACCGCGATCAGCGCGGCAACACCCAGCGCGACGGCCACCAGGCTGATCCCGGCAACGAGGAAGATGAAGCCCTCCCCCTGCCCCGGCGTCAGATAACGCCGGATGATCAGCCGTTCGTGGGCGGTGATCAAACCCGGCCTACCACGGCATCGATCGGCACTTCCACGCGCTCACCGGTGGCGCGGCGCTTCAGTTCCACCACCCCGGCCGCCAGGCCCTTGGGGCCAACAATCACCTGCCAGGGCAGGCCGATCAGATCGGCGGTGGCGAACTTGGCGCCGCCGCGTTCATCACGGTCATCATAGAGCACATCAACGCCGGCCGCGGTGAACTGGGCATAAAGCTTGTCACAGGCCGCCGCGCAGGCACCATCATCGGCACGCAGGTTGATCAGCGCCACCTTGAACGGGGCGACGGCTTCGGGCCAGACGATGCCGGCCTCATCATGGCAGGCTTCGATGATGGCGCCGGCCAGGCGAGACACGCCAACGCCATAACTGCCCATCAGCGGCGTCACCGGTTGGCCATCGGGGCCCTGCACGGAAACGCCCATGGCGGCGGTATATTTGTCGCCGAAGTGGAACACCTGGCCCACTTCGATGCCCTTGGACTGTTTCAGGGCGGCGCCGCAGGCGGCTTCGGCGGCCAGATCACGCTTTTCATCGGTGGCGGCATAATCGGCGTTGAGGCCATCGATGAAAGCGGCCAGCGCGGCGCGGTCATCGGCGTCGATGCCCGACGTGTCGCGGGTTTTCAGCCAGTTTTCATGATAGAACACATCGCTTTCACCGGTGGGGGCCAGCACGATGAATTCGTGGGACAGATCGCCGCCGATCGGCCCGGTATCGGCCTGCATCGGAATTGCGTTCAGGCCCATGGCGGCAAAGGTGCGCATATAGGCGATGAACATGCGGTTATAGCTGTGGACCGCAGAATCATAATCCAGATCAAAGCTGTAGGCGTCCTTCATCAGGAATTCGCGGCCGCGCAACACGCCAAAGCGCGGGCGCACCTCATCGCGGAACTTCCACTGGATCTGATAGATGTTGCGCGGCAGGTCGCGATAGGATTTGGCACCATTCTGGAAGATTGCGGTGAAAAGCTCTTCGGCGGTGGGGCTGAACAGCATCTCGCGCTCGTGCCGATCGGTGATGCGCAGCATTTCCGGGCCATAGGCATCATAACGGCCGGACTGTTTCCACAGATCGGCAGACTGGATGGTGGGCATCAGCACTTCGATGGCGCCGGCGCGGTCCTGCTCGCGGCGCACGATCTTCTCGATATTGGCCAGCACCCGCTTGCCCAGCGGCAGCCAGGCATAGATGCCGGCCGATGTTTGCCGGATCATCGCGGCGCGCAGCATCAGCTGGTGCGAAATCACCTGGGCTTCTTGCGGAGTTTCCTTGAGGACGGGCATGAAATAGCGGGACAGGCGCACGGAGGTCTCTTGAGCTGTGGAGTGTGAACGCGGCCTTAGCACGTCTGGCCAAGCGGGCAAGCATCAGGCCCAGTGTTGCAGCAGCGCAACAGTTCACGATTTCGTCACGTTTGATGAAACGGCTGACCTGACAGGTAAAAAGAATCGGCATAATAAGTGCCCAGACACGGGCCGTTCGCGGCCAGGGTCTGGGGAGAACGACGATTACGTTCACCGCTGCGCGCCGCCCGCAAGGGAGAGGCCGCGCGCGCCGGCTGGGGCAGATGGGGGCATTGGCTCCAGCCGGCGCCGAACGGTGAAAGTCTTCAGTCTCGTCACGAAGGGCTCGGCCGGGCAAACGGCTGGGCCCTTTTCGTTTTGGGCTTGATGGGTCATGCTGCGCGCCATGAAGCCGTTGCTTGTCGCCCTGGTCGTGCTTGCCGCCATCTGGCTGTTGTGGCGCCGATTTTCCCAGCCGGGCGGCATGGTGTTCGCGCTCGACGATGCCGACATGGAAAGCGCCAAGCAGCAGGCCCGCGACAGCCTGCACGAATTTTGGGCCGCCTTCGCAGCCTCCGCGCCCGGTGATACGGATTTCGGCCTGAAATTCGATCTGAACCATGGCCTTGGCCTGCCCGATCGCGAGCTGATCTGGGCCATGGCCATCGCCCGCGACGATGATGGCAGCATCAGTGGCCAGCTTGCCAACCCGCCGCGCAACCGCGATTTTGCCGCCGGCCAGAGCGTGACCATCGCGCCCGAGGCCATCGTGGATTGGTGTTTTTTCCGCAACAATGTCGCCCATGGCCACCATATCACCCGGCTGATGATCGAACGCAGCCCGCCGCGTGAGGCCGCCCGGGCCCGCCAACAACTGGGCTGGTAACGCCCCCAGCCATTTCATCAGGCCGCCGCCGCCCGGCCGTCATGGCACAAGCAGGGCAACAAGGGAGGAATTGTGATGGCCCATGACCATGTGACGGTGGAACGCGACGGCAAGATCTTGATCGTCACCATCAACCGGCCCGAACGGATGAACGCCCTGCATCCGCCCGCCAATGCCGAGCTGGATGCGGTGTTCAACGATTTCGCCGCCGATCCCGATCTGTGGGTCGCCATCATCACCGGCGCCGGCCCGCGCGCCTTTTCCGCCGGCAATGATCTACGCTGGCAGGCCGAAGGCAACGCCATCACCGTGCCGCCGTCCGGCTTTGGCGGGCTCACCACGCGCTGGGATCTCGACAAGCCGGTGATCGCGGCCGTTAATGGTGTCGCCATGGGCGGCGGCTTTGAAGTGGCGCTGGCCGCCGACATCATCATCGCCTCTGAAACCGCCAGCTTCGCCCTGCCTGAACCCAAGGTGGGCCTGGCCGCATTGGCCGGCGGCCTGCACCGCTTGCCGCGCGCCATCGGCGTGTCGCGAGCCATGGCGATGATCCTCACCGCCCGCACCGTCTCGGCTGCCGAAGGCAAGGATCTGGGCTTTGTCGCCGAAGTGGTGCCCGCCGATGATCTGCTGACCCGTGCGCGGGCGCTGGCAGCGGCGATGTGCGAACTGTCGCCGCTCAGCTTGCGCGCATCGAAACAGGCGGTGCTGAAAGGCCTGGAAGCACCATCGCTGCGCGCCGCCTATGAAGGCCAGGGCGCCTATCCGGCCGTGCAGGCGCTGTTCCGCTCCGAAGATCTGCGCGAAGGCCCGCTGGCCTTTGCCCAAAAGCGCAAGCCGGAATGGAAGGGCCGATAAGGCTGCGGCATCCACCCGGTTGACCGCGCCGCCGCCAGCGGGCAGCAGGCGCGGCCATGGGGGAATTTCTGGCCATCGCGCGCATCACCGCCGCGCCCGATCATGATCGCTGGCTGGTGCCGCCGTGCGCGCTGGCCATCCATCTGTGCATCGGCATGGCCTATGGCTTTTCGGTGTTCTGGCTGCCCTTGAGCCACACGTTGGCCGCGCCGGCCTGCACGAGCCTGGGCCAGGCCCTCACCAGCACGGCCTGCGATTGGCGGGTCAGCGATCTGGTCTGGGTGTACAGCCTGTTCTTCGTCGTGCTCGGCCTGTCGGCAGCGCTGTTCGGCGCCTGGGTGGAACGGGTGGGCCCGCGCCGCGCCGGGCTGGTGGCGGCTGGCTGCTGGGCCGGCGGCATGGCCATTGGCGCCATCGGCGTGGGCTGGCACCTGCTGTGGATCTTCTGGCTGGGCACCGGGATCATCGGCGGCATCGGCCTTGGCATCGGCTATATCACGCCGGTTTCCACTCTGCTGAAATGGTTCCCGGATCGGCGCG
>Ga0075154_10003002_pt1 | contig 10842 bp, 7 predicted proteins | sample JI71714BDNA_FD_70965 | JGI IMG/M metagenome (GOLD analysis project Ga0075154, IMG submission 70965) | Wastewater effluent complex algal communities from Wisconsin, to seasonally profile nutrient transformation and Carbon sequestration -... | ecosystem: Engineered > WWTP > Effluent > Algae... | reverse complement strand
GTCAGACGAGCCACCCTCTTGTACAGCCGCAATGTCATCATGGCTGATTGTCAGGGCGGTGTCGTAATCCACTGATTCATCAGAGCTGTCTTGTGTATTAAGTACCAGGAAGCTTGAGCCATTCTTGTTATTCTCTTCGTCATCAGGACATTTGTTCGAATAGTGACCGTTCTTTTTGCATTTAAAACATGTTATGTTTTTCTTCTTATCCTTCTTACTTTTCTTCTCTGTTTCATTTTCTTCGGTATTGCCTGTTGTGGCAAAAGTGACTCCATCATTTGCCTCCGTATGCTTTGGATTATGCCCGTACACGTTGTGCCATCCGGCGAGTGTCTGACAAGCATCCGCCACCATCTTTGGGAAAGGATCCTTCATTTTTTCTAACATGTTGTTCTCGACCTGTTTCACGTATTTACCATAACGTGTCTTGTCGGTTTTGTACAGAAATAGGATCGCGTGATGTTCATCTTCAATTTTGTCAAGTGCTTTCTTCAGTTGGGCAGTAGTAGGACTGTCATTGCCTTGTTCCTTGAGCATTGCCTTGGCGTCTTCAGTACATCTTCCTAATTTAAGCCCCAGTTCATCGCACATTCTTCTAATTGCCATGTATTGGTCGCGGAATTCATGGATGTCTTGGAATCGGTCTTGATATAGAGTCATCAGGCTCATGTGGGCCATTGCCTTGTTGTGTCGCACATTAAGCTCGTGAGTACCACCACTGTACACTAGCTTCTTGATAGTACTTAGTCACTTGATTGTGTCCAGGTCATCGTCCATTTGCGCGTAATCGCTACAGCTCTCCACCCGGCTCTTCATGTCAGAGTCACATAGTGACATCAGGATGGCAAACATATTGTTCAGGTTGCTTTGTAGTATATGCTCAGATCTATGTAGGTCCGCCATATGGTATTCCCATACCTTCTTTTCATTGTCCGTAGGATCTTGTGGTAGTACTGGAGCAGGGTTACTTACTAGTGCGATCTTCTTTAGGCATTTCTTCACATCTGACCCATTCTTGAAATGTCTACTGGTGTACAGACCCAATTTTTCGATGGTCTTCACGTACATTTCAGGTCCTTCCTTGCCTATGCAAAAATAATACCTGTCAAAATAATCATCGGCATTGGAGGATTGTTGCTTTTGACCGGATTTGCCTTTCTTCTTGAAGCTGTGCTTGCCCCCGCCTCGACCGCCTTTCTTGATCTCTTTCTTGATTTCGGATTCCTCCATGTTTGTTGGTATTTTCTAATTTTATGTTGATAATACAAAAATAACCTTATTCTAATAAAATTAGAAAATATGAGTTTTGCCCTATCGGCTTTTCTCACAATATACTATTTAGATACTTTTTCTCCCTTATTGCCTTCTTTCGTTCCTTTTGCCCATTTTACATTTGCCACGTTGTTTGTCCCGCTTCCACGTGTAGCGATCTTGTTTCCTGCTTCTTTTGGCTTCATTATTTTGTCTGTTCGCAACAGCTGCACCCAGGCATGAGTAAGGCACTACTTTTGGTTTGCTAAAGTCACTACCTTCAGACTTGGATTTACATAATAATTCTCCACGCGTTGACCAAGAATCGAGCCTAAGCCTGACCGCCACACTGGAACATAGGAGACAGTTGATAAAAGCCAGTAATTTGGTTTCCCTATTAATGAAGAGACAAGCAAACCAAGAACCTAAGTCTGACAGTCTGGATGAAGAGCTTACTACCCTTAAGTTGCGCATGAATCGACGAAGTAGCGCCATTTCAACTTCTAGTGCAACGCGAACTGCTTTGAGACGCGTCTCATACAATGCCTTGGGCGCTTAAGATTTCCATCAATATGCAGCATAAAAGAAAGCAATCTAACATATGAACGCGTTCCTAGAGGGCAATTTTGAATAAGAAATTTGAATTTATTTTATTCTTGGATTAACAACGATTTGACTTAAATCGCTGCCTTGGAATTTTTCATCTTTAAACTTGATTACAAGTTTTTATCATATCTCAATCCTCCAGATGTTTGAATACAAGGCAAATTAGATGGCGGAGAATTTATAATAGGATTCTCAATTAAATCGTGTGTTGGCAGTTTCTATGAAAATCGCCAAGATTTATAGGAAAAACTATGTTTTAAGTTTATATGAAGGGCAACAAAGCAAGAGCACGATCTATCGACGAGCTATCACGATATATTACCCAAGAGTTGAATGTGTAGTGTTAATGTATATTATTAACTGCAGAGAACACGTCATATTAAGGGCTGCATGATGCAATCTGTCTGATAATGTTTGATGAGCAAGTTTTGAATGACCGTGCCATCATCACTGTTATAAACCTTCTACTAAAAAGGCCAAAATGCAGTGTGTGGGTTGAATTGGGGATTATGATAATTCTACCTGTCCTGATGCCCTTAGACAATCATTGATAGAGAAACATATGAAATAGAGGATGATCGCTAATTTGAGTCCTTCAAGGCCAGGATTAAGCAGCTCTGGGTCCGTTTTGTCATCTGGCGCACTTAGTGAGTCCAGCACGGCAACTGACTTTGAGAGATTATGGCAGGACCTCTCGAGCAATGATAAAGATGTTCGTTTGGAAGAGTTAAACACACTCATAGCAATGGTGAAAGTTTTGAAAGAAGAGAACGACGAGCTCAATTCCGAGGTCAAGCGTCTATTATCTAAGAATGAAACCCAGCTCAAAGACAACAAAGCGCTTAAGCTGGAAATTGAGGAACTCAAATTTGACAATCGAACCCTTTGGCAGGACAGAAAGGAACTCATTGCTTCAAGCCGCATACAATCTGACCGATCTATCCCGGACAAGGACGAGAGCTCTTGCGAGCCAGACCAAACAGAATCAAGCATGAATTCAAACATTCTCACAGCTCATAAAAAAGAAAGTCATATTGAGTGTTCCTTAAAATTGTGTCAGGTTGAAAAGTATGGATTGCAATCGCAAATATTCTCTTATTTGGGAGAGATAAAAAACCTAACCGATGCTAACTGTGACTGCAAGCTTTATGAGGAGTTTATCAAGAGAAAGACTTTACGATTGGAGCACTTGATTATGACCGAAGGCACCACTATATTGGACAATGCCTCATATAAGAACCAACAAGAGATTCTGCAGCTTTTGCGTGAAATTAACACTTATACGATTGGCAGTGCCTTTCTCAGAATTCCGCAAAAGTCTTCAGCATCTCGCCCCAATAATACCCTTGTGAGTGCCTCTCTCTCCCCGCTTCATCGCAAACCAAATTTGCTTCGAAGGTTATCCAGTGTAGTCAGAAACATCAGTACCCAAAACCCACCTTTGATTTAATTCACAAAATATCTAACATGATTCGTTCAAGGGCACTTCCATTTTGCTAAAGAGTTTTCAGATTTACAATCCAATGACAAATAGGAGTAGCTGAAGTGTGGTCCAACAACTATAAAAAGACTAATAAACTACTAAATCCAACAGGATTGTTTCGAAATTCACTTAAAAAAAGATGAGTCTTGAAACAAGATGCCAGTCCGCGTGTCTTTGTATTGATTTCTCAGCCCGAACTGTCCTTACTGTCTTTTTAAATGACAACTGACATGTCAAGAAAGAAAAGGCGAGACAAAAAGCTGAAAAAATAATTGATACCAAAAAAGAACTTTTGTAATTAAAGCATGTACAGTATTTTTGCACAGTCTTTTTAATTATCTTCGGATTGACTTATTGATTTACTGTATTTTTAATAACTCGAACTGTGCACTGTGCTTATTTGACTTTTGAATCGTATACTATTCGTATTTTACAAAAGTGTAAATAACCACAGTACTGTATCTGAAGAAGATATTTTGATCCGCACACAGTTCGCTTTTCGTAATCGTAGATTGATGTCACTCTATATATTAGTCTTGTTTGACAATATATTCACACAACAATTACATTGGCGATTCCGTTGACTTACAAGGCTTCCATGGGCACAAAGCTAAAATCCGTCTAAAAGGTTCATGTTTGCCAACACATAGCTTGTCAAATATCATCGTTGATTACTATACCATGTGTGGTGCGAAAAGTATTTTTGTTATTTACATGCCCTCTAAAGTAATTGACATTCCACAATCTACACGTTGAATAATTATGTAACAAATAGAATTTCTGGGAATCTCTTGACGCGATCAATTGATCTTGTTCTAAACGAAATTGCTGCCATTACGACTCCCGAATGTATTATATCTATACATGTTTATCTGACATGTTAAAAGTTAGACTTTTATACATAGATGCCTAGAACATAATAAGTGTTAGCTTACATTGATATAGTAGAAACTTGCTTGAGTCTGAGTCCGCGACGCAGTTAATTCCACACCTTTTTAAGCCGAGTTGAATATATTTCGTAGTTTAACTACTGAAAGATATTGCACATCTTCATTTGCTTTAAGGTTTTTGACCGACTTATAGCTACATTGTAGTGTTGTTGGCCAAATAGCCTGGTTTGTCTTTGTAATACTACAGCTGACAAAAGTATGAAAATCAAATCAATGTCACTGTCTAGGCAAGCTGTTTAGAGATATTCTCAGCTTCTAGCACCACTTCTTCAGATGGAGCTTTTAATACCAAGCCTTGCTCTGCCAACTTGATGACTTCATCTACTTCCTATAAACTGTTCGGCTTCTGCAATGTCTTCGTTGTCAGAATTTCGAACGAAATCAATGTTCGCTCCGTGGTATCCATGTCTAAATTTTTATTCAAAGATCCTTTCTTTAGCAAGGACACCATGTCATCCACTTCTGCTTGATTGTTAGAGTCCAATTCATCTAGGTAATTTTACAAAAGTTTTTAATAAGTCTGTTCCCTTATTAAGTCCGCAAAAATCTTTAGTTCAATTTCTTATGTTAGGTTCTACTGTATAATTTAAAATTATATGTATGCAATAATGCCTGTGCAGAATATTCATACTACACAATGTTCTACAAACCATACCATGTACTCAAATTATTGTACTATAACTATTAACTATGTCGATTCTTTAATAGGAGTGTACCGTTCGTTTTAATAAAGATTTTACTAGAAATTTTCCTTAGACCTATCTGAGAGATTGTGATACGCCTATATATATTGCCCCATAAGGATGACTTAGAGAAGCGAGCACTTTCTTCTGTCTTCAGGTTAGGAAGATAAAGGCATAAGCAATAGAGACGAACTTGTTAAGACAGTTTCACGCGCCCCTCCTTTCATCTTTAACGGATAGTGTGCTGTCCAGTCCACATCTGAAGTTTACAAATCCTTAATGCACAAATTATAAGGCGTGGTTCTTACATTTAACATGATCACACAAGTAAAGAGACAAAGCACAAGCGGAGTTCCTACCCATGTCGTTGGAGCTAGCGGGCTAATGATTCCGAGAGAGCTAAGCGGAGACAGCATCCTTTCGGAATTATTTTTCGATAAAGATTGGCCAGTTCCTCCGAAATCCAAACTTAGCAATGGTGTTGACAGAGTGGATCAAGAAGTCCAAGACGCAAATTTCATAAACCTATCACATTTTGACTTAGCATGGGGACAACCTTATCCTCCTCCTGAAAAAGAACACGTGACAAGATCAATACAATTAGATCAGGACAAACAAAAGCTAGTCGATAATTTAGCTTCCTACTGGGCAGACGAGTTGAATCGCCTAGAATCCTTGGTTGCTGTATTGATGGAGGAAAATGAAGAGTTGGCTACGGATATAAGTGTGCTTAGTAGAGAGAAAAAATCACTCTCTGACGAGAACCAAGCTTTACGTCATAAGCTTAAGGAATCCGCAGGAGAAGTCCAAATGCTCCGCGAGGAAATTCGTGCTCACCAACACCAACGATCCTACAAAGTCCACGAAGATGACGATGATGAAGATACCTGTATCTCACTTTCTTCTTCTAGTAACGTCGAAACTAGTAGAAAGTCAAATCTGGATTCTGACACCGCTTTGTGTCAGAATCAAGATTGCCTTTTAGAGAAGTCAGAGCTACAAACGCAAAACATGCGTTATTTGGAAGAGATTCGGGTTCTAACCGATGTTTCTCATTCTTCCAAGCTGTATAAGGCCGAGCTTACCAAGAAAGCTAAAGATCTCGAGCTAGTGTGGATGGATTTTTACTGCACCTGTCAGGGGAGCTACAACTTGGAGCAACCCATTCACAATCTTTTGAAATACTGTCGCTCAAGCAATGCGATCGTGGGTGCAAATGTCAATGGTCACAATCTACTGACAACACCGCCTTGTAAAAACAAACGGCGCTCAAGTATTGATCATTCGGCTCCATACCACCTTCGTCGAGGCAGTTACACAATCGATGAGAATGAGCAAAAGGATTTATATGCACTAGCAGATGCATGTTCACAGTTTACTGCTCCTGTATCACCTCCAAGATTGGTTTCTTCCTCGCCAGGATCAGACAAAGAGACAGCTTTTGCGGAAGACGATGCCGCTAGTGTCATGAGTACACAGAGTGCCAATCAGCGTGGCAACATTTTTGGTAGAATGTTTCGTGGAAAAAGAGGAAATGGAAACAACACCAGACCATCTTCACAAAGCGTGTGCTAGGTTATTATTTTAATGGAAAGAATAGATATGAAACCACAGTTCATTAATCATCATACGCTCTCTTAAGCTGAAATTAATCTTGAGGACTTTTTCTATCATAAATCACAAATTTCATTTTTCTCTTTATAGTCCAAAGCGTGTCAGATGTTATTATTGGTGTTTTGGGAGTGCAGACAGGGTGAGGTCAGCAGCATGGAGCAGAAGTGAAAGTGAGACATTCAATGGCTGTTGTGAAGACTTAAAGATTAGTAATAGTATTTCTCCTGTGAAGAGAAAGTAAACAAAGGCAAAATAACTCACAATTACCAAATTAAGTATATTGTTAAGACTAGGATTAAGAGAGCCTCTAGCTAACATTTGTTAAACAATTAGTTGCTAGATGATAAAAGCAGGAAACTATGAAACCTAGTCAAAACTGCAGTTAGGTAGTATTTTTTGTATATCACTATTTTTTGTATATACAATCAATGCATCATAATTGGCATTTAAATCAACCATCCACTTGGTCTCTCATAGAAATGTTGCATGGTTAGAATGATTCAAATTCTTATTTGACAAGAGTTATCCAGTGAAACCACATTGGAAGTTTCGCAATTCAGCTGCAGTATGCATTTAAATCTCATGCCCCAAAGTAGTATTCTTGGATCAACAACTTAGTATCTATAAAAGCAACTTGTGGACACACCTCGACTTTATAAACTTAGACGCATTTGGTATCAAAAAGTTGGGGCAGCTCATTTTTATCGAACAATTTTTATATTTTACGAAGTGCAAATGATTGATCATTTGCGAACAACAAGATGTAATCATTAGAGCTCCTAGGTAGTAAAACATCCGATACTAACCATAAATCCCTCGGTGCCTAATCATCAGTACTTTTGCGATAGTCTGCATACAGTACTACTGGTAGCTGACAAAAGTAATTAGGAATTTCCTTGTGATGTGACAAGAGGATCAACTCAAGCAATATTGATCTTTCTATCCACCGCATGTACTATTGACACTACTGTTGATATCACAGTGAAGTCCTAGTTGTAAACTAAAGTTATCACGTAACCTAGTAAATTAAGAAATTATGAGCTAGCATGATGCGCAAGATAATTTCTTCATCTTTTATTATTTCCCTGTCATTTTTCTTCCTTCTTCTGAGTCTTGCAAATCCATGCCAATTCCCGACTGGCTTATCTTGTTTCCTTTCTCATTGCATTACCTTTCTTTGTTCACATGCTTGGTAGCTCGATCCTCCAACATGCTCCTGTGCATGTGAGCAGTTCCACACGTGGGCAGATTCAGTACTTTCTCCCACATATGCACAAATAGAGCCCCCTGTAATGTTTTTGTAAAGAAATCCACCAACATGTCCTGCATGGGGCAAAATGCAACTTTTACATACCCTTTTTTGATCTGATCGCTGAAAAAGTAATATCTAACATGCAAATGCTGCATTTGTTTGCTGCTGGATGACCTCCCATTCTCAGCCACTAAGATGGTGCTCTTGTTGTCCTGGTAGATGGAGGTGGTGGGAACATAGTGTCCCTGTTCCACCAAGAAATGGCGTGTCCACAAAAATTTCCCCATTGCATCATCGACTGCCACTAGTTTGGCCTCTGTAGAACTCTTTGTGTTGAAATTTTTCTTGCATGATCCACTGTACATTGCACCTTTTCTTAGTGACATATAGATTCCACTGTGGCTCCACATGTCAGGGTGCATGGCATATGAGCTGTCTACCCACCAATTTGGGTGTTCATCCAGTTCTATTGTTAGAGTGAGATCCTGAGTTCCACATAGATACTGCATCACCTGCATGAGCTTCTTGTAGTCATCATTGTCAGGGTTCATGACACACATACAGAGAAATGCCACTGCTGTCTGGATGTCCTGCCTTGTCTGCTTACATGAGTACAGTAGCTTCGCTATCATGTGGTGAAACATCTGTGCATCTTTCTCAGTCAGCTTCTCACATTCTTGGTTCACCACGAACAGATAGTTTGCAGCAGGTGTCTTCGCATGCCCCTGTATGTCGCTCGGAAGCCCACCTATGAGCTTCTTCAAATATTCAAACATGGATATTTTATCTTACCTCTCTCTGTGTATTCTAGTGTCATCCCTAGGTACTCTAAGATCTTGCCCCTAGACATAGCTAGTGGGCTGTCCTTCCCAAATTGTTTTCAACTTCACTATTATGCCCTCCACTACTTGTTTGTTATATTTAAATTGTCTACATGCCACACAATAGTGCACTGTTTTACATCATGATTTTATTGGCCACAAACTGGTTGTATGGGTTAATCATGAACCCCCATCCCGCTAGCATCTTGGCAATAGGTTCCAGAATAACAGTACCGCCTGCAGCATCCCATATAGTGCCTTCTTTAGCTGTACATACAGCATAGGTTTGCCTTTCTTGTTGTGCCATATGTATTTCCAGTATATTGTCAGCTCCAGTTTCACAATGTGTTCAGCCAATGTCCCTTCCAATATCATATGTACTGTTTCGTTAATAACTGCATGCAGAAATGCACCTGGAATGTCTGTTACCACAACTTATCTGCCCTCCTTCTCTTCTATACAGCATGAAATCATCATTGCCTCAAGTGACATGGTGGGTGAGCTGGCATCTTCTTTCTGAGTGTGTTCCCTTTGCAGCCTTCCATTGGTGCATCCCCTTGCCTTTACAGTCCCATCTCTTTTTTCCTTGATGAACATTAGGTATCTGAGCGCCTTCTGTCTATCTTCATGCATCACGTTTTGTTTCATTTGTGGTAGCATTGCCCATCTGTCATGCAGTTGTTGCAGCTCTTTCATTATTGCCTTGTTACCCTTTTCCCGAATTTCTTTATTCCTGCCTTTGCACTCATCTGCATCATTACGTTGGAATGTGGTTTTTCATGTCCCACATTAGTTGATTGTTGGCCCATCTGTAGTACGTTAAGCTGCTCCTGTGCCTTGGTTGGCCTTGGTCATAGGTTGTACCCATGCACTGTTGGAGTGTTCTCATCTGTTGTATTGCCCATGTGTTTTGCCCCGCATCCTTGGTGTGCATTTCCCTATTGGTTGCATTCATTTCAGATTATGTCTTCATCATCTTTTGGCATGTCCGATTCTTGTATCACCCCCTCATCCATTTCTGGTATTGCCTCTTCACTTTCTTGTTCCATGTGTTCTTCGTCATGTTTGTTCACTCTTGTGCTGTCCTCAGTGTACCCATATTGCCTGTTCTCACTGCTGTTGGCTTCATCATCATATTGAATACCTTTGTCATTCGCGGCATTGTTATGGTGATACAGGCCATAGTCAACAGTGTAGTTCGTGTCACTCAGGCTGTAGTTCTCCCCCACTCCTGTGGTTTCTGGGGCTTCTGGGTTGTCTGGGCTATTGTAGTTGGGGCTATTGTAGTCCACTCCTGTAATTTCTGAATTTTCATGTTCTGGGGTGTTGTCGTTAATTATATTGCCATTCTTGTCGATGAAAAAAGATGCCTTTGTGTTTTTGCATGCTGCTGCTAGCCTGTGCACAGTCAGGATGACTTCATGCGGCATTGGCAGCATGGTCCAGTTATTGCATGCCATGCGGCATTGGCAGCATGGTCCAGTTATTGCATGCCATGCGGCAACCAGAGTTTATGTTAAGGAAATAATGTGTGCCTTGTGTATTGCCTGTCAGTTGCAGGGCGAAAGCACCTGTTGTACAGGCTGTGAGTGAATTGTTGTGTTCTTCATGTATGTGCATGTAGGTACCAAATTTGACCTTGCAGTGTTTGTTATGGTCGATCCGCAAGCCCATCAGGATCATTCTTGGGCTCATAGTGTCATGTATTCCATCCTTGTGGGGAAAACAATTAAGCCAAAATGTCACATTATATACCATTTCGATGATAAGATGATTCGGATACTGTTCAAAAGGCAGTTGATTGGCTATTGCCCGCACTCTCTCTTTCACTGTTCATATATGCCACTCTACTGTGGGGATGTGTTCATTTCTTCCAGTGACATTGATATTTATTGGTGTGTCCAAAAAGAATTTCTTGATCTGTTCAAATTGCCCATCTCTGTGTATGTGTACTATCTTGGCTCCATGCCTCTGGTACATGTGTATTGCCTGCTTGAGTGAGGTGGCAGTTGTGGACGACTTTTCATTTTTAATCAGCTCTGTACTGCCATACAGAAGTGTATTGTGCACAATATAGTAATTACAAATGGTATTTTGTTTACATACATGATGTCAGTTTCTAATGTGAAATTTCCGTGCCTTTCTAGCATCCCAGTTGGTAGGTCCTCTAGTACCATTTGTA
>Ga0075154_10003001_pt1 | contig 10842 bp, 9 predicted proteins | sample JI71714BDNA_FD_70965 | JGI IMG/M metagenome (GOLD analysis project Ga0075154, IMG submission 70965) | Wastewater effluent complex algal communities from Wisconsin, to seasonally profile nutrient transformation and Carbon sequestration -... | ecosystem: Engineered > WWTP > Effluent > Algae... | reverse complement strand
TCGATCGCACCGGTCATCGCATCAAAGCCGGTGGCGAGCACGACGGCGTCAAAATCGAAACTGCGGCCCGCCGTCTTGATGCCGGTGGTGGTGAACGTCTCCAACGGATCGGCGCGCAGATCGATCAGTTCGACATTGTCGCGGTTATAGGTGGCATAATAGCCGGTATCGACACACGGCCGCTTGGTGCCAAACGGGTGGTCCTTGGGGGTGAGCAGTTCGGCGACCTTGGGGTCCTTCACCTGTTCGCGGATCTTGGCGGCGACGAAATCGGCGATGATCTTGTTGGCCGCCGGATCAATCCCCTGATCGGCAAAGCCCGACAGGATGCGGAAACCGCCCCAGGCCCAACGCCGCTCCAGTTCGGCCTTGATCTCGTCTGGAGCGGTTTGGGTGGCGATCGCATCTTCGCGCGCTTCGTTCCAGAATCCGCCCACGGTGGCCCGGCTGCGCGCCCGATAGGCGCGGGGGTTGGCCAGCCATTCCTGCCAGTCGGCGTCCGGGATCGGGCCGTTGTGGGCCGGCATCGAATAATTGGGCGTGCGCTGGAACACGGTGAGGTGCGCGGCGGTTTCGGCAATGATCGGGATCGACTGGATCGCCGATGAACCGGTGCCGATGATGCCCACGCGTTGACCGCTGAAATCCACCCCCTCATGCGGCCAGCGCGAGGTGCGATGGATGGTGCCTTCATAGTCCGCGATGCCGGGGAAGGTGACATCAGTGGGGACGGACAGGCAGCCGGTGGCCATCACGACAAAGCGGGCGGCAATCACCTCGCCCGTATCAAGCGTGACATTCCAGCCGTCGGCAGCGGCGTCCCAGTGTGCCGCCGTCACCCGTGTGTTGAAACGGATGGCCGGGCGCAGGGCAAAGCGGTCGGCAACATGGTTGGCATAGGCCAGCAGTTCGGGTTGCGGGGCATAGCGTTCGGTCCAGCGCCATTCCTGTTCCAGCTTTTCATCAAAGCCGAAACTATATTCCAGGCTCTGGATATCCACGCGGGCGCCCGGATAGCGGTTCCAATACCAGGTGCCGCCCACGCCGCTGCCGGCCTCGATCACCTGATGGCGCAGGCCCTGTTCGCGGGCCTTCAGCGCCATGTACATGCCGGAAAAGCCGGCACCAACGATCAGCACATCCAGACGGTCCGCCATAACCCGCTCCCCAATTCAGCCCTCTGCGTGGAGGATGATTGGCGGCAACCTATCATGCGGTGGCAGGCGGCATAGCTGGGAATATTGGGTGCGACAGGCTGTGCGACGCACTGAAAAAGGGCCCGCTTCCGGCAGGAAGCGAGCCCTTGATCAAGTATATGCTGCTTGGGATCAGGCGGCCGGCTTGGTCACTTCAACAGCCGCCGTTTCCGCCGGGGCCGGCGCTGCCGGAGCGGCCGCCACGACCGGAGCCGGTGCCGCGCCCTTCAGCGTCGGATAATCCTTCAGCATCTTGTATCCGCCCAGCGGCTTGTTCACGCCCTGGTGGCAGGTGGCGCAATTCACCTTCAGCGGATCGCCATGCGGGCCACGGCGGTTGCCATAAGCGCCCTTGCCGTTGGCGGGCCACACATCACCCAAAGCGGTGATGTAGTTGTTGTTGATGTCCCGCACCATGCGGATGCCATACCAGGCGTTCACACGCTGCGGCCGGCTGTCGTCCCACTTCGCGAAATTGTTCGAGTTGTGGCAGTAGCTGCAGTTGACGCCCAGACCCTGGCTCATGTGCATCATCAGGCCATAGGTCTTTTCGGTGGTCTGGATGGCGGCGTTGCTTGCCGCAGTCGGGAAGGCCTTTCCACCGACGCGGATATTTTCCTTGCCGGCCAGATAATCCGTGAATGGATCGCTGTTCAGGCTGGCATAGGCCACCGACGGCGCCGGTGTGTTGCCACCACGCTTGTTGCCGGTGATCGTCGCCGGGTCAGGCTTGGCGGTGGACCAATTGTTCACCGGCACCGGATTGCCGCGATGGCAGGTCCAGCAGGTCACGCCACCATTTTCCTGGTTACCGAAATGCGGCTTCCAGCTGGCGTTGATGTTGCGGGTCATCTGCAACATCTTGCGCGCCACGACCTTGGTGTATTTCTCATCCGAGGCCATGTTTTCCGGATTGTGGCAATAGGTGCAGCCGGCATCCTTGATCGGCGCGCCATCCGGGGCAACCCAGGTGGTCATCGCCTGCATCAGATAGTTGAACTCGTCCACCGAGGTGTCGCCCAGCACCTGGACATTCTCGTAAGCCGTGCCCGCCTTGTCGCCGGCCACCATTTCGGCGGTCAGTTCATAGGGCGGGGCGGGGATTTCACCCACCTTGGCCTTGGTGTCGGGATCGGCGATCAGCACGAGGCCCGTGCCACGCGGCCCGACCTGTTCCTGTTCCTTGGTGCCGATTTCACAGCCAGCCAGCAGCAACGCCGGCAGGGCAATGGCAACAAGCCTGTTCACCATGTTCATTGCGGTGCTCCCGGAAGAGTGGCCGGATCGACGACGCCGGTGGCCGGATATTCCAGCGCAAAGCCGTGCTGAACAGCCCAGAGATACCAATTGTCGACAACCGTGCCGGTGAGCAGGATGCCGATGCCGCCGGTCAGCGTCGTCAGCACCGCAAACCACCAGGCCCAACGGTGGATGGATTCCATCGTGGCGTTCCAGCCCATGGTCCAGCGCCAGAACAGCGCAGCGCGTTCGGATGCGGTGCCGCGATCGGTGATCTGTTCGATTTCGCGTTCGCCGCCATAACGGCCGACAGCCAGGATGGTGGCGCCGTGCATGGCGAACAACATGGTCGAACCATAGAGGAACACGATGCTGAGCGCGTGGAACGGGTTGTAGAACAGATTGCCGTACCGGATCGAGAAGGCGGCCGTCCAATCGAGGTGCGGAAAGATGCCGAACGGCACGGCTTCCGCCCAGCTGCCCATCATCATCGGCCGGATGAAGCCGAGCACGAGATAGAGCCAGATTGCCGAACCAAAGGCCCAGGCGACATGGCTGCCCATGCCCAGTTCCTTGGCGCGCACATAGGTGCGGGCCCACCACAACAGGATCGAGGCGGTGAGGAAACCACCAGCGGCAATCCACCAACCCCCTTCGGCCAATGGCACATTGAAGGTGAAGCCATATTTGGCCGGCGGCGGTTCAAGGCTGAGCCAGAAGAACTGGCGGACGAACTGGACAGGATCCCAGTTCACCGACGCAGCCATGTTGAGGCCCATGATCTCGATCGCGATGAAGCCGCACAGCAGCGAGGCCACACCCAGCGTGCCCAGGTAAACCGGACCAATCTGGGCACCGCCCAGCTTGCCCATCAACCAGGACGTGCCGAACGGACCAAAGCGCGAGTCGTTGTTCGGACCCAGCGGAACGCCGGCTTCCAGCTCACCGCGGAGCTGAACCTGCGTGAAGATGTTCTGATAAGCCATGGCGCGGTCCCGTCCTCAATTCCAGATCGGCAGGTTGAGCCACCAGGTCCACCATTCCGGCCAACCACGCGACCAGAACGGACCCGAGATGATGATGCACACCGCGCTCCAGAAGCCGGCATTCATGGCCAGCAGCAGACCCACGCGGTGGATGCCGAGCGTGCCAACCGAATAACCGATCAGGTCGCGGAAGAAGGTGTCTTCATATTCCGGCGACTTCACCGTCTCACCCTTGGCCGGGTTCACCGCAGACAGCACCAGCGCGCCGTGCAGGCCGAGCGCCAGCGTGGTGGTGAAGAAGAAGCTCACCGCCAGCATGTGGGCCGGGTTGTAGTGGAAGTGCAGATATTGATAGCCGGTGTTCGACACCCAATCCAGGTGGGGGAAGATGCCGTAGGGGAAACCATAACCCCAGGCGCCCATCAACAGCGGCCGGAACACCACCAGCGTGACATAGGCGAAGATCGCCATGCCGAACGCGGCGGGGACATGATAACCCATGCCCAGCTTGCGGCAGATTTCGACTTCACGCAGCGCCCAGCTGCTGAAGGCGCCCACGGCGCAGATGGTGATGATCTGCCACAGCCCGCCTTCTTTCAGCGGCGCCAGCTTCAGACCATAGGAAATATCAGGTGGGGCGATATTGATCAGCCAGGGGTTCCATGTCGGGCCAATGGCGGCTCCATACATGATCAGCGCCGTACCCAAGGCAGCAAAAAACAACGTCGTGACCCCGAAGAAGCCGACGTAAAAAGGACCGATCCAGAAATCGAAGAGGTCGCCGCCGATCAGCGTGCCCCCGCGAACTCGATATTTGCGTTCAAAACTCAACACTGCCATGGCGCACCTCCCCCAGCTGGCCGTTGACCCACGGGGTCAACGATACGGGCCCGTTTCAAGGGTGCGGATGGGCGGGCGGCGGAACCGGCCCGCCCATCGCGCGCTTGACCGGAATTGTCCGGGCAACCTGACAAGGGTCAGGCGGCCTGCGACGCTTCCGTAAGAGCAGCCGCTGCCTGCGGCTCGGCACCATCCAGCCAGTTGTAGCGCTCGGTGCTGAGCAGGATGAAGTGGATCAGGATGGCGAGCGTGAACAGGAACACCGCCAGGGCAGTGCAGATGCGCTGCGGATTGAAGGTCTGCCAGATCTTCCACATTGTCGTCGCTCCTTAGGCCTTGGGCGCAGCGACGCTGGAAGCGTCCGCCTGCTGGATCTGGTGGATTTCCGTGGCCGCAAACGCGCGCTTGGAACCCAGCCACGGACGCCACACCCACACAAGCCAGTGGGCAATCACGGCCACGATCACGAAGAACGCCATCGACACGACAAAGCCCCGGTGGAACTCCTTCGCTTCGGCGTCGGTCAGGTAGGTACCCGGACCAATCTTGTTGTCACTCATGCCTTTTCCTCCGATGGTTCCGCCGCACGAGGCCGTTATAGCCCCGCCCGACCGGCGGCTTCGCGGCGTAGGATGATTCCACCGCAAAGACTGTCAAGCTCTCTGGACAGGCGTCCGTCAAGCCAAATTCCTTCCCCCCCTTCATGGCAATTTCGTAACCATGTGAAAAGAGGGAAATTACACGTCATGCCGCCTGCGTTTCATAAAGTCGGGCGGCAGCCTGCAGGCGATCCATTGTCACCAGCTTTTCCCCGGCGTCACGCGTGGCCCGCTCGGCGGCATCGCGCAGGCGCTTGGCAGCGGAAATCCGCACCAGCACCGGCTCCTTGTCCACCATGCGGTCCAGTTCGGAACGGGCATCATCAGCCCACATCACCGCTTCGAGCAGGCGTGACGGCGTGGCATCGGCCTTGTCCATCATCGTGGACAGCGGCAGGATGAAGAACAGCGCGTCAAACAGCGCGTTGCACACTTCCTGCATGATCCAGGTGCAGCCGGCATAGCCCATGAAGGGCGTGCCGGTGTGGCGGCGAATGGCAGCCCCGGGGAAGCTGGCGTTCAGATAGATCGACCGGCTGTTGGTTTCGGCCATGTACATGCGTTCGTTGTAACTGCCGAACACGATCAGCGGGCTGGTGGTGCGGATGGATTCGCGCACCGCTTCATTGTCGGGCTTCACCCCGGCATTGCGCTGATAGGCGAACACGCAGGGCATGCCCATATCGTCTTCCAGGAACACCTTCATGCCGCGCGTATAGGTTTCCGTCGCCACGATGCCAAAGCTGGCGGTGGCAAAGAAATCCTGGGTGACCGAGCGCCACAAATCCCACAACGGCTTCAGCGTCGTGTGCTTTTCCTTCTCGATGAACGGCTGCGGGTCCACCCCGGTCAACTCGCCCAGCTTCTCCAGGAAGGCGGTGGTGCTGGCCAGGCCGATCGGCGCCTGCAGATAGGGGCGCTCCAGCGTCTCGCACAGGTTGCGGCCCCATTCGCGGTACATGCACACGTTCACACTGGCATCGGCCAGTCGGCGGATATCGGCCAGATGGGTGCCCAGCGGGAACACCATGTTCACCTCGCAGCCAATGCCTTCGATCAGGCGGCGGATTTCCGCCAGATCCGATGGCATGTTGAAGGTGCCATATTGCGGCCCGATGATGTTGACGAGCGGCTTCTCGCCTTCCTTGCGCACCTTGGGCGCCGGCATCTTCTTCGGGCCGAACTCCTTCCACAGCCAGGTCAGGGCACGGTCCGCCGATTGCCATTGATCCTCATCGATGGTGCGCGGCAGGAAGCGCACGATGCTGGTGCCTTCCGGCGTCACGCCGCCACCGATCATCTCGGCAATGGAGCCGGTGACCACCACGGAGGGCAGCGCCGGATCCAGCGTCTTCCACGCCCGCTTCATCGCGCCTTCGGTGCCGGTCTTGCCCAGCTCTTCCTCGGCCAGGCCGGTGACAACGATGGGCAGTTCGTGCGGCGGCAGGCCATCGGTATAGTGCAGCACCGAGGTGACGGGCAGATTCTCGCAGCCCACCGGGCCGTCGATCACCACCTGTAACCCCTTCACCGAGGTGAAGCTGTAGACGGCGCCCCAATAGCCGCCCGCCCTGTCATGATCGAGAACAAGCATGTTCCATCCCTCCCGATCAGTTGCCGATGGCTTCGCTCGCCTTGGCGGCGGCGATCATCTTGCCAGCGAACTTCTTCTTGAACTCCGGACGATCGGTGGGAACATCCTCCCAGATGCCGGCGGCATAGCCTTCGCCAACGCCGTTGAAGAAGCCCTTCATCATGTCAAAGCGGCTCTTGTTGCCCAGCGCGCCGTTGATCACCTGCGCCAGGCTGCCAGCACCGGCCGGGCCCATCAGCGGCCGCGCCGAGATGAGGTTGGTGAAATACAGGCCGGGGATGGCGCGGGTCTTGGCGTGCTGCACCACCGGCGTGGTGCCGATCGACAGATCCGGCTCAAACTCCTCCACCGCCGCAATGTCCTGCTCCAGGCTGGCGCGATACTGGATGCGCACGCCCCGGGCCTCCAGCCATTCGCGGTCGGGATCAGACCATTTGGTGCGCGGGCAGGCGGTGCCGACATAGGGCACTTCGGCGCCCGATTCGATCAGCAGGCGCGCCACCAGCAGTTCCGAGCCTTCATAGCCCGACACCGTGATGCGGCCCTTGATCGGCTTGGCCGACAGCGCACCGGTGATCGCCGGCAGCCACTTGTTCTGGGCTGCGGCCACCTTGTCGGCCGACAGGCCAAAGGCATCGCCAATGGCGGCCAGCCACGCGGCGGTGCCATCGCGGCCGACCGGGGCAGAGCCCACCATGGTGCGGCCGGCGGCTTCGAATTCGCGCACGGCGGCCGTGTAGAAGGGGTGGATGCACGCCACCACCGGCGAAGCCAGCGCCGCATACAGCTCACGCCATTCGCGGGTCGGCACCACCGGGCCCGTGGTCAGGCCCATCGGTTCCAGCAGCATGGCAATACCCACCGGATCGGCCGGGAACATTTCGCCCAGCAGCGTCACCGTCGGCTTGTCCGGCATCACGGCGGGCGCCGCGACCGGGCCGGCCATGATTTCCTCGCGGGCATATTTCAGCATGGCGCCGGCCAGCACATCCTTGGCTTCGGCATGGGTGGGCACGCCAAAGCCCGGCACATCGATGCCGATGATGCGCACGCCGTTGATCGTGTCGGGCAGCAATTGCAGCGGCACACCCGAAGCGGTGGGCACGCACAAATTGGTCACCACGATCGTGTCATATTTTTCCGGATCGGCCTGTTCGTGCACCGCATCGCGGATATCCTCGAACAATTTGCCGGTGACGAGCGTCTCCGAATTGAACGGCACATAACCCACCGTGCGCCGCGCACCATAGAAGTGCGAGGTGAAGGTGAGGCCATAGACGCAGCAGGCCGAGCCCGACAGGATCGTTGCCGTGCGCCGCATGCGCAGGCCAACGCGCAGCGAGCCGAATGCCGGGCACATGGATTGCGGCTGGTCATGCGGGCCCTTGGGATAATCGGCGGCATAACGATCCAGCACTTCGGACTTGCCAGCCTTGGCGGCGGCATCGCGCATCGTGTCGGCCCCGGCGTGGCAGCCGGCACCATCAGCCGGGGGAATCGCCAGTTCCTCAGACATTGTCGTACACCACTTCCAGGCTGGGCTTGGTTTCAAACACGCCGCCGCGCATGTCGGCCTGGCTGGCGGGCTTCAGGGTGAAGTTGCCGCCCGTGTCTTCCGGCTTGAACAGGCCCAGCAGGCCATCCTGGTCCAGCGGGGTCGGCCGCACCGGCGGCGCGGTTTCCACCGCTTCGGCCAGTTCGGCAAACAGCGGGCCCCACTGGCTCTCGTGCGTGCCGATGATCTGATAATTGGCGGATTTCTTGCGGATATCCTCGTGCGCCGGGATGCTGACCAGCACCGGAATGCCCACCGCCTTGGCAAAGGCCTGGGCTTCGCCCGACCCATCATCCTTGTTGATCAGGATGCCAGCCACGCCGACATTGCCGCCCATCTTGCGGAAATATTCCACCGCCTTGCACACGTTGTTGGCGACATAAAGCGACTGCAGATCGTTGGAACCGACCACGATCACCTTCTGGCACATGTCGCGGGCGATCGGCAGGCCAAAGCCGCCGCACACCACGTCGCCCAGGAAATCGAGCAGCACATAATCAAAGCCCCAATCGTGGAAGCCCAGCTTTTCGATGGTTTCAAAGCCATGGATGATGCCGCGACCACCGCAGCCGCGGCCCACTTCCGGGCCGCCCAGTTCCATGGCGAACACGCCGTCGCGCTGGAAGCAGACATCCTCGATGCTCAATTCCTCGCCCGCCAGCTTCTTGCGGCTCGAGGTCTCGATGATCGTCGGCGTCGCCTTGCCGCCAAACAACAGGCTGGTGGTGTCGCTCTTGGGATCGCACCCGATCAGCAGCACGCGCTTGCCCTGCTGCGCCATCATGTAGGACAGGTTGGCGAGCGCAAAGCTCTTGCCCGAACCGCCCTTGCCATAAATGGCGATGATCTGGGTTTCCTTGGTCACCGGGCCGGTGTGCACCGGATCGGGTTCAATGGCCGCCTCTTCACGCAGCGCGGCGACCTGATCGAGAAGTTGATTGATGCTCATGCGATATCACTCCAGTCGAAGACCATCTTGAGACAATTGGGGTCCGAAAAGGCCTGACCATAAGCGGTCGGGGCCTGGGATGCCGGCACCTTGTGCGTCACAAGGCCCTCGAGTGACAGCCTACCGCTGCCCACCAGCGCGAGCGAAGTCGCGAGGTCGTCAGGCTGGAACTCAGTGGCGATGCGGATGCGCGCCTCCCGCCGGAAGGCCGGGGCGAAGTTGAACGACAGCGGTTCGCTGTAAAAGCCGGCCAGCACAATCTCGCCGCCGCGCGTCATGTGCATGACGGCCTGGTCGATGATGCGATGGTCGCCACTGGCGTCGTAGATGGAGCGGTAATCCCGCCGCTCGTCGGCCTCGGGCCTGATCACCCGATATCCTTGCGCCCCGCTCATGCGGGCGTCGTTGATTTCCCACACCACCGGCTCCACGCCGTGCGCCAGTGCAATGCGCGCCAGCAAGCGGCCAAGCACGCCATGGCCAATGATCAGATCCGGCATCTCGCCGCCCACCACCGCATGTTGGGCGGTGGCCAGCAGGCTCATCAGCACGGAATTTTCATCCCAGCCCGCCGGCACCGGAATCACCCGCGCCGCGCCCGTGATCAGCGTGCGTGCCTGGCCGCCAAACAGCCCGCGCGCGCCTTCGAATTTCGATGATCCCGGCACGAACACCGTCTGGCCGATCATGGCCCGCACATTCTCGCCGGCGTCCACCACCGTGCCCACGGCTTCATAACCAGGCACCAGCGGATAGCCCATGCCGGGGAACATCGGCATGGAGCCATTGTACATCAGCTTCTCGGTGCCCATGGAAATGCCCGACCAGTCGATCGTCACCACCACATCATCGGCACCCGGCGGCGTCAGGGTGAGCGCGCGCAGCGTCACCTGCTCCGGCGCCTCCACAACCACGGCCATTGTTTCCATGCAATCAAACCCCTCAATCGAAGCCGCCACCCTGCCCCGGGCCGCTCCGTTCCGGTGCCAAATATCCAACCGGAAACGCACCTGTAAAGCCGGCTTGACGATTGGGGAAGAAAAAAATTGGACTATAACAGTCCGATTTAACTTGACGTGTTCCCGCAATCAGCGTTGCGCCACCACCAGCCGGGTCACCATCGGCAGCGCCGTGGGCACCTCCCGCGCGCTGGCGAATCCGGCCTGGGCCAGCAGCGCCAGATAATCCGCTGCCGTGCGCGGCCGCCCGGACCCCATCGCCCAGAGATACAGGCCGAAATAGGCATCGCCCATCACCTCGGCCCCCGGCGTGCCGGCCATCGGCTCGGCAATCAGCAGGCGCCCGCCCGGCGGCAACGCGGCGTGCGCCTTTTTCAGCAACGCGCGCACCACGCCGTCATCATGATCATGGCAGATGCGCACCAGGCTGATCACATCGGCCCCCTGCGGCAGCGGATCATCCCGGAAACTGCCGCCATGCAGCGCGACATGGCTCAACCCCTGCGCCCCAAGCCCGGGCTTGGCGCCAGCCACCACGGCGGGCAGGTCAAACAGCTTCATGGCCAGCCCCTTATGCCGTGCCGCCACCTGGGCCAGAAAGCCGCCATGGCCGCCGCCCACATCCATCAGGCACTGGTGCCGGCTGAAGTCATAGGCATCCAGCACCTGCTCCGCCACCATCGGCTGGCTCGCCGCCATCAGCGCCGAATAGGGCGCCACCGCCCCATCCCCGCCGCCCTGCCAACTCGCCCCATCGGCCGCGGCCGGATCGCCGCGCCCCGCCGCCGGCGCATAGGTCCAGAATGCCGCCAGCTTGCCCTGCCCGCGCCCGCCCTTCAGCATGGCGATGGGATCGGCCAGATCATCATAGAAAATCTTGTGATGCTCGATCATGGCGAGCGCGCCTTCGTTGCTCGACAGCGCC
>Ga0075154_10003000_pt1 | contig 10844 bp, 4 predicted proteins | sample JI71714BDNA_FD_70965 | JGI IMG/M metagenome (GOLD analysis project Ga0075154, IMG submission 70965) | Wastewater effluent complex algal communities from Wisconsin, to seasonally profile nutrient transformation and Carbon sequestration -... | ecosystem: Engineered > WWTP > Effluent > Algae... | reverse complement strand
GGTCTGTGGACTGAACAGTTCAAACACATTCGCATTCTCCTGATGGGTTGGTAATCTGACTCATGTTTGAGATTGAGCGTGAGAATAATTAGTAGAAGAAGAAAGAACTGAGGAAGCCACAGTTATTCTCAGCGTTATAATTGCATTTCAATTTCACATTACAATACTCATATACGACTCCATGGTACTACTGTACAAGGTATTTCAAACAGACGGGAATTTTACTCGTCGAAGGACTGATTGTCCGAACCTTTCTTAAAATTTAATATATCGACAATGGCAGGTGATACGATTGATTTGACTGCAGCCACATCCTTTAGCGACGAAAATAAATCTACTGATGCACTGACTTCTCTTCGATGCGTAAATAAAAGGAAACGATCCCAACCTGAAGTTATTGAAATACTATCATCAGATTCTGAACAAGAGAAGACCAACGTCAAAGGAAGAGTCGGAGATGATGATGATGATGATGAGATTGAGATTGTTGATCCACCGCCCATTAAGAAAATCGAACCGCAACTATTACAAAATGATGATGAAGAATTCGCAGTCGTTGGACAAACCAATGTGATGCGATTGCCCCATCTTAGACAATATTGTACAGAATGCAAAGAATTCACGGTGGATCTCGCCCCGACTGGCACACCCATCCAATGGAGCAAAACTCTAAAGATACGTGCGAAAGTACTTGAGCAGAACGCGGAATACTGTGATTTTTGTTATTGCTACGTATGCGATGTTCCTTCCAAGGAATGTCTTGCCTGGTCGTTTCGACAATTGTTTACATCCTCTCAAGTCAATTGGATGTCACTATCCTTGGATGATTTGCCCCACTGTCTCGCGGCTGAAAAAACCAAGAAAATGTCCAAGCACTGGAAGGAGCAAAAGAGACTGCGTAAAGAAACTTATTTTATGAAAGATCAGCCAAATACATCAAAAGTCACTGCGGAGGAAGCCGTGTTGGGAATTAAAAGACCTCACAAGGGCAAAGTTCGGACTTCACTCTCGCAAGTCCGCAAACAAAATTTGGAGCTTTGGAATTCTATTTCACACCTTTTCGGTGTCATGCATTTCGTCGAGACCCAAAAAGTCACAAAACCAAACTCTCCAAGTCGTCAAGCCAAGCACAAACCGACAAAATTTTTACCGTTATCATCAACAAAGGCTGCCATTTTAGCTGACACTGTAAAGTCAAGCATAGTTGCGAAAATTGAAGGTCATTCCAAACCCGAGACTAAGTCTAAATCTATAAAGTTTGTTACAAATGTCGAAATTGCCACGACTTTATTCCAAGATACAGAGATGGCTTCGAAAATTAATTGTAATGCAAGCAAAGTCAAATCTTCAGAGCAAAGTGCGAATGCTGCTCCGAAAATTACCAATGCAGCGACAACTTCCAAAAGAGCTTCCAGTTCATCGAAATCAACATCAAAATCAAATGCGTCAGGAACCTCTAATTCAGATGACCTAAATGAAGAATCTGCTTCATCGACAACTTCAACATCTCTGCCTGATTCTACAAGGCGGAAGCTAATTCTAGCGACTAAACTTGGTGCAACTACAGTGACTGTTTCATGGACAGAGATACCATCACCAACTCAAAAAACATTCGGCCTATATTCTCAAGTCCCAATTCCAGCAAGTAAATTACGATTGATGCGCGAACTTCGTAGACTTAAGTAACAATTAGGCATCAATCTACTGTAGGAAGAAATCAGTTATTTGAGACATGTTTTTGCTTATTTAATTTCTTAGCAGAGTTCTGTCCACAAGGGCTCTTCCATGGGAATGCCATCTTCGTTGACATACGTGGCTGCTAGATCGTCATAAGTCATGGGAGCTAGTTGTGGAAGTTGAGTTTGTAGCAGCGAGTACAAGCCTTCAAATAGTTTTCGATTACCCGCCCCATTTAAGTGCAAACCATCGCTCAAGTAGGACGTTGCAGTCGCGATATCTGTACCTCCCAAGAGGGTAAAAGAGTCCAATAAGTGGCAGCTTTCCAATTTTGACGCCACGCTTTTCACCCGTTCGCCATATAGCTGTGTTTGTTCAAGGTGATGACCTCCTCCGAAACCCCGTTTTAGACAATAGGCATCCCATCTATCCGTATCAATTGGCGGTGGTGTAATAAGAATAATTGGAGTTGGTGTGTCTCCATCCAGACGGGACCTTATGTAGGTTGAGAGAACAGATTCATCAAGTCAGTTTGATCACACACAACACAAAACGTACCTGATGTCCTTGACAATTTTCTCAATGTTTTGTTCAAACTCGTCTATCGGCACATGCTGTCGTTCTCCCTTGAGTGCTGAATCATTTGCGCCTAGAAATACGGTGCAAAATAGCACGCGATCCTGCTCATCTTGTTGAATGGTTCGAAATACTCGTGGAATCATTTCTAATGCATGACGAGTATTGTATCCGCTAAAGCCGCGATTGAGTACATCTGCTCGCCGCGTATATGCTAAAGGCGTAAAACAAAAACGTAAGTCAAACACAATTTGAAGCACTACTGAGACTAAATTAACGCACCTGAAGCAAGCATGGAAGCCCAACCAGATTGCCCATCTAGTCCAAAAGCTTCTTGTGTTAAAGAGTCTCCAAACAGCACTATGGATGGCCGAATTCGGATCATCATATTAGACTTGATTTTTATTAGAAATTGACTAAGAATGTTTGATTTTTAAGAGTTTCGACAGATAAATAATGCTTGAGGTTTTAGTACAACTAAGCTTCTCTGCATATCGCGAATCTAGCGCATGTCTGCATTTTCTGTCAAATGAATCATTTCTAGCAGATTCTGTAGTTCTATTACGCGAAGCCATTTAGTATAGACATTGTGACGACCATATAGTCATTGTAAAGACCTTTATGTCAAAATAGAGTAATATCAATAAGTTAAATAAGCAATATACAATCCGAGCTTATGCAACTATTTCTCTCTTTCAATATCTGTGTAAGATATAAATGCAAGCCTCCCTAATACAAAGAAAATTATCTCAATCGCAGGCTGTATCAATACATTTAAGAATTTTGTTATCATGTAATGATTGTCTTATGATTTGAGTATATATGTTTCTATTGGGGTCATCAAACATCATCAATACCATTAATTCGATAACATTATTTGACAAAAGCGACATGAGAGTCAAATCATAGCGGTTGGAACAGAAATCATGCGGTAGATGAGTTAGAACTCTTCCTGATACAGGAGCAAGATATTTCGGATACTCTAAAAATCTAAATTGGAATTTATTGGTCTGTTGGTTTGTTATCCCATGAACAGGATGTGTTTTATCTACTCGCTCTAAGTTAAAATTTCATAAGATCGACCTATGAATGTGAATGACCATGCAATCCGTTGTCTATACAGAGCCTTGTCGTTTTAGAAACTGCCTGTGGACTAACAACATCAGTGTTAATAAGTCGCACGATAGAAAAAACTCGAGAAAAATCATAAGTGGCAATTGATACTTTGAGACACGAATGAAATGGTTCGGTTGTTTTTAAATGTATTTACTGTACTTTTTTCTATCTTGTTAGACCCCGTAGGCGTAAGTGAAAATGTGGCTGCTCCAGGCGCACCTATTCTCGTAACACGATAGATCACACTACCTACGGTAGTATTTTCAGCAACCTCATCTTATTGTATCAACGAATTAATCAACGACATTATCAAGACACATGTTAGAAGGTTGAAAAATTTCACAAGCCACAATAATAAAGCCTGATGTTTCTCCGCTGTGCTGCACCTGTATACGGGTAGTGCTCCAGTTACTTGAAGTCGAGCAGCCTTTTTCTTGGCACTTGCAAGAAGCTCACCAAACAGTTTTTCTACATCTGGGATTTGCTGTCCAATGTGGGTTTGAACCACGACAAGCACGAATGATATCAAAAAAACTTTTTGAAGACCCAACAAAGTGAATACTCTCGAATGTCAACTACCATTAACACTTTCACACCAAATATATCGAAATATGAGAGGTTAACCAATACATGATAGCACGTGTACATGTGCGTGAAATTGAAGCTTGAAAAGTGCATCACACATCTTTACAAAACATAAATCAAACAAAAATCTTTTCAATTTTCCGTATAGCAAATTGAACTTCCATCAACCTAGGACTTGAAATCAGGCAAATAATATGGGCAACTTGGCGAGATTAACCCTGTTGGCTTCCTTTTTGACGCTCTTGACTACCCAAACAACATATTGCAGTGAACATTTAGATCGTCATCTTCAAGAACAAGCGATCAAATGGTTGTTTAACAACACACAATCAGTTCCATTGAGGCGGTTTTTGCAGACAGGAAATTTTGAAGCATTTAACAGCTTTCTAAGTCCTATGAAAATTCGCGTTCCAAATATAGTTGACGTCGCTGCAGATTTACCATGGCCCTTGACGCAACTTTTGATTGATGTGACGAACATGGAATGTTTTCATCCATCATTACAAGATGCTAAAATCACATTTCAACGCCTAAATGCCATGGAAATCCAACCCAGTATGGAAGCTTCAGACATTGGTGTTGAATGTAAGTTCGATTGGCATTATAAGTATGACGCAAGAGTCTTGGGGTGGGTACAAGGGGGAGGCTCAGCGGACCTTCAATTTGAACAAGCAGATTTGCGAACAAGCATCGTTTTGAAGTCTCCCACCACATTGGAAGAAGATTTTCCAACAGAAGCAGATGTTGTTGACTGCGGTGCCGATTTTCAGATCAAAAGTGTTGATTTTTATGGATCTGTGCAAGCAGACATAGCTGACACCTTCAATAAAGCTATAAAGAAAACCCTCAAGGCACAGGTAGATACTGCTGTCTGCGACAAAGTTTACGAGCTCGATAGCACCTTGGATGACATGCTCAAACAAGTCTCCTATTTCATGGTTGACTTCCTTGCGAAAGCCACAGAAGAAGCCAAGATTGACTCTCCTTATGTAGCACCATCGGAAGATGTGATATTACTAGACTTTACTCATGAAAACTCTTTCACATATCTGATGGATACATTACGCACTAAATTGAACAACCACGACAAAAATTTACTGCGCTCTCTTCAAGAAGAATCAGGTTTGGGATTTCTGACAAATGGATTGGAAATGTTTGCATCGGGCATTCTTGGCGGCGGAGGCTCAGGATTTGACGCGAATAAACTCATTCGATCTTTCCTTCTAGATGATAATGGCTTCTTCAACATCTCACTCAACGACGTACCTATATTCAAGGGTTTAGATGAGTTTATGCACACAGAAGTGAGTTTGTCGGGGTTGAAAATTCTCGGACTCGATAGTGTGTCACAATTGGATGTTTTAAAAGTGGTGGGTCCACAAAAATTGCAAAATACTATTACGATTGATCATTTAGATATTGAGGTTGATCTCAAAATCAAGAGCAACCCAACCTCGTCATCTCAATTCATTGAATGGGACAAGCAAGCGATAGGGAATCGTTCAGATCAGCTGATCAAAATAAAGGCGAGCGCCTCTTCAATCTCGGTTGGATTTGAGGTGTATTTGGGATTAGATATGGGCTATGTTTCAAATATAACTCTTGGCACGATTCTTGTTTCTGAACATATAATTGACTGCTTTATGGGAGCAATTCACAATTTGCAAGTGAAGAACGTGAGCGCCTTTGTCAACGACCTCCAAGCACCTACGATTGAAGGTTTTACGTCACCAGGAATCAATCTATTGTTCAATCAAGCCATCCAAGGTTTCTTTGCGCTTTTCAAGGTTTTCGCTCTAAGGTGGATACCTCTTGTGTTCACCACGGATATTGAAGAAATGATAAACCACCAAATCTCTAACTACTTTTCAAGTAACTCTGCTGGTAATTCAAATTGCGGTACATATGATTCAATTCCAGCAGGAGAATTTGTCGATTGGCGGGATCTGCTTTTAACTCCAGAGGCATCTATGGAACTTGGCGGCAGCGGAAAGTCTCCTTATGGCAGCCTCGCAGCAAGAGGGAAAAGTTTTTTGGATGATCAATTATCACCCAGGTTAAATGAACAAGTGATTGTACCATTCACAGTTTCAAACTCTGGGAAGCGAGGGACGCTTCGATTTCCTAATCCAATGATCAATAGATCCATGGAGGTAGATGTTCCTGGTTTCGGGGGTTCCTTCGAATTTGTGGTTTGTAATACACTGATAGAAAACCTAGACTCCTTTGGTAACATTACTTTGTTCGATCCAGTACAAGACGAGGCATATATGTTGAATAACGATTTGATGATTGCCACCACAAAGCCTCTGAGGGCTAATGCCACTATCTTGGTTTCTTTCGATGGAGGCGATCTCAAATTCAGGAACGAAGCCGACGTCAGCGTGGAACTAAATTTAGCGAAGGCTATCGGCAAGATTTTGGCCAAAGTAGATGCACAAGGATTTATGAACATGTCTTTGGGCAATGTATTGAATCCTGATTGCTGGATAGCAAACGTGCTCCCCACTCTGTACCGCAATACGCCTAAAGACCGAAATTTCTTTATCGAAGACCTTTTGATGACTTTACAAGAACTAATTTTGGAAGTTTCATGTTTGGAATGCTCTATTGAAGAGATAAGAAAGCTTTCAGTCGTAAACGCTACGAGATACGCAACTAGGGCACTCAATTACACAGCTCGATTTTTAAGTAATTCTCTATTGCAATCCAAAATAGAAAGTGTTCAACTTATCGCAAGTGAAAAGTGCTCAGGAACGGCAAATTATGATACGAATTTGGCCTTGACAAATGATATCAATAGCACCGTCAAAACTGAATTATCACCAAGAAACAAGCATGATAAATCCAAAAATGATCCAAATGCGCCAGATGTCGAAGAAGTTCGATATTATGATTTTTCACTAGATAACTGGATCAATAGAGTTATTGGACTCATTCGTGATCTAGTCAACACAAAAAAAACTCGAAGAAGTGTAGGAATGAGAGATCTCAAATCTGCCGGTTTAGATCTAAAAAAGGTTGGTTTGGACGCGGAAAGTTTTGATCTAAACACAGTCATTCGTCAATTATTATTGCTTCAAGACGGCAGTTTATACCTACCTGTTGACTATTCGAATGTATTGGATGGTTTCTTTAAACATATGGATCTCGAAGTCAGGATGAATGGACTCCGTCTGACGGGACTTGACACAATCATGGATATTAATGTCTTAGAAGTCCTGCAGCCACAGATTTTGCAAAATGATATACATTTTGGGCAGATTGATGCAGAAGTTGATCTGGAAATTAGGTGGCCTTTCACGGAAGAATTCAAACTGCAAAACATTACGTTGAAAGTTGGTGTATCCGATTTCGCTATCAAGTCAGAGATTTTTTTTGGTGTTGATGCTCTCTTTGTCGAAGGTCTTGCGCTTGGTAAAATTCTGGCCACGAATGATCTTTTATATTGTGCTGTCATGTCTCTGCATAAGATGGAGGTGATTTCATTAAACGCTACTTTTGGAAACATCACTAATCCCACTGCGCTAGGATTTAGGCCAGATGACTTGAACGAATTTGTTAACGACACCTTGGAGGCTGCGTTTACATTGCTGCAACCATCGATTACCAAGTGGGCCACTAAGTTATTCGCAAAGCATCTGAAGCAAATTACAAACACATATTTTGAAGACTACAAAGCTCGCCTAGGAGAGAGTACCACTTGCAGTGAATATGCCACTTCTTCACTCGAATCGTTTGTTGACTTTCGCGATCTGTTCATGATGCCTGAGCAAGCTGCGATCATGGGCGGATCAGGAAATTCACCTTACGGTACACTCGTAGCGAAAGCAAAAACCTTACTTTACGATAAAATTCTCGCCGAGAACCCTATCACTGGATTATCCAATTTCAATGACATGGTAATCACCCCTTTGACTATGTCCCGGTCTTCATCAAGTGGTTTCATAATGATAGCGGAAGATGTTGTCCAAATTTTTAACAAAATTGATATTCCAGGTCTGCAAGGCGAGTTCGAGTTTAGGCTTTCTGATGTTTACATCCAAAATCTCAATAGCTTTGGCGCTGTTAATATCTTGAATCCTCGATCAACTTCTCCTTTTGTTCTAGACAACAAAGTGCAGATAGGTTTTTCCAACATGCCCGTGAGAGCTGGTGCAAACTTGGCTCTACGATTTCAAGGGCCGTCGATCAATTTCAGCAACGAGGTAGATGTGACTGTCGTTCTGAAGGCTGCAGAAGTATTGGCATCAATTTTGGCAAAGGTGGACTCAAGTAGGCTGATGAATTTCCCACTAGGCGACATTACCAACTTTTATTGTTGGGTTTCGACAATTCCAGCTCCTATCTTAAATGAATTCGGGGTGCGTATCCCAAACAGTATTCAAACAGCCGGGTTAGAAGATCTATTAGTAACTTTTGACGAACTGACAATTGATGTGGATTGCGTAGATTGCTCAAGCCCTAAATTACAGGAACTCTCGGACATGAATGCCACTGAGTTTGGTAGAAATGTGTCTATTCTCGTTGAGAACCTCTCGCATGCAAACTATACTCAAGTTCAGATTGACAGGTTTCTCGCAAGAGCAGCCAATAGGTGCCCACACCGCTCAGATTATGATCCCAACTTAAGGACAGTATTCGAATCCTTGCACGATTCGGCAAAGTCGGCAGAAGGAGGATCTTCAAGCTTTCTCGTTGCACTGTTGATTGTACTCTCATGCATTCTCATTGTAGTATGCATTATTGTTTTCTTCATGCGATTCATTATTGGACAAAAACACAAGTCATGGCTTGAGTCTACGTCTAGCGAGGAAAAGCGGTTGCTATACAGAAAACAAATTTTAATGGACCTCGAACAGAAACATCTAAACGACACCACGGTAGCTATGTATCGCGCCAAACAGATAAACTTTTTTGTGCGTGTCACTATGCCCTTCGTCGTTCTCGGAAATATTTGTCTTTTTTTGAGTGGACATCTCAGCTTGGGCGCTGCCGTGATAGTGGAATTGGAACTTGCAGGCAAGATGCTTACATTAGACAATTTTTTCCTCTTTTCAATGGCTCGGAGCACTCAAGACATGTGGGAGGCCGGAGCACAGGAACTTGCGATGTTTATCATCCTCTTTTCAGGGGTTTGGCCTTACACAAAGCAAATCGTAACGTTCATACTTTGGTTCTGCCCTCCAAGACTGGTGACTGTACGTCGTCGGGGCAAGATATACAAATTGCTTGACACACTAGCGAAGTGGTCGATGGTGGATATATTTGTGCTTGTAATTTCTCTTGTTGCATTTAGAATTAAAATCAAGAGTCCCTCCGATGCCTCCTCGGTATTTTTGGACCTTTACCAAGCAAATATTATGATTGTGCCAATGTGGGGATTGTATGCCAACATGATAGCGCAGCTAGTTTCACAAATAAGCTCTCACATCATCCTTCACTACCACACCAAAATTGTTGAATCAGCAAAAGTGGCGAAGCGTACATCACGAATGAGCGAACCGAACACCCATTACAACCAAGATATTTGTCCTCAAGTTGCTGAAACTGGAATTTCAGTTGTGAGACGTGAGCCTGCATATCTGCCTTTGAGTAAATTTTCCTTTCATGTTCCTCGAAGTTCAAAGGGATCTTATCTACGAGTTAGAGGATGGGTCAATTACGTTATTCCGGTAATTTGTCTGGTCATAGTTGTGACATTGATTGTAGGCTGTTCCATTCCAACATTTCAGTTGGAAATTCTAGGCCTTCTGGGTATTGCCGTAGAATTTGGCCAGGAAGGCAGTAATGCAGTGTCATTTTACAGTGTTATCAACATTGTCCAGCTACTGTTCGCCCAAGCTTCATATCTCAACACTGCATCTGCCTATATTGGGCTTGGTACCTTGGCAATCATCTTCATGATTACTGTACTATTCGTGCCGGTCTTCGAAGCTTTACTATTGATGTATTTTTGGTATCGTACCGCTCCACCGGACTCTAAGGAGCGTGATAGAACGGTATGGTGGTTGGAGATCCTTCGGGCTTGGCAGTATGTGGAAGTTTACCTATTTTCCATAATCATCGCTACGTGGCAAATAGGTGGAATTTCTCAGTTCTTCTTTGACGATGTCGTAGGAGGCTCAATGGATGGAATTTTTGAAGCTCTTGTGAATTTCGGTCTCATTGACTCGGTTGACGCGCGTCTATTTTACGTCAGCAGCAAGATTCAGGCTGGATCATACTTTCTCCTCGTGGCATCGTTCCTTCTTTGGATATTTGCCCAATTTGTGTCAAAAGCAGATCTTCAACAACGCCGAAATGCAGAAGATTCTGTCCGATTTAGCGCCGCAGCTATGAAACAAACAGAAGATTCCGATTGTACCGACGAAGAGCTTTCAGAGAAACTTGAGCCTTTGAAAATTGAATTCACAGATTGCTTTAGATGGCTCCTTCAGACAGGACCAGTGCGCGATCTTGCCTTGGATCCAAGTATGGAAATCGAAGATGAAGATTTTGAGCAAGACATGATAAGCTGATCAGAAACCTTCATTATCTTTCGCATGATCGTGAAATGTAAATCGAATATCACACCCTGGCGCCGCTTCTTACATGGCGATCTTTGTTAATAGATATTGAAGAGATTATTGTATGTTCATAGTTGATTGTATGATTTAGTAAGCATTTAAGAAGCAAACACAGAGAAAACAGAACATGTGTTGAGTATAGTTTCGGATCTAAAGCGATTTTTGTTTAACCCAGATGTGACGTTACATCAGCAACAAGTGCATCAGAACTTTCCGCCTAGACTGTTAAGCACTATTTATTTCTAATTAAAAGTCATACCAGAGAACAGTGCAAGTCTCGTATCCATCTTCAAGGATGTTGACCGGGCTTGGGCTGCGAGG
>Ga0075154_10002998_pt1 | contig 10854 bp, 5 predicted proteins | sample JI71714BDNA_FD_70965 | JGI IMG/M metagenome (GOLD analysis project Ga0075154, IMG submission 70965) | Wastewater effluent complex algal communities from Wisconsin, to seasonally profile nutrient transformation and Carbon sequestration -... | ecosystem: Engineered > WWTP > Effluent > Algae... | reverse complement strand
CAACCCCCCCTTATTAAGGGGGGGCTTTTGGAATTGGAACCCCCCCAACCCCCCCTTATTAAGGGGGGGCTTTTGGAATTGGAACCCCCCCAACCCCCCCTTATTAAGGGGGGGCTTTTGAGAGATGATGTGGCGGTGCAAATGCCTGCACAGCGCGGTCAATTATTTGGGGCTGTTTATTCAGTTAATCAAGATTCGGGTTTGAATGAGTTGTTTCCTGATACGGTGATGACTCCTGAATCTTGGCAGGAAAAGTTGGATGGTTGGGGTAATTCTTATCAGTTGATTGAAGCTACTAGCGGGTTGGGTGCGTCGGTTTCTAGCGTATTAGAATTGGCTTATTTGGAGTGGCAAATGGGTAGTCGTCCAGATTGGTCGGATGCTTTGCCTTTTTACGGTCAACATCCGGTTAAGGGTAACTGAAAAAATGATTAAGATTAAATAAAATACACAAGGGCTGACTATGTTCGATCGCACTCGATGGTTTTTGGCGGGTATATTAATCGGACTTTCGCTTCAGTTAAGTCAGCCCGGTGCAGCCGCCACGCCTGTTGAGGAAGCCGTAAAAACAGCACAAAATAGCAGTATCGAGGCGGCCCAAAAAGCATTAAATGATGGATTACTACTCTATCAGCAAGGAACTGCCGAAGCAAAAAGAGGTACGATCGCCAAATGGGAAGAAGCATTAAAGCTGTATCGGGAAGCTGGCGATCGCACCAAAGAAGCAATCACGCTCAATAACATTGGCAGAATCTACGACGATTTGGGGGAGAAACAAACAGCTTTAGATTATTACAACCAATCCCTGCCCCTGAGTCGGGCTACTAGCAATCGCTCACAGGAAGCTATCACCCTTAACAACATCGGGGCTGTCTATGACAATTTGGGAAAAAAACAGAAAGCTTTAGAGTATTACAGCCAATCCCTTCCCCTCAGTCGGACTTTAGGCGATCGATCGCTTGAAGCTATCACCCTCACCAACATAGGCTTAGTTTACTCAAATTTGGGAGAGCAACAGAAAGCTTTAGAGTATTACAGCCAATCCCTTCCTCTAATTCGGACTATTGGCGATCGCTGGCACGAAGCTGGTATCCTCAGCAACATCGGGGGTGTCTACGACAATTTGGGAGAAAAACAGAAAGCTTTAGATTATTACAACCAATCTCTTACTCTGAGTCGCGCCGTCGGCGATCGCTCCCAGGAAGCTGTTACCCTCGACAACATTGGGGCTGTCTATGACTATTTGGGAGAGCAACAAACAGCTTTAGAGTATTACAAACAATCCCTTCCCCTGCTTCGGGCACTGGGCGAACTCTGGCACGAAGGTATCACTCTCAACAATATTGGTAGAATCTACGACGATTTGGGAGAAAAACAGAAAGCTTTAGAGTATTTAACCCAATCGCTGACGCTGAAACGATCCGTAGGCGATCGCCACGGCGAAGCTATCACTCTCAGCAACATAGGTAATATCCACAACTATTTGGGAGATCGACAGACAGCTTTAGAGTATTACAAACAATCCCTTCCCCTACTTTTGGCAGTGGGCGATCGTCGGGGCGAAGCTGTCAGCCTCACCAACATCGGGGGTATGTACTCAGATGTGGGAGATAAACAGAAAGCTTTGGAGTATTATAGTCAGTCGCTCACCCTGAGTAGGGCCATCGGCGAGCGATCGATTGAAGCTGGTATCCTTTACAATATAGCTGTTACCAAACGCGACCAAAATAATCTTAACGAAGCCCTCCAGGACATTCAAGCCTCTCTCAGAATCATCGAAAATCTCCGCACCAAAATTACCAGCCCTGAACTCCGCACCTCATACTTTGCTACCGTACAGGACTACTATGAATTTTACATTGACTTGTTAATGCAACTGCACAAAACTCATCCTAAATTAGGTTATGATACCAAAGCCTTAGAAGCCAGCGAACTTTCGAGAGCCCGCAGCCTCCTCGAACTCCTCCAAGAAACAAACACCAACATTCGCGAAGGCATTGCACCCGATTTACTTCAACAAGAAAAGAGCTTGCAACAGCAACTAAATGCCATTGAAAAACAGCGCATCGAAGCAGTTAGCCTCCCCAATCCCAACCCAACGGAAATCGAACAAATAGACAAACAACAGCTCGCACTTTTGCAAGAATATCAGCAAATTCAAACCCAAATTCGTACCGCCAGCCCCCGGTATGCAGCCCTTACCCAACCCAAACCTTTAACATTCCCAGAAATTCAGAAACAAATTATCGATGAAAACACTATTTTATTGCAATATTTCCTCGGCAAAGACCGCAGTTATCTTTGGGTGATTAGCCAAAAGGGACTAACTAGCTATGAATTACCAAAACGCGCCGAGATAGAAACCGCCAGCCGAAATTTCCGAGACACCGTTACCAACCCCCGGTTGAGAAATATTTCCCAAAAAGTTGCCGCAGCCAGTGCAAATCTCAGTCAATTAATTTTACAACCCGCCGCCAGCCAATTAGGCGATAAACGCTTATTAATCGTTCCCGATGGTATTTTACACTATACCCCTTTTCCCGCTTTAACTATTTCCCTAAGCAGCCGACAAAATGCCTACCTTCCCTTAATCAGCCAACATGAAATTATCACTTTACCTTCCGCTTCTACTCTCGCAATTCTCCGGCAAAATTACGGAGACAGAAAACCACCCACTCAAACTTTAGCAATTTTAGCCGATCCAGTTTTTAGTCCAGATGATGAAAGAATCAAAGGAAAGCTGACGCCAGCAACAACGGAAAAGTTAGAATCTCAGAACCAGGGTTTAAGTCGATCGCTGCGTAGTTCCGATCTGGCATGGCCGCCCCAGCGCCTACCCTTTACCCGCCAAGAAGCCCAAACAATCTTAAGTTTAGTACCTTCAGCTTCTAGCAGTCAAAATTTAGATTTTGATGCCAGTCGCACTACTGCTACCGATGGCCGTTTGGCCAATTATCAAATCCTTCACTTGGCAACCCACGGCATTGCCAACAGTAAAAATCCAGAATTGTCAGGAATTCTGATGTCGATGGTAGATGACAAGGGCAATCTTGTGAATGGGTTTTTACGACTCACAGATATTTTTAACTTAAAATTGTCCGCAGATTTAGTGGTTTTAAGTGCTTGCCAATCGGGAATTGGCCAGAATATTAAAGGCGAAGGCATGGTGGGATTAACCAGAGGTTTTATGTATGCAGGTACTCAACGAATGGTGGTGAGTTTGTGGAATGTGGATGATGAAGGAACTGCGGTATTGATGCAAAAGTTTTATCAAAAAATGCTCCAACAAAAGTTATCACCTGCCACGGCTTTAAGAGCCGCTCAGATGGAAATGATGGAACAGGACAAATGGAATTCTCCCTATTATTGGTCTGCTTTTACGCTGCAAGGGGAGTGGAAGTGATACGATAGTTAAAAAAAATTCATGTAAGTGAGATACTTTCTCAAGCAATTACCAATTACCAATTATCAATTCCCGCCTTTACACTAAGCGGGCTAATGATTAAGATTGAAAAAAATACCAAAGGGGTAGTTATGTTCGATCGCCCTCAATTGATTTTAGCTGGAATGTCGATCGCGCTTTCGCTTCAGTTAAGTCAGCCAGTAGCAGCAACCGTACCCGTTGGTAAAGCCGTACAAACGGCACAAATTAGCACTAGGAAGGCTGCCCAAAAAGCTGTCAAAGAAGCAGAACAACTCTACAATCAAGGAACAGCCGAAGCAAAAAGAGGTGCGCTCGTCAAGTTGGAAGAAGCATTAAAATTGTTTCGGGAAGCGGGCGATCGCGCGAAAGAAGTTGTGATGCTCACTAGCATCGGTAATATCTGGGATGATTTGGGAGAAAAACTCAAAGCGCTAGAGTATTACAGCCAGTCGCTACCTATAAGTCGCGCCGTGGGCGACCCCCCAGGAGAAGCAATCGCCCTCAACAACATCGGCGCTGTCTACTCAGATTTGGGAGAAAAACAGAAAGCACTAGAGTATTACAGCCAGTCCCTTCCCTTGAGTCGGGCCGGGGGCGATCGCTCACTGGAAGCTGGCATCCTCAACAACATCGGCTTAGTTTACTCAGATTTGGGAGAGAAACTCAAAGCGGTAGAGTATTACAGCCAGTCTCTTCCCCTATATCGGACTCTCGGCGATCGCCGAGGGGAAGCGAACACCCTCATCAAGATTGGCTTAGTCTACTCAAATTTGGGAGAGAAACTCAAAGCGCTAGAGTATTACAGCCAGTCTCTTCCCCTATATCGGACTCTCGGCGATCGCTCAGGAGAAGCTGGCACCCTCAACAACATGGGCAATGTCTACTCAGCATTGGGAGAACAACTCAAAGCCCTAGAGTATTACAGCCAGTCCCAGCCCCTGAGTCGGGCAGTGGGCGATCGCTCACTGGAAGCCACCACCCTCAACAACATGGGCAATGTCTACTCAGCATTGGGAGAACAACTCAAAGCGCTAGAGTATTACAGCCAGTCCCTGCCCCTATTTCGGGCCGTGGGCGATCGCTCAGGAGAAGCCACCACCCTCAACAACATGGGCAATGTCTACTCAGCATTGGGAGAACAACTCAAAGCGCTAGAGTATTACAACCAGTCCCTGCCCCTATTTCGGGCCGTGGGCGATCGCTCAGGAGAAGCAGCCACCCTCACCAGCATCGGCAGTGTCTACTCAGCATTGGGAGAACAACTCAAAGCCCTAGAGTATTACAACCAGTCCCTGCCCTTGAGTCGGGCAGTAGGCGAGCGATCAGGAGAAGCTGCCATCCTCAAAAACATCGGCAGTGTCTACTCAGCATTGGGAGAACAACTCAAAGCGCTAGAGTATTACAACCAGTCCCTTCACCTATATCGGGCAGTAGGCGATCGCTCAGGAGAAGCAGCCACCCTCACCAGCATCGGCAGTGTCTACTCAGCATTGGGAGAAAAACTCAAAGCGCTAGATTATTACAACCAGTCCCTTCCCCTGCGTCGGGCCGTGGGCGATCGCTCAGGAGAAGCTGGCACCCTCAACAACATCGGCTTAGTCTACGATGATTTGGGAGAAAAACAGAAAGCGCTAGAGTATTACAGCCAGTCTCTTCCCCTATCTCGGGCCGTGGGCGATCGCTCAGGAGAAGCTGGCACCCTCAACAACATCGGCAATGTCTACTTAGCATTGGGAGAACAACTCAAAGCCCTAGAGTATTACAGCCAGTCCCTTCCCCTATTTCGGGCCCTGGGCGATCGCTCTGGGGAAGCCACCACCCTCAACAACATCGGCGGTGTCTACTCAGCATTGGGAGAACAACAGAAATCACTAGAGTATGTCAGCCAGTCCCTTCCCCTATTTCGGGCCCTGGGCGATCGCGCGAAAGAAGCTGGCACCCTCAAAAACATCGGCTTAGTCTACTCAGATTTGGGAGAAAAACAGAAAGCGCTAGAGTATTACAACCAGTCCCTTCACCTATATCGGGCCCTGGGCGATCGCTCAGGAGAAGCTGGCACCCTCAACAACATCGGCTTAGTCTACTCAGCATTGGGAGAACAACTCAAAGCGCTAGAGTATTACAACCAGTCTCTTCCCCTATCTAGGGCTGTGGGCGATCGCACACAGGAAGCCCTCAGTCTTTACAGCATGGCTTATGCCAAACGCGATCTAAACAATCTTACCCAAGCCCTCAAAAATATTGAATATTCTCTCGAAATCATCGAAAATCTCCGCACCAAAATAGCCAGCCCAGAACTCCGCAGCTCCTACTTTGCCACTGTACAAAACTACTACCAATTCTACATCGATTTGTTAATGCAACTGCATAAAACTAATCCGAAATCCGGTTATGATGCCAAAGCCTTAGAAGCCAGCGAACGTTCGAGAGCCCGCAGCTTCCTAGAACTCCTCTCTGAAAGTAATGCCAACATTCGCGAGGGTATTTCCCCCGATTTGCTGCAACAAGAAAAGAGCTTGCAACAGCAACTAGACACCACAGAAAAGCAGCGCATCGAAACAATCAGCAGTCCCAACCCCAATCCCACTAAAATCACTGAAATCGACAATAAACGCCGGGAATTATTGCAACAATACCAGCAAAATCAAACCCAAATTCGCAGTACCAGTCCCCGCTATGCCTCCCTCACCCAACCCCAACCTTTAACACTGCCAGAAATTCAAAAACAGATTCTTGATGAAAACACGATTTTATTGCAATATTCCCTCGGCAAAAATCGTAGTTATTTGTGGGTTGTGACATCAACCGGAATCACCAGCTACGAACTTCCCAAACAGGTTGATATTGAGACAGCAGCCAAGAATTTTCGAGACACTGTAACTAACCCGCGTTTGAGAGAACTTCCCCAAAAAGTTGCCGAATCCAGTGCAGCTTTGAGTCAGTTAATTTTACAGCCAGCCGCAGCGCAGTTAGGACAAAAACGCCTATTAATTGTTCCCGACGGCGTGCTGCACTATACTCCTTTTGCAGCTTTATCACTGACACAGGCAGCAGAACAAAATGCTAGTAATTTCTTAATTGCTCGAAATGAAATTATTACCTTGCCTTCCGCCTCAACTCTCGGCATTCTCCGGCAAAATTACGCCGACAGAAAACAGCCCAGTCAAATTTTAGCAATTTTAGCAGATCCGGTTTTCAGTCTAGATGATGAACGAGTCAAGGGTACAGTTACTCAAGCAACGACCGAAAAGCTAGAGTCAAATAACCTCGGTTTAAGTCGATCGATCCGCGCTGCTAATATGTCATGGCCGCCCAAACGCCTGCCTTTTACTCGCAAAGAAGCCGACATAATATTAAGTTTAGTACCTTCCGTTGCTAGAACTCAACAATTTGATTTTGCGGCCACTCGCGCTACCGCTACCGATGGCAGTTTAGCCAATTATCAAATCGTTCACTTTGCCACCCACGGCATCGCCAACAGTCAAAATCCCGAACTGTCAGGAATTATGATGTCGATGGTGGATGACAATGGCAATCTTGTCAATGGCTTTTTGCGCCTCACGGATATTTTCAACTTGAAACTATCCGCAAACTTGGTAGTTTTAAGTGCTTGTCAGACGGGACTGGGGCAGAATATTCAAGGCGAGGGAATGGTGGGATTAACCAGAGGGTTTATGTATGCGGGGGCGCAGCGGGTAGGGGTGAGTTTGTGGAATGTGGACGATGAAGGAACTTCTGTATTGATGCAAAAGTTTTATCAGAAAATGCTGCAAGAAAAGTTAGCGCCGGCGGCAGCTTTGAGGGCGGCGCAGATGGAAATGATGTCGCAAGAAAAATGGCGATCGCCCTATTATTGGGCGGCTTTTACCCTTCAGGGCGAGTGGAAATGATATAATAGTTAAAGGTTCTCAGAGGTAAACCCCATGAAAATTACTCTCAAGCCTGAGCAGCAAAAATTCATAGAAGCACAAGTTACAAGTGGCAGATATCCTTCGGCGGAGGAGGTAATCGCAGCTGCATTAGAACTCCTAGCCGACAACAGCGAGCCCAAAGAGAGCAACAGCTATCAAAAATGGGTAGAAGAAACGCGACCAAAAGTATCAACAGGAATAGCTCAACTCGATCTCGGTGAAGGGATTGATGGAGAAATAGTCATAGCAAGATTGCAGGAAAAATTTCGGAAAATGCGGGAGAACTAAAAATGAGTCGCTACATTGTTTCTCCAGAAGCGAGTCGCGATTTAGATGAAATTTCTGATTACTTTGCAGCTAGAAATATTGAAGCCGGAGAACAGTTTGTCGAGGAATTCAATCGAAAGTGTCGCCATTTAATTAACTTTCCTAACATGGGGCGTAGTTACGAGGAACTAGCTGTTTCTGTGCGAGGGCTTCCTCTCATGGGTTACATTATTCTTTATCGGGCGATAGACAGTGGAATTGAAATTATCAGGGTGCTGAGGGGAGAACGGGATTTACCGTCGCTATTTTCTGATGAGGATGAGTGACTAACAGTTAGAGTGTTTGCCAAAGGTAAGGTGCGCAGTGCGCACCCTACAAACTGTTTACCTCAAACTAAAAAGGTTATCGCCCGCTAGCTAAAACCTCTCGCAATTTGCGATCGCCCCGCGCTTTATCCGAAAGTTGGGGAGTCGCCATCCGCAACACAAAATCTAGCAGCCAAGGCGCAATTCGATGACACCAAACCGCTAAATGACTTTGATATCCTACCAAGATTTCCGGCGCGTCTTTGTGCAATCCCGCCACCAGCGCCAGGGCAACTTTTTCGGGAGTTGTCGGCACCACCCACCGAAATTGCTCCAAGTCTCGCACCATGTCGGTATCTGTTAGCGACGGGAGCAAAGCTGTGACTCGAACATTATACGCTGTCAACTCGCTGCGTAAAGCTTGGGTGAAGCCCAAAATGGCAAATTTAGTAGCCGAATAAGTTGCCATTGTGGGAGCCGCAATTTTGCCCATCAAGCTCGAAACATTGACAATTGTTCCGTCTCTTTGGGCCGCCATTCTCCTGGCTATTAAGCGCGTAACTGTGTAAGTTCCCAGTAAATTTAAGGCGATTTCTTCCTCGATCAATGGGACTGGGGAACGTAAGAATGATGCTTGGTGCGCGACACCTGCACAGTTGACCAGGAGGTGAATTGGGCCGCAATCTCGCCACGCTTGGGCGATCGCAATATTCACTGCTACCGACTGAGTTAAGTCTAAAGCTAATGGCACTGCTTCTACACCAAAAACTTCGATTTCAGTCGCTAATTCAACTAATTGCTGGCGATTGCGCGCCACAATCAACAAACGTTTGATGCCTTGTCTGGCTAATTCTAGGGCGATGGAGCGCCCAATTCCGCGAGAAGCCCCTGTCACAAGAGCTGTTTTTCCTTGAAGCTGCATAGATTTAACCCTCTGGATTTGAAGTGCTCACCGAGTACGGAGTTATAAGTTGTGAGTTGTGAATTTTGTGGAGTTAACTCAAAACTTTTGAATCGACAACGTACCCGTGAGTTGAACTAAACTTTGATGTGCCAGAAATTGGTCAGGAATCTGATAAGTAAACCTCATTCAAGCAGACAAACTTGAGGTGGGAAAACCCGGTGAACAATTATACAAAATCTGGCTAGATTCGCCTTTTTTTAGTCGGCGCAGGCAGACTTGGTGTGTGTCACCGTACAAATTAGCGAATTTAATTCGCCGGGGATTGACGGTTTGTGTGTCTGTACAGGCGGACTTGGTGTGTGTAGTCACGGATTTAATTCGCCGACAATTGACGGTTTGCGTGTATGTCCGTAAAAATTCGCGAATTTGATTCGTCAGAATTGATGGTTTGTGTGTGTTTAGGCACAAATTCCATGGACCCAGAATAGATGGTTTTTGTCTGTATAGCCACGAATTTTATTCGCCAGAATTACCACAGAACCTTTGATAAATATAGACCATGAATTGCACACCTCCTAGATATGAGAATTACCTCTCTACACACACCTTAACAACTAGAAGCTAAAGCGGCAACAATTTTTAATAAATCTTCCGCAACACTTCTTTACAATCTGCTCATACAGCATTTTTCCAAGTACCATGAAACCCTAAAGGTATGACACTAGGCAATTCTAGCTGACAAACAGGAGCGCGATCGAGCCCATCGCTGTCAAAAATCCAGACTTCGCTTTTATCAGAATTGCCGTCGTAAACAACTGTTACTATCCAACCTTTTTCTGAGAAAATATCTGGAACGTAGATGGGTTCTGCGGGATAGCGATTTTCGCCACAGTCGGCAATTGTGAGATTGCGGGTTTGCGTGTCCAAACGGGCGATCGCACCATAACGTTCCGCTACAATATCTACTTGAGGTCGATACATTGCCACATAAATATAGCGGGAGTCTTGTCCTACTTCGGCCGCCGGTACGATGGGAAACTCGCAAGGTTTATCCAACAATTCTTCTATTCCTGTCACTTTCGCCGTTAGAGGATTGAGATGCACTCGGCAAAGAGTACCCTCTGCATCGGTGTGAGTTTCACCAGTCGCTACTTCTTTCAGTCGCTGATTAGTTGTAAAATCAGCAAAGCGCACAAAATCTACCGCCACATCGCCATCTTCCTTAACAAAACCGTTAGCAAAATGCCACTGAAACCAAGCCTCGGTTTCGCCGCGACTAACTAAAGATAGAGTTTCCGAGTCAAAAACTAATATCTGCGTTCCTAATTCCGGTTTCCACTTAAAGGACTCGCTATAACTGCTAATTCCCGCTAACAATGGCAAAAAATTGACTTGCACCGGCGGTACAAAAAATATCAAATACTTTCCCGCAAAAACATAATCGTGGAGCGCGTAAATTCCATCTAAGGTAACAGTTGATTTTTGTACGACTTTGCCAGTAAAATCGCTTTTATACAGATTTAACTTTGTAGTCGCACCATTGGTAATTCCAAAGTTGAAAATATTCCCAGTAATCGGGTCGCGCTTGCAGTGAGCGGAATACACAAAGTTACTATCTAAACTGCCTAAATAGTCCATCCCCAAAGTTTCCAGAGTTTCCAAATCAAGGCGGTGAGGCGGGCCACCTTCCCACAATGCCAAAAGGCGATCGGGCAAAGCTAAAACAGAAGTATTGGCAGCATTTTTAACAGTTTTAGTCCACCTTAACCAAACAGGACCCGGTGCTGTCATACCGTAATTACTGTAGAGAAATTTATCAGCTTTTTCCTCAGCTTGATATCCCGCTGTTTGCACGTAACGATAGACAGCACTCGCACCGCCATCAGTAAAATGTACGGCCAAAATTGCACCGTCGCCATCAAACCAATGTCCCACAGCAACACCTCCGCGTTCCAAACGAGCAGGCCCGTTGCGGTAGAGACTCCCGCGAAATCCGAGGGGAATTTTGCCACTTTTAACTGATAGTTTAGTCAGCGGAAACTC
>Ga0075154_10002997_pt1 | contig 10858 bp, 12 predicted proteins | sample JI71714BDNA_FD_70965 | JGI IMG/M metagenome (GOLD analysis project Ga0075154, IMG submission 70965) | Wastewater effluent complex algal communities from Wisconsin, to seasonally profile nutrient transformation and Carbon sequestration -... | ecosystem: Engineered > WWTP > Effluent > Algae... | reverse complement strand
CTCCCGCTAATACAGGTAATGATAATAATAATAAAATAGCTGTAATAAAAACAGCCCAAACAAATAATGGAATTCTATTCCATGTCATATTAGGTAATCTCATATTACAAATTGTAGTAATAAAATTAATTGCTCCTAATAATGATGAAACTCCAGCTAAATGTAAACTAAAAATAACAAGATCAACAGAACCACCTGAATGACTTTCAACACTTGATAATGGTGGATAAACTGTCCATCCTGTACCTGCTCCTCCTTCAACAAATGATGAAATTAATAATAAAATAAATGAAGGTGGCAATAACCAAAAACTAATATTATTAAGTCTTGGAAAAGCCATATCTGGTGCTCCAATCATTACTGGAACAAAAACATTACCAAACCTCCAATTAATGCTGGCATAACCATAAAAAAAATCATAATAACTGCATGTGCTGTAACAATAACATTATAAAATTGATGATTTCCTAATAAAACTTGATTACCAGGTAAAGTTAATTCCATTCTAATAAGAACTGAAAATAAAGTTCCAATAATTCCTGCAAAAGCGGCAAACATTAAATATAACATTCCAATATCTTTATGATTAGTTGAATAAGAAAATCTTATTAAATAAGGAATAAAATTTTTAAAACTAGGTTTACGAGTTGAAGCCATAAATTAAATTAATAAAAAAAAATAAATATAATATAAAATATTATTATAATATTTATTATATATAATAAACAAAATTAAGTTATAAAAAAAAATGAAATTATCAAATTAACTATTAAATAACCTAAAGAAACAGGTAAAAATACTTTCCATCCTAAGTGCATTAATTGATCATACTAAAACGTGGAAATGTTGTCCTTACCCAAATAAAAACAATTAATAAAAATAAAATTTTTAATACAAAAAACAAAGTATTACCTAAAAAAAAAAAAGATGTCCAACCACCAAAAAAAATTATTGTTGTTAAAACACAAGTGATAATAATATTTGAATATTCTGCTAAAAAAAATAAAGCAAAACCCATAGCAGAATATTCAACATTATAACCTGAAACTAATTCAGCTTCAGCTTCAGGTAAATCAAAAGGTGCTCTATTAGTTTCAGCTAATGACGAAATAAAAAATAATAAAAATAAACCAAATTGTGGAATAACTAACCAAATAAATTCTTGAAAATAAACTATAGTTGTTAAATTTAATGATCCAACAGGTAATAATGTTGCAATTAAAATAATTCCAATTGAAACTTCATATGAAATCATTTGAGCAGCTGATCTAAGTGCCCCTAATAAAGCATATTTTGAATTACTTGACCAACCTGCTAAAACAATTCCATACACATTAATTGATGATATAGCTAAAAAAAATAATATACCTAATTCTAAATCTGCAACAACTACACCATAATTTAATGGTATAATTAACCAATTTAATAAACTACAAAAAAAAACTATAATCGGTGCTAAAACAAATATTATTTTATTTGATCTACTTGGTAATATAGTTTCTTTTAAAAACAATTTTAAACATCGGCTAAAGGTTGACCTAAACCAAATAATCCAACAAGATTAGGTCCTAATCTTCTTTGTGAAGCTCCTATAACTTTACGCTCAACTAATGTTAAATATGCAACCGAAATTAATAATGGAACTATTAAACTAATAACGTAAAAATTTAAATAAATAGTTAATTTAAAAAAACATAAAAAAAAATCAATAAAAATTTCTAACATTTTAATTTATTTTAATTACGAAAAATCCCTTTAAATTTACGTATAAAATACCAAATATAAATAATAAAACCAAGCTCCGGTTGTGTTGGACCAAATAAATCATTATATTCACATAATAAAACATCAATACTATAATATTCAATAAAATCAAAAACCTCTCTATACATTTTTTTATTTTAATTTTTTTTTTATTAAAAATCAAAATTTGATTTTTCTTTAAAAAATAAATTGCCCATCATATTTAATTGTTTTGAATAAAAACAATAAATATTTGATTTATAAAAATTTTTATTAAATGAAATTAAATGAAAATTTTTATATTTTATATTAATAAATAAATTCATAATGAATTTATTTATTAAATTAAAATATATTATATTTCTATGTTTAAAAAAATAAATATAAGCTAAATTATCAATCAATTTATTATCTAAAATTTTTAAAAAATTTGAATTAATTATTTTAAATAAAAATATAAATGCATCAATATTACTTTTTAAAAATTCTTCTAAATTAATTTCTACTTTAATATTTTGTTTAACAAGACCCATAGTATTAATAAAATATTGATTTTCTAATTCAAAACAATTATAAACGGGTAACATAATATTACAAAACTTAAAATTATTATCAAAAAATGAATTTTGATAAATAAAAAAATTATTTTTAAAAAAATTATTAGATTGATATAATTTTTCATTTTTAAAATGAACATGATTTAAACCAATATAATAATTTAAAGTATTTAATTTATTTAAATCAAATAATTTATATTTATTTATATACATTAAATCAAAACTACTTATTGTTGTAATTGAAGAAGATAAATAAATAATATTAAAAATAATTTTTTTAATATTAAATAATTTATTTTTAATATTATTTATTTTTTTTAAATAAAATGACCAAGAATTTTTTATAAAAAAATTATAATATATATTATTACCATAAATAAACGAAATTTTATTAAATTTTAATAATAAATTACATAACCAATGTTTACCAAAAATAAATTTGATAAATTCATCATTTGAATTACTTAAATGATAATATTTATAAGTTAAATTATAATTTGTTCCAAAAAAAAATAAATTATTAAAATTAAACCAAATAACTTTTTGACGTAATTTTGAATTAAAAACTGGATTTTCAATTCTTAAATTATAATTATAAAAAATATAAAAATCATAATCATATAAATTAATTTTAAAATTATTTATATAATTTGATTCTTTATCTAAATTAAAAGAATTATTAATAATTTCAATATTAGAAGATTCTGTTGAATTAATTAAAAAATTTGATCCTAATTTAAAATTAAAATATTTAAATAAATTTATTGATTCTAAATCAATAAAATCTCCTAAAAAACTTTTAATTAATAATTTTTTTGAATTAACACAAATAAATTCATTTAATGAAAATGAAATATTTTTCCAACTACTTGCAATAAATAAATTATTTTTAATATTATTATTATTATTTATTAAATTAATTTTTTTTAAAACTAATGGAAATGTTAAACGTTGAATTTTTAAACTATCAAAAAAATATCTACTTTTATCACTCATCCAATATAAATCAAAATTATTATTATAATTTGATAAAATACGTTTAATTTTAATATTATCAGTATAAATACGAATAGAAGTTAAAAATGTATCCATTAAATCAATATTATCAATATAATGAGAATCCCAACTTCTATAATTTAAAGCAAAATTTTTATTAGTTAATGCTCCTACAGGGCAAAAATCAATAATATTTGAACTTAATTCATTTTTTAAAATATTTTTTGTATATAAACCAATTTCTGATAATTGACCTCTCCCTAACATACCTAATGAATAATCTCCCGCAATTTCTCTTAAAAAACGAATACAACGAGTACAATGAATACAGCGTGTTAAAATTAATTTAATAAATGGATTACAATCAGTATCATTAACTGCTCTTTTTAAATCATTTTTTTTAAAAAACGTCCTCGATCATTACCATATGTTATAAATTGTTCTTGTAAATCACATTCTCCTCCTTGATCACAAATAGGACAATCTAATGGATGATTTATTAATAAAAATTCTAAAACACCTTCACGAGCTTTTTGAATTAATTTAGTATTGGTATAAATCGTTGAATTTATACCAATACTAATCGCACATGAAGCTACAGGTTTTAAAGATGTATCTAATTGAACTAAACACATACGACAATTTCCTACAATAGAAAGATCAGAATGAAAACAATAATATGGAATATTAATATCACATAATAAACAAAATAATAAAATAGAATTTAATAATTTCATACTTTTATCACAAAATTTTAATAAAGTATAATTATATTTAATATTATTTAAAAAAAAAAATTTAGAATTAATTAAAACACTTTTAGTAATTAATTTTATTATTTTATCAAAAATTTGTACAGAATAAATTGGTTTTTTTACATAATTTAATTTATTTTTAATAAATAATATATCATTTTTATCAAAATTAATATTAAAATTACTAAAAATACGATTATAATATTTTCGTAACAAATTCATAATATCATTTTCAACACCTATATTCAAAAAAAAATATTCAAAAATATTATTTTGAATTTTATTATCATCAATAATTAAATTTAATTTAAAAAAAATATTTTTATTATTTAATTTTAAAAATATTTTTTTTAAATCATTAAAATAATATATATTTTTATTTTCAATAACTTTATTAACTAATTTATTTTTTTTAACAAATTCATTTAAAATTTGTTGTATTTTTGCATCAAATGAACAAAAACTATTTAAATTAACTTTTTTATTAAAACCAGTTATTACTAATTTTAATTTACATGCTTCTAAAAATTTATCATAATTTTTATATTCAATATTTAACATATTTTTTATTTTACAAAAAATTCATCAAAAAAATTATTAACTAAATTTAAATCTAAATGTTTAAATTTACTCTCTAATTTTAATTTACTATTTTCTTCAATGACTTTTTTACTTTTTTTTAATCTTTTAAATAAAAATTTATTCATAAAAATATCAGCTTCATCTTCAAAATGAAAAGTATTATCTAAAAAAAATATAGATACAAGACTTCCATTAAATGTTTCAATATAATAATAAGGATAATAAAAATGTTTAACAAATTTCATAATTTTTTTATTTTATATATATATAATACATAATAAATATTTTTAATTAAAAATAAATCAAGGGAAAAAGGATTCGAACCTTTATCAAAGATTTTGGAAATCTTGATTTTACCTATTAAACTATTCCATTTATCAAAATTAATTTAAATATTTTTATTTAATTTTAATTATTTAATAATTAATCATAAGTCCAATAAGTTCTTCCTAAAAATAATCTAACAAGTAAATTACTTAATTTAATTAATTCTGGTCCAACTAAATATTTAAGAAGATGTCTTAATGGTAAAAAAAGTGGATCTCCATAAATAAAATTAACCATATCACATGAAAGTAATTTTACTAATCGAATTTGATTAACACTAAAAAAATCAGCAAATCCTGAAGTACCATAAGAAATTAAAATAATTTGTAATTCAATAGGATATGGAGAATTATTTGTTTGTTTTAACATCTCAACTAAACGTTCTCCTCTATGAATTAATTTAGCAGTTGCAGCATCAATATCTGAACCAAATTTAATAAACCCTAACATTTCACGATATTGTGCTAATTCTAATTTTAATTTACCAGCTAAACTTTTCATTGCAGGATATTGAGCCGCTGAACCAACACGACTAACTGATAATCCTGCATTAACAGCTGGTCGAATACCTTGATTAAATAATTCTGAATCTAAGAAAATTTGTCCATCAGTAATAGAAATTACATTAGTAGGAATATAAGCTGAAACATCTCCTGCTTGAGTTTCAACAATTGGTAAAGCTGTTAAAGATCCTCCTCCATATTGTTTAGATAATTTACAAGCTCGTTCTAATAAACGAGAATGTAAATAAAAAACATCTCCAGGAAATGCTTCACGTCCTGGTGGACGTCTTAATAATAATGACATTTGTCTATAAGCTGTTGCTTGTTTTGTTAAATCATCATAAACAATAACAGTAGCAAAACCTAAATTTCTAAAAAATTCTGCTAAAGTACATCCAGAATATGGTGCTAAATATTGTAATGGTGCTGGATCAGATGCAGTAGCTGCAACTAATACTGAATTTTTAGCAGAACCATATTTATATAAATTTGTAAAAATTTGAGCTAAACTTGAACATTTTTGACCAATACTAACATAAATACAAATAACAGTAGTTTGATTTAAAATTGTATCAATTGCAATAGAAGTTTTCCTGTTTATCTATCTCCAATAATTAATTCTCTTTGACCTCGTCCAATAGGAACTAATCCATCAATCATGGTTAATCCTGTAAGTAATGGTTCAAAAATAGGTTGTCTAGCTGAAATACTGGTGCAGGTGCTTCAATAGGTTTTCTAATTAATGAATTTGTATAAAGAACATTTTGTCCTAATTTATATCCTAATGGATTAATAGCTAATCCTAAACTTTGGAAACTAACTGGAATTGAAATTAATGAACCTGTACGAGATAATAAATTACCTGCGTTAACAACTGTATCAGATCCACATAAAACTAATCCAACTCCAGTATTACTTAAATTTAATGCAATTGCATAAATATTACTAGGCCAAATTTTTACAAGTTCTCCTGATGCAACCTTGTTTAATCCCTTGGCATTAATAATACCTGACGACAATGTTTCAACATAACCATGATTATTTAAAATCGCTTTTCCAAATTGTTTTAATTTAGAAGAATTAGTATTAAATTTTTTTAAAGATTTAGTAAAAATAAGTCTTGAAAATAATAACATTTTTATATATGCTATAATTTATAATAATTATTAAAATAAAAAAAAATTTATAGTTATAATTTAAAAATACTATTAATTAATTTATATATTTTATATAATAATAAAAATATATAAATTAATTTTTAATAAAAAATATTAAATAAGAAATATTTAAAGTTTTAAAGTGTATTCACATTTTCAATAACTTTTTTTCGATATAATTATAATATATATATATAATAAATAAATTTTATCTCTCTCTATAAATTAATTATTTAAATAACTAAATAACCAGCTCCAATTAAAATATCTACAATAATAGTAGCGAAATACCATCCTAAAAATAAACCAACAATAACTTCTTCAGTAACAGTTGGAACAAAAGGTTCTGGTTTTTCAGGTTCTGGTATTATTTCTATTGGTGGGTAAAAGTAATTATAAATATAAAGAGTAAATAACTCATTACTTTTTTCAACAACAAAAAAACCAAAAGCTATAACTTCATCTGAATTAATAGTAAATAATAATATAATTGGAGTAGCAAGAGTAGTTATAAATAACCATTTAATCACCGCTGGAAATCCAGTCATATACTCATAATATATTTTAAAACATATACGATAATATAAATTTGTAAAAAATTTTTTCATAAATTAAAAAATAAATCTCATAAATTTGTCACGATGATAATCTAATTTTTTACAATGTTCTAATAATAAATTATCAAGATTATCAATTCTTTTTTCTACTTTTAATCTTTCTTCATAAGCTATAACACTAGGATGCATTTCAAGAAACTCTTTTGGAGTATTTTTTACGATATCATCAATCATCTTGTCGTCCATATCGTAATTGTTAAAATAAAGTTTATTTACATATTTAATAATATCCTCGATATCTACACCGAAGATTGTAACGCGAATCGCGAATTGTTCTAATACATTTAATACTAATATAATATTATCAAAAAACATTTTTAATTTTAATTTTCTTTTTTTTTACCACTAAATAAATCTTTAATCCAATTTTTAATTGAATCCCATATACGAGCAAGAAATCTATCAAAAGATATAATTGCTCTATCTAAACTATAATACATACTATTATATAAATTAGAAAACCAAGTTTTTATAGACAATTTTATAGAACGATAAAGACTTTTTATATATTGAACCCAACCTCGATAAACTAAATAATTACCATAAAACCAATTTTTAATTGTACCATATATATAACGAACCCAATCTTTTACATATACATACTTATAATAAGTATTTTCAAGAGTAATTCCTTTTCCATTAAGCCAAGTTTTTAAAATTAAATATTTAACATACAACCAATCTTTACAAACTAAATAATATTCTTTATAAAACCAATCTCTATAAATTAAATAATATTTATTATAAAATTCATTACAACGCGCACCAAAACCTGTTTTTTCATTAAGCCATGCAACCATAATTTTTAAATATGGTAAAATATACTTAATAAACCAATCAATTAATTTTGGAATAATTACATCAAATATTAATGAAATTATACCCATAATTATTTTTCCTATAAAAGTAATAAATTGTCTAACTCTTTTATAAAATCTATTTCTTAATGTATCTTCACTATTTTCAGGGTCTCGTTCAACATACGGAATTTTCCATCTATGAAAATTACGAGATTTACCATACTCTCTTAAATCTTTATCCCACTTAAAAGTCGGATTATAACGACCTTTATAATATTTTCCATTTTCATCATTAAGAACATTAGAACAAAAATCAAAAACACCTAATCTTTGATAATAAAAACTACGTCCACGACGTTTAAATCTTAAATCAGTATGATAATATTTTTTTTGTTCACCAACCATCGAATCATAAATTTTATATGGTAAAAATTTAGGTTGTTTTAAATTTTTAGGCCATACTAAAGTACGTTTATATCCAAGAATACGATATGGAAAATCTGGTGATTTAATTTTTGTATAATGTTTTCTAAATTTTACACGTGTTCGAGGTTCTTTATGTATAATATTTTCAAATAACTTAGTATATTTACGTAATGAAGGTTTAACTTTAAAACGATAATGATCACCTTTACGAGTTGTACGTTTGAATTTCTCAAACATTAAAAAATGATCTTTTAAAACAGGCTTAATATGCACACTATTTCGCCAATTATATTTAGTATTATAATAATTATTAAATTTAAAATAATCTTCTAAAGCTGCAAAATAAACATCACTTACGCGACCAGTCATAAAAGGTACTGTTGGATATATATGACAATATAAAAGCATATAAGTTGATATTCCACAAAACCATAAAATTGTTAAAAATGTAACACCAAGTATCCAAAACATATCTTCAAATTCTTCATCAAATTCTTCATACTCAACATCAAGAAAAATATCATTTAAAGTATAATTAGTCATAAGCTCATAAACTTTTTCATAAGACATATCAAAATAATTCAAATATCTAAAATATTTTTTTTCAGTAGTCTCATATGGTGTTGGTTGAAGAAAACTCTCATCTTGACCATACCAACCTTTAGGTCTATAAAATTCAAAATAAGCATCAACTAATGGTTTAACTAATAAATATCGCGGATCATTTAATAAATAATATAATGCTGTTACAATTTTTCGACCCAATACATCATCATTATCTTGATCTTCAAAATAATAATTAACATAATTTATTTTTTTATTAGTTGCTTCAATTACTTCTAATTCTTCAAAAAATTCTTCAACTACTGTTTTTCTTTTTAAATTTAATAAAACAAAGTTATATTTTTCTAATGCTGTTTTTTCTTTATCAATCATATTTTCATAATTTTCTTTAATTTCTTCTTCTGTAAAATCATGAATTAAATCAGTTTTAAATTTTTTTTCTTCCGGATAATCTTTATAATAAATTTCATTATAAACTTTATAACGTGCATGATAAGTATTTGTAGTACAATAAATATCATATTCACTAAATTTTTTTTGTTCATCATATTCTATAAACCAATCTTTCGAAAATTCTTTAGGAAATTTTGTTTTTGTTCCTTGATCCCAAAATGGGTATTCTAATCTAAAACGATCTTCATTTCTATATTCATCATCATAATGAAAATAAAGAGATTGTTCAAATGTTGGATAAACTGGTTTAATTGAACGCCATCCAAGAATATAAAACCATTCTTTAAAAAATGTATTCATAGGTGGATAATCTATAATTTCTTCTTCATCTTCTTCATTCATTAATTCATCATGAGTATCATGAAAAAATAAATTATACTTTAACATATAAGGAAACTCATATTTATACGCTTTAAGTAATATTGAATATTGTACTTCTGTTAAATTTATCCATTCATCACGATCTTCTTCATGAATAACTTTAAATGTTCTTAACATTCCGGTTCCCTTTAATTGACTTAAATACTCATAATATAATAGTATTGATTTATTAATATAATCATTTCGTAATTCATAAATTTTTGAAATAAAAAGTTCTAATTTATGATAATGAAAAAAATCTTTATCATATATAGTATTATTATAAATAATTTTGTTATCATTTAATTTTTTTAAAAGAATAAACTCATGTTCTGATCTTTTAAAAGTATAATATTGTTTTGTTTCAACTTCTATTTTAAGTTCTTTTTCAAACTCTTTTTCAAATACATTTTCTTTAACTACGTTATTATCTTTATCAAAACAAAAAAAACTAATATTACTTACTTTCATTATATTTTAAATGTAATTGATGGTATATTAAAAATTTTTCTTTTTTTTAATGATAAAAGAAAAAAAACTTCATTATAAAAATTTGTATTAATTATAAAATAATTACTTCTTAATTTATTTAATCTTTTTATGATTGAATAAGTTTGTTTACTTAATCCTAAATTTTCTTCAAAATAAATAGTTAATAAAACAATAAAAACATAAGCTTGTAAAAAAGTAATTCCAAATTCTAAAAAAATAATAATCCAAACAATAACAAATGGAAAAAAACCTAAAATTAAATTAATTTTTGAAAGTTGTAAAATAAATCCTGTTAAAATATGTAATAAAATATGACCTGCCATAATATTAGCAAATAACCGAATTGATAAACTAAAAATTTTAGCAACATGTGAAATAATTTCAATAACAATTAATGGAGGAATTAAAAGTGTTGGAACATTTGATGGAACAAATAAATTTAAATAACGAAAACCTTGTATAGAAAATCTAAAAGAGTTAATCCTACAACAAATGAAAAAGATAATAAAAAATTATTAATAATTAA
>Ga0075154_10002994_pt1 | contig 10862 bp, 12 predicted proteins | sample JI71714BDNA_FD_70965 | JGI IMG/M metagenome (GOLD analysis project Ga0075154, IMG submission 70965) | Wastewater effluent complex algal communities from Wisconsin, to seasonally profile nutrient transformation and Carbon sequestration -... | ecosystem: Engineered > WWTP > Effluent > Algae... | reverse complement strand
GGGCAGGCGCGGCGCGACATGATCGTCCTGCACCCTGCCCACCGCGAGGCCCCGACCGGAGTGTTCGCCCTCCGCTCTCCCAGCAGGCCGAACCCGATTGCCGTGGCGGTGGTACGGCTCGTCGGGATCGATCCGGCCGCGGGCCAGCTGGATTTCGATGCGCTGGACGCCTTCGACGGCACACCGCTTCTGGACATCAAACCCTGGCTGCCCTCGGTGGATGTGCCCCCGGCGCAGGGGTGATTTACGCTGTCGAGCGGCTGCGCTACACCCGGGGCCCAGAGCGGAAGGCAGGACGGACATGCAGGGATTCTCGACGGAACCGAAGTACGACACCTATGACGTGGTGATCATCGGCGGGGCGATCATGGGGTCGTCGACGGCCTGGTGGCTGACGCAGATGGGGTTCACGGGGCGCGTCCTGGTGGTGGAGCGGGACCCTTCGTATGAGACGGCGGCGTCCAGCCTGAGTTTCTCGTGCATCCGGCAGCAGTTCTCGACCGAGCTGAACATCCGCATCTCGCAGTTCGGGGCGGATTTCGTGCAGTCCTTGCGGCAACGGATGGGCGGGGATGTCAGGGTGCCGGAGCTGAAGATCCAGAACTTCGGCTACCTCTATCTGGCCGACACGGAAGGCTTTGCGGATGTGCTGCGCGCCAACCAGAAGGTGCAGGCGGCGGCGGGGGCCGGGACGTGGTTGCTGACGCCGGACCAGATCGCGGCGGAATTCCCGTTCATGATGGTCGACGATCTGGTGCTGGGCAGTTTGAACACTGTCGACGAGGGCTATTTCGACGGCTCGACCGTCTTCGACTGGTTCCACCGCAAGGCACGCGAGGCAGGGGTGGAGTATGTGGCGGACGAAGTGGTGGGCCTGGATGTCGCCAGCGGACAAGTCACGGGAGCGCGTCTGAAATCCGGGCGGAGGGTCGCATGCGGGACGGTGGTCAACGCCTCGGGGACACGGGGCGCGAAGGTGGCGGCGATGGCAGGGATCGACATCCCGATCGAACCGCGGAAGCGCTTCAACTGGGTGATCCAGGCCGAAACGCCACTGGACCGGCCTTTGCCGCTGACAATTGATCCCTCGGGCGTCTTCGTGCGCGAGGTGGGCGGCGGGACTTACATGGCGGGGGGGCACGCCGATGAGGACCCGGCCGTGGATTTCGATGATTTCGCAATGGATTACGGGCTGTGGATGGACAAGATCTGGCCCTATATCGCCACCCGCATCCCGGCTTTCGAGGCGGTGAAGGTGATCAGCGAATGGGCGGGGCAGTATGATTACAACCTGCTGGACCAGAACGCGATCACGGGGCCACATCCGGAAGTGACGAACTTCCTGTTCCTGAACGGTTTCTCAGGTCACGGACTGCAACAGTCCCCCGCGATGGGACGGGCGACGGCCGAACTGATCGTGCATGGCGGCTACCGGACGCTCGACATGACCGAATTCCACTTCGGGCGCATCGCCGAGGGGCGCGCGCTGGTCGAAGGCGCGATCATCTGACCGGCGGTCAGTCGGTTTCCAGAAGCGCAGTCGGGGACTGGACGGAGAGCAGGTCCTTTGGTGCGAAGACGAAAACCAGCACTCCCACATAAACGGCGAGGAACAGGGCGACGGCGGCATAGGTTCTGGTAGGGCGGGTACGCGACTGCAGAACTTGTGTCATCTCGGGTTCTCCTGGACTTGGCAGTAGTCGGGCAGCGACTCAGGTCCGATGCCGGAACATTACCACCAATGCGTGTGATGTGGCTTCCCCAAGATTTCAGGGTCGGCGGAATTTTGTCCTTGTGACTTGCGGAGGCGGGAAATATTCGCCCGGCGCTGGGCCGTTTCTGCGGTTGCAAACGAACCTTTTTCCGTCTGCGGTCACGGGTTTGAAAGACGATTCGTTTGATCGCGAATGGTCTGTGCAAGGTCCTGACAAGGCAGGATTAACTGGCATTCCGTTTGGAAAGTGCCGGACAGCGCGCAGGGCCGAGGCGGGGGGGAGGGGTCGGGCGGGGTGAGACGGGCCCACCCCGCAAGATGCAGGTGCAGCGAAAAGGCGGAAATCTGCCTAGGTGCGGACGCCGGAAAATTTCGCCTGCCAGTCTGCCCGCTCTTCGTCGGTGATCTTGCGGAAGAGGTTCTCGGGCACCTCGAAGCCGTGGCCGGGCGCGAGGGCGCGCATCGCCGCGTGGATGTCCGAGGGCCAGGTCCAGTCGTCACTGCCCACGGCCTTCATCATCGTCGCGGCGGCATCCGGGATGAAGGGGGCGGACAGGATCGCGTAGACGCGGATCAGGTTCAGGGCGAGGCGGATGATGGCCTGCGCCTGTTCGGGGTCCGCCTTGACGACCGACCATGGGGCGGCGGCTTGCAGGTATTCGTTGCCGATCACCCAGATCGCGCGGAGTTCGCTGGCGGCCTTGCGGACCTCCATCTCGGCCATGAACTTGGTGTAGTCGGCGATCCGCGCGCCGAGGTCGGCGATGAGGGCGGTCTCCAGGGGGCCGAAGCTGCCTCCAGCCGGGACTTCGGTGCCGAATTTGGACACCGCGAACTTGGTCACGCGGGAGACGAGGTTGCCAAGAACGTCGGCCAGGTCCTTGTTGACCGAGGTCTGGAAGTTTTCCCAGGTGAATTCGCTGTCCGAAGATTCCGGCGCGTGGGACAGAAGCCACCAGCGCCAGTAGTCGGCGGGCAGGATCGACAGGGCCTGGTCCATGAAGACGCCACGGCCCTGGCTGGTCGAGAACTGGCCGCCGTCATAGTTGAGGTAATTGAAGGACTTGAGGTAGTCGACCAGCTTCCAAGGCTCCCCGCTCCCCAGGATCGTGGCGGGGAAGGAAAGGGTGTGGAAGGGCACGTTGTCCTTGCCCATGAACTGGTAATAGGTCACGTCCGCAGCGCCCTTGTCAGTGCGCCACCAGCGTTCCCAGTCGGCATCCGCTTTGCCGTTCGCATCGGCCCATTCGGCGGTGCAGGCGATGTATTCGATGGGGGCGTCGAACCAGACGTAGAAGACTTTGCCCTCCATCCCCGGCCAGGGCTGGTCGCCCTTCTTCACCGGGATGCCCCAGTACAGGTCGCGGGTGATGCCGCGGTCCTGCAACCCGTCGCCGTCGTTCAGCCATTTCTTGGCGATAGAGGTGGTCAGGATCGGCCAATCTTTCTTGGAGTCGATCCAGGCCTCCAGCTTGTCGCGCAGCGCGCGCTGTTTCAGGTAGAGGTGCTTCGTCTCGCGGACTTCAAGGTTCGTGCTGCCCGAGATCGACGAGCGCGGGTTGATCAAGTCGGTCGGGTCCAGCTGCTTGGTGCAGTTCTCGCACTGGTCGCCGCGCGCGGCCTCATACCCGCAGTTCGGGCAGGTGCCGGTGATGTAACGGTCGGGCAGGAAGCGGTTGTCGTCGATGGAGAAGACCTGCTTCTCGGACACTTCCGCGATGAGGCCGTTCTCGGCCAGCTTGCCCGCGAAATGCTGGGTCAGGCGGTGGTTGCGCTGCGACGAAGAGCGGCCGAAATGGTCGAAGGACAGACGGAAGCCGCGCGCGATCTCGGCCTGAACGGCGTGCATTTCGGCGCAGTACGCTTCGACGGGCTTCCCGGCTTTGGCGGCGGCCAGTTCCGCCGGGGTGCCGTGTTCATCCGTTGCGCAGATGAACATCACCTCATGCCCCTGCGCGCGGTTGAAGCGGGCGAAGAGGTCCGCAGGCAGCTGCGAGCCGACGAGGTTCCCCAGGTGCTTGATCCCGTTGATATAGGGAATGGCCGAGGTGATGAGGATGCGTGCCATGTCTGCGCCTTCCGGTGAGTCCGGCGTTTGATTAGCCCAAGCGCGGGAAAAGGGCCAGCGGCCTACACTTTGCCTTTCAGCATCCGGGTCAGGGTTCCGTCACCCTCCATCTCGCGCTTGAAGGCGCCGAGCATGTGGATCGTGATCAGCCCGATCAGAAGCTTGGTCAGGGCGTCGTGCAGGCGGAACCAGAAGGCCTCTGCATCTTCGGACGCTTCAACGAGCGGCGGAACGGTCCAGCGGTCGGCGATCATCACGTCGATGCCGGTTGCGGAACTGCCAGCCCAGCCCGCAACGGGGATGGCGATCAGGAGGGCGTAGAGCGCCCAATGCGCGGTGCGCGCCGCCCAGAAGGCGGCATTGCGAGGGCCGAGGGGGGGAGGTGGGGGGCTGACAATGTGCCAGGCGATGCGGACCAGGATCAGGGCGAGGACAAGAAAGCCGATGGTCTTGTGCAGGCCGTACAGCCAGAGGTTGGCAAGGCCGGGTTCGAGGTCGCCGATCCGTAGCCCGAGGGCAAGTTGGCCGATGATCAGGAGCATCATCGTCCAGTGGATGATGCGGGTGACAAGGCCGAATTCGTCCGGGCCGTTTCGCAGGCCCATGTCAGCCTTGGGCATCGATGCGGGCGGTGATCAGGATGCGGACCTGATCGCCGACCATGTCGGACCAGCCGGTGGCGCCGAAGTCCGACCGGTTGACGCTGCCCGAAAGCTTGACGGTCAGGTGATCAAGGTCGGTGACTGCACTGCCTTGCGGGCGGAAAAGTTGCGCCCGGAGGGTGACTTGCTTCGTGACCCCCCGGATGGTGAGGTTGCCAGTGACCTCGGCCGCTTCGCCCGCGCCTTTGACCGAAGTGCTGGTGAATGTCATGCGCGGATGGTCCTTGGCGGCAAGCACCTTGGGGCCTTTCAGCGCTTGGGCGGCAAACGGGAAGCTGGCCTGCGCGCCGGTCACGTCGAGGATGACCTCGACGGTGCAGTTCCTCACGTTGGCGAAGTCGAGCGCCAGGTCGGCCTTTTCCAGCGGGATCGAGCCGGTGATCTGGTCGGGGCCGAAGTCGGTCTCGAAGGCCACGGTCGAATTGGCCGCATCCATCCGGTAGGCGACTGTGGCGGCCTGGGCGGGAAACGCCAGGAAGGCGATGAGCACAAGGACGGCTGGTCTGGGCATCGGGTGCTCCTTCCGGGTCAGGGTATCAGGCGTTGGGCGCGCGCCGAAATCAAGCTGTCGTGCGGGGGCGTGACCGGGAATCACATGGTTGGGGATCACATGGTCGGGGATCACATGGTTGGGGGGCAGAGATCGGGCATGGGGCCGGGCGTCAGCTCTTCGCCCTTTGGCCGGGTGTGCAGCGACCAGCTGGCGGGCGGAAGAATCCGGGCGCGGAGGCGGGTGAGGGTGAAGCTCTCCTCCTCGGACCACAGAAGCGCGCGGCTGGGGGCGGGGGCCATGTGCCACCGGCTTTCCACACCCTGCGCCCCGCCCGTGCCCGGCAGAAGGATCAGACCGAGGGGCGCGGCGGCGTTGTCGCGTCGCGCGGCCTCGGCCCCCGTCTCGGCGGCAAGGTGCAGGCGGCGGGTGGGGGTGAGGGCGGGGGGCGCAAGGAGTTCGGCGATGACGAGAGGGGCCGCGCCGGAGCGGAGCGCCTCCTCGGCAGCCCAGAGAAGGCTGTCGTCGCGGGGGGCCTGGACGAGGATCAGGCGCGAGGGGTCGGCAAGGGGCTGGAGGCCTGCGGTGTTCAACCGCTCGGCCACCCAGCCGGGGCGGATCCAGACCACGGGGCCCTGGGTCTTGGCCATCAGCCGCGCGGCGAGCATCAGACGCGAGGGGCCACACAATTCATGCACCCGGCCGCGCTGCAGGGTAAGGTCTCCGGCAAGCGGTTGCTGCGCCGGGGCAAGGCGGTGGCCCTGATGGGTGATCGGCAGACTCATGTCGAAAAGCTAGCGTGTTCGCGCAATGTTCTCAAGTCGGGCCCTTTGCCCCGCCGCCGATCCGCCCTAGCTTCCTTCCTCTGACAAAAGGAGCGCCCGATGAAGACCCTGACCCTTGGCAAGACTGGACTGACGGTCTCGGAGCTGTGCCTTGGCACGATGACCTGGGGCACGCAGAACACGGAAGCCGAGGGGCACGCGCAGGCCGACATGGCGGTGGAGGCGGGAGTAACCTTCTGGGACACGGCAGAGATGTATCCGGTGAACCCGGTACGGGCCGAGACAGCGGGGCGGACGGAAGAGATCATCGGGAGCTGGCTGGCCTCGCGGGGGGGGCGCGACCGGCTGGTGATCGCGACCAAGGTGGCGGGGAAAGGGCCGATCCTGCGACCGGGCGAGGTGACGACGGGGGCCACGATGCGCGCGGCGGTCGAAGCCTCGCTGCGGCGGTTGCAGACCGACTATATCGACCTGTACCAGCTGCATTGGCCGAACCGGGGCAGCTACCACTTTCGCCAGGCCTGGCGCTATGCGCCGACCGGCATCGACAAGGCAGTCGAGACTGCACGGATGACCGACTACCTGACCACGGCGCAGGCGCTGGTGGCCGAAGGCAAGATCCGTGCCATCGGGTTGTCGAACGAAAGCGTCTGGGGCGCGGCGCGCTGGCTGCATCTGGCGGACACGCTCGATCTGCCGCGCATGGCCACGGTGCAGAACGAATACTCCCTTCTCTGCCGCCAGTTCGACACCGACTGGGCCGAGCTTTCGGTGATCGAGGACATGCCGCTGTTGGCGTTCTCTCCCCTTGCCACCGGGCTACTGAGCGGCAAGTACGCGGGCGACGTGATCCCGGAGGGCTCGCGCAGAAGCCTGAACCCGGACCTGAGTGGGCGGGTGACGGCGCAGGTCTTCCCGGCTGTGGCGGCCTATCTGGGCGTGGCGGCGCGGCATGGGCTGGACCCGTGCCAGATGGCGATTGCCTTCACCCGGACCCGGCCCTTCACCACAATCCCGATCATCGGGGCGACAACGCTGGAGCAATTGCGCACCAACATCGGCGCGGCGGACGTCACACTGTCGTCCGAGGTGCTGGAGGACATAGCGGAAACCCACCGGGCCTACCCCGCACCCTACTGACGGGACTTGCGGCGCGCGGGCGTTCAAGGCACTGCTTGGCGCGAACCGGAGAGCCCGATGCGCCGCCTTTCGCAAGTTGCCGTCCTGGTCTGTGTCGCAGGCCTGCTGTCTGCCTGCCAGACCTCGCTTACGGGCAAGTCGTCCGAAGGCGTCACCGCCAATGCGGTGGCGGGCGATCCGATTGAAGTGACGGCGCTTGACGCCGGTCCCGCCGACGCAGGTGCAGCGGTTCCCGCGGCGGCAAAGCCGGCAGGGGCCGACACTGCAGCCCCCCAGGCGACCCCCGCGGCGACGGACGTGGACGTGGCGGCAGACCCGGTGGTGGAACCGGCCGAGCCTGCACCGAAGCCGGATCTGGCCGCGACTCCGGTCACGCCAAAATCTGAAAGGCAGCTCGCTTGCGAGAAGAAGAAGGGCAAGTGGGCGAAGGTCGGAAAGGGCGAAGGGCGGGCCTGCGTCTTCATCACGAAGGATGCGGGAAAGCGCTGCGAACGCGAAAGCCAGTGCGACAGTGTCTGTCTGGCGCGGTCAGGTACCTGCGCGCCGTTCAAGCCGATGTATGGCTGCAATGAGATCTTGCAGGACAATGGTGCGAGAGTGACCCTGTGTCTCGACTGACGCTGATTGTTGCCCTGGCGCTGGCGGGATGCGTGGCGAAACCCGCTGCGGATGCCGGTTTCCGGGCGTCGGGCGCGCCGATCTGGTCCGCCGCAGCTTTTCAGCCCGCACTTGTGGCCGGGACATGGACGCAGGTGGCGGACTTCCGGACATCAGGGGCCTGCACTTCCGGGGCGCTGGAGATCGTGCCCGACGGACAGAGCTTGCGGTTGACCGGGACGCTCTGCCTGGCCGGGAAGGTCGAGAGCGTCTCGGGCTCCGCGCCTCTGATCGGGCCGGGGCGGCTGCGGGTCAAGGGCGAGGACTGGTGGGTGATCTGGGTCGATGTGGGCTACCGGACGCTGGCCATCGGTACGCCATCGGGGCGGTTCGGCTTCATCCTGGACCGGGGTGCCATCCCCGGCGATAGGCTGAACGCGGCGCGGGAGATATTTGATTTCAACGGCTACCGGACCGAAGCCTTGACTGCGCTTTAGGTCACGCGATCCAGAAGGGTTTGCAGGTGGCCGACCATGTCACGCGCGCCGATTTCGGCCTCGCGGACCAGAAGGTCGAAGTGATGGGTGATGGTTTCCACGCGGGCGCTGTCGCGGAACGCAAGGTAGTGGCGGCCAAGGTAGATCACCGCCAGCAGCGGGCCGAAGACGGTGACGGGGGCCGAAAAGAGCTTGCGCGCGTCGAAAAGGCAGAGACGGAGCGAGGGGTAGAGCTGCTCGCAGAGTGTCATCAGGTGGTGCAGCTGGGCGCGGCGGATGTCCGCGCCGAGACCCTCGTAATAGCCTGAAGCGGTGGCGAAGGCAGTCAGCTCATGCATCGGCAAGGCGATTTCATAGTCGGACCCTGCGCCACGCATCCATTTCAGCCGGTCCTCGAACGCGCCGATGGCCTGTTCGGCGGTGCGGCCAAGCTGGGGCTCATACTCCCATTCCACCATCACGCGGGTCTTCAGCATGTCCGGCAGGGTCGCGGGGACATGGCGGATCTTGTAGCCCGCGGCCTCTTGATGCCAGGCGAAGATACGTTCGTCGATCAAGGCGCGGGGGGCTTCGGTAAGGCTTAGGGATGCGGCGAGGAGGTCGGCAATGGGTTCGGGGCGACCGGAGAGGCCCAGCAGCCAGTCGGCGCTGATGCCAAGCGCGCGAGCGCAGTCGGCGGCCAGCTGGGCGTTCGGCATCCGGGTTCCGTCCTGCAACAGCGCCGAGATGGTCGAGCGGTCGACGCCGGTCTGCCGGGCAAGTTCCGCCTGCGTCAGCTTCCGCGCCGCCATCGCCTCGGCAAGGCGGGCGCGGAACTGGGGAGCACGATCGCGTTTGTCGATTTTATCCATCAAGTGATGATTTTACCAAACGAACGTGGAGTCAAGTTTACAATCCCCTGAATTCCCGGCAGAGCGGGGACTTGCTACTGTCACACGAACGTTACCCCGCCGAGGATCATCTTGCAGACCGAGACCCGGGTCATCGAATGGCCGACCCTCCTCCTCTTCGTCGCAACCTATGCCCTTTGGGCCGCAGGAACCACTTTTCTCTGGACCTTCTCGCCGACAGTGGCGGTCATCGTTACGGGCATCGCCGTTGCGCAACTGGCCTCACTGGCGCATGAGGTGATCCACGGTCATCCGTTCCGCGCGCAGTCCTTGTCCGAGGCGCTGGTCTTTCCGGCGACGGGGCTTTTCATTCCCTACCTGCGGTTCAAGGATACCCACCTGCAGCACCACAACGATGCGGCCTTGACCGACCCCTACGACGACCCGGAATCGAACTATTGCGACCCTGCGGTCTGGGCGCGGTTGCCGGGGGCGTTGCAGGCTGTCCTTCGGTTCAACAACACGCTGGCCGGGCGGGTGCTGATCGGGCCGGTGGTGGGGACGGTGTCGTTCCTGGCTGTGGACGCGAGGCTGGCACGGCGGGGCGACCGGCGGGTCATCCTGGCCTGGGCGTTGCACTTGCCGGGGCTGGCGCTTGTCTTGGTCTGGCTGATGTCGGTGGCGCAAATGCCGCTCTGGGGCTACCTGCTGGCGGTCTATGTCGGCACGGCGCTGTTGAAGATCCGCACCTATCTGGAACACCGCGCGCATGAGGCGGCGCGGGCGCGGACGGTGATCATCGAAAGCCGTGGGCCACTGAGCCTTCTGTTCCTGAACAACAATTTCCACGTCGTTCACCATATGCATCCCGCGGTACCCTGGTACCGGCTTCCCGGTCTCTATGCCGCGCGCAAGGACCATTACCAGCGCCGGAACGAGGCTTACGTCTATCGCAGTTATGCCGAGGTGATCCGCCGCTACCTGTTCAAGGCGAAGGACCCGGTGCCGCATCCGGTCTGGCCCGTCTACAAAGGATCGGTGATGTCAGACCAGCCGCCGGAATTGCGGGGTGGGGCCGGAATTGTCGAAGAAAGGCACGCCGGGCTGGTCACTGCCCGACACTAGGGCCGCAACTTCAGCAAGAACGACCTCCGTGATGAATGGCAGGTCGAGAGCGCGGGCCTGCGGCAGGCCCAGCCAGCTCAGGTGCTGAAGCTCTCCCGAGGCCAGGGAGAAGTCTTTGTGATCTCCGTCCAGACTGTCGGCATGCGCCAGCAGGAAGCGCGCGTCAAAGCGCCGGGTGCGGCCGGGCGGAGTGATGGCGCGGAAGATGAACCGCAGGGATGGGTGCTCCATCGCCGCAAGGTTCAGGCCGGTCTCCTCGGTCAGCTCGCGCAGAGCGGCGGCGACCAGGGTTCCAGGCGACGGCGCGTCTGGCGGGACCACAAGCATCAAGCGGCGGGCACAATCCGGCGACAGAAAGCCTTCACGGGCGGCGGCATGATCCTCGGCATCGACCCGGCCGCCGGGGAAGACGAATTTCGACGGCATGAACACCGCCCCCTCGCCGCGCTGGCCCATCAGGACCTGCGGCCCTTGCGCGCTTTCGCGCCAGAGGACGACAGTCGCGGCGGGGCGGATCGGCTCGTCAGTCATGTGGTCTTTCAGTCATTCGGGCGGATGCCGAAGCCATGCATCCGGTGGGCCCATTGCAGCGCGACCAGCGCCCCTTTCAGCCGGGGCAGAAGGTAGAGCGACAGCGCCACGGTGGCGATGGTGAAGCCCACGGCCATGACCAGGGGTTCGGGCCGCCATTTGATGAAGGTGAACAGAAGCAGCGGCGCGAGGAGGTGGCCGACGATCAGGATGGTCAGGTAGGCCGGGCCGTCATCGGCGCGGTGATGGTGCAGCTCTTCGCCACAGACCGGACAGGCGTCGCGCACCTTGAGATAGCCACGCAGAAGCGGCCCGGCGCCGCAGCTTGGGCAGCGCCGCCGCCAGCCGCGCAAAAGGGCAGGCTTCAGCGGGCGGTCAACGGGATCGGTCAGGGGCGTTGTCTCGGTCATGGTCATTCGGCAG
>Ga0075154_10002993_pt1 | contig 10863 bp, 10 predicted proteins | sample JI71714BDNA_FD_70965 | JGI IMG/M metagenome (GOLD analysis project Ga0075154, IMG submission 70965) | Wastewater effluent complex algal communities from Wisconsin, to seasonally profile nutrient transformation and Carbon sequestration -... | ecosystem: Engineered > WWTP > Effluent > Algae... | reverse complement strand
GGAGCAAGCGGAGTCGGCAAAACCACCCTGGTGGAAGCGCTGACTCCGCTTCTGGCATTGCCAGTCATTCCCGAACTCGGGCGAAAACTTTGCCTGGAAATGGGTTATCAGTATCCTGGCGAAATTCCCGACCAAGAACTATTTAAGAATCAAGTCTTAAAAGCGCAGATTGCCGAAGAGAATCATCTTGGCAGCTTTATCGCAGACCGTTCCACCCTCGATGCCTGGGTACTATGGCAACGCTGGAACATCTGTCAAGCAATGACATATGACAGCGAGCGCTATTACAACGAAGCTCGCCAACAAAGCACTCTATACACAGATATCATCTACATTCCGCCCATGTTTCCACCCAGCGACGACGGCTTTCGCTGGACTGACCCAGACTACCAAAAACAAATCGACCGATTGGTTAGAATGACTCTGTTCGATTGGCAATTGCTTGATCGCACTCTAACCCTGCAAAGTCTCGCTCATCAGGAGCGCTTGAAAGAAGCCCAAACATGGCTGGAAAACCGGCTTTAATTATCCATCTCTCAGTGCTGACGGCCGCCTTTATTAGTAGCTGCTCTGGCTTGGGGCCTTCTGCGGCCTTCGCCAATAATGACAAAGCTCCGAATAGACCGAGTAGCCAGAATAGCGCTCAAAATCAGACTATTCAAATGAGTCCGAAACCGCGGATTGTCTCCCTGGCCCCTTCCAACACTGAGCTACTTTGTTCTGTCGGGGCCAAAGACCAGATTATTGGAGTATCGAGCTTTTGCGACTACCCTAAAGAAGTAATCGGAATTACCAAAGTCGGCACCTTTATTTCAGCAAACCTGGAGCGCCTGGCCCGACTGAAGCCAGATCTAGTCATGCTGGTCTCGGGACAGGAAGAACTGGCGGGCAAGATCAAGAATCATCATTTGAACGCCGTCGTTGTTGACAACAGTACGCTCACCGATATCGGTAAAAATCTGAAACGGGTTGGCGAACTCTCCGGGCATTGCCAAGAGGGAGAGGAAGCCGCAGAAAAATTCGCAACCAAGCTTCAAGACCTAGCAATAATCATAAGAAAAGCCAACAAAAGCCCCAAAGTTTTCTATTGCGTTTGGCCGCAACCACTGATGACCGCCGGCAAATCGAGCTTTATTCATGGCATCATCACCTCCTGTGGTGGCATAAATGTGGCCGGCGATATCAATGTCAGCTATCCCCGATTCAGCCTTGAGCGACTAGTTTTGAGCAACCCAGACTTGATTATCATGCCTTGCGAAGCTCACAATCAGGCCTTCATGAGACAGTCGCCTTGGAATAAGCTGCAAGCAGTGCGTCAAAATCGCGTTTATTATCTGCCTGATCAAAAGAATGACATGCTTTCGAGGCCAACCCTAAGAGTGATAAAAGGAATGGCTTGGCTCGGGGGCATTTTCCACCCTGAGCTCAAAAGCGAGCTGGCGACATGGTCTGAGACCTCTACAGCGGGAAAAACAGCAAACCATTCGCTTTTGCCAGCGGCCCACAATTCATTCAACAATGTTTATGTGAGAAATTGAGCATCTTAAGAATGCTCATAAATGGCAATTCTCTTCAACCGAAAGGTGGATGAATCGGGTGCCAATCGGATTTAATATAGGGAGGTTAGGAGAAACGAATTTCCCTTTAATTGTCATCGTGGCCATTTATGGAGAATACGTTTTATTTACTGTGATTATTGACTCAGGCCTAATGGGCTAAAGCGTCGCTATAATCTGGGTCGAGGGAAAGATTCCCTTTCTGAAAAGCGCTCTGCGCAGGTAACATGAATCACTTAGTCGTAAGCGGCATCAACTACCATTCAGCTCCCATAGCCATCCGGGAACAGTTCTGCATTCCGGATTCCTGCATCGGCCATGCCTTAGAAGCGCTAAAACGCTTTCCCCATATAAAGGAAGCAGCAATCTTGTCAACCTGCAATCGTACAGAAGTGTACGCAGTTGTAGATGATGTAGCTGCTGGCCTAAAGGAAATTGACCTATTCTTCAGCTCCGTGCAGTCGGTGAGCGATCACGAGGCCCTCAAACCGAATTTTCGTTTGCTCAGAGATGATGTGGTCTTGCACATATTGCGGGTGGCAGCGGGCTTGGACAGCATGATTCTGGGCGAAGGCCAGATCATGTCGCAAGTAAAAGCATCACACCAGGCCGCTCTTGAGCACGGAACAGCTGGGCCGATTCTCGATATAGTCTTTAAGCTGGCTCTCACAAACGGTAAGAGAGTACGTTCAGAAACAACCCTTGGTAAAAAAGCGGTTTCAGTCAGCTCGGCAGCAGTTGAACTGGCAAAAGATTTACTCGGTAGCCTGAAAGATAAATCAGTAGCCATAATCGGCATGGGCAAAATGGGTCAGATTTGCACCAAGCATCTTCTTTCCGATTCAGGGCAAGGACCGATAGTACTCTTCAATCGCAACAGCGAACGCATCGAAAACTTCCTCAGCAACAAGCTCAACAACAAAGAGCGTCTAAAAACTAGCTTTAGCTTCGAAGAGCGCACAGCCGTGGCAGCTCAAGCCGATCTCGTTATTGTTGCCACAGGCTCAAAACAATTTGTTCTGCAACGAGATGAGCTGGCCCGCCAACGGCACAAAAACTCGCCCAAGCAAATAATCATCGACATCTCCGTACCAAGAAACGTTGACCCAGCGGTGGCTGAGCTTGACGGAGTTGAACTCTATATTGCTGATGACTTGAGCCAAATCGTGGCCAAGAACATGGCCTACAGAGAAGCCTTAATCAGCGATGCTGAAACCATCATCTACGAAACCCTTGAGGAATATCACAACTGGGAGCGGTCGCAGTTAGTTGTGCCAACTATAGCCATTCTGCGCGAGAAGATTGAAGCTATTCGCCAAGAGCATATGGCCAAAAACACAGTCTTACCGGGGCTCAATGCTAGCGGACAAGACATGGAAGCGATTAGCAGAGCTATTATTAATCAGATCCTGCATCATCCAACAGTACAGCTGAAGGCGACAAAAGACTACGAGATTTTGCGGCAGCAAGCCGAAGCTCTACGGACACTCTTCAATCTTGATCCACTTTCCCCCCTAGCTACAAACAGTATGGCTAAGTTCGCATCACAACAATCTTCTGCTTGTGCTGAAGCGCGCAAAAGCAGAGCGATGCAAGAGAAAATCCAGGAAACTGCGCCCTCATCCCAGCGTCCAATTTTAAATTAGTGATGGTTTCGAGTGCCATAGTGAAAAGTTCAAAAATTAGCACTATTCGCGTTGGCACAAGGGAGAGCAAGTTAGCTCGCCTTCAGACGGACACTGTCATCGCAATCCTGAAGACAAGTTTCCCGGATGCTAAATTCGAAGTTCATCCCATCACCACTGGTGGTGACAAAGTCTTAGACCGCCCGATTGTTGAGCTGGGCGGAAGGGGTGTTTTCGTCAAAGAACTAGAGGAAGCTCTGCTTGAAGATCGAGTGGATTTCGTCGTTCACAGCCTCAAAGACTTACCAACCGATCTACCAGCTGGTCTAACTCTTGCTTGCGTTCTCAGCCGCCAGGACGCAAGAGATATTTTCGTTAGCAACAAAGCAACTTCTTTTATGGAACTGGCCGCGGGCAGCACCGTAGCAACATCGAGCCGAAGAAGAGCGGCACAGCTTAGCGCTTTGCGCCAAGACTTAAAGTTTGTCGATATGCGCGGCAATATCCCCACTCGCATTCGCAAATTAGAAGAAGGCCAGTGCGATGCCATGATTCTGGCAGCGGCGGGCTTACTGCGCCTTGAATTTGACGACAAAATTACTCAATACTTAGACCTCGATATCTGTACTCCAGCTGTGGGACAGGGCGCTCTCGCGGTGGAATGCAGAGACAATGACAAAGATATCTTAGAAATGCTAGCCTGCATCGAAGACAAAGATACCAAAGACGAAATTACCGCAGAACGCGCCTTCCTAGATGTTCTTGGTGGTGGCTGCTCAGTGCCAGCCGGTGCCCTTGCTCAAGTACAAGCAGACGATCAGACCAAACTAAAACTATCGGGCTGCGTTGCCGCCTTAGACGGTAGTGAAATCTATCGCGACTCAATCAGCGGACCAAGAGAATACGCCCACTTACTCGGCAAAGCCCTGGCCAAGAAGCTCCAAGATGCCGGTGCCGACAAGATCTTAGAAGAGCTGCGCCTATCCACACCAAATGTGGTGTCACCTCCGTAACCGCACAACAGCCGAAATTCGATAGTCAATCAACTATGCAGGACAAACCATTACAGGGCCTAAGAGTCTTGGTAACGCGAGCAGAAGAGCAGGCCGAAAGCTTTGCCCTGCTCCTGCAAGAGCAGGGCGCCACGACCATAGAACGAGCCCTCTTGGCTGTTCACCCAGCCGCTGACTATACAAAACTAGATCAGGCCCTGAAAGAACTTGATCAATATGATTGGGTTATTTTCGCCAGTCACAATGCAGTGAAATTCACCCTGCAAAGGTTGAAAGCACTCGGGCTGTCAGCCCAAGCTCTTAGCTGTTGCCAGCTGGCTAGCATCGGTGCGGCCACTAGCTCTAGCCTCAATGAAGCAGGACTGACCGTGGCTTTCCAACCAACAGCATATGTCGCCGAAAGCCTCGCAGCGGAGCTGCCACAACAGACAAATCTTGCAGGGAAACGCTTCCTCTGGCCCAAAACTAATATCGGCAGATTATTAATAGCCGAAGAGCTAGAGGCCGCCGGCGCAAAAGTTGACATTGCCATTGCTTACGAAAGTGGCTTGCCGGCTAACAAAGAGCAACTCGCAGTGGAGCTGGTTGCTCTGCTGCAAGATAAAGCCATAGACATAATCACCTTAGCCAGCGCTCAAACCGCTCGCAACCTGGGGCTAGTACTCGAATTAGGGCTAGAACTGCAACTAGGGCGACAAATGGATCCAGCAACAGAAAGTGAATCGCAAGCAATTTCTGATATCAACCCAGAGCTACAGCCTGGAGCAGCCGCAAATACACAACAGCCACTTCATCCTGAAGCCGAGCTAATGTCGAAGAGATCACAAACCGAGACCGCTAAGGCCGATCATAAAAAGAAGTTGGCGCTAGCGAAAGAAGACCTGCTTGCCTCAGTTAAAATAGCTGCTATTGGACCAATAACTGCCTCTGCAGCCGAACAAAGCCTAGGTCGGGTAGATTTGGTAGCAAAAGATCACACGCTCAAGGGCCTGGCAGCACTCTTGGCATCATTAAAATTCGAACAGAATCACTTATAGACACGAACCAGGCACGCCAAGGCGATATATTTAGTAGCTATATGGCTTTTGCCCAATAATAAGGACCATTAGATGAAAGAGACTGTAGCGGCAGAACTGGACAAGACAAGCAACAAGTATGTCTTGCCTCGAGTCACCCCTGACATGCGTATGCGCCGCCTGCGCTCCAAAGCACCGTTGCGCGCCATGGTACGTGAAACCCATTTACGCCTTGAACAGCTTATTTATCCCTTCTTTATTGTCGAAGGCAAGGGCATTAAAACCCCAATCAAGTCTATGCCTGGTATTCATCAGCAAAGCATAGACGAAATGCTGAAAGAAGCTGAAGAAGCGGTAAACCTAGGCCTCAGCGCCGTTCTGCTCTTTGGCATCCCCTCTAGCAAAGATTCTCAAGCAAGCGGCGCCTGGTCTGATGACGGTATCGTGCAACGCGCCACCCGCGAACTTAAAAAACGCTTCCCCGACCTCATGGTCATTGCCGATACTTGCCTTTGTGAATACATGGACCATGGTCATTGTGGCTTAGTTCACGATGGCAAAGTTCTCAACGATCCCAGCCTCGAAATACTCGCTCGCTCAGCTGTTTCACAAGCTGCCGCTGGAGCCGATATCATTGCTCCATCAGACATGATGGACGGTCGCATAGCCGCCATTAGAGCGGCGCTAGATGCAAACGGATTCGAGAACATTCCAATCATGGCCTATAGTGCCAAGTTCTCATCAGCTCTCTACGGACCATTTCGTGAAGCGGCCGAATCAGCTCCTCAGTTTGGTGACCGCAAGAGCTATCAAATGGACCCAGCCAACGGTCGCGAAGCACTACGTGAAGTTGAGCTAGACATCCAAGAAGGCGCCGACATCGTTATGATTAAGCCCGCCTTGCCGTACCTTGACGTTATCAGTCAAACCCGCAATCTGACTAAATTACCGATTGCAGCCTATAATGTCTCAGGTGAGTATTCGATGGTCAAAGCAGCCGCCGCCAACGGCTGGATCGACGAGCAAAAAGTTGTGATGGAGTGCTTAACGGGTATAGTCCGTGCAGGGGCTGATCTAGTAATCACCTACCATGCTAAAGATGTTGCTCAGTGGCTCAAACAACCAGGGTAAAGATGAAGACAAGCACCGCTTTTCAAATCAGTTTCGCCAATGCTTTTGCTGATCTATATCTAGACAAAGAAAACGGAGAATTTGCTCTCGATTTTCGGCGCCAAGAAGTCACTATCTATCTCAATAACACTCAATATCAGGCGCTTGTGTTGCTGGTGCAGCAAAGTCTTGAAGACGACACGTTTATTGAGTATCTCGATTGGCAGAAAGATCCACTGCAATGCGATGAAACACAAATGTTCGAAGTTTGCGGACCAGACCACATGGTCTGCATGTCCTGCTCACCCAACTGCGAACGGGTAAAACTAACTTTCGACATCGGCTTAGCTATTGATCTTTCCTTTGCCGATTTCCAAGGTCTAGCCAGCCTAATTAAAGAAGCACAGGCTGACTTAGAATGGCGCCGGGAGCTACTGCGTCTCAATAACGCCGATACCGATGTTGACGATGCCGATAGTGGTCCTGGTTTTGCCGCAGGCGGTCAAGACTGATTTGGCCGCAGGTGGTCAAGACTAATTTGGCCGGAGGCGGTCAAGACTAAGGTTCTTGCCCTTCACTTTTTATTGGGCCAACTATCTCACAGCTTAAGCAAGCACCTTGTAGCGCTTTATTTTGCGCTGCAATAAGTTTGTGGCATAGGCCAATCCGAGCCGATCTGGAAAAGCTCTCTTGGGAATAACAAACATTGTTCTGCCGCGACTACCAAGAAGCATCATCAGCTGTTCATCAGTTTCCCAACACTCCTCGAAGTGCCACCACGCCAAGACCACATAGCGTTCACCGGTACGAACACCGCAGCCCTCCTCAGTCAACTGAAAGACAAACACCTGAGCCGCAGCATCATTAAGCTTGGTGCGCTGCATGATATTCCAATAAATAGAAACAGCATGCCCAATATAAATGGGCACCAGCAAAAGGACAAACTGCTGATACAGTCCCATTACTACTTCTGTTGCTTGAGGCAGATGCCAGACGTAACCCAAGGCAAGAAAATTGAGGGGCATGAGCAGAGCAAGACTAATATAGATCATCCCCAAGAGCACCAATCTCTTGCGAAAGAAATAAATACTCTCAGCCTGGGCAATCTCTCCAGTTTGATAGAGCACCTCAACCTCAAGCCCTGTTTTCAAACTACTCTCTAAGGCTTGAGCGGGCGGATAGCTAGTGTCAATGTCTGGCTTAGCAGCAGGGAGAGAGCCCGGAGCTTTAGCATCATCGGCACAGGTGTTGGTACTATTTTCGCTGTTAGTATCGGTGTTAGCAATGGCATTGTTGCTAGCGCTCGAGCTAGTGTTAGTGCTATTGCTTGCATTGATGCTAAGGTCGTCTAGCGACTGCTGAAGCAAGCCAGGAGTCTCAATAATGCCGGGTGGAGGCAGCATATCGGGAATGGAGAATTGTTCGCCATCTATCATCACTGAAGAAATTGCCTTCTTTTCGTAGACAATAGATGTAGCATCGAAATCTTTGCCAATTTTCTTAAAATTACGCGAATTGGCAGCAAGAATGGCCCTGACAGCCTCAACCTCAGCGGCCGAAGCGAAACATCTCTTTGGTAAAACAAAAACATCATTGATATTTGATGCCAAACAAAAACTTTCACCGGTTTCAAGGACAAGTGAAAATTGTCGCCAATCGATCATGCCAGTGCCCGTTGCAAACTGCACCTGAATACCAGTTGGATAGAGAAGGTACATCATCGGGAAGTGGAAGTTCGGTCGCTTGCGAAAACTATCCTGTGACAAATGGTGCAGTAATAAATACACCATAGCCATACATGTAGACGGAATACCAACTCCGGCAATTAAAAGACCTGGCAGATAGTCAATTTGCATCAACTCAGCCAAGGTATTCGCAGAAGACACCGGGCTCTCTGGCGAAAGCAGAACATAACCCATTGCCACACTAAAACTAAGTGCGAACATAGAGAACAATCGATGGGGCAGTTGCAGTTGTTTATAGACCTGCCAATAACCGCTGTTGATCTCTTCTTCTTTATACTGAACCCAAATAAAGATTGGCTCGTTGCCTGGGCTTAGATTCTTAGATTGATCCGTCATCGAGACAGCCACCACACTTATTTCGTCGCAAAGACAACTGGCGAATCGTACTCTACACCCTGATGACGATAAACATCACTAAAACCAGCAGCGCGACAAAGACTTGTAATTTCATCAAAACTAAAAATGCAACCATCAGTAGTAGCAAGATACATATTCAAGCCGAACATCAAAGGATACAAAGGCGCTGTGCGCTCTTGGTTGGGCATGAATTCGGCAATCACTAGAGTGCCTCCGTCTTTGAGCGCGGCTGCGCAATATGCCAACAATCTCTTGCTCATCTCCAGACCTTCCGAATGAAGAATGTGACCAAGGATGACAACATCGTACAGACCCGGAGTAAGCCGGATATCACGCCAGTTGCCGGGCACCTCGGTATATTGACTAGAGACTTCAAAGCGCTCAGTTATTTTTCGCGTAACAGCAAGGACCGCCGGGAAATCGAGGGCAGCAATATGATTATCGCGATTGTCCTGGGCAAAGGGGATACTCCAAACAGCCGAACCAGCGGCCAGATCGAGGATATTTAGCGCCTTCTTGATGTTCTTCGTGGTTTTGCCGCCACTGACAACGTCGACCTCTTCGTCGCCATCTTTTGCCGGTCGCGAACGCTGTGGCCCTTTTATGCTCTTGGCGCTCTCAGCCTCCTGATTGCGTTCTTTCAAATACTTCACTACATCTGCGGCAATGCAGTAGTTTAAAGGCACGATGGCCTCTGCCAGATGGGGGAAAATCTCCTCAGCTTTGGCATCCTCATTGACTGCCATTACCGGTGTACCTGTGCGAATAGTTTCGCGCAAATTGCGCCACATCTTGTCTAGCTCATCATGCTGTTTTAGATACATGCCCATAAAAAGCGGACTGTCTGAAATCAAATATGTTTGGGAAGTCATATTCAATTCGTAGATAGCGTCGGTGCTGCGAACCTTGCCGTTTAGATCGGCACGATCAAGTAAATTCATGCCGACCAGTGAGTCGGCAATTAATTTAGTACCTTCCACTTGCAAAGCTTTCTTCTTAGCAATTAATGCGGCAGAAAGTGGGCCGTCAACAAGAGACTCAAAAATGCCGAGTTCCACGGCCGATTTCAAAACCTGAATCGCCCAGCTCCCCTCCAAAGTAGAAGTTATGAGAGTTGGCGGCATTAAACGCAGGGTTGAAAGGTACTTCAACATGTCAAATTCGCTCCCACTTGCCAAGCTCAATCAATTTTTTCACCGATATCGGTAAAGTTTCTATTTGTCAGAATAATAAGTGTAAGCCCTTGTCAAAAGGTTGCGGAGGAAGTCTGGCAAAGCGAGTATTTACAATGCACTGCTATTGATAGGATATTTCGTCTATAATCACTATTCACAGATCGTTGGGTGACGGCGAAGACCGACGAACCTGGTCAGGGGGGAAACCCAGCAGCCATAAGTTGAATTCTTCGGGTGTTGCCCAGCGGTCTGCTTTCCAACTCAAGTAATAAACGAAAAAAGAAAATGCCGAAATCCAAAAGCTCCAAAGAAGCCCAAGACAATTCACAGCAGGACCCAAGCCGTACGCTGCTGGGGCAAATTCTCGTTGAACTAGATTACATAACGATCTATCAGCTGGATGAGTCTTTACGCATTCAACGCGAAGACAAAGATCATGATAGAGATCCAAAGCCACTAGGCCAAATTCTTTTGGAGTTGGGTTTCATAGGCCCCAACCAGTTAATCCGGGCGATTCAGGTGCAAGCCGAATACCGCAAGGCTCAAGCCGGTAAATAGGGTATACCCGATTCCAAGAGGCTGCATAAGGGGTTAAACTTCTTATGGTTCTTTTGTAAGGTGTTAATAGCTTGGTGGTAGCTCTTTGAATCTGAGTTCAAGGCTCACGTTTGCGCTCATTACCGTAGTGGTGATCGTGGTCTCTGGCCACGTTCTCTATTCTGTCTATTTTGACTTTCGCTCTACTAGAACCCTGGCGGCCTCAGCTGTAGCTAGCGTGCGCGGCCAGCGCTTAAACACAAGCTTGACCGCCGCTCAAGATCAAACCCAGAGGCTAGTTGACAGCCTGCTGCGCGACCAACGCTTTTTATCTGCCTATGACGGCAAAAACAAAGGCGAGGCTGCTGCCAGTATCAAGGCAGCGGAGGAAAAACTATTCTTCCCTGGTAGCGTTCAAGTTACCGACGAAAAGGGAAATGTCTTTTTTAGCACCGAGACCCCGAATCAAAGCGGTTACTCACTGAAAGCAGAGAGCACAGTGATTGACCTGGCTCTGGCCCATGACTTTTACAAGGGTCCAACTTTCAGCGAAAAAACTGGCGTAATTTCAATCAGTACAGTCAAGTCATTTTCGAGCGGTGGCCACAAAGGCATTATCGCTGTCAACCAGCCGCTCAATTCCGATTTCCTCACAGCGCTAGCTTCTCGCTTCGGCATCGAAGATCCCAATGTTTTGGGAGTAGAGCTAGCTGTCTATTCGGAAAAAAT
>Ga0075154_10002992_pt1 | contig 10863 bp, 10 predicted proteins | sample JI71714BDNA_FD_70965 | JGI IMG/M metagenome (GOLD analysis project Ga0075154, IMG submission 70965) | Wastewater effluent complex algal communities from Wisconsin, to seasonally profile nutrient transformation and Carbon sequestration -... | ecosystem: Engineered > WWTP > Effluent > Algae... | reverse complement strand
CTTTAGAAACCATTCAAGATCCTGGTAACTTGGGGGCGATCGTCCGCACGGCTGCGGCTGCTAATGCTGACGGTTTGTTACTGAGTGCAGATAGTGCGGATTTGGATCATCCAAAGGTGCTGCGAGCTTCCGCAGGAGCTTGGTTTAAACTACCCATGACAGTTAGTCCCGATTTAATGGCGGAAGTTTCTCGATCGAAAAATCGAGGGATGCAAATTTTAGCCACAGTCCCTGATGCGACTTTAACTTATTGGGAAGTAGATTTGCGATTGCCGACTCTGATCGTTTTGGGGAATGAAGGCTCTGGTTTGTCGGGCCAATTGAGGAATTTAGCCGATCGACAAATCCAAATTCCTTTGAGTCGGGGCGTAGAATCCTTGAATGTGTCGATCGCCAGTGCCCTGATTTTATACGAAGCTCAAAGACAAAGAAGTTATTAGTCAACAGTGCACTCTCAACCGTCATCAGTCCACAAATTCTGCCTTTTTGTAGACTTTGATGCAATTTTTCAGCTAGGAAAGCGGATACTCTCGTAGCATTGCAACTCATGCTCAGAGAAAATAAATGTAAAGAAATATAGCCAACCACTCTCAGAAATGTTAAGATTCTTAACATAAGTAGCATTGTTAACCCCCCAAGCAAAACCCAACCTGAGACGGGGGCGACAGGGAGTAGCAGCTAGCTACCATAAAACGAAGCCTGTTTAAATGCAAGGAAAGCGCAAGTCCCCGCCCGCTTTCCGTACCAGAAGAAGCTAGGGGTTTGCCGCACAGCAAACCTTTATAGGCACTGATCCTCAGCGGGAAAAGCTCATGAAAACTCTTAAGTCCTCAGATACAGATTCTGTTCGCGCTTACTTGCGAGAAATTGGCCGCGTTCCCCTGTTGACCCATGAGCAAGAAATACTCTATGGGAAACAGGTACAGCGATCGACTGCACTGAATCAGGAGAAATATATTCTCGCCGAAGAGTTAGGCCGCGACCCAACGACGGCCGAATGGGCACAGGCAGTTGGGCTGTCTGAGGCACAGTTGCAGCGGACAATCGAACACGGGGAAAGAGCCAAGCGGCAAATGGTGGAAGCCAATCTGCGGCTGGTGGTGTCTGTTGCTAAGAAATATATCAAGCGCAACGTAGACTTACTGGATCTAATTCAGGAAGGCACTATTGGAATGCAGCGAGGAGTGGAAAAATTTGACCCCACTAAGGGTTATAGATTTTCTACTTATGCGTATTGGTGGATTCGTCAGGCGATTACGCGGGCGATCGCCGAAAAAGGCCGCACCATCCGCTTACCAATTCACATTACCGAAAAGCTCAACAAAATTAAAAAGGCCCAACGCCAACTTGCTCAACAGCTAGGCCGGGCTGCCACTGCGGCGGAGTTGTCCAAGGAGTTAGATTTAACTCCCAAGCAAATTCGGGAATATCTAGAACGAGCTCGTTTGCCACTTTCCCTTGATTTGCGCGTGGGAGATAATCAAGATACTGAGTTGGGCGATTTATTGGAAGATACTGGTACTTCCCCGGAAGATTTTGCTCTGCAATCTTCCCTGCGGACGGATTTGGATCATCTGATGGCAGAATTGACTCCCCAACAGCGAGAAGTGCTGGCCTTGCGATTTGGTTTGGAAGATGGGCAAACTCTCACCTTGGCAAAAATAGGCGATCGGCTTAACATCAGCCGGGAACGAGTGCGGCAAATAGAACGGGAAGCTTTGACTAAACTCCGCAAACGAAAGCAAGATATCAACGATTATCTAGCCAGCTAGGTAGACTGGGGAGTGGCGATCGGTTTAGACTTTCGCCATCCCCCAATCTAACATCGTAAAAACCGTCTCCTTGAATTCGGTTGTGCCCACTTCGTTACGATCGCCGTCCTGCTACATTAGTAATTACTTGGTAAGAAAGATCAGCAGCCAGTAAATAAGGTTATTGAAATTAACCGGGCTGTCTCTAAAATCAACAACTGTCTCTGCAACGGAGGTTCTCGTGAGTAATTCATCTAACAAATCCCCAGAATTTTTTGAAGAAGACGGAGAAAATTCTAATTTACTGTGGCAGTACGTGCAGTCCATGGCTCCAGACACAGTTTCTCAGTTGTCTAAGCCAAATTCTCACGAAGTTTTTCAAGTAATGGAGCGAAATATTGTCGGACTATTGGGCAATTTACCTTCGGAACACTTCGGGGTGACAGTCACTACCAGTCGCGAGCATTTGGGTAGATTGTTGGCTTCGGCGATGATTAGCGGTTATTTTCTCAAGAATGCCGAACAACGAATGACTTTTGAAAAGTCTATGCAAGCTAGTGAAATACACGGTTCTGATGATTAAATTGTTAACAGTTAAATAGTCGAATACTCAAGCCCCCCATCACCAGATGGGGGGCTATTGTTAGTTGTTAGTTGTTATTTGTTAAATAACCAATAACCCATAACCATTAAATTAATATGTCTCTTTCTTCTTTACCTCACAAAGTCATCGGCGTTGCTGTCATCTGGAACGAACAAGGAAAAATTTTGATTGACAAAAGACGCCCACTTGGACTACACGGCGGTTTTTGGGAGTTTCCCGGTGGTAAAATAGAGCCTGGGGAAACCATGGAAGCTTGTATTGAACGGGAGATTATGGAGGAGTTGGGGATCGTCATCGCAGTTGGTGCGAGGTTGATGACGATCGAACACGACTACACTAATTTTACAGTTACCCTTTGCGTACACAACTGTCGCTACCTCAGCGGTGAACCGCAAACCCTCGAATGTGATGAAATTCGCTGGGTGACACTAGAGGAGATTGACCAATTTACTTTCCCCAAAGCCAACGAACAAATTATTGCTGTTCTCCGTAAAAATTATGGTGTTAACTGAAAACTAATAACTGATAACTGTTAACTAACTTTTATTTTTGAACGGGCAAAGTAAAGTGAAAACAACTGCCTTTATCGGGGACTGAATCTACCCAAATTTGACCGTAGTGGGCGCGGATGATGCCCTGACAAAGAGACAGTCCAATGCCGTAACCGTCTTGTGATTTGTCTCGCTGCAAGCGGAAGCTGTCTTCAAAAATGCTTTCGCAATTTTCTTGAGGAATTCCCGGCCCGCTGTTACCAATGCTGACTTGAACTTTGTAAGCAGTGCGGTGGAGCATGGAAATAGTCACAGTTCCTTGCTCTGGCGTATATTTGCTGGCGTTGTCGAGCAGGTTGGCAATCACTTGTTTGATCCGATCGGGATCGGCATAAACCAAGGGCAAATCTGGGGGAATGTCTGTCTCCAACCTGAGACTTTTAGCTTCAAATTTGTCTTGAAACTGAAGCAGTACATCTTGACAAATTTTCCCCAGTTCGATTTTTTTGGGTGCCATGTGCAGTTGGGCGTTGGTACCCCTAGCTGCTTGCAGGATATCTGTAATCATGCGATCGACAATCCGAATTTGCCGCCGAGCTTGTTTCATCAAATGAGTCGCCAGAGTGGGTGTCAAACGTGATGTTTCCCCCTTTTTCACCTTCTGATGTGACTCCAAAGTTTCCAAAGCCAAAGAAGCAGCCGTCAAAGGATTGCGGAGATCGTGGGCGAGCATGGCAATAATGCGGTCTTTCAACTGCAACTGTTCTTGCAGGTGTTCTGTTTCCTGTTTGAGGCGAAAAACTTCATCCGAAAGTTGCACCAGTTCCACGGCGCAAGCAACCGAATAAATCGGTTTTGCCTCTGCCCCAGTGTCAGCCGGAGATGTCGGAGACTGTTGTTGAGCGGTGTATTCTTCTACAGACAACAACCAACGGGGCCACCAGTGTTCCAATTGGGCGCTCAAATTACTGCCGGTAAGGGTTTGTCGCGGAGTGGGATGGATTTTGAGCAGGGAAGGAGTGGCTAGGACTTTAAAGTGTTCCGCCAAATCAGGCTGTTCCCCGACGTCGATGATTTGAAGTTCAAAGTCCCACTCTGCCTTCAATTCTGTCAGGGATTTGCGGATGTGTCTGGTTTGTTCCTTAGAAGAGGGACGCTTGTCTACAAACAGCAGAAGCTGTAGAACCGATTCGGAAGTGGCAGGCTGTTCACGAGAACAGTCGGTATCACTCGTGCCGATGGTCGGATGGACGCTATGGAGCTTTTTGATCGGGTGAAAATAATTGACCATTGCCGAGCCCAGTTATTTCACTTCTACTTTAATTTAATACCTCCTTTAGATTTATGCTAATCTCCGATAATTTGATGAGGGCGGATGGATGATATTTTTGAGTGGCAAGCAAAATTCGTCGCTGCATGAGGTGATGAAGGTGGCGGCGGGGTTTTTTGTGCTGTGCTTATTACTGACGCTGCATCGCTACTACAGCTTTTATGCCACTTACGACCAAGGCATTTTTAATCAACTGTTTTGGAATGGTAGTCACGGTCGCTTGTTTGAGAGTTCTCTCTCTTCGGCTTTGTCTACTAACGTGGTTCACCAAAATCAGGTCCCAGAAGTATTTTACTACCGGTTAGGGCAGCACTTCACTCCGGCGCTGATGCTGTGGCTGCCAATTTACTCCCTGTTTCCCTCTCCTGTGACTTTGACGGTGTTGCAGGTGACTTTGATTACGGCGGCTGGTTTAGTGCTCTACGCTCTTGCCAGACACTATCTAGAGCGTCGGCTATCGGCGGCCATTGTGGTCAGCTATTACTGTGCTAATGCGGTAATTGGCCCGACTTTGGGCAATTTTCATGATGTTTGCCAAATTCCGCTTTATGTTTTTAGCTTGCTACTGGCGATGGAAAAGCGCTGGTGGCCGCTGTTTGGGATTTTGGCAACTTTAATTTTGGCCGTGCGGGAAGATGGGGGTGTGGTGTTATTTGGGGTGGGAGTTTACCTGATTTTGAGTCGGCGCTACCCTCTGACTGGCTTGGCTGTGTGCGTTCTTAGTTTTGGTTACATGATTTTGTTGACTAATGCGATTATGCCGTTATTTTCTGCTGATATCTCCCAGCGGTTTATGATAGAACGCTTCGGTCAATATGCCGATGGAGAAGAAGCTTCGACTCTCGACATTATTTGGGGAATGGTGAGCAATCCTTGGCGGTTGATGGAACAATTGTTTACGCCGTTTTTTGGTAAAATCAAATACCTGCTTGGTCAGTGGTTGCCCTTAGCTTTGGTTCCTGCTTTCGCGCCCGCTTCTTGGACGATCGCTGGATTCCCCCTGCTGAAGCTATTTTTAGCTAAAGGAGAGTCGGTATTGGCGATCAATATTCGCTATGCGATGACTGTGGTGCCTGGGCTGTTTTATGGGACGATCCTCTGGTGGGCTAGTCGCCAACAGGAAGAAGATAAAATTAGAAGGGGAGAACAAACCATCTTGCGTTTTCCTTCTGCGGTGTTGCCTTTCCCTTCCTCTGCAAAATTTCGCCGATTTTGGGCGTTTTGTATCTCTTTGTCACTATTTTTCACCTTCACCTCTAACCCAAATCGGACTTTTTCGTTTATTTTGCCCGATGCGATCGCTCCTTGGGTGCAGGTTCCTTTGCTCAGACAGTGGCAACACGTTTTTCAGGTGCGCCCTCTGTTGGCTCAAATTCCTGCGGATGCTAGTGTGTCAGCGACTAACACGATTGTGCCGATTTTGTCAAGCCGTCGGGAAATTCTCAGGTTTCCGATGTTGGAATTGCGGAATGATGCCAGGGAGATAGTGAAGATGGAATATGCGATCGCGGATATGTGGCAGTTACAACAGTATCAGGCAGCATTTCGCGCGGAACGGGGACAGTTGCAGGCGATCGTCCCTCAAATCGATCGAATGTCCAAATCTGGAGAGTACGGCATTATTGGCTTTGAAGACGGCGCGATTTTGATGCAAAAGGGTGCTGCTTCTAACTCTGCATCGGCGGCGGCTTGGGCTAGTTTTCGTCGCCAATTGGAGCCGATTTTGAACAAAAAATAGGCAGGGACTGGCGATCGCCATTGCTGTGTCTGTGGCAAAAATCTTGCATCAACCTGTTTTTTAGTCCTGGACTCATAAATACCAAATCAACCTGGTTGTTCACGAGCATTAAAGGCTCAACAGCAGTATTTCCCTAAAAAACCAGGTTTTTGAGTCCAGGATGATTGTTCAGGTCATGGGTATGGCGATCGACCAACCAAAAAATCTGAAAATTATACAATAAATTAGTCAACAATAAACATTAAGATCTATAAATTCTGTGGAGGGAAGAGAGATGAAAATTTTGGTATTGGCGTGGGAGTTTCCTCCCAGAATCGTAGGTGGCATTGCCCGCCACGTATCGGAATTGTATCCAGAATTGGTGAAGCTGGGTCACTCCATTCACTTAATTACTGTAGAGTTCGGCAATGCGCCGATGTATGAAGTAGTGGAAGGAATACAGGTACATCGGGTAGTGGTGGGACACGCCCGCGACTTTTTCCACTGGGTAGCCAACCTCAACCAAAGCATGGGCCATCAAGGTGGCAAACTGATGCTAGAAGAAGGGCGTTTCGATCTGATTCACGCTCACGATTGGCTAGTGGGAGATGCCGCGATCGCCCTCAAGCATACTTTTAAAGTACCCCTAATTGCCACCATCCACGCCACCGAATACGGACGCTTCAACGGTCTCCACAATGACGGACAGCGTTACATCAACGCCAAAGAAAATAGCCTCGCTTACAATGCTTGGCGGGTAATTGTGTGCAGCGATTATATGCGCCGAGAAGCCGAACGGGTACTATCTACACCTTGGAATAAAATAGAAGTAATTTATAACGGAATTAGATCGGAAAAAAAACCACGCTTGCATGAATTCGATGCCAGAGATTTTCGGCGAAAATTTGCAGCAGATGACGAAAAAATTGTCTATTATGTGGGGAGAATCAGCTACGAAAAGGGCATAGCTGTATTTTTAAATGCTGCACCGAAAGTGATTTGGGAAATGGGGGGAAAGACCAAGATTATCATTGTGGGTGGTGGCAATACTGACCATCTGAAAAATCAGGCTTGGAACTTAGGGATTTGGAATAAATGCTATTTTACTGGGTTCATGTTTGAAGAAGACCTCGATAAATTTCAAACCGTGGCGGACTGTGCTGTTTTTCCTAGTCTTTACGAACCTTTTGGGATTGTAGCTTTAGAAAGTTTTGCTGCTAGAGTGCCTGTGGTAGTTTCTGATGCTGGTGGACTTCCCGAAGTAGTACAACACACGAAAACGGGCGTTGTTACTCAAGCAAATAATTCTGATTCTTTAGCCTGGGGGATTTTGGAAGTATTGAAAAATCCGGGTTATGGACAGTGGTTAGTTGATAATGCTTACTCAGACTTGGAACGCCGATTTAGCTGGCCGAAGTTGGCGATGGAAACAGAGTGGGTTTATCAACGGGTTATGGAAGAAAGAGCCGAGGTTGATTGGTAAGAATGTTGACTGTTGAGTGTGAGTCAAATATTAACTTTTTTAGTTGCAGATGTTAAAAACTTGTAACACAATGTATGGATACACTCTACCTTAGCTTGAGTGGACTCGGAAGATTGATTTGACAGGAATTAGCATCTTGAATATTTTTAGGGATCTCGAACCTCAACCCAGACGCAATTTGCTGACTTTATTCACCACAGGCTTGCTCTTCTGGTCGAGTTTAGCCTCACTTTTGCCAACTTTGCCCCTGTACGTCCAATCCGTAGGCGGTACAAAACAGCAAATTGGCTTTGTCATGGGTGCATTTGCGATCGGGCTTTTGCTGTCGAGGCAGCAGTTGGGCAAAATGGCTGATAGCAGAGGCAGAAAACAAGTTTTACTCTTAGGTACTTTGGTAGCTGCGACAGCCCCTCTGTGCTATCTCTTGGCAAAATCTATTCCTTTACTGTTATTAATCCGCGCTGTTCATGGCATTAGCATCGCCGCCTTTACCACAGCTTACAGTGCTTTGGTAACAGATTTGTCGCCACCAGGAAAGCGGGGCGAATTAATTGGTTACATGAGTTTGACCACTCCGATTGGGATGGCCTTTGGTCCGGCGATGGGCGGATTTTTGCAAGCATGGGTGGGGTATACTCCTTTGTTTTTAATGTCTGCATCTTTCGCTACAATGGCGGTAATTTGTACTTTTCAAATTACGGAACCTAGTTGGGGAGATTTAGCAAAGCCAAATTTATTATCTGAGGAGAAATCCCAAAAAAATTATTGGCAAATGCTGTGGAATCCTCGCGTTCGGATTCCCGCTTTAGTCTTATTGTTGGTAGGTTTAGTTTTCGGAACTTTAAGCACTTTTATGCCTTTGTTTGTGCAAGAAACTCAGGCTAATTTTAATCCTGGATTGTTTTACTCAACGGCAGCAATTGCTAGTTTTAGTATGCGATTAGTCACGGGAAGGGCTTCCGATAAATACGGACGAGGCTTGTTTATTTCTGGTGGCTTAATCTGTTACTTCTTTTCTATGTTTTTGTTGTATTCTGCTAACAATAGCAGTGCTTTTTTAATTGCAGCTTTGGTGGAAGGTTGTGCTGGTGGTACGGTTTTGCCGATGATGGTAACGCTGATGTCTGACAGGTGCCAACCTCAAGAAAGGGGCCGATTGTTTTCGCTTTGTATTGGCGGGTTTGATTTGGGAATTGCGATTGCAGGGCCCAGTTTAGGTTTTGTGGCGGAACAAGTGGGCTATAGAAATATGTTTGGTTTTGCGGCTGGACTTGCTTGCTTGGCTTTGGTGATTTTTGTTACTCAATGTAGTAAAGATTTGTCTCATTCCGTCAGGTTTGCTATGGGTAGAGGCAAAGATGTTTATGCTTTGAATGGTTGATTGAAGAAATTAAAAAAGTTATGAGTTTTGAATCCTGATTGGGAATCCAAAACTCATAACTTTTGATGATGGGCTTGGAGGGATTCGAACCCCCGACCTCATGGTTCGTAGCCATGCACTCTATCCAACTAAGCTACAAGCCCCTGTTGAGTCCAGATTTAATCTAAGATTGATTAAGTTCTTTTCCCACAGAATCTAACAGTAACACCATTTTCAAAATAATGCAAGACCTTTCGCCAAATTTTTCTAAATTGCCCGATCGCCCACAGCTAACTCACCTCAACAACAGCGGTGAAGCCCAAATGGTGGACGTTTCAGCCAAGATGACTACAGCGCGTCAAGCTGTGGCCTCTGGGAGGGTGCGGATGTTACCGGAGACTTTCGCGGCGATAGAAGCTGGGAATGCGCCCAAAGGTGATGTGTTGGGTACTGCGCGCTTGGCGGGAATTATGGCGGCGAAGCAGACGGCGAATTTGATTCCTCTGTGTCATCCTCTACCGCTAAGTAGTGTGGAGGTGCTGGTGATACCGGATGCTGAATTGCCGGGGTATGAAATTCGGGCTACGGTGAAAATTAAGGCGGAAACAGGGGTGGAAATGGAGGCGCTGACAGCGGTTTCGGTGGCGTCGCTGACTTTGTATGATATGGCGAAAGGGTTGGAAAAGTCGATCGTCATTGAATCAATTCGACTTGTGAGTAAAACTGGTGGCAAATCTGGCGATTATCAGAATTTAGAGGCATAAATTTTCTGTCTGGAGAGGGATGCAGCATTCAAAATGCTGCATTTATGCTTAAAATAGGCACAGAACTACTAACATAAAGTGAAAAACTATGCCTCCTCGTTGGCCACGCAAACCCGATCGCAAAGACCCAGAATACCGCCGTTTAGATGACCGGATGAATTTTGCGATTCATGTAGGTCTTTTTTCGGCTTTAAATTCTGGTTTGTGGTTTGTTCACAATTTGCAGAAGGCTGATTGGCCTTGGGCGGTTTCGGTAACGGGTGGGTGGGCACTGTTAGTCTTAGCCCACGCAATTTACCATTTTGCGATCGCCGATTATTCCCCCCTAACCAAAGATTCTGGTTGAAGGGAGTTGTCGGCGATTTGTTAACTGTTGTGAATGATAACAAATTAAGTTTTTGGTTTTTAATATGGCTAATACTACGACAAGGGCGATCGAATCTTTAGCAGCCGAAATCGGCGAAAATGTCTATATTGACATTGCTAAGTGGCATTTATATCTGAAAGATGCCCACCTGGATAAGGTGGTGGCTGAACAACTTTATTCCTTGCTGGAAGATAGCAATTTAGATGCCGACAGAGTTGCACAAGTTTTGCAAAGTATTCCCGTTAAGTTAGGTGCTGGTAAGCGGGAATTGCCGTTAGCTGATTTGATTCCGATGCAGTGTCAAGTTCAGTTGATGGATGTTCTTGAGGAATTTCAGCGCAAAATGTAAACATAATTTGCGCCCAATCTGTGTAGGTTAGGTAAGGTGGGCAATGCCCGCCTTGCCTTTTTTAGTATCTTTTTACAATTTCTTTAGATTTTGCGATGAATGTCAAAAAAATTGCGATCGCCAATCCTGACATTCTTAAAGTCAAAGCAACACATCGAGCTCTGCTTGTATTAGCTAGTAATCTCAGCAAAAAATCATCTGTAACTATATATACTGCATTGAACACAACTTATTTTTACGAATAAAGTAAAATAAACAGTTATTTAAAAGAAGAGCTTTGGGATTGACAAGCAAAATATTTGTGTTAATGTAGTAGCGTTTGTTAAGCTTCAGATTTGTATTAATGTTCTTGCAAACAACAAAACCTTCAACCATCAAAGGTGCAAGCTACAAGGACAAATGTTGTAAACAATACACTACTGATGAATACAACCCTGATTCAATATCCAGCAAAAATTTGGTACAAGCTTGCTGACTATTGCCTTAGAACCTATCAAGGTCTGACTCAAGACCCCCGACTGTTTTTGATGCGAAAGTTGGCTCGTTTCGAGATAGTACGAGATGGGGTAGCGATGTTGTTTAACCGTTCAACGAAACCTCGTGAAATTAGCCCAGAAGAATCTTCGGTTTTGGGAAATTTGGATGTA
>Ga0075154_10002990_pt1 | contig 10866 bp, 11 predicted proteins | sample JI71714BDNA_FD_70965 | JGI IMG/M metagenome (GOLD analysis project Ga0075154, IMG submission 70965) | Wastewater effluent complex algal communities from Wisconsin, to seasonally profile nutrient transformation and Carbon sequestration -... | ecosystem: Engineered > WWTP > Effluent > Algae... | reverse complement strand
TGGCTGACGGGGGCGCTGTCAGGCTCGGCAAAGGCCTCGACAATCGTGAATGTGAACGCGGCTTCGCCATGCCGGTTCCAGGCCTGTTGCAGGCTGGGGTGGGTGTGGCTGCCGTGGCGGAGGGCAAACCAGTGGCGATTCTGGATCGTGGCCAGATCGGGTGCGCTGCCCACCCAGCTCTCCTGAGTGGCGGTGCAGGCAATGGCATAGATGCCGGGCGTGGCCTTGCGTTCCTTGTAAGCCGCGATGGCGGCCTTGCGATCCTGGGTCATTGCGCTGCTCCGTGGCCGGGCCTTGACCCGAATAAATTACCCGGATAAAATAATGACATGGTGCTCACCCTGTCAACCCGCTGTTCCGCCTTTGCCGATGGCCGCTGCGTGGCGCGCGGGCGGCTGGCCGATGTGTTGCCGGTGCTGGCAGCCTGGCCAGCCGATCAGGCGGCGCCCCTGCTGTTTGATGATGCCAGCGGCGCGCAGCTGGATGTGGACCCGCGCCTGCCACCGCCGCCCGACCTGTCGGCGCCACGCGGGCGCGGCCGGCCGAAGCTGGGCGTGACGGCGCGGGAGGTGACCTTGCTGCCGCGCCAGTGGGACTGGCTGGCGGGCCAGCGCGGTGGCGCATCGGCAGCGCTGCGCCGGCTGGTGGACGAGGCGCGGCGGCAGGATGCGGGCCGGGCCGCCCGCCGTGTCGGGCAGGAGCGCTGCTATCGCTTCCTGACGGCGGTTGCGGGGGATTTGCCGGGGTATGAGGAGGTGATCCGCGCGCTGTTTGCCGGCGATGCGGCGGCCATGGCGGCGCAGATGGCGGGCTGGCCTGCCGATGTCGTCGATCATGCGCTGGCCCTTGCCATGCCCGATCCGGATTGAGCGCCAGCGTTGACGCCGCCGCCGGCCCCGGCGCATGAAGGGCGGGATGGCCAAGCTCTATTTCTATTATGCCTCGATGAACGCCGGCAAATCGACGGTGCTGCTGCAATCCAGCTTCAATTATCGCGAACGCGGGATGCATAGCTTGCTGTTCACCGCCGCGCTTGATCACCGCGCCGGGGTGGGCACCATTGCCTCGCGCATCGGGCTGAGCGCGCCGGCCCAGCTGTTTGAACCGGGGCTGGATCTGTTTGGCGCCATTGCCGCCGCCCATGCGGCCCAGACGGTGCATTGCGTGCTGGTGGATGAAGCCCAGTTTTTGACCCGCGATCAGGTCTGGCAACTGGCCCGCGTGGCCGATGACTTGCGCATTCCGGTGCTGTGTTATGGCTTGCGCACCGATTTTCTGGGGGCCTTGTTTGAAGGCAGCAGCGCGTTGCTCGCCATTGCCGATGTGCTCAGCGAGATGAAGGCGGTGTGCAGTTGCGGCGCGAAGGCGACGATGAATTTGCGCATTGACGCAAGCGGCCGCGCCGTGACCTCTGGCCAACAGACCGAAATTGGTGGCAATGATCGCTATGTCGCCCTGTGCCGCCGGCATTTCTCCGCCGCGTTGCAGGGCCAGCATCAACCCTGAAAGGGACGGGACATGACCAGCATCTATGAGTTCAGCGCCAAGACCATCGATGGCCGCGAGGTGTCGATGAAGGATTTTGAAGGCAAGGTGCTGCTGATCGTCAACACCGCATCGAAATGCGGGTTCACGCCGCAATATTCCGGGCTGGAGGCGCTGCACAAGAAATATGGCCCCAAGGGCTTTGCGGTGCTGGGCTTCCCGTGCAACCAGTTTGGCGCGCAGGAACCGGGCGATGCCACTGAAATCGCCAATTTCTGCAAGCTGACCTATGATGTGGATTTCCCGCTGTTCGCCAAGGTCGATGTGAACGGCGATTCTGCGCATCCGCTGTTCCAGATGCTGAAGAAACAGGCTCCCGGCCTGCTGGGCAGCGAGACGATCAAGTGGAATTTCACCAAATTCCTGGTCGATAAGAAGGGCAATGTGCTGGAACGCTTTGCGCCGGCGACCAAGCCCGAGGCGTTGGGCAGCCTGATCGAGAAACAGCTCGCCAAGGCTTGAGCCGATGCCGGCCACCGCGCCCAATGATCTGTCCAGCTGGTGGATGCCCTTCACCGACAATCGCTATTTCAAGGCGAACCCGCGCCTGCTGGTGGCGGCGAAGGACATGCACTACACCGCCGCCGATGGCCGCCGCATCCTGGATGGCACCGCCGGCCTGTGGTGCGTGAATGCCGGCCATGGCCGCGAGACCATCGTGCGCGCCATTCAGGAGCAGGCCGCGACGCTGGATTTCGCGCCAACCTTCCAGCTGGGCCATCCGCTGGCCTTTCAGCTGGCGGCGCGGGTGGCGGGGATCATGCCGGAAGGCCTGGACCGCATCTTCTTCACCAATTCCGGGTCGGAAAGCGTTGATACCGCGCTGAAGATCGCGCTGGCCTATTGGCGGGCGCGGGGCCAGGGGCAGCGTACCCGGTTGATCGGGCGCGAACGCGGCTATCACGGGGTCGGCTTTGGCGGCATTTCGGTGGGCGGCATCGTCACCAATCGCCGCGCCTTTGGCCCCGGCCTGCCGGGCATTGATCATCTGCCGCACACGCACGATCCGGCCCGCAACGCCTTCAGCAAGGGCCAGCCCGCGCACGGGGCCGATCTGGCCGATCGGCTGGAGGCGATCATCGCCCTGCACGGCGCCGATACGATCGCCGCGGTGATCGTGGAGCCGCTGGCCGGATCGACCGGCGTGCTGGTGCCGCCGCTGGGGTATCTGGAACGGCTGCGGGCGATCACGGCGGCGCACGGCATCCTGCTGATCTTTGACGAGGTGATTTCCGGCTTTGGCCGGCTGGGCGCGGCGACGGCGGCGGAGCGCTTTGGCGTCACGCCCGATATCATCTGCCTGGCCAAGGGCCTGACCAATGCCGCGGTGCCGATGGGCGCGGTGGCCGCCAGCCGGCATGTGCATGAGACAATCGTGGATGCGCCGGGCGATGCGCCGGGCATCGAGTTGTTCCACGGCTATACATATTCCGCCCACGCGCTGGCCTGTGCCGCCGGGATTGCCACGTTGGATGTATATGCCGGCGAAGGCCTGTTTGCCCGTGCCCGCGCGCTGGAAGGCCATTGGGAGGCGGCGCTGCATGGGCTGCACGGCCTGCCCCATGTGATCGACATCCGCAATTTCGGGCTGGTCGCCGGCATCGAACTGGCGCCCCGCCCTGGAGCACCCGGCGCGCGCGGCCAGGATGTTTTCCGCGCGATGTTTGATGCCGGGCTGTTGATCCGGGTGACGGGGGACATCATCGCCCTGTCCCCACCGCTGATCATCAGCACAGACCAGATTGACGAGATTGTGACACGGTTGGACGACGGATTGCGCCAACTGGCCTGATGGCCCCTGCCCAGCATTACATCCATGTAATCTTTTTTGCCCTGTCGGCCTTGGCAAAGGGGGGCGGTGACCTTAAATGGCTCGCAGCGCCGGATTGGGCGACAGGAGCAGCATGGCCGCAAAAGATCTTTCGCAGATGGACCTCAACCGGCTGGTGTACCGCTGGTTGCCGGACATATTGTGGCCGGAGAAGAATTATTTCTGGCTGGCCATCACCTATGGCATCGGCATTGCGCTGCTGGGCCTGGCCACGCCGATTTCGGTGCAGTTGCTGATCAACAGCATCGCCAACACGGCGCTGCCGGTGCCGCTGTTCACGCTGTCGGCGATCCTGTTTGTGCTGCTGGTGCTGTCTGGCCTGTTGTCGGTGCTGCGCATTCACCTGATGGAATTGTATCGCCGCCGCTTCATGGCGCGGCTGGTGGCTGATCTGACCATGCGGGTGATCAATGCCGCCGATCCGTTTTTCCAGGATGATCGCCGCTTTGACCTGTTCAACCGCTATTTCGAGCTGATGAACATGCAAAAGACGGTGCCATCGCTGTTGATCGGCGGTTTCACCATCATTTTGGGCATGATCGTCGGCTTCGTCGTCACCAGTTTTTATCACCCGTTTTTCCTCGCCTTCAACCTGGTGCTGATCGCGCTGTTGTGGGCGGTGTGGGCGATCTGGGCCAAGGGGGCGATGAAGACATCGATCAACCTGAGCCATGAGAAATACAATGCCGCGCATTTTCTGGAAACCGTTGGGGCGTCCAACGGCTTTTACAAATCGGCCCGGCACATTGATTATGCCCTGGCCGGCGCGGAAAAGGTCAGCGCCAATTATGTGAAGGCGCATGCCGCGCACTTCAGCTTTCAGTTTCCGCAGACGATTGCGCTCTATTTCCTCTATGCCGCCGCCAGCGCTGGCCTGCTGGCGTTGGGCGGCTGGCTGGTCATTCAGGAACAATTGTCCATCGGCCAGCTGGTGGCGGCCGAACTGATCCTGTCGGGCGTGTTTGCCGGCATGAACAGCCTCTATTCCTATCTTGATGATTGGTATGATCTGGTCGCCGCCGTGGAGGAATTGTCGTTGCTCTATGGCCTGCAGCAGGAGCCGCCGGCATCGGCCTCGCTGGCGCCGCCGCAGGGCGGGGCACTGGTGCTGGGCCGGGTGCGTTTCGCCCTGCCGGTGGGCGAGGCGGAGCTGAATCTGGAAGTGGCGCAAGGCGCGCGGCTGGTGGCGCAGGGCGTGCCCGGCATGGAACGGGCCTTTGCCGATCTGCTCAAGCGGCTGGACCGGCCCGCAGCCGGGCTGATCACGCTGGGCGGGGTGGATATATCGTTGATGGATCCGCTGGCGCTGCGGTCGGAAATCGTGGTGCTGGATCGCGCCGCCATCGTGGAATCGACCATTCAGGATTATCTGCGGCTGGCCAATCCGGCCAAGAATGCCGCCGAGCAGATGGCCGCGCTGAAGCTGGTGGGCCTGGAAGATCGGCTGGCGCTGTTGCCCGATGGCATCCAGACCCGGCTGTCGTCCACCGGGGCGCCGTTCACGGTGGCCAAGATGATGCAGTTGAAGCTGGCGGCGGCGATCCTGTCGGAACCGCGCATCCTGGTGATGTCGCCGCTGTTCGATACGGTGGCGCGGCCGCGGTTGAAGGCGGTGTTTGATCATTTCCGCAACACCAGCACCACCATCCTCTATTTCAGCAACCGGCCCGAAGATCTGGTGCTGGATGGCTATTTGTGGCTGGGTCTGGATCGGCAGATGATCACCAGCAACCGCGACCATTTCGATGAATTGCGCGCCGCCGCTGGCCGGGAGACGGTTGATGGCGATTGATCGCAACAGCCTGGCGGGCGGGCATTTCGCCACGCTGCGCAGCCTCAATCCGCCGCCGGTGATGCGCACCTTCGCGCGGCTGCTGGTGATCGCCATCGTGCTGTTCTTGCTGTTCATCACGCTGGTGCCGTGGGTGCAGACGGCGCAAGGATCGGGCAGCGTGATCGCATATGATCCGCGTGACCGGCAGCAGAATATCACCGCCCTGGTGCCGGGCCGGCTGGACCAGTGGTTCGTCACCGATGGCGCGCAGGTGAAGGCCGGCGATGCCATTGCCCGGGTGATCGATATCGATCCGGATTTCCTGAGCCGCCTGCGGGCCGAGCGTGCCCAGAAGGTGGCAGAGATTGATGCGACGTCGGCGGCCATGGCCACCGCGGAACGCGATGTGAAGCGCATGACCACGCTCTATGGCGAAGGTCTGGCGTCGCGGCGCGACATGGAATTGGCGCAGATCAAGGTGGCCGAATTCCGCGCCAAGATTGCCGCCTCGCGCGCGGAGATCAACAAGATCGACGTGAACCTGCGCCGGCAATCGGAACAGATGATCCGGGCGCCGCGCAACGGCCGCATCATGCGGGTGACCAGCATCGACAGCGCCACCATCGTCAAGCAGGGCGATGTGCTGGCGACCTTTGTGCCCGAACAGTCGCGCCGGGTGGTGGAGCTTTACATGGACGGGCGCGACATCCCGTTGATCCATGTCGGCCGGCGGGTTCGTATGGAGTTTGAAGGCTGGCCGGCGATCCAGTTTTCGGGCTGGCCGTCGGTGGCCAAGGGCTATTTTGATGGCCAGGTGGCGGCGGTGGACCTGAATGCCTCACCCAACGGCCTGTTCCGCATATTGGTCACCGAAAGTGTTGACCGCGATCCGTGGCCGGATGAACGCGCCGTGCGGCTGGGCGCCAAGGTGCGCGGCTGGGTGCAGATGAACACCGTGCCGATCTGGTTTGAATTGTGGCGGCTGCTCAATGATTTCCCGTTGCAGTTTACCCGGCCCGGCGCCAGCCCGGCGGAAAATGGCATGCCCAAGGCCGATGCCAAGAGCGATGATGCTGCCAAGGCCAAATAATCCGGCGTTGGCACTGGCAGTCGCGCTGCTGCTTGCTGCGCCGGCTGTCGGCCAGACAGCGCGTGCCGCACTGGAAGCCGATGCCCGGATCGCTGCCCAACCGTTGCCGGCGGCGACCAGCCCGCTGGAACTGGCCGAGGTGCTGGCGGCCAGCCGGTTTCATGCGCCGCAGGTGCTGGAGGCGCTGGCGCGGGTGCGCGGCGCGACAAGCCGGCTGCTCACCACCGAAGGCGCGTTTGACACGCTGTTCAGCGCCAATGCCGATGTGAAGCCGATCGGCAGCGTCGATGGGGCTGATGCCGGGGTGCGGGTGTTGCAGCCGTTGGCCGGCAATGGCGGCAATGTCTATGCCGGCTATGATATTTCGCGCGGGCGTTTCACCTCGTCACAGGCCAGCAATTTCACCGCTCAGGCCGGGCGGCTCACGGTGGGGACGCTGTTTTCGCTGCTGCGCGACCGCGATATTGATGAACGGCGCTTCAACCGCGCCATTGCCGCTGGCGATGTGGAACTGGCCGACAATGACCGGCTGCTGGTGGCGATCGGGGTGCAGGCCCGCGCCATTGCCACCTGGAACAATTGGGTGATCGCCGGCCAGCGCGTGGCGGTGTTCAAGGATCTGCTGCAACTGGCGCTGGACCGTCAGGCCGGCTTCAAGCGGCAGGTGGCCGAAGGCCTGCGCCCGGCGATTTTGCTGACCGAGAACGAACAGAATATCCTTCGCCGTCAAACATTGGTGGCGCAATCGGAACAGGCGCTGGAACAGGCGGCCATCGCGCTGTCTCTGTTCTGGCGCGACAGCGATGGCAATCCGGTGGTGCCCGGCGTCGATCGCCTGCCGCGCCGGCTGCCGTCGCCGCTGGCGGTGCCCGATGATGTGGCCGCCGCGCTGGAAAACCGGCCGGATCTGCGGGTGGTGGATGTGCGCATCGCCCAGGCCCGCACCAGGCTGGCGCTGGACCGCAACAATTTCCTGCCGCGCCTGGATCTGAAGGCCGAAGTGAATCAATATCTTGGCGATCCAGGGCTGGGCGGGCGCAGCTATGTCGGCAATCAGGCCGCCGTTGGCGTTACCCTGTCGGTGCCGATCCAGCAGCGCGCCGCCCGCGGCCGCCTGAGCCAGACCCAGGCGGATATCGAGGGTTTCCAGCAGCGTCGCCGCTTCATCGAGGATCAGATCAGGGTGGAGATCGGCAGCCTGTCGGTGGCGGCGCGCCAGGCCCGCCGCCTGCTGGGCATTGCCATTGATGAACAGGATCGGGCGCTGGCGATGGCCAATGCCGAACGGCGGCGCTTTCAGGAAGGCGCGTCGGATTTCTTCCTCGTCAATCTGCGCGAGGAAAGCGCGGCCGATGCGCAGGTGCGCCGGCTGGATGCCGCCTTCCGCCAGATTGTCGCCCAGGCCGATCTGGCCGCCGCCACCGCCGATGTGAAGGCACTGGGGCTGGCCGATCAATGATGATGGCGCGGCCGGACTTGCCGATCGGGCGCGGGGGTGGCAAAGGCGGCTGATGGCTGCCCGAGCGCCTGGTTTGTTGTTTGTTGCCGCCTGTGTGGCGGCGCTGGCGCTGCGCCTGATCCTGCCGGCGGGCTGGATGCCGGCGGCTAGCGGCGATGGCGTGGTGATTGCGTTGTGCAGCGGCAGCGTGGCACCCGCCGATCCGGCAGCGCCGGCCGGTACGCCGGATCAACCCTGCGATTATGCGACTGCACTGGGGCCGTTGCTGCTGGCCGGCGTGTTGCTGCTGCCGCTGCTGGGGCTGCTCTTGCTGCCGGTGCCGCCGCTGCCGGCACCGGGTCTGGTACTGCACCGCCATCGCCCACGCCCGCCGGGCCAGGGCCCACCCGCTGCCTGATTGCCGCCGCCGGCGCCATGCCGGCCCTTTGCTGCAATCAGGAGATTTTCTGTGAAAAAACAAATATTTGCGGCGCTTGCCCTGGGCCTGTCGGCCATGGCCGGTGCCCATGAATATAAACTGGGTGCGCTTCATATCGATCATCCGGTGATCCGTGTGGCCAGCCCGGCATCCAAGACCGGGGCCGGGTACATGACGATCAGCAACCGTGGCCGCGTGGCGGATCGGCTGCTGTCGGTCACCACCGATGCGTCGAACCGCGCCGATCTGCATGGCACCATCCAGCAGGGCAATGTCATGCAGATGCGCGCCCAGAGCGGCGGCGTGGCGATCCCGGCGGGCGGCAAGGTGGCCTTTGCCGCCGGCGGCCTGCACGTGATGTTCATCGGCCTGAAAGCCGCCGTGCCGCAAGGTCGATTGATCAAGGCGCGGCTGCAATTTGAACGCGCCGGCACCGTGGACGTGATGTTCAAGGCCGAAACCGCCGGCCAGGCCCACCAGCACTGATACTAGCCCCCGCAACAGGAGACTGATGATGAAGATGATGATGACGATTGCGGCGCTGGCCGCCGCTGCCATGGCCGCCCCGGCTGCGGCGCAGGATGCCAAGGCCGGTGAGCGCGGCTTTGCCCAGTGCCGCGCCTGCCACAGCGTGGTGAAGGGCCAGAACCGCATCGGGCCGTCGCTGGCCGGGATTGCCGGCCGGCGCATCGCCAGTTCTGCCGGCTACAGCTATTCGGCGGCGCTCAAGCGGCGCACCGGCACCTGGACCGACGCCAATCTCAATGGCTGGCTCACCAAGCCATCGGCCTGGGCGCCCGGCACCAAGATGGCCTTTGCCGGCATTCCCGACGCCAAGAAGCGCGCCGACATGATCGCCTATCTGAAAACCCTGAAATAAGCGCCGCGCTGCCGGCTGGGCCGATCAGCCCAGCCGGCGGTTGAGCGTGAGGTTGAGCACATGATTGCCGGCATTGGCGCCGGGGCGGTTGATGTGCTGATACATGTAGCCGGCTTCAAAGTTCAGCCGTTTGCCCAGCGGCTGCAGCCAGCCGGCAAAGGCGCGCTGCTGATCAAAGCCGGCCCGCGCCCCCCAATCGGTGCTGTTCATGGCCACAAAGGTTTCAGACCACAGCAAGGGCCCGGCGCTGCCCTTGCCCTTGAGCGGTTGCTGAACCCGCCACATGATGCGCAGCCGCAGCCCGGTGTCATCCGCACCTTCGAATGTGCGCTGTTCCAGCCGCCAGCGGGTGATCAAGACAAAGCCATTGTCGCGCCTGATCACCGGGGCCATCACCTGCTGCCACAGCCGATGCTCGTCGCTGGTGCGGCCGGGGGCCGGATTGTTGTGCTGGAAATGATAGCCGGCGTGCAGATCGATATCATGCTTCAGCCGCACGCCCAGCGCGCCGCGCACCACGAATTGGCCCAGCCGGTCGGCATCATTGGTGAAGCGCGGCTGCACTTCCGCCCACAGCAGCAATTTGCCGTCCACCGGGCCCTGCAGCAGCAGCGTGTTCCAGCCTTGCACATCCTGGGCGGCAGCCGGGGCGGCCAGCACCAGTGCCGCCATGCCGGCCCGCCGTTTGTTCATGATCAGGCCTTCAGGGCGGTGAAATCGAACGGCAATTTGCGCAGGCGCACGCCGGTGGCGGCAAAAATGGCGTTGGCCAGCGCCGGGGCAACGGCCGGATAGGCCGGTTCGCCAAGGCCAGTGACGGCATAATCAGGCGTAAGGAAGGCCACCTCGATCGGCGGGGCTTCATCCATGCGGATCAGCGGCAGATCGCCGAAGTTGCGCTGTTCGATGGCGCCATCGGCAAAGGTGACGGCGTGGTTGCGGCAGGCGTTCAGCGCATCAAGCACGCTGCCCTGCACCTGGTTGAGCGCGCCGGCCGGGTTGACGATCTGGCGGCCAACATCGCCGGCCACCCAAATCTTGTGCACCTTCACCTCGCCCGCCTTCGTCACGCTGGCTTCGATGACATTGGCGAAATAGCCGAGGTGGCTGAAGTGGAAGCCGATGCCGAGCCCTGAGCGCGCCGGCAATTTGCGGCCCCAGCCGGCCATGGCCGCGGCTTTGTCCAGCACGGCGCGCATGCGCCCGGTGTTGTAACTGCCGCGGCTGTTCGGATCGCCGATGATGCGCGCCGGGCCCAGGAAATCGCGGCGGAACTGCAGGGGATCGGCACCGGCGGCATGGGCCAGTTCGTCGATGAAGCCTTGCGTCACAAAGCCGAAGGCATTGTTGCCGGGCGCGCGCAAAAATCCGGTGGTGTGGATCAGCGGCAGGATGGTGGCGCCCAGCCGGAAATTGTCGACCATGCCGGCCGGGAAATCATTGGGTGCGATGCCGGCGGCGCGGGCGAACTTGCCGTCGCGGCCATAGGAAATGAAATGATTGTCCCACGCGATGCAGCGGCCGTTTCCATCCAGCCCGGCTTCCAGATGATGCCAGCCGCCGGGGCGCAGGAAATCCTGGGTCACATCATCTTCGCGCGTCCAGGTCAGCTTCACCGGGCGGCCGGCCATGCGGCTGATCGTGGCGGCCTCCACCATATAATCATTCTGCAGCCGCCGGCCGAAACCGCCGCCCACCCGCATCATGTGGATGGTGATGTTTTCCTGAGCGACGCCCAGCGCCTTGGCCACGGCCTGTCGACCCGGTTCCGGATTCTGCGTCGGGGCCCAGATTTCCACCTTGTCGCCGGTAACGCGCGCCGTGCAATTGATCGGTTCCAGCGGCAGGTGCGGGATGAAGGGATATTCA
>Ga0075154_10002982_pt1 | contig 10889 bp, 8 predicted proteins | sample JI71714BDNA_FD_70965 | JGI IMG/M metagenome (GOLD analysis project Ga0075154, IMG submission 70965) | Wastewater effluent complex algal communities from Wisconsin, to seasonally profile nutrient transformation and Carbon sequestration -... | ecosystem: Engineered > WWTP > Effluent > Algae... | reverse complement strand
AAGCCATCGCGTCCGCGCAAGCCGCGGCGACAGCATGGGCTGGTCGTCGGGCTGATCGTGGCGATCTGGCGCGTGCTTTGGGGCATTGCCTGGCGTGGCACGGCGATTGGCGCGCTGATCCTGGGCGGGTTCATCTTCTACTACTACGCGCAGCTTCCGGCGATCACCGACCTGGTGGACGGACGCGCGCGCGGGTCGGTCACGATGCAGGACCGCAACGGCGAGGTGTTCGCCTGGCGGGGCGAGACGTTCGGGGTCATCGCCTCGGACACGGTGGCGCCGTATCTGCACGACGCGGTGGTCGCGACCGAAGACAAGCGGTTCTACTGGCATTTCGGGATCAGCCCGCGCGGGATTGCGTCCGCCATCCGCATCAACCTGAGCGAGGGCCGCGGTCCGCTGGAAGGCAACGGCGGGTCCACGATCACCCAGCAGGTCGCCAAGCTGTTGTGCCTGGGCGTGAACTATGACGCGACACAGTGGAAGTCAGAGTCCGAGTACGAAAAGGACTGCCGACAGGGCGGCATCTGGCGCAAGCTGAAGGAAGTCCCCTTCGCCATGGCGATGGAGGCGAAATACACCAAGGAAGAGATCCTGACGATCTACTTCAACCGGGCCTATCTGGGCGCGGGGGCGCGCGGCTTCGAGGCCGCCGCACAACGCTATTTCGGCAAGTCCGCCAAGGACGTGACCGCCGCCGAGGCCGCGATGCTGGCCGGGCTTCTGAAAGCCCCGTCCACCTTTGCGCCGACCGCCAGCATGGACCGCGCCCGCAGCCGGGCCGAGGTGGTCATCGGCCTGATGGAGGAACAGGGCTATCTGACCAAGGCCGAGGCGGACGAGGCCCGCGCCAATCCCGCCGTGCTGTCGAAGGCGGCCAAGCAGGCCTCGGGCGGGTATTTCGCCGACTGGGTGATGGAAACGACGCCGGACTATCTGGCCCGGGACACGACCGAAGACGTGATCATCGAGACGACGCTGGATCAGGACATGCAGAAAAAGGCCGAGGAAGCCTTGGCCTGGGTCTTTGACAACAAGCTGAAGGACGGATCAAAGGCGCAGGCTGCGATTGTCGTGATGAGCGCGGATGGCGCGGTCCGGGCGATGGTCGGCGGGCGCAACATCCCGAACGCGGGCGACTTCAACCGCGCGACGCAGGCCTTGCGGCAGACCGGATCGACCTTCAAGCCGTTCATCTACGCAGCCGCGATGGACCTGGGCTACAGCCCGCTTGACTATGTCGAGGACGCGCCACGGTGCTGGTACACGGCCGGTTCGGGCGACTGGTGCCCGCAGAACTATGACAAGAAGTTCAAGGGCCAGATCACCCTGACGCAGGCGCTGGCCGAAAGCCGCAACATCCCGGCGGTCGTGGTGTCCGAGGCGGTGGGGCGCGATCTGGTCAAGCAGGTCGCGACCGACTTTGGGCTGGCGACCAACTTTGCCGACGGCCCGGCCCTGGCGCTTGGCGTGTCGGAATCGACGCTGATCGACATGACCGGGGCCTTTGCCGGCATCCTGAACGGCGGGTCGTCCGTGACGCCCTACGGCTTGCAGGCGCTGAAACTGAAGGGGATGGACGAGCCCCTGTTCGGCGCGGGCGGCGGGATTGGCGAGCGGGTGATTTCCGAAGGGGCGGCGCGGGCGCTGACCTACATGATGGCCGAGGTACTGAATTCGGGCACCGGGGGCCGGGCACGGCTGGATGATCGTGAAGCCGCAGGCAAGACCGGCACGACGCAAAGCGCACGGGACGCCTGGTTCGTGGGCTTTACTGCGGATTACGTGGTCGGCGTCTGGATGGGGTACGACGACAACAGCCCCCTGACCGGCGTCACGGGCGGCGGCTTGCCTGCGGAAATCTGGCACGAGGTCATGGTGCGGATCAACGAAGGCGTGGACCCCAAACCGCTGATCACCGAAATCCCGGAATCAACCTATGTCCCGGTCGATCCCAGCACCACCGAGGGCGCGGTCCTGCCCGAGGATGTGCCCTATTTCGACGATCCGAACGCCCCCAGCTATGACGGGGTTCCCGTGCTGGACGGCCCGCCGCCGGAAGGCTCGGTGAACCTGGGGCCGGTCGAGGGGAACGGCGGAGACTTGGCGGGGCAGATCAACGACCTGTTGGGGATCGACTGACGCTGCGCTTGATCGGTGCCGGAACAGACCCTAGGCTGTCCGCGTATTCCATTTGAAGCCCGGCCCGCCCATTTAGGGCCACGGTCCCGGAAGGCAATGCCGATGAGCGTTCTGGAACAGTCTCCCAACCGCCTGGTGCTTGAAATCCGCCCCGTGGGATTGATGATCCTGTGCCTGGGACTGGCCGGGATGTTCCTGATCCTGGGCCTGGGCATGGGGTCGGTGATCCGGCTGTTTGGCGGCATGACCGGGATGCCGGGGGTGTCCGGCGTGCCCTTGGCCCCCGGGTTTGGCCTGATCGGCTATGCCGCCATCATTCCGCTGGGCGTGGCGGTCTTTGCGCTGAAGACCCGGCGGCTAAGCCTTGACCGCACCACTGGCCTGGTGACCATCGCCACGCGCGGCGTGCTGGGACGTGGGGAAAAGACCTGGCCGCTGGCGGATTTTCAGGGGGCCACGCTGACGCGCAGCCGGTCGGGCACCAACGGCACGACCTACCGCGCCGTCCTGCAGTTCAAGGGTCAGCAGGTGCCGGTCACGCCCTATGGCACCAGCGGCGGCGGTCCTGCGCGCACCGTCAACGCGATCAACGGCTGGCTGGGCCCGCAGGCCGCCGGGGCCACGATCCTGACCGGGGATCAGTCGGCCGACGTTCTGGCCGCGCTGGAGAAGCTGGGCATCAAGGTGCCGCGCTAGATCGACTTCAGATCCTCGATCAGCCGGTCAAGGTCGCCGCCGCGCTGGTCCAGAAGCGCGCCCATTTCGGTCCGCTCGCTGGCCAGCATGTTCACGCCTTCGATGATGATGTTGAAGAACAGGCTTTTGCCGGACTTGTCGGACACGTGCCAGCGTACCTCGAACGGGCTTTCGCCCTTGAGGAAGGCGGTCGAGATCACCTCGTAATAGCTTTTCACCGGGCGGGCGTCGGCAACCTCGATCCGGCCGCCGATGAACTCGCGGAAGCGGCGGCCGTACTTGCGGCTGATGTAACCCTGGAACACCTTGGTGTAGGCCGAAAGCTGGCCCTTGGTCGCTTGCCGGGCCGCCGGGCCAAGCACCGACTGCGCGATGGTCGGCACATCGGCATAGCGCGAGAACAGTTTCTCGAAATCCTTCAGCATCGCGCCTTCGCCCTTGCCCGAGCTGATGATGCCGTTGATGTCGGCGACGGTCTTGTCGACCAGGGTCTTGGCCTGATCCGCAGACAGGGCCAGCGCAGGAAACGGCAGGGCAGCAAGCGCGGCGCCTGCCACCAGCCCGGCAACAACGGCGCGGCGCGGAAGGGTCATGTCATTCGGCATAGGGATCCTCGTAAGGGTCGATGAAGCTGTCGTCGCTGGAGCCGTCGCCGGATTGCGTGTCCTGACCCAGCTCGAACCGGCGGTTCTGCAGGTACAGAAGCCGCGCCTGAGCATAGCTGTCCGCCGAGTCATATAGGATCGATTCGACCGTTTCCGAGAAGCGGTCCCGGTCACCAAGCCGTGAGAAAAGCTTGAGCGCGGTGGCCGCGTTCGCCTCTTTGGTCGGCAGGGCCAGCCGGACCGGGTTCAGCGCCAGGTCGACCGCCATGCCGACCGTGTCGCGCACGGTGGACGGACCGGCCAGCGGAAGCTCGACATAGGCACCCTCGCCCGCGCCCCAGACATGCAGCGTCTCGCCAAAATCGGTCGGCTCGCCCGGCAGCCCGATGGCGGTGGAAAAGTCGAACAGGCCGCCCACGCCGAAGGTCAGGTTGGTGGCCAGCCGCAGCGTGTTCTGCGCGGCATCGTCGATCCGAAGCTGCAAGAGGTTGTTGGCGATGTCCCCCGGCAGGTCCAGCGTATCGGCCACATTGCCGACCACGCGCTTGACGGGTTCGGGCACGACGCCGCCATAGCCCTTGGACGCGGGGCCGACCAGCGCCCGGTCAACCCCGGTGTTGAACGCATGGACCCGGCGATTGGCGGTTTCGAACGGGTCGTTGATCCCGTCCGCGGTCGGTCCCGCGCCGCAGCCCGCAAGAAGCAGCGCAAGAAGCGCCGCGCCGGGGGCAATGCCGATCCCGGAAGCCGTCCCCAATGCCGTCAATGAAATCTTCAGACCCATCGCCCTACTCTGCCGTCACCCGTGCAGCCTACCATAGTCCTGTGCGGCGGTTGGCAAGGGATAAGGCCCTGCCGGGCTGAAAACAACGCCGAAACGTGACGCATTGGCCGCGCTGGCGGGATGATGCCAAGGAACCGGAATGCCGTGACTGCACCGTCTGCCCCTGACCGTCTTTTCGACCCTGCCGCCGGTCTGGCGGAAATGGCGGGGGTGCGCCGTGCCTCGGGTCGGGCGGTGGCGGCGGCTTTCGGCTTTTCCTGTGGTGTCAGCCTTCTGGCGCTGACGGCCCCGCTGTACATGCTGCAGGTCTATGACCGGGTTCTGACCGCGCGGTCGGTGGAAACGCTGGTCGCGCTGTCCCTGGTGATGGCGTTCCTGTTCCTTGTCCTTGGCATCCTGGATCACGCAAGGGGCCGGATCATGGCCCGGGTCGCGGGGCGAATGCAGGCCCGGCTTGATGCCCGTGTGCTGGGCGCCGCGTTCCGGCGGCTGGCGGTGGCGCCGGGTGACGTGCCCGCGCTGGCGGCACAGCGTGACCTTGATGCGCTGGCGCGGTTCTGGGGTTCTCCGGTTCTGCTGGCGCTGTTCGACGCACCCTGGACGCCCCTGTTCCTGGCCGCGATCTTTCTGTTTCACCCGCTTCTGGGCGCGCTGGCGCTGGCGGGCGGGGCGATCCTGGTGGCAATGGCCTGGGCCAGCCAGTCCCGCGCGGCACCTGCCCAAAACACGGCCAACCAGGCCGCCGTGCAGGGCGACCGACAAGCCGCGATGCTGATGGCCGAGGCCGAGCTTGTCCGCGCCCTTGGGATGGAGGCCGCCGCGATCCGCCGCTGGTCGCTGCACCGTCACGACGCGCTTGCCGCCGGGCTGCAGGCGGCAGATGCCTCTGGCGTCTACGCTGTTGCCAGCCGCACGTTTCGCCTGTTCCTGCAGTCGGCGACGCTGGGACTTGCCGCCTGGCTGGTCCTGCAGGATCAGCTGTCCGCCGGGGCCATGGTCGCGGTGTCGGTCCTGATGGGCCGGACCCTGCAACCGATCGAGCACATCGTCGTCCAGTGGCCGGTCATCAGCCGCGCCCGGCTGGCCCACACCCGATTGTCCGGTCTGCTGGCCCGGACGCCCCCACCCGCGCCGCAGCTGTCCCTGCCCCGCCCGCAAGCCCTGGTCGAGGTGCAAGGACTGACCGTCACCCCGCCGGACGCCGACACGCCGACGCTGCGCGACGTCAGCTTTGCCTTGCGTCCCGGGCAGGCGATCGGCGTGATCGGCGCCTCGGGGTCGGGCAAGTCCACGCTGGCGCGGGCGCTGACCGGGCTTTGGCTGGCCTCGGCAGGCGGAATCCGGCTGGACGGCGCGCGGCTGGACCAGTTCGGCGCAGCAGCGCTTGGCCGGCTGATAGGGTATCTGCCGCAGCGGGTGACGCTGTTCGACGGCAGCGTGGCCGACAATATCGCCCGGCTGGAGGCTGATCCCGACCCCGACCGCATCGTCGCCGCCGCCCGGGCCGCCGCCGCACACGAGATGATCCTGCGCCTGCCACAGGGCTATGACACGCCCGTCACCTCGTTGGGGGGCAGGCTGTCGGGCGGGCAGATCCAGCGGATCGGGCTGGCGCGGGCGCTGTATGGCGATCCGGTGGTGCTGATCCTGGACGAGCCGAACGCCAATCTGGACAATGACGGCGCTCAGGCGCTGAACCTGGCGATCCGCGCGGCCAAGGCCGCAAGATCGGCCGTGCTGGTGATGGCGCATCGACCGGCGGCGATCCAGGAATGCGACCTTTTGCTTGTCCTGAAGGATGGGGCAGTTGCGGCGGTCGGGCCTCGCGACGCGGTGCTTCGCGACGCGGTCCGCAACGCGGGCGATCTGCAGCGCGCTCTGTCGCCGGGGGCCGCAGCATGAGCGGGCCGAACCTGTCCGTGCGCCGCCCGGTGGCCTTGGGGCTGGCGGCGCTGGCGGCGCTGGTCCTTGGCTTCGGGCTGTGGTCGGTGCTGACGCGGATCGAAGGGGCCATCGTTGCGCATGGCCGGGTCGGGGTCGATCAGGACCGACAGGTCGTGCAACATCCCGACGGCGGCGTCGTCGCCGAAATCCTGGTGCGCGAAGGGGCTCTGGTCGATGCGGGCGCACTTCTGCTGCGGCTGGACGGGGCAGCGCTGCAGTCGGAACGGGCGATCGTCGCCGGGCAGCTGGTCGAGCTGGAGCTGCGCTCCGCCCGCCTGTTGGCCGAACGCGATGGCCTGTCCGCCCCGGCCTTTCCCGCGACGCTTGTCGCGCTGGCCCCGACCGATGCCGACATCGCCGCCCGGATTTCCGGGGAAGCCGGGCTGTTTCACGCCCGGCACGACACGCTGGTCGAACGACAGAAGCTGTTGGAGCAGCGCATCCTGCAACTGGACAGCGAAGTCGCCGGGCTTGCCACGCAGATCGACGCTCTTGCCCGGGAACGCGCGTTGATCGACGCGGAACTTTCCGATCAGGAGGCGCTGCTGCAAAAGGGCCTGACGCCCGCCGCGCGGGTCATGGCCCTGCGGCGCGAGGCGGCGCGGCTGGACGGAACGGCAGGCCAGCTGGCGGCGGCCATGGCGCAGGCAAAGGGCCAGATCATCGCGGTCCGGATCGAGGTCGGCGGCCTTGACACCCTGCGCCGCGAGGATGCCGCTGCCGCCTTGCGCGACCTTGCACCCGCGCTTTTGGAACTGGCCGAACGTCGCCGCGCGCTGGACGACCGGATCGCCCGGCTGGAGGTGCGGGCCCCGGTCTCGGGCATCGTGCTGGGCCTGCAGGTGACCACGCCGCGCGCCGTGCTGCGCCCGGCGGACCCGATCCTGTACCTTGTGCCGCAAGATCGACCGCTGGTCATCACCGCCCGGATTTCGCCGAACCAGATCGACGCCGTGGCAATCGGCCAGCCTGCCGATCTGGTGTTTCCGGCCCTGCGGTCGCACGACCTGCCACCGCTCGCGGGGCGGGTGACGCGGCTGTCGCCAGATGCGCTGACCGATGCGCAGTCCGGCCTGACCTACTTTACCGCCGAGCTTGCCCTGGACCCCGCTACCGGCGCGGCGGGGGGTGTTCCGCTGCTGCCCGGCATGCCGGTCGAGGTCTTCGTGCGGACCGGCAGCCACAGCCCGCTGACTTATCTGCTGCAGCCCTTTGCCGAGTATTTCACCCACGCCTTCCGCGAAAGCGGATAGCCGCCACAGCAGGCGGCAAAATGCCACCAGACAGCGGATTGACCCTGAAATGGCCACAAATCATTGATCAAATACGCTAAAGGCACAGCGACTCGGGGTGTACAGGTCTGAATTGGGCAGGATTGCAGCATTGCGAAACAGCGTGAAAGAGCTGATGCGCGACGGCATCCGGATCCGGCTGGGATCGTCGGCCGACAGCGCGGCGCGGCTTTGGCTGAACCGGGCGACCAGTTCGGCGGTGCGGGCGTTCCTGGTGATGATCCTGATCGTGCTGCCCTCGGTCATCCTGCCGGGCATCGGGACCGACACCAAGCAGATCGTGGCCCTGGTCGCGCTGTTCGCCGGCGGGCTGGTCTTCTTTGAATACAATGCGATCTACCCCAGCCTGATCGAGTTTCGCGATGGGGCGCCCTACAACCGCATCCGCTATCTGATGCTTCTGGCCATCGTGCTGCTTTTGTCGGTCATCGTCGCCGATCGAGAGGACCCGACAACCGTGTCGCGCCTGATCCGCGCCCTGGGCGACGTGGTCGGCGGGGCGCTGGACTTTCCCTATTCGCCGGTGCGGCTGGCGACACTGATGTTGTCCGACTCCAGTTCGGCTGACCAGGTGCAGGACATCCGGACTGCCGCCGGCATGGCCTATCTTGTGTCGCTCTTGTCGCTGGCGATCTTTGTGATCGTGCTGAAGATGGTCGGCTGGCCGTCCACCAAAAGCGCGTTCAACGTCTGGGTCAACCTGCCCACGTTCGAGCCGACGGCCGGCGGTGACGTCGTCGACCGGCTGGAACGGGACTCGCGGTTGAACCTGGCGGTCGGCTTTCTGTTGCCCTTTGTCGTGCCGGCGCTGATCGTGCTTTTGACCTCGGGTCTGCCGGCGGACACGGTCACCGCCCCGCAGACCCTGATCTGGACGGTCGCCGCGCTGGCCTATCTGCCCGCCAGCCTGTTGATGCGGGGCGTGGCGATGGGCCGGATCGCCGACATGGTCCGCACCAAACGCGACCTGAAGCTGGCCGAGGAAGCGGCGCTGGCCCGACCGGGGGACGACCGCCTGCTGGCCGACGATGACGAGGATGACGATCTCTGATCCTGATCCGGCTTGCCCTTGCCGTCGCGCTTTTGGGCGCCCTGCCGCTGGCGGCAGAGCCGTTGCGCATCGCGACCTGGAATGTCGGGCTTGACCGCAAGGGGCCGGGGCTGCTGGTGAACGACCTGGCCAAGGGCGACGACCCGCAGATCGCCGCGATCGTCAGGGTCGCCGTGGCGCTGCAGGCGGATGTGCTGCTGCTGACCGCAGTCGACTATGACCGGGGCGGGGTGGCGTTGCAGCTTTTGGCCGACCGGATGGCGGCGGCAGGTCTGGACTATCCGCATCGGTTTGCCCTGCGTCCGAACACCGGGTTGCAGACCGGGTTCGATGTCGATGGCGATGGCCGGGTCGGCGATCCGCGCGATGCGCAAGGGTTCGGACTCTTTTCGGGGCAGGGCGGGATGGCAATCCTGTCGCGCCTGCCGCTGGACAGCGCCGGGGCGCGCGACTTTTCCGGCTTTCTCTGGCGCGACCTGCCCGGCGCGCTGATCCCTGACGGGACCGATCCCGGCCTGCGCGACATCCAGCGGCTGGCGACCACCGGCTTTTGGGACGTGCCCGTCCTGACCGACGCGGGGCCGCTGCATCTTCTGGCCTGGCACGCGACCCCGCCGGTCTTTGACGGCCCCGAGGATCGCAATGGCCGCCGCAACCATGACGAAGCGGCGTTCTGGCGCCTGTTCCTGGACGGCGCGCTGCCAATGTCGCCGCCCGAGACGCCCTTCGTGCTGTTGGGCGATGGCAATCTGGACCCCGCCGACGGGGACGGCCTGCGCCAAGGCATCGCGGCGCTGCTGTCCCATCCGGCGCTGCAGGACCCGCAGCCCAGGGGCAACCCCGCGCGGACCGATCCCGCCCAGACCGGAGATCCTGCGCTGGATACCGTGCTTTACGCCGATCTGGGCGGGTTGCGGCTGGACTATGTCCTGCCCTCGGCCAGCTTGACGGTCACGGCGGCGGGCGTGCTTTGGCCGGATGCACGGGACCCGCTGATGGCCGACCTTGTCGCCGCTTCGCGCCACTTTCCGGTCTGGGTCGAGGTGACCCTGCCCTAGTCCAGCCGCAGCGCCTGCAGATGGGCCAGAATCACCGCGTCAAGCGGGGTGTCCTGGAACCCGGGCAGCCAGTGGCGCAGCGGGTCCGGGTCCAGCCAGTGCGGATGGCGGTTCAGATACAGCATCTCGCGCAGTTCCCGGGCCAGTTCCCAGACCGGGCTGAGGGCGGTGAAAAACCACAGGGGAAACTGCACGATCTGCATCGGGCGTCCGGTCAGACGCGCGACACGGGCCGCCAGGTCGTTGATCGTGAAGGCATGGCCCGCAAAGGGGATGTCGGCATAGGCGGGCAGCGCGTCGCCCAGCGTTGCCAGCCCCACGGCAGCGCGGGCCATGTCCGGCAGGTAGGCATAGGCGTGGATCACATCCGCCGGGCCAAGGGCCGTGATCCTGCCCCTGGCCACCTTGCCCAGGATCATCCGGTTCATCAGCATCTGCGGGGCGCCCGGCAACAGGAAATCTCCGCCGCGCAAGAGGATGGTCCGCGCGCCGTGTTCGGCGGCATCGCGGTAGCGCGCCTCCATCTCGGCCCGGATGCGGCCTTTGCGACTGGTCGGGCGGTGCGGCGTGTCCGGGCCCCAGGGCGCGGGTTCTGTCCCGTAGGGATAGACGTTGCCAGGGATCAGCAGAGTCGCCCCGCTGGCCCGGCCGGCCCCAATGACCGAGGCGGTGATTTCGGGGATCAGCCGGTCCCAGGCGTGGTAGGCGGGCGGGTTCAGCCCGTTGACGATCAGCGCAGCCCCCTTGGCGGCGGCGGCCATGTCCGTCCCCCGGCTGTAGCGGTTGACCCGCCAGCCTGCCGCCTGCAACGCCAGCGCGACCTGCCCGCCGAATCCGCCCGATGCCCCGAGGACCAGTGCTGTCTTGTCCATGCTGCGCTCTCCTTTGCGTCAGGGTATCCTGCATCGCCAGGCAGTTAGGAATTGCATGTTTTTGAGTGACCTCTATTCATGAATGAATGGAAAAGCTGGACTGGACCCTGATCCGATCTTTTCTGGCGGTGGCCGAGGCAGGGTCGCTGTCTGCCGCCGCGCGTGCGACCGGGATCAGCCAGCCCACCCTTGGCCGCCATATCCGTCAGGCGGAGGCCACGCTGCGGGTTGCGCTGTTCACGCGCGTCGCTCAGGGGGTGCAGGTGACCGAGGCCGGGCAGGCCATGATTGCCCCCGCCCGCGCGATGCGGCAAGCTGCCGCCGATCTGGCGCTGGTCGCCGCAGGCCGCTCCAGCGGGATCGCCGGAACCGTCCGGATCACCGCCAGCCGGGTCGTGTCGCAGGCCTTTCTTCCGCCGATCCTGGCGCGGCTGCGGGCCGAGGA
>Ga0075154_10002981_pt1 | contig 10890 bp, 5 predicted proteins | sample JI71714BDNA_FD_70965 | JGI IMG/M metagenome (GOLD analysis project Ga0075154, IMG submission 70965) | Wastewater effluent complex algal communities from Wisconsin, to seasonally profile nutrient transformation and Carbon sequestration -... | ecosystem: Engineered > WWTP > Effluent > Algae... | reverse complement strand
ATCTAAGAGACGTGGCCGACCCTTCAGAGTGGGACCCCCTTTTCACCGACCTATTCGTTATCGACATGGCGATTAGGTTATGCTCGCCGCTCGGCATGGACTCGACCAAAGAGATGCTTCTGCAAAAAGAGAAAATCTCAAAACTCGCTGAAGCAGTGGCCATTAACTCGCAGGAACGCCCTCTAGAAATTACAGACATTGACCCCATCACTCAAGCGCGCTGGAACGGTTTTGTTCAGCGTGACGTGAAAGTCGATAGTTCTTACTTCGATGTCTAGTACCCCTAACACTACTCTGAATAACTGGATTGGTGGCGAGCTATCTCAAAGCATGAGCGCCCGCTTCGAGCTGGACGTTTACAAGAAAAGTTTCGCTTGGCACCAGAATTTTTTGTCTCAACCTCAAGGCCCGACATCTTACCGGCCAGGCTCTCGTAACGTTGGGTTGACCCGAAACAACAAAATCGGTTCGTTCATCCCGTTTCAGTTTAACGCGAATGATGCGATTCAAATTTTCGCGACTGACCGAGAGTTCAGATTCTATCGAGATGACGCGGTTATCTTGAATAACTCCGTTAACATCACCGCAATATCTAAAGCGAATCCCGCAGTAGTTACAGCCAATGCCCACGGATATGCGACTGGTCAAGAAGTTTATATCAATAACGTAGTTGGGATGAACCAGGTTAACGCTGGCTTCTACCTGGTGACTGTCGTTGACGCTAACAACTTTTCACTTCAAGACCCGTTCGGGGGGAATGTAGATTCTTCTAGTTTTGATACCTACACTTCCGGCGGTACAGTGGCGTCTGTCTTTACGCTCACTACACCCTACTATGAAGCCGACCTGAAATATCTCCGGTACGCCCAAGTTGGCGACGTGATGTATCTGGTTTGCAAAAACGACGCTACGCTTGTCGCGTATGAACCGAGAAAACTAATCAGGACAGGCTTTACAAGCTGGACGATTGACGTATTCACTCGCACTAATGAACAGTGGGCGCCAACAGTCAGCCAAGCACCATCAGCAGTGACGCAGGCTAACCCAGCGGTCGCTACCGTCACATCGACCACAGGCATGGTTGCTGGTCAAATTATCTACGCGTCGAACCACACAGGTATGACGCAGTTAAACGGAAACTTCTACAGAGTCCGCAGCGTCATTGACAGTACACACTTCGACTTGAACGACCTTAACGGCAACCCCGTAGACTCCACAAGCTACGGCGCGTTTACTGCAGCAGGTAAGTTTGAAACTGTTGATACGTGGCCTGGTGGCGTAGCTTTCACTGGCGACGGTCGACTTGCATACTCGAGTAGTTTCAAGATTCCACAAGGCTGGTGGGCCTCCATGCTGCCAGACAAATCGACTACCAAGTATGATGACTTCACCACAGGCTCAACGGCCAAAGAAGCTGCGGTCTTCGCTTTCGCGCCGGTCAACGGCCAGATTGATACCATCCAAGAAATGATTCAGTTTTCCAGTAACTTTGCTTTGCTCGGTGCGAGCTCAGTCATGCAAATTTATGGAGCCCAACCCGGGCAACCCGCAAACCCCACAGCGGTCAACTCCAAAGCGACCATTCAAGGCGCGGCGCATGTGCGGCCTCTGGTCATCAACCAAGACTTAATCTTCGTCGACGTGAATACTCGCTCTCTGCGCGGGTTACAGTACAACCTAGCCTACGATAATTACACGTCGAAAGATTATAACCTTGGCGCCGACCATCTTGGCGATGAATCAAGTTTCACAAAACTTGCCTATGTGAAACTCCCTCGGGGCGAGTTTATTTGGGTTCTCCGCTCTGATGGTTCGTTGTTGTGCCTGACATTCAACAACCTTGAAAACATCGCAAGCTGGTCGCGCCACTATACAGGCATGAATGGGAAAGTTCTCGATATCGGGTGCATACGCAGGTCAGGCGGGTTTGATGAACTGTGGATGCTAGTTGAACGTACCATGAATGGTAAGGTGTACCGCTCAATTGAGGTTATGTCTCAGTGGCCGGTAATACCGTTGCGGCGCAAGTTCTTTACTGGTGATAAAGCTTCTGACCGCAAGCGCTGGGCCGCTGCAGCTTACGAAGCTTTGAAAGCGAGCGCGTATCTCGACAGCTCGCTATCTTACGATGGTCGAGTGCGAGGGTCGACAGCGGGCGCAACGCTAACACCATCTGCAGTATCTGGCGTCATCACTTTGACCGCAAGCGCGAACGTGTTTCAACCCAGCGACAAAGGCAGTCAGATTTGGAAGTCCTACAATTCTTCAGGCATTGGTGGCGGTATCGCTACGATTACAAGCTACGTGTCGCCTACTCAAGTACAGGCGGTAACTGAAGCACCATTCGATGACGTAAGCGCAATGGCCGCAGGTTCGTGGGCCTTCGCAGTTAACTCGGTAAATAATCTGCGTTTGTACGAAGGAATCACTCTGAACGTACAGACTGATGGCAGCGGCCATACTGGCGTAACAGTGACGAACGGAGCAGTATCGCTGCTTTGGTTTGCTTCAGTTGTGAATGTAGGCTTTGGGTATGTTGGTTTTATCGCGACACCAAACATTGAAGTCCCTACGAAGTCAGGACCATCAAACAGCAAAGCGCGTAGCATCACTCAAGTACGCGTTAGAATGATTGACTCCTGTGGGGGCTTTGTTGGCACGGACGAATACGCGATGAGTGAATTAGTCTTCCGCACAAGTAATCAAATCCCTAACAGGCTTGTAGAGCCTTTCTCTGGCGTTATGAAAGTTGTTCCGAAAGACAAGCGCGACGACAGTGAAAAAATCGCAGTGTTCATTCACCGCGACCCTACCCCATGTTGTGTAGCTGCACTCGACTTGAAATTCGATATCAATGAAGAATCCTAACTACGAGTGGCGCCCTTACCGGCCAGAAGACCTTGACGCAATTGAACTTCAGCCGGACGAACGCGAGCATATCCTATCGATACGCGATACTCTCGAAATGATGACCAAATTTCATAACAGTGAGACATGCTTTATTGGTACGGCGTACTACAAAGATATGCTCTTAGCGATTGGCGGCTGGCTCGACATGGGTGATGGCTTAGCTGAGGGATTCATAATTCCAAGCAAGCCTTCTCTTGAACACAAATTTCTTTTGATTCGCTCATTCCAAATCTGGCTTCGATACTTGGAAAAGCAACCTTGGGTTACGCGCATTCAGACGCATTCTTTGCCAATTAAGCGGATTGACCGCTGGATGACAGCGCTGGGATTTGTTTACGAGGGGGGAGTTAAGCGGTACACTGGGACAGGTAACGAATACAAGCTTTGGAGTAAAGACCTTGGGCCTCGGCGGAATCTTCAAAACTGAAGACCGGTTGACGAACTTCCAGAACAAAATGACCTTGATGGGCGGTCAAGCTCAGTACCAGGCAGCGTTCGACGAAGCGTCATCTCTCAATGAACAAGCTGATTGGGCGATTCGCCAATCAGAACTCCAAGCTGGTTTTCAGCAACGCCAAGTAGACATTACCGCCGGCAGTCAACAACAGTCATACGCTAATGGCGGAGTTATGACTAACATGGGTACGCCGCTGGCTATGGTGGAATCTACTCGAAAAATTGGTGCGCTTCAAGTCTCGATGATTCGACAAGCTGGTCAGAATGAAGCGAAGTTATACAGGTCAAAAGCTAACATCACTGAGCGCCAAGGTTTGTCATCACTTCTCAGCGCACAAGGTCAAACGACTATCAACAGTTTGCAAAATCAGCTAACCAAGCAACAACAAACTCAACAGGCTCTTTTCGGCTGGATGGGCATGGGCGTTTCTCTTGGCACGGGGTTACTCAGTAAAATCTAATGCCTAATCAAATCGAACCCTACGCACCCGGTCCAGGGTCTTTAGCTAATACTGTGGTGGGAACACCAGGAGTAGACCGTCAAGCAGGGTCTGAGTGGTTTAAGTTAGCTGATGCTGCCGGACAAGCTCGCGAGGGAATTGCGCGCAACCAAATGTCCGCCGCTGGTCAGATGTTCGGGATGCTCGACCAAATAGCCGGGGCTGTTGGCGCTGCTATTGGCCGTCACGCATTCGCTAAGCAGAAACAATCTAGTCAGCTCAATACGAATTTGGTTAATACCAAGGTCTATGAATTTCAGGGCGCGATTAATCACAAGCAGAATGAAGTTCAGAGGCAGTTCTTAGACTCTCCTCGGGGCGCTGCCGGGGCGTTAGCTGATGTAGTCGACAACAACTTCACTAACCCGAACGGCAAGCCTTCATTTGCAAATGATAAGGGCGAACCGATGGACATAAGCTCAGTGATGAACTGGGCGCAGAATCACCCGTCGCTCAAGAATGACCCGCAAGCTCTCGGGCATCTGCAAGACAAGCTCATGTCTATCAGACAGTCAGCTATCGATAAGTCTGATGACTGGGGATTTTCGACTGAGACAAAACAAGCTGAAGCCGCTAATGGTGTCACGACTAAGGACGCTGTAACATCAATCAGCCAGTTCAGCGACGACATGGGCACCAATTACAAAAGCTTCCAGAGTCTGGTGGCCAATGCTAAGCAGAGAATTGCAGATAATGCGGAGTTCATTGGTCCGTTAAAATCAGCCGAAGATATGAAAGTTTTCGATAAAGCTGTTGGTACAGCTTACATCGAAGCAGGTATCGCCAATTCACCAGAAGAGCCTACTGCAGCGCTTATGCACTTGGCTGATGTACGCGCGCAATTGAACAATGCCGATCATCTTGGAATTTCAATTGAGTCAGGCGCAAAAGCAGGCCCTAACACCAAAGTAGCTCTTGATGCTGATACTAAGATTATGCTGCAAGGCAAGATTGATACAGCTGAAAATCACCATATTGAAATGCTGAAGCAAGACATGCTTTCAAGTCAGGTTGGCGATACTGCAAGCATAGCTGCCAGAAAAGCGTATCTATCAATCAACGCTAAAAATATTCCAGCGCAGCAGACGGCGAAGTATTGGGTAAGCGACCAAATCAAACAGGTCACTCAATCGATTGATGCAGTGAAGCAAAATTCTGTTCTACCTGATAAAGCGAAGAATGCGATTATCACTCGATTGACTGGGCAACTCAGTAAGCTTGACGGCATCATAACGGAAGCTGATAGCAACATCAAATCGCATGAATCCGATATGAACGCAGATGCGCGCGAAGCTCGGCGCATTGCCAATGAAAATCAGCGCGAATCAAATGCTGCTCGAAGAGATGCTGAGCGACAAGCCAAAGCTGACCACCACGATAGAAGTTTAGAGATGCGCGATGTTATCTCACAAACTCAAGATGAGCTAAATCAGCTGATGCTCAAACCTGTTGAAAATAGAGAAGCGATTATTCAGAAGGCCGCCGAGTTATCAGCGACTGTTGATAAGGCTATGGATGCGCGGTATATCGCACCAGAGAAAGCTACAAAGGTTTTGCAAGGCGCTGTGGGCATTACTAAGACCGCGGCTGAGTATAAAGAGAAACCCGGATTCTTGTGGTATCCATCCACAATCGAACATATCAAACCTGGCAGCGCGAAAGGCGACCAGCTCGCGCAACTTCAAAAACGCCAAGCGCAATACGTTGGCCAGATGGAGCAAATTAGAGAGACTTTGGCAGCGGATAGACGCGACCAATATCTAAATGAAATGGAGCGCGGAATGAACTCCGCCCAGCGAAAGGAATACAACGACAAGTGGCCGCTGATGAGGGCTGAACTCCAAAAAGGGGGTTTCAACGCAGCGCAAATTGCTCAGAAAAAAGAACTGTTCATTGCGCGAGTCTTCCAGAAAATTCCAGCTACTCCAATCAAGCAAGCACCGGGCGGGCCGCCGCCCCCTGGTGCGAAAGATATGCAACCGGTAGCGCCGCGTCAAGCAAACTTCCCGAACGTAAAAGCCTCGGGACGGTTGCAACCTGCGCCCGCTGCAGCTGCGATATCTGCTCCAACTACCGCATCATCAGCGGGCTATGAGAGCACCCCACGGCCTGCACTGCTTCTTGAGCGGGGCACGCTAGATTTAACGTCAAGACAGGTTGTTCGGTTCCCTCAAGGTATGGACTCCACTAATTCAACTCCTGCCGCTCGAAAAGAGTTCGACGCTAAATACTTCCCACCGGGCAGCTACGGCACTGAGTTTTCAGCAACAGTCACGGTTGACGATAAGCTAGTCATCATCCCAACTATCTTTGATGGCAAAGTTCACTCGACCGCTGAGGCCGTAGCTCAGTTCAAGAAGACTAAGGAGCATATGGGGGCTTTCCCTAATACTAAAGAAGGCTTGAAAGAATCTGAAAAATACTCGACACAACTTCACGAGCGGACGCTACAAGTTGGCGGCAAGAAATTCACTGGGGGCGAAGGACAGTAATGTCAGACGACCCTAGACTAGCAGCGTATGCAGATATCCTAAGCGACTCGCCGCAAGAGTCAGCTCAGCCAAGCAAGCCTCAGCTTTCGATGGTGCCTGAAGTTGACCCTGAGTTAACCGACTACGCGGATATTCTAACTACGCCTATGCCTCAACGAGAGTCAGCGACTAGACTGACTCGCGAACCTGTGCCCGGCTGGCAAGCAGGCTACAAAGCTTTTACGGACAGGCTCACTATTGGCGGTGCCGCTGCTAACAAAGCTAATGCAGGTTGGATGCTTGCAGCTGGTGGCAGCATGGAAGACGCACAAGACCAAGTAAACACACAATCATTCTTAGCTGCTCAGCATGACACTGAAGACTACGTTAACTCGCATGGCTATCAGCAATTATTCAGGATGCGGGATTTGCCAGGGTGGAATCAGAACGACCCCACAGGTATTCACCAAGCGGATATTCCAGGCTGGTTGATTGAGTCTATACCAAGCCTTGGCCAAACAGCGATGGGCGCATTTTATGGTGGCGTAGCGGGCTCAGTCTTTGGTCTACCAGGCGTAGCTACCGGAGCATTTATTGGTGGCGCCGCGGCTACCGGCATGACAATCTTTGGCAGTCACGTTTACGACCAGATGGAGCGCGGAGTTCCGAAAGATGCCGCTGTCCTTGGTGGCGCTATCTCAGGCACCATTGGCGGGGTTGCCACTACTATCGGATTTGGGATACTTGGAAAGGCTATCCCTTCGGTAGCCAAAGCTGTGCTTGCGTCATCCTCATTCAAAGAAGCGGCAAACCAAGTCTTTGGGCATATCGTAAAATCTGCCGCTCTCGATATGACAGCGAATGAAACTCAAGCGATAGTCGAGGTATCGACCAAGTATCTTGAGTCGATGGCGACTCACCCGAAGAATCCTTACAAACTTGAAGACGCGCTTCGAGAGTTAACGATGGCGACCGCTCAAGGCGCGCTGCTATCGACATCGCTAGCTACTACTGGCGGAGTTGCAGGGGGAGCCGCTGGCTGGCGCGCCCGTGCAATGAAGGCTCACCTTGAGAACAAGATTCAACAGTTTCACGAAGCGATGGCAGCGAAGGCCGCCGCTGAAGCTGAGAGCGAGATTAATAGCACTCTTGAAGTGTCCGCCAAGCTTGCTGACAAGGTGGAAGAAAGCCAAGCTGCAGCGAAAAAGAAACTTGGCAAATTCTTGAATGCTGATGGGTCAGGCGATGTACCTGCTGCCAAAGCTAACTACGAGAAAGCGAAGGCACAGTATGAGACCGCGCCGGAACCCCAGAAGGCCCGCGCTAAACTTGCATTAGACCAGGCCAAAGCTGAACTAGAAGCGACGCGCTACCAGGTGCGGGCACAAGCCTTAGAAGAGATTTTGAGCGAACCAGACTTAGTTGGCCGAGTTGCTGAACAAGAAAAGTTCACCATTGAAGAAATTAACAAGTTCGATGACTTCATTCAAGACTTAGAAAACCGGGGCGCAGGGCCAGACAATGCGGCTATTAAGTTCTACCAGAAGTTAAAAGCCGAGGCTGAATCCCAACTTCGAATGATTCGTACAATCAAAGGTTTATCGAGCGAGCTTGAAATGCGAAACAAGCTAAACGCTATGAAAGCTGAGATTGACGCTAAGGTCGACGCGACGCTAAAAGAAGTTGCCGTCAAAGCTCTTAAGTCAAGCACTGCTGAACGTGGCGCTAAGATTGATGCGCTTCGCGGGGAGATTCGCGAAGAGAAAGCAGTAGCGCGAAACGAAGGCGGAGAGGCTGACACTGATGCCAAGCGCGACCAGTTAGCATCTATGCGCGCTGAACAAGAATTTGACACTGAACTTCTCGGTATGGTGGAGTCAGGCGAGATTACTGGTAGCGAGGCCAGAGCGCTTGCGCCATCAGTTAAATCAAACAGGTTAATCAGGCTTGCAGGGCTGGCTAAGAAGAAACTAGAATCAGCGTTCAAGTTGACCGGCAAGGCGAAAGCCAAAGCAATCACTGCCGCGCGGAAGCTTGCTACTGGGCTAATCGAATCTTCGAGATTATCGAAAGAAGACAAGACGCGATTGAAAGCTAAGCTTGGCGTCGATGACTTGAACACATTGGCCGCTACCATTGAATCCCTAGAAGCGAGCATTCAAAAGTTATTTGATAAGCGGCAACTTGAAGCCGCGCACAAAGATTTGAAAAACCAGATTGAATCACTCGACTTCGACCCGACAAAGCCTTCGCAATATCCTGAAGTAGAGCCAATCTTGATGGCCCTGCGAGATTTTTATAACGACCCAAATTCTGTCTACGTGTTCTTAGAAAAGATGCTTGACGCTGAAGGCGACCCGACCTTAACAGATATGGCAATCATGGAGATGATTGACTTATTTGATAAGCCGCTAAAAGAAATGAACGCGGAACAAGTGACTAAAATTCTCGACATGGTAGTCGAGTTAAAAACCACTGGCAAGGCCAAAGCGCTAGCTAACTTCACTGCCCGCAAGACTCGCCAAGCTGAAAAAGTTGCAGTAATGTCCGTGCGACTCAAGCCCAATGCGAAGAATACCAACCGCTTAACTGCCTCCAAATTAAACTTGGTGCGTAGATTATTCGACGAAACGATAAGCGCTGTCAGCTCATCCTGGCGGGGTCTCATGTACCTGGTGTCGCAGTGGGGCGAGATTGGGGATATGACCGATGTGTTTGATTTGAAATCCGCTCATTCAGTTTTCCAAGGAATGCGCATCGAATGGGAACATCGCCTTAAAACTTTGTTGAAAGGCGACCTGACAGAAAAAGAATGGCACCGTTTCCAGCGACAAGCCGAGCGCCGCGCACCTGTGCTTGAGTATGGAGTAGAAGTAGTTGACCCATTGACGGGCGAAGCTTCTATCGAAGAGCGTAGTCTTTCGCGCGAGGATGGCACCGGCCACACGTACAACGAGCTAATTCAGATTCGTAATTATCTTCTCGACGAAGACCCAGACGCAAAGAGCCGGTTTGAAGGCGGTAACGAATATTCGTACCCATCAGAAGATGGCCGCTATCTCTCAACGTTAGAAGCAATTGTAGAGCACCTTGACGAAGCGCTCCCTCACTGGGAAGAGGTAGCAAACGGCTTCCGCCAATTCTACAAAGAATTTGCCACAGTCGTTGACGAAGCGTCTAAGCGCCGCTTTGGTCGCCCACTTGCGAAAAATGATACTTATGGTGGCCAGTTGCATGGCTACACTGAAACAGGCGGAAGGTTCAAAGAAACTTTCAGACGTGCGAGTAGCCGCCCCGGTTCGCTTAAAAAGCGTAAAGGGGGCAGCGCTGCAGTCAGAATTAAATCTGCTGCTGACAACGCCAAAGACCACATTACGCAATACTCTCGCGATTTGGCCTTCCATGAATTTGAGCAAGATGCCCAAGCTGTCTTTTCAGACCCAACCATTAAGCGTATGATTACCCGTAACAACGGCGAGAATACTATGCGGGCAATCAACAAATTTATTGAAGATGTAGTTCTGGGCTACCAGAGAAACTACACTCAAACCGACAGAATATTCGCGACGTTGCGCGACCATATGTACACGAAGTTTCTTGCGCTTCGCCCTGAGCAATTTGTCAAACAGATGACCGGCGTAATCCAGGCGCTGCAATTCATTAGCCCTTCGGAGCTAATGGACGGATGGGCTTACATGCTCGCCAATCCTGAGAAAGTAAAAGCCGACATGCAACAAAGCGGTCTGTACCGCGCTCGGGCAGAACTACGCGACCCAGACTTCAAGCCAGGCGGCGGAAGCTTCTTGAAAAACTTGAACAACTCTTTGATGCTTCCAGTATCTGCTGGCGACCATGTAAGCGTAGCCGGGTCAGCTTACCCGGTTTACTTGGCTGTGCTCAAGAAAACTGGTGACGAAGTTGCAGCGCGCAAAGCGTTTGAAACTGTATTTGATACTACTCAGTCATCAGGCTCAATTGATGAGCTACCAGGATTATTCAGAGCGAATCCACTGTACAGATTCTTCACAACGCTTAGCCAGGAGCCGACACGCCAAGTCGAGGCCATCGCTAATGCCCGGCGCAAGTACGCGAATAATCCAACAAAAGAAACTCGAGCCAACTATCATCACATTATTGCGGTAACTTATGCTGGCGCTGCCGCGTACAACCTCATGGGCTGGGCGATTCTCGCCCCATTCATGAACGACGAAGATAGAGATAAGAAGCTCGCTTCAATTTTAGCCGTAACTCCATTAGGACCGTATGGCGGCGTAATGTTCTTTGGTGGCCTCCTAACAGCGGCAATGACTCAAACTATAGGAGTCGCGATTAACCCCGCTACAAAAGCCTACGAACCGCATCTGATACCGACTGACCCGCTCTCTGATGTATTCAAAACTTTCAAAGCGTGGTGGGAGCTCCCAGAGAAGCAAGACGGTTGGGAAGTCACAACTGAGACCGCGAACTCAATCGGTACTCTGACCGGTTTCCCTGCTACTACTGCAATCAAGCCCTTCAAGCCAAAGGATTAAGCCATGAGTGTTGGTAATACA
>Ga0075154_10002979_pt1 | contig 10890 bp, 6 predicted proteins | sample JI71714BDNA_FD_70965 | JGI IMG/M metagenome (GOLD analysis project Ga0075154, IMG submission 70965) | Wastewater effluent complex algal communities from Wisconsin, to seasonally profile nutrient transformation and Carbon sequestration -... | ecosystem: Engineered > WWTP > Effluent > Algae... | reverse complement strand
GGGCAGCGTTGTCACTTCAAACCAGTAATCTACGAGCAGTTGCACATCTCGTTTCAGTTGAGCAAAGTTGAGAGGTTTAATCATGTAGCTGTTGACACCATATTGGTAGCAATCTTCGATATCTTTTGGGTTATTGGAAGTTGTAAAGACTACGACCGGAATGGTTTTCAGGATCTTATCTTGTTTGACCGGGCGCAATATTTCCCGTCCATCGATGCCGGGCAGATTTAGATCAAGCACAATCATACCGGGACGGGGCGCACTTTCACGAGCGACATAGCTACCAGTTCGAGAAAGAAACGCCAATGCTTGCTCGCCATTGAGGCATCGCTGGATGGGAACGACCTTGGGCGATTGGCGCAAAAATCGTTGTAGTGCCTCAAATGATCGTGCATTAGAGAAATGGACATAGAAGCATCCACGCCCATATTTTGCAGGTACTCTAGATGAATTGGCGACACACTTCGCAACACCGACAAACTCAAATCGATCGGCAATAGCAGTGTACGCTGCCCGTTGGGGGGTGCGGAATCTGGGTTGAAACCGCCGATCGACCTCCAAAATTTGAGATAAGTTATAGGTTATGGGTCAGAGCCGGTTTTATTCTATTGATTGTCTGTAAATCGCACCTTATGCTCTGGAATTTTTTAAATAACCTGTTATTCACCGGGAAGTATATTCCTCATGGCCACTGTTACCTGTGGCAGCGAGATTTAGTCGGACTCCACATAGTCTCTGATTCGCTGATTGCCTTCGCCTATTACTCCATACCTCTATCGCTGCTTTATGTTGTCCACCAGCGACAAGACTTGCCCTTTCGTAACATTTTTTGGCTGTTTGGAGCCTTTATTATCTCCTGTGGCACTACTCATGTGATGGCAGTTTGGACGCTGTGGTATCCTGTTTATTGGCTGTTTGGCATCTTGAAACTAATTACCGCAGTTATTTCTGCTTACACCGCTTTCATATTAATTCCTTTAATTCCCCAAGCATTAGCTCTCCCCAGTCCCACTCAATTAGAGATAATTAATCACAGACTACAAATAGAAATAGCTGAACGTCGAAAAAGTGAAGCTAGGTATCAAACTTTAACTGAAGTTTCGCCGGTGGGAATATTTTATACTGATGCTTTAGGAAATTGTTTATACGTCAACGAACGCTGGTGTCAAATTGCTGGAATTACCTGCGAAGAAGCTTTCGGAACAGGGTGGGTAAAAAGTATTCATGCTGACGACCGTCAGCGCGTTTTTAGTGAATGGTATCGGGCTGCCCAGGAGAAATTGCCCTTTAAATCTGAGTACCGTTTTCAAAATCTTGATAACGATAGTGTCCGGTGGGTATTTGGTCAAGCTGTCGGGCAAATCGACGAGAATGGGGAGGTTAAAGGTTATGTTGGTACTATTACCGATCTTACAGAACGCAAGCAAATAGAAGAGGAAAATCGACTGCTAAATGAAAGTTTGGAGCGTCGAGTTACTCAGCGCACTAATGAGATAGAAATTGCCAACCAACAATTGCAAATAGAAATCGCCGAACGTCAACAAATATCGACAGCTTTGTTGGAATTAACCCAACTACAAAAGGCGATTCTTAACAGCGCTAATTACACAATTATTTCCACAGATGCCGACGGTGTAATTAAAACATTTAATCGGGCAGCTCAGCAACTTTTAGGCTATTCCGTAGAGGAAGTTGTGGGTAAATTAACACCAGCAATAATTCACGATCCTGTGGAGGTGGAGCAGAGAGCTGAAGTTCTTTCTCAAGAATTGGGAGTAAAAATAGAGCCGGGATTTGAGGTTTTTGTGACCTTACCCATTCGGGGAATTGCTGACGAGAATGAATGGACTTATATTCGCAAAGACGGTTCGGGGTTTCCGGTGCTGCTATCGGTTACTGCTTTATATGACAGCGAGGGAAATATTAACGGTTTTTTGGGTATTGGTCAGGATATTACTGCACGCAAGCAAGCTGAAAAAGAGGTGCGGGAACTGAATACTGCTATGCAAAATGCCGTGGAAGGTATTGGGAGGCTGGATATTGAGGGACGCTACTTGAGTGTTAACCGCGCTTACGCTCATAAATTTGGCTACGAACCAGAAGAAATGATTGGGATGGCAGGGAAGCAGATTGTACATCCTGACGATGTTGAGATGTTGATGTTAGCCGAGCGGGAAATGCTGATTTCTGGAAAAGTAGAAGTTGAAGCTAGAGGTGTGCGGAAAGATGGCTTGTTTTTTTACAACCAAATCACCATGGTAAAAGCTTATGACGAACAAGGGATCTTTAACGGACACCATTGTTTTATGAAAGATATCACTGAGCGTAAACTAACGGAAAGAGCGTTACAGGAAAGTGAATTTCGATACAGACAAATAGTGGAATTAGCTGAAGAAGGTATTTGGGTAATTGACAGCAATGCTCGCACCACTTACGTCAACCATGCTATGGCCCGAATGCTCGGTTATACAGAGTCAGAAATGTTGGGAAGGCGGATTTTTGATTTCATGGACGAACAGGAACAACAGCTAACTAGCCAATATGTGGAGCGGCGCAAACAGGGAATTAGTGAAAAACACGAATCTAAGCTTAAGAGTAAGGATGGTAAAGATGTTTGGACTTATATTTCTACCAGTCCAGTTATGGATGAATTGGGTTGTATGCTTTCTTCCTGTGCCTTGGTTTACAATATTACAGACCGCAAAGAAGTAGAGCAGCAAATGCTGCAAATTACAGAAGATTTGAAGCGTTCTAACGAGGAATTAGAACAATTTGCTTATGTGGCTTCCCACGATTTACAAGAACCTCTAAGAGCTGTTACCAGTTACACTCAATTATTGGCTCAGCGTTATCAAGGTAATTTGGATGCTAAAGCAGATAAATATATTAATCATATTGTTGATGGTGCCTCCAGAATGCAACAATTAATTAATGATTTGTTAGCTTATTCGAGATTGGGATCTAGGGCTCAGGAATTTGAAATTGCTGACTGCAACGCTGCGGTGGAGCAAAGTTTGTGCAATTTGCAAATTGCGATCGCCGAAAAGCAAGCTGTTATTACTAAGGATGTGATGCCCACGGTGATGGGAGATGAATTTCAACTGGTGCAATTATTCCAAAATTTGATCGGTAATGCCATCAAATTCTGCCGCGAAGATGTCCCCATAATTCATATTGCTGCTATCATACAAGATGATGAATGGCTGTTCAGTGTCCGCGATAACGGCATTGGCATCGATCCAGAGTATGCCAATCGCATTTTTATCATTTTTGGGCGCTTGCACTCCCGTCGCGAATATTTAGGTACTGGCATAGGTTTGGCAATCTGTAAGCGAATTGTTGAACGCCACGGCGGACGGATCTGGGTTGAGTCTTGGCCGGAAGAAGGCGCTACTTTTTACTTTACTATTCCGATCGTTAATAGTTGCAACATCAAAATTTGAATATTTTTTTTAGATCGTCATCAGGATAAGCAAATTATGAGTGGTCATACCCAAGTTAAACCCATAGAAATTTTGTTGGTTGAAGATTCTCCCAGTGATGCTGACTTGGCAATGGAAGCCCTCAGCAACGGTAAAATTTTAAATAACTTGCATTTTGTCGAAGATGGAGTAGAAGCGATCAAGTTTTTACGAAAAAAAGCACCCTACATGGAAGTACCGCGTCCCGACTTAATTTTGCTGGATTTGAATTTGCCTAAAAAAAGCGGTGTAGAAGTCCTGAAAGAAATTAAGACAGACCCCAATTTAAAACTGATTCCAGTATTGATTCTCACCACTTCAGCAGCCCAAGAGGATATTATCAAGTCCTACTCGCTCCATGCCAACTGTTATATTACAAAACCCGTAGATTTCTTACAATTTACTAAGGTAGTTAGGTTAATTGAGGAGTTCTGGCTAGCAGTGGTCAAACTTCCCATCGTTTAATGGATAGAATAGTTATCGGGGTGGTGTAGACCCTTGCCAAACTCTAATTTTCAAGTTACAAATAGAAGGGTAAAGCAAAATAGTTTAAGATTGTATTTGCCCGGTGGCAATCTGAGGATAAATAACATCAAGGCTATGTGGATTAAGATTCTGTTGGTAGAAGACAATCCGACTGACGCTGATTTGCTTGCAGAACTGTTAGAAGCATCTGTAGGAGTGGAGTGGGAACTGGTGTGCGTTGAGTTCCTACACTCGGCGATCGCACATCTGAGCAAACAATCTTTCGATCTAGTTTTGCTCGACCTTTCTTTGCCCGATAGCCACGGTTTGGAAACCCTAACTCGCTTGCGAGAAGTGGCCCCGGATACGGCAGTGGTGGTAATGACAGGGTGGGATGATGAGGCCGTTGGACTCAAGTCTGTGCGCTTGGGCGCTCAAGATTACATAGTAAAAGGTCAAATTACTACTCAATTGTTAGTGCGCACAATCCGTTACGCTATTGAACGTTCGCAAACTTTTCAAATGCTCAGGGAAAGCGAGCGACGTTTTCGGGCGATTTTTGACTCCTCATTTCAACTGACAAAGCTGCTGACTCCCGATGGAATTGTGCTGGAAGTTAACGAGACAGCTCTGGAGTTTACAGGAATGCGATCGCAAAATATTGTGGGCTACCCGATTTGGGAACAGCCGATTTGGCAACAGTCACCCAATGCTAAAGAACAATTAAAAGAAGGAATCACCAAAGCTGCTGGCGGCGAATTTTTTCGCAAAGAAATAGACTTGTTAGGAAAAAGCGACCAAATTGTGACGGTTGATTTCTCGCTCAAGCCAGTCAAAAATGACACAGGACAAGTGTTGCTGCTGATTGCTGAAGCACGGGATATTAGCGATCGCAAGCGAGCTGAAGCCGAAATTCTCAAAACCCTGGCACGAGAAAAGGAACTTTCAGAACTCAGAGCTAAATTTGTGAGCATGGTTTCCCATGAGTTTCGCACCCCCCTGACAACTATCCAATTTTCCGCTGGATTGCTACAAGATTACAGCTCAAATTGGTCTAGCGAGAAAAAATCCACTCATTTTGTGCGGATTCAACTAGCGATTCAACGCATGACAGAATTATTAGAAGATATCCTAGTAGTAGGTAAAATCGAAGCCAATACACTACAGTTTCAACCAGTTTCCTTAAACCTGGAAAAATTCTGCCGTCAGATTATAGAAGAACAACAACTCAATGATAGCAACCAACACCCCATCGCCTTGATGGTCTCCGGCGACAACACCAAAGCTCAAATGGATGAAAAACTACTCAGGCAAATATTGGGAAATTTACTTTCAAATGCCCTCAAGTATTCTCCAGCCGGAACCTCAGTAGATTTACACCTAAAAACTCAAAATGGAGAAGTTATTTTTCAAATTGAAGACCGAGGAATCGGGATTCCTAAATCCGACCAAAAGCGAATTTGGGAAACTTTTTATCGCGCTACAAATGTGGGCAATATTTCGGGAACAGGTCTCGGTTTACCAATTGTAAAAAGAGCTGTAGAACTCCACGGTGGCCAAATCTCCATGCACAGTCAAAAAGGGAAAGGTACAACTTTAAAAGTCACCCTACCTTTAATTTGTAATTCTGCCCAAAATAGCTAATTAGTCCGTGGTTAAAATAATCTAAAAACACACAATTTAAAAACTGGATAAATTCAAAAATTAACTTCAAAAAATCACAGGAAACATAACTATGGCAAAAATTTTGGTAATAGAAGACGAAGCAGCGATTAGAGAAAATATTTTAGACTTGCTAGAAGCCGAGAATTTTGTATCCCTAGGAGCTGCTAACGGCAAAGTCGGTATCAAAATGGCGATCGAACATATGCCGGACTTAATTTTGTGCGACATGATGATGCCAGAAATTGACGGTCATGGTGTCCTCAAAGCATTGCGAGCAGAGCCTTTAACTACAACAATTCCGTTTATTTTTCTCACAGCCAAAGCTGAAAAAACAGACATTCGCCTAGGGATGGAACTGGGAGCAGACGATTACATAACCAAACCTTGTACGCCACAAGAACTTCTAAAAGCTGTTGCTATTAGACTGGAAAAACACAAAGCAATTAGCAGTCAATCCCAAAAAAAACTTGACGATTTACGTTCCAATATTAGTACGTCCCTACCTCACGAATTGCGCACTCCATTGAATGCAATTCTCGGTTTTTCTGAACTGATATTGTCGGAATATAAGCTTTTTGAGGAAGCGGATATCTTAGAAATGGTCGGTCACATCCAAATTTCCGGCCATCGCTTGTACCGACTAATTCAGAATTTTTTGCTATATACAGATCTGGAAATATCAGCAACCAATCCCGAATTAATTAAGGAGATGCGAAACAGCAAATTTAGCTGCGTAGAATCTTTGCTATCGGAAAAAGCGCGGCAGCAAGCAAAGCTAGCTAATAGAATAGACGATTTAAAATTAAGCTTGCAAAATTCATCGGTAGCAATAGATTCTGTGAAGCTGACAAAAGTTCTTGAGGAACTCCTGGACAATGCGTTCAAATTTTCTTCAGAAGGAACACCAGTTTTGGTGAGTGTTTGGGTGGAAAATCAGAAGTTCATTCTGTCGGTGAAAGACGAAGGACGGGGTATGACTTCCGAGCAAATTTCACAAATTGAAGCTTATATGCAATTCGAGCGCCAACTTTACCAACAAGCAGGTTTGGGATTAGGTTTGGCAATTGTGAAACGCATTACAGAATTACATGGCGGAAACTTAAAAATAGATAGTTCCCCCCATCAATCAACCATAGTCTCTGTATGTCTGCCCGTTTAAATAGAATATAGCCTTGCTTCAGTCAAACGGTGGCGATCGCTAGTTTGACACACCGTTGTATATAAATTTGAGCTACACTATCTGTAGGATGGTGTTGCAGACAGGCCGTAAATAATTCTCTAGCTTCTACAAACCTGTTGCTATGATAATATACCAAAGCTTGTTCAAAGATGGCTTTAGTCTCTAACTTTTTCTGTCGCGACTCCGGCCCATCCGCCTCAAATACTTCATAAACTGTGATCGGTCGCGATTTACCTTTAACTTTGACGCGATCGACCAACCTCAAATCATAAACTTCTTCCAACTGGATAAAAGTATTGTGAGTAATTAACATCGATACTCCGTATTCTTTCGTCAAATTTTCAATGCGGGAGGCTAAATTCACTGCATCACTAATCACCGTACTATCCATCCGATTTTGCCCCCCAACAGTCCCCAACATTAAAGAACCTGTATTGATACCAATGCCAATTTGTAGCGGCTGGCGATCGGGTTGAGTGCGAGTAGTATTGTATTCATTTAGTTGCTCTAACATCACAATTCCAGCTTTCACAGCATGGTCTGCACTACCATCAAACAATGCCATAATCGCATCACCAATATATTTATCAATAAAGCCATAATTATCAGTAATTGCGGGTTCCATCCGCGATAAATAACCATTAATAAATTGAAAATTTTCTTGGGGATTCATAGTTTCAGATAGGGTTGTGAAATCACGAATATCTGAAAATAGCACCGACATTTCTTTTTGTACCTGATCCCCTAATTTCACCTCTAAAATACTTTCATATCCCAGAAAATACAGAAATTCATGGGGCACAAATCGCCCATAAGCATCGGTTAATTTTTCTTCTGCTGCTAGGGCTTTTTCTAAGTCGTCTGTGAATTTACGGCGCTCTTTTTCTACACATTGACGTTCTGTGATATCTTGAAATGCTGCGATCGCATAGACTATATTTTTTCCTTCGTCGTAAATTGGTGTCGCCCAAACCTCAATGGGCACAATCCGATCCGGGCGGTGAATTTCCGCATCATCAACACGCACAACTTCTCCTCGCAGGGCCCGAATCACCGGTTGGCGATCGATAGGATATAATTGATTAGTTCCCGCACAATAAGCTTGATAAACTTCTGGTAACTTATCAGGAATAACATCGCAAACTAAACCTTGACCAAATATCTTTGTACCGGCCGAATTCATGTAACAAGGTTTTCCCTTAGCATCTACGACAAATATCCCCACAGGCATCGCTTCCAGTAATTGAGTCAGCCGATTTTCACTTTCTGACAGTTCCTCATTTAACTTTTCTTCTGCTACTAAAGCTTTTTCCAAATCATTGGTAAACCTGAGCCGTTCCATTTCTACCTCTTTTCGCAAAGTAATATCCTCCGCAAAACCCTGGTAATAAAGCACTTCACCATTCCCATCAAAAATAGTGCGTGCATACTCAGAAATCCAAATAATCCTACCATCTTTGCAGTAAACCTGAGACTCAAACTCAGATAGAGTACCGTGGTTTTTCATCAAATTCAGAAACTCTTGACGGCGATTCGGCATCACATACAATTGGTGTTCAATATCATTAACACTTGCTATCAATTCTGCTGGCGAATCATAGCCATAGATTTGAGCCAGAGCCGGATTAGCACTAATAAAATGTCCGTCTGTCGTAGTCTGAAAAATACCTTCAAGAGCATTTTCAAATATGCTGCGATACTTCTCCTCAGCTTGAATTAACGCTGCTTCCGCTTTTTTCCGTTCCGTAATATCAGTAAAAGCGATAATCCCATCGGAAATTTCCCCTAGAGAATCATAAATTGGAGTCGCCCAACTTTCAACGGGAATAATCTTATTACCCGCACGAATTTCTACACTTTCAGTCCGCACATTTTCGCCCCGAAGTGCGCGCATAATTGGCAATTCTTCTACAGGACATCTCTGATTTGTTCCTGATTTATAAAATTGATAAATTGCTGCTTTTTGCTCGGAATTAATATGGGGTACAGTTCCTTTGCCAAATATCTCCCGCGCTTTCTGATTTGCATAAAAAGATTGACCGCTGGCATCCAGCACGCACACACCCAACGGCATCGCTTCCAAATATTGCCTCAAGCGACTTTCGTTTTCGTGAAGTGTCGCAATTAACCTTGCCTGCTTGCGACTTAATTTTGCTAATTCCTGATTCATCTCCTGAAGTTCTATTTGTTTTTCCGCAAGTTGTTTCTCCTGAAAATACTTATATATTGCCTCTGTCACTGTTAGTTTCAAATCGTCCGGCTGCCAAGGCTTAGCGATATAGCGATATAATTTGGCATAGTTAATAGCATTAGTAACTGCTTCTAAATCCGCTTGTCCAGTCAGCATAATATTCAGAGATTTCGGAGATATAGCATGAACGTTTCTTAGTAGTTCGTCTCCTTTCATATTCGGCATGATCTGATCGGAAATAATCAAAGGAACTTCATAATTATCTGCAAGTAATTGTGATAGTAACTCTAAGGCTTCTTCACCACTTTCTGTGGTCTCAATTAAATATTTATCTTCAAAGGCGTTGAGCAAATCTATTTCCAGACTATCTAGTATAGTCGGCTCGTCATCTACACAAATAATGACTGGTTTTTTCATCATCTTCCTATACCAGACTTAATCGCTGCAATTAATTCTTGATGGTTCCAAGGTTTTGCTAATAAAGCATGGACGTTTGCTTGAGTTTTGGTACGTTCAATGGCATCTTTGTCAGCTTGTCCAGTCAGCATCACCGTCACAATTTTTGGATATTTTTGATGAATCTCGATCAGCAACTGATCTCCTTTCATTCCAGGCATTAACCAATCAGAGACAATCAGGAGGATATTCACCTCATCTTGACATAACTCTGCAATAATCTCCAGCGCTTCGGCTGCACTTTCAGCAAATTCATAGAGATAATGTCCGTTAAAAGCCTGTTGCAGTTCTATTTCCAGACTTTCCAGTACCGATATTTCATCGTCTACACACAGAATTGCTGGTTTAACCATGGCTAGTTTCCTCTTTTAATCTAGTATGCTGATTGGGCGATCGCGATCGCTCTGCAAAAGATTGCACAATTAATTATACAATCCCGACAGGGACTTATTGCGAGGGCATAACCCACTTACCTAATCCCGTAAATTTATTGGCAAAGAGACTGTAAATGTAGTTTTAGCAGGCATAGATTCCACATCAATTTTACCCTGATGTTTATCAATTATTTTTCGGACAATATCCAATCCTAAACCGCTGCCTTCACCCATAGATTTAGTAGTAAAGAACGGCTCAAATATTTTGGGCAATACTTCAGGCGGAATTCCCTTGCCACTATCGGTAATGCTAACTTTTACCCAGTTATTTTCATGTACTATATCAATTCTTAAAATTCCTTTATCGTCCATCGCTTGTAAAGAATTATGCACTAAATTTGTCCAAACTTGATGGAGTTCGTCGGGATAACACCATACCGCTGGCACTCCGGCTTGATAGTTTTTGATGACTTCGACACCGTGTTTGAGTTGATTCTGGTAAAGAGTTAATACAGTTTCGATTCCCTCAGCAATATTCACCTCTAATTTTTCTCCATTAAAGTCGTAACGCGCATAACTTTTTAACGCAAACACGACTTTTGCTGCACGTTCGGTAGCGGTAGCGATCGTTTTAGCACTTCTCTGAATACTAGAAAACTCATAAGCTGTCTTGAGAATTTTTTCGCTGTCGGGGTCTTTTAAGAGCGACAAAAACGATTCTAAATCTGTCTGCAAGCCAAGATTGACTAACATACCAGCAAGACTGTCCGCATTACCAATCTCTTGGAACTCTAGCTGCTGCTTCACACCTCTTTTGAATTCCCGTTTTTCTCGCGTCGATAAAGAGTAATCTTGTTTGGTGGAACTGTGCATTAAATTCACGAAATCTTGCTGGCGTTCGACGGAAAGTTCTTTAAAAAAAACGGGCAAACTTTCTAGATTATTATCCAAAAAATTGTTAATGTTCCCAATAGACGATCGAATCGCGCCTAGGGGCGTATTGATTTCGTGAGCAATCCCAGCAATCAGTTGTCCCAGGGCGGCCATTTTTTCCGACTGTATCAAGTGATTTTGAGTGGCTTTTAATTGTGCTAAAGC
>Ga0075154_10002978_pt1 | contig 10893 bp, 5 predicted proteins | sample JI71714BDNA_FD_70965 | JGI IMG/M metagenome (GOLD analysis project Ga0075154, IMG submission 70965) | Wastewater effluent complex algal communities from Wisconsin, to seasonally profile nutrient transformation and Carbon sequestration -... | ecosystem: Engineered > WWTP > Effluent > Algae... | reverse complement strand
ATTTAATACAAAATCGGAAAGCAAGAAATTAAGTGAAGAGCAAGGTCAATTGATCCATCATGTGGTGAAAAAACCGCGCTACCTAAGTAGATGTACAAAACAGGATATCCAAACAGTAGTTGGATTTTTATGCATAGAGTAAAAGGCCCAGGCTTAAATGAATGTAAAAAATTATAAGAGTGATGCCAATGTGTAAGCGACATGACAAAACTAACACTGATAATCCAAAATTTTGTGTGTATAGTTGATACAGAGTACATCTGGACATGAGCAGCCACAAAGTAATCTAGATGTCTATAGGGAAAGGAGGAACGTTTCAAGCATGAATTAAACAAAAACTAAGCACAAAAGCGCTATAAAGGCTGAATTAGTGACGATTGAGAATGCAATAGGACAATTCCAGTTGACCTGACACTTTCTTGCACACAAGGTCAACCTAAATGTACAGTACTTTTTCATAACAGACAATTTAAAGAAAGGAGAAGTAAATGTGGCATTCTATACTACGAAAAACATGTTGGCATTTCGTCACAAAACCACTGCAGGGAAGTATGTTCAGGAAAATGCGAAGTACCATACTAAATCTTCCCAACAATGAAAAAAAGATGACGTGTATAGGAGTCTGTTGGAGAAAGTGAGAAATACAATAAGAACAATCAGAAAACTGGCGCAAAGTGACGGAACGCGTGCATGGTAAAGTTAAAAAATATTTCAAGGCATTTAATAACCAACGGGAAACAAAAATAAGACCAAAAACGAAAGTCAAAGAAACAAGAGAAAGAATGACAAAAAGATTTAGAAAAAACCGCACTTACTACATTTGACCAGCCACATCTTATCTTACGTGACATCTGTAGGACTAGGAGATGGATCACGGCAGGGAACAAACCATGTGTTTTCTTTTTGTTGGCAACACCAAGTCTGGAAATATGAAGCGCTAATTTGCATGAACGCTCACAGTTCTGATGGAACCAAAAGAATGATGCTTGAAAACACAACTTTCCTATCGACTTTCAATCAAGCAGCAAGCCGCACAATTTAAAACACAGACTGGTAGTGAGCTGAGCGATAAACAGTACAGGTTATTGTGATTTTACATTGGTATGCCTATACAGGGGAGAGAAAATCTATCCATTTAGCTGGACACTGTGAATGCTACGAGAATAAGATTGATAACAGATCCATCAGGTTTGGAGGTCATCATTAACATTGATGGGTAAATTGTTCCATAGCCCATAACCAGTAGGTTACCAAAACTTGCAATCCGCGCATACACAGATATAGAGTGACATACTCCCACCTGTAATCCTTATATCTTATGATGACTGGAACCTTAAAAGGACAATCAGTTTTTCAATAATCTTGAGGATAGTATTATTATCGTGGTGCTTGGACAAAACTTATCAGCAATCATTATCGTACTCTAGTTGAAATAGCTATAAAGGCTAGGTAAAGTGAGTCCTACTACCAACATCAAATGCAAAAACCATCAAATACATGGCAACCCCATCATGGATAAAACAGGCTCGCCTCGTTTGTATTCAATCAGACCGCTGTTCTAATGTCCCTCTGCCCACTCGAATATACTCGGTTATATTGTTATGGTTTTTTTACTTTTTAAAACTTTGGAATAAAAAGATTAAGAACTAACTAAATTTTTCTACTTCTTTTCTTTGAATTCTTTGACATTAGGGATTACTCTAATTTTTTCTATTATAATAATCTAGATTTTCATCGTATTTTTAAACTCTTGTAAATTCTCCGATTTTGCATTTTACCGAAATTCTCTCATTTGTGTTTTTCCAGGTCATACGTTTTTTGTCATTTTCATATGTGCTTGCTTGTAGTCCGACGTGTGCAGTCTCCTCGCGATAAGCGTTCTGCTAGACTGTTAGTTAATTTGCTCGATCAGATCGTAATTTATACGTACAAGATTTGTCTTTCATATACGATCGGGATGCATAAATGGCAGGTTAAAGTGATTGTGTAATCAGCACGCAAGAAACTAATTTTAAGGTCCAACGCTGGAAACTCAAAATTAATTAAACTAAAACTCTATCTATCATAACACTATCTATCATTTATGATTAGTATCGAATCAAGGTAGTTATTTATGTCTACCAAATGTATAACGTTATGGAGTTGGTTATTGTGTCTTCAAATTCAACCTTTTGAAGGTGCACTATTGCAAAAAAGTAATGGGTAGCCTGGAATTCCAAATTCAGAATAATAAAAACCTTCAAGGCGATTATAACGTAGAAATTGGTTGTTTTAAATTTTTCAAAGGTGGAATTAATAAACATGGTTCAGAGATATTGCAAGATGATTTGTTGGTAATGAGTATGAGATGTTCTCTATAAAATCAACACTTTTATCTACACTTGTAAACTATTAGATCAGCGCTTTAATCTACACTTCTAAGCTATCAAATCAGCACTTTATTCTACAGCGGTAAGGACGCTAAAATAGTCAAGTATTTACTATCAAATCAATTTCACGTTTACGCAAGAGTAGTTTATCCAATTTTTACCACCGAACTGAGGGTTTTACCATGTCAATATGATGAAAAATATTTATTTGAAATCGTGCTGTAGTCAAAACTGCAATTGCTCAAGAGTAGAGATTGTGTGCTTAATCTCGCAAGAACTGTTTTGTGGACACACTGTTTAGACCGATCCACTGGGATTCAATTCAAGATTCTCAATCAAGATTTCAACTACATTCGGTGTAACAAGAACCTTGTGCTCAAACTTAGACACCACAGTTCATACGACAGTAGCCACTGTCCATCTACCCGAAGTCCGCTGGATAACTTTGGTGATAGGGGATGTCACAGGCATTCGTTCAGATGTAGATAGGAAGGTGCATTTCTACATGCAGAAATGGACAGCACAAGTGCTTCTTTAGGCGACAATCACAGAACGAATAGTCAAACTGTCGCCAAACTAGCTCACATCTTTAATTTTATTAGTGTGCATACATCATTGGGGTTGCCAATGTGCAAAATCATAACAATGTTATCTCGAATGGTACGAAGATCGCAAACTTAACCAAAGATCAGAAAAGGCAAAAAGCCTTCTGGTATAAGTTCTGCTAGTTCTGATGATGCAAGCCAAAATGCACTAAATCCGATCACAAAAACAAATGACCGGACAAAGAACTGATTATGAAGATGAAAAAGAAAACAAGCAAAGAAGAAAACACAAACTGAATAAAATGAGGCAATAATCTAAACTGACACAAGGATGACAAAGAGGAAGCATACGAGCAATTAGATCAAAAGTAAAGAAAGCAATGATGAGGACAACAAGAATGACCTATTTTACAATGAAGACTATCAAGGCTTCACAATCATACATCACAATGTGGTCTCTATTTTCCAAGACAATGAAGCCATCTATGTCATATATGCCATCTAAATCTTATTGGCCAGTCAAGTGATGCAGACATTTTCTCTAAATGCGAACTGTTGTTTACAATCGTTTTTCCGACAGACACCTGGTTCTGCTCTGTTGATTCTGGAACCACAAACATTTCCCAATAATTCGATCTGAAAGCTACAAGATGGTCATCGGATTTCTGTACAATCTGTGCATGAACTATGTCAACAAGAAACTTTCTGCCAAAGTTATATTGCACAAAATTTTTGATCTATCAAATTAGAACAACAAGAACCTTTCACGAACACTTATGAACGCCCTCAGAATGGGGTCAACAAAATTCTATTTACGGTTAAAATAATGCTGGTTCAACTTGGTATTTGATGCATTTAACCACCTGCTTATACAGCAAGGAGCTTTATAATGAACTTGCTCTGTTTTTTTCATATTGGATCAAACTTCTTCATTGAAGAGGTTCCTCAACTAACTACATGTAGTATTTCTAACTAATGACAGTCAGTGAGGCTACAAAGGAATGAATATTTGATGTGGTATCAAGTACTCAAGGAGTTGTTTGACTTCAAAAGTTCGAATATGAAATAATATCTTCATCCAGACACAAAATACACTCTGTTTTGTTGTATCAAAAAATCCGCTTAAACTACTCTGATATTCTGAGCCTTTTGTCTGAAAAAGATGATGTGTCTCCAATTTGAATAATCTGAATAAAGAGAGAATTGGTGCGCGTTTGCGAGTTAGGTCTAACCCATATGATTCAAAAGGACATTCTATAGAGATAGATTTACCAAATGTAATGTAAAACCGTTTTATAAATAAAATTCTAAACTAGAGTTAACAAGAAGGATTACAATCAGGGTGTGATCAGTGTAGGTAGCATTTGACATTGATATTAGTTTTAACGTCGAGCATAAATTCTCCAATAAATATTTTAAATTTACCATAAGGAATGCATGTTCTGGCATGCACTGAAAACTGCATATTATTTTCTTATGGATACATACTGAACCCATAAATTGTGGTTTGCATGTTACACTCAAAAATCACATCTCATCTTTGAGCACTGCAGCTACGCCTTCGAAGTGTTGAAAGAAAATTAGCGGTTGCCACAGCGCTATTACCATCATTTGAGACAAAACAGTGTTCGTATTTGGTGTGCACACGGGTTGTATCACCCTAATAAGTAAGATAGAGCAACTGAGTAATGTATCAAGATGCTTATAGGCAATTATCATGGTTTCAAGCTATAGCGAATCAAGATTCCCTGCTCCTAAAACATGAATTTCAGACTCAAAATATCAAATCAAGAAATTACTTTGAAAAATCATAGATGCAAGTTATTAATAGCAAATCAAGAAAAGATGTACATTTATAAATTATTTAAGCCATAAAATATAAGCGTGGATGCACTCAGTAAAAAACGATCGATTTGCTCCCTTTGATAGCCTCAAATTGAGGAATAAGAAACTTTGATTTGACAGGTTAAGTCTGGATTTATTTTTGTAGTTTGAACTTGCGGACACCCTGTAATGAAGCCTCTATCGGTTCATTCAAGCAATATAGGAATTGTGTCGGGCTATATATTCTAACGATATACATAAGTACTATGAAAATCCTAAGAGTTACAGTTGCCGTCATACCAGTATAATACATCTTTTATAGAGAAAAGCCCGAATTAACACCAAAAAAAATTTCGGCGGATATCGCATAGACACCGGATTTGTCACAAAATAAATTTAAAAGCCCGAAATCCACCCATATGTCACAACGTGAGCCGAGCCAAAATCCACCAATGCTTTTGTACCAAAGCTAAGCCCATGTTCGCGGACAGGAAAGCGCACTTAAGCAGTCTAGATTTGATGAAAATTTGAAGATTGCTGAAGATTATATTTGAAACATCAAGCCTCCTTTTAAAAAGTCCCTTTTAAAATATGTTTTCAGAAAACCAATTATTGGCATTGTGTCAAGAACGTGGTCTTCCACAGATTTTTCAATCCAGAGAAGAATCAATGTACCTAATTAGACTATCTCAGTGCAAGACTAAGTGATCTTTTCAGGTGGTCTACTCATGGGATAATCTCTACAAGATAAAATGCCCACACCCACCCTGTCACTTTCATCTCAAAGTTAGTAAATCTAAGACTGGAGAACATCTCTCATCAGGAGTATGGTGGCATACTTGCTCCATAAATGATCATGTGATCTCCAAATATAAGTCTCCAGCTTTGGATTGCAATTTTCTTGCAAGATATTTGCTGCAGCATATAAAGAATGGGGTAGCATCATGAATTAAACTGCGCAAAATACTGATAACAGAATTGGGATGCAATGTAAAAGACTCAACAATAGGATGAGCATTTGCAGTTGCTACTTCAAAATTGCTATTCAATGAAGACAAGGGATACAACTTAATGCAGTCGTATTGTGATCATAGGAATATGAATGGAGTATATGCACATTTAGATACAGTTGAAGAGAAGCAAAATGAGGTCGCTGTTTCATATGAAGATTTTCCATATAAACGTTTCATTCGCATGTTGCAAGCACAAAAACAAGTAACTCCATATGCAAAGTTTGCAGGTTTAGATGCATGTAATTTGACTGTAAAGTTCAAAGAGATGTTGATTTGTGCTACAAATCAAGATTCCAATGGAACAATATTTATTCTTGCCCATGGTTTGGTTCCTAGGGAAGATGAAGAAATTGGTTATACTTCCTCAGACACGTTAAAAATGCTGGATTAGCAAATTCAATTACATGCTTTATGTCAGAAAGAGATAAAGGTCTTATTAATGCTTTGAGGAAAGTGTTCCCTGACAAACCCCATTTGAAATACTGTGTCACTTGTCCGAAAACTTTAGAAAAAGTATTGCTGACAGAGTCCAGATATTTTAAAACAAATGGCAAGATCTTACAATGCTGAATAATACCAAATGTATCTTGATATCTTGAGCACAGGTGAGTATGGAAAAGAAATAAATGATTTGATTCACAACGCAGATCCAAAGATGTGGTGCAGGTCCATATTTCTGATTTTTAGGTTTGGTATAACTACTTCAAATCCAGTGGAAATTCTTTTCAGTGCTTTAAGAAATTGTTGACACTATCCTGCCTTGGACCTTCTTATATACGTTGAAACTTAAATTCTTTCTAAACGTTTTGAGCGATGGAATAAGTCTCAACAAATGAAACACGTCATAAATGACTCAACAATTGCAAAGATCAACCAACAATCTGCCAAAGCTGTTTATTATCATGTTCAGCGAACTGGTTTGAGCACAGCTGTTATTCTTGCCACTGGGAAAGTAAGAGATATGCTGTTGATATATCAAGAAAAGAATGTTCTTGTGGATTTCTCCAGGAAAAGCTTATTTCTTGTAGACATGCCATAACATTCCTTACCTCTATTCCAATGGCAGAAAAAAAGAGGACAAACATCACCCAGTCTCAACAATTGTCCATTTGAGATATATGGCAAAAAAGTGTTGACGGAAGGTGGAGATTTATTGTCAAAGTACCAAATTATAACCATCCTGCTACTCCACCTGAGGCACATCCAATGTATCAACATCTGTATGAGACTCAATTTGAATCAGTCATTGCTTTGACTCATGTTGGTGCAAGGCCTCTCCAAGACCTGTCCTGAATGTGCCAGAATCATGGTAATCAAAAGGCCAGTCCTTCCATGGAAGGAACATCCAATGCAAATCCTGTTTCTTCAAATAATTTTTGCATTCATAAAAGAAGAACTTTGATATGTGTAAGTTGTGGTTGAAGCCATTACACAAAGACGCATTGTTGGAATAGAAATTTGTAATTATCTTTAATAAAAGTTGTTGTGTATTTAGCAATTTTCGTCGTGAAACATATGTGTCGTGTATTTAGCAATTTTCGTCGTGAAACATGTGTGTCATGTATTTAGCAATTTTCGTCATGTACTTAGCAAAACCCTTTTTTCGTTTGTTAAAATTTGCGTCGGGTATTTAACAATTTTCGTCTTGTATTTAACAATTTTCGTCGTGTATTTAACAATTTTCGTCGTGTATTTTGCAAAACCCATAAAAAATTCATTTTATTTAAATTGCACTCAAATATACCAATGAGACTCTCTTCAAATATACATCAATATTTGATTATCCTTATCAGTTTCCTCTATAATGCTTCTACTTAATCTAGCCAAGGGTCAGAAGCTGAGCTAAAGCAGGTGGTTGAAAAGGTAGAGCAAGATGCACTGGACTTTGCACGTGAAATGGAAGAGTTTTTACTGAGGAAGTTCGATGCTCGAGCACAACATTGAAGGAATGTGACAATTCACAATACCACGAATGTAATAGTCTTTTGCCTTACACAGAATGTGTTGATTCTCCCTAACTCGCTCGCGAAGAGTGTCTCAGCGCTTTAGGAGGAATGGAGCGTGCTGCGAGGTATGATTTCTCTACAACTACCGTACGTCTGGCGCCATTTATTGAAATGACATCGGATGGAAATCCTATTGACATGGTATAGTCAATTTAAATCCAATTATTTGCTCTCCATCTATTATACAACTCATGATAACTTCTCATGTTTCAGCCTCGATATGCGCTCTGTTACTCCGAGCGAGCTGAGAACTATCTGGTAAACCAGTATGAAACGGAGAAGGCATACTGGCAGATTTATGGGGTTCTCCTTCCTACTCGCTATTTTGGGGCCAAAAATGGCGTCTTCCGTATATATTCAGCAATGATCAGCTACATGTGTGGCAATTATGATATCAGTAACGGACCTTGGTATGTGGCTGCCACCTCAGGTCCAAAGGACATTAAAAAACTAAAGTTAAAAATGCATCCAAAATAAATTTAGAAATCATTAGCTAGTTCATAGCCATCGTTTTTCATAATTTCACATTTATTCATTTTCCATATGATCATATCGTTTTCTTGAGTCCTGTAAACCTTATTTTAGTCCAATGGGGACTGCACTCAAATGCTTCCAATCCTTCCAAATCTTCTGCTCAGCCCACTCCTAGTTCTCTGCGTGGCCCTCGCATACTTTTTTTTAGATTTTCATCTTTATGTCATGTCAAATATTGCGATTCCATCAATTTGAACTTGTGCATCCATTAAGGTACATCAGAACAGTTTCTGGATGCTCCATATCCGAAACAATGCACAGCTACATCTCCCAAATGTAAGATAAATCTTCTATACATATACCTAGCCAAAATAATACATCTACTAGAATAGTTCCAATTACTTTATATCTGCAACTTTTCATTCGAAAAGATTAATAATAATCATTTACTGGATCGTATGGAAGTGGCTCTTCGTAGGGAACCTTCAAAACAGCACCATAACTAAACCCCTTAGATTTCATGAATACCGAACTAGCTGCAGCACAGTTTCCTTTTCCAACAACAGTTTTAATGAATTCTTTGTACTCAATATCTGATCGGTGCCCTTCCTTGACGAGTCGTCTGTAGTATGCATCCAAATCATTATTAGTCCCATCCAGTCCTTGGCATGCATTGAATTGAATTGATACACCGCTAGCAAATGCTTGAACAATACTGCCATTGTAGCAAAATTTTACTAAGCCTTCTCTTGCGGCAATCTCAGTACAGTCAGATCGGTCAACAACTGCCATTTGTTCAACGCAGGCACACATGGGAGCACCTGGAACATTGCGCACGTATCCCCGTTTGTACAAATGGTCATACATGCTAACATAAAATAGGTTGTTTGCCTTGAATTTAGCAGATTGATGGGTAGGATCCAGTCCACTCCATGCAAATCCATGACAATGAGAGTCGCCTTCAGTGTTTTGGTCGAACAAAGCAAACCCCTGTGGCGTACGGCTGGATGTTGGTGCTCGCTGCATATCAACGTAGCAAACATCAACATTATCTTGTAAGGCATAGAAGGAGAGAAGTAAATAAAAGATTGAGGTAATAATTGGAAAATTCATTTCTTTGCTTAAAGGCAGGCAAATTTGAGTCAACATACCTGCGGGATCTGCATCATGACAATTGGTATCATAAGGAGTTGCACAGTTGCCATTATTATCGCCGGCTTGACGATCTTGAACCCAACAGCACATAGCAGCTCCTAATTTGCAGCCATCCTTGAAATTGTCCATTTTATCAGGCCATTTAACTCCTTTAGACTGAGCAATACCATTGTAAAATTGAACGATCTGGGTACCTGGATCCACTGCTAGTTGATCCTGCACAATTAACGCAGGTGTTACCCACTCTCGCTCTTCATTCCAATAAGTACCACCGTCAAAAAACTCTTTATCAAAGATCTTTCCACTGTCGGTAATCTCCTCGAAATTTTCATAAGACTGTGCACATACGTTGGCAATAGCTTCCTTGACTTCTTGCGAAGTACTAACCCCAAATATAAGCTTCAGCTCAGTCAGAGCAGAGTGTGTGCACCCACTAGCACTAAGCTGCGCGGTAAGTGCCGCAATCAAAGAGTTGTAATTGCAAGCTGCTGATCCGACACACCATTGATTCAAGCAAGGAGTCTGGGCGTGGGTCACATCAAAATGACAGCCATACAACAATACCACAACTGCAGACGAGAAAATACTTTTCATGTTTTAACAGGGAATGATCGCTATTAGTTTCAGGATTATGGGATATGCTTGGTCAGAGCTAAACTTACTCACCGAGGTCCCCATTAAATGCAAGTTCGACTTGCCCTAGAGACACTACAAAAAATGACTCGAACTTGACATCACAAATGCCAACTTAGGATAAGATTTGCTAATATCGCAGAAACAATGAAGCGGGGCTTATGATTCGAAGAATCCAAGACGACACGATACACACATTAGCTCCTTTGAACTGTTGGCGCTTCTTTAACTTATTTGTATGTAAAGCAACAAACTAAGTCTGCCTGCCGTCCCAATGTCCTTGGCGGCCGTTACATTTTTTGGTCCCAGTTGAGCCACAGGTCGTATTAGAGTTTCTTTATTTTATGAGTTTATATATATGTGCCTATATGATTTTGTTGGTCGCATTTATATAGTCATTTAGTTTTTGCTGATAAGACAACTCCAGTTGAATTTTAGATTCTATTCAAATCAAGAATGCGGGAGTGTACATGAAAAATATTTAAGGACAGTTTTGATTGCACTATTGTAGAAGACAAATCCAGTTGAATTACATTCTCGGATCCCTCAAATGCAAAATTTCATAGCTAATCTATTTAAGGGCTTGCGTCCAAACGTCCTTTAGGCACTTTCATTGGTTGTCCTGGTTGAGCCACATGACTTTAAGAGTTTAAGTATTCCACGATTAATTTACTGACGTTAGTGTTTGTTTTATTCGAGATAAGAATACGATGTATTTTTTTTTAGTTTCTTGTGGACAGTTGCTCTTTTCGATTGGCTTTTGTCTTTAGATTAAGTTCAACTACCGGTAGAAAAGATTTGTATTGATTATACGTCATTGCATAAATTGTATTTTGACAGTCAATCTTAATTGTTTACATGTATTTGCTGAACA
>Ga0075154_10002974_pt1 | contig 10901 bp, 7 predicted proteins | sample JI71714BDNA_FD_70965 | JGI IMG/M metagenome (GOLD analysis project Ga0075154, IMG submission 70965) | Wastewater effluent complex algal communities from Wisconsin, to seasonally profile nutrient transformation and Carbon sequestration -... | ecosystem: Engineered > WWTP > Effluent > Algae... | reverse complement strand
TGAAGAACAAAAACAGTTTTCCAATGGTTTTACTTGAAGCACAGATGGCTGTTAAAAAAAAAGAAATTAATGCTGGTGTATTGTGATTTGACACAAATTGGTCACGCTCGTCTTGATCGTGTAGTGTATCATGTCATACACAATTCATTAAGATTGTGTGCATCAGTTGAAATATTTCATAAATTCGAATAGTATGGCACGATTTCATGAAAAATTCTCATGAGCTTGCTAATTATAGATAAATTTGCCAAATTTGTCATAAAGATCATCAGGTTAAGTAGAATTCAAAATTAAGAATTTATCGAATTCCAATATGTTTCACTTCACGGTGACACTGCATAGAGTAACGTAATCATACCAAGGTAGTTTAATTCTACATAGAGTAACGTAATCTGACCAATGTAGTATTCAAGTTATCAAATCAAATTGGACCGGGTTTAGTAGATTTCACTAAAACAAGAGCTTTTGTCCATTTTTAGTAAATAAGATCATGATTTTTGTTCTAAACATTGAGCACTAGAAATAAGATTTGCTTCATATATGAAAGAATGCGAACCTGCAAGATGAATTTTATTATCAAAGTTAAAAGCTATGAAGCTTCCTGAAAAAAATCAGGTCAATAGAAAATTTTGACAGGCAGTTAACACACATTTATTATGCTCAACTGAAAATCAATTTTGTGTTGTTGTCATTGAAAGATTCTAATAGAGTATCTTATCCTATGATAATCGCTGACACTTGCTGCGTTGGGAGTTCGCAAAATTCATGAGCGCTCGGAGTGTTCAAGTCGTGATCTCGTGGTGAAGTTACAGCGATTGCATGGTCAAAACTTACTTTCTAACTGCATCAAAGACAAAAACACAGCTGCATATACGTTTTAGTCGCAAATGGTTTAAACTTTGGGACTCCACTTGACACAATTACCAAAGTAGAGGACGATTCAAAGCACCAATCAGGCTAAAAATTTCAGATCAGAAAAGCTTTGCCAGACTTTTAGACTGCGTTTGGACTATTCTGGTGCTACAAGCAACAAAAAGTATTCTGATTCAACCTGTAAAAGTATCAAGCAAGCAAAAGGTTCACTGACAAACCGCCAAGCGAGGCGACACATACTTATATCTGAGCCCCTACATTTGGAACCAAAGTCGGAATGAAGGACCCTTCTGTTGATGAAGCTGCCAAAGAAGCTGAGGCAAAGCTACTTGCCATGATTTCCCCGAATAGGCCACAAGTGCAGCCAGGACATACTCCCAAGGAAGAGAAAAAGACGTGCAGCATGGATGGTTCTCGGACTTGTACTCTAAGTGATGACGTGGATCCGTTTGAGGGGTTATCGGGCGATCCAGATGGCGCAAAGCCAACAGGTGACCAACAGTTGCTTGAGTCACTTAAATCATTCAACTTTCGCGGCGAAACAAGTGTGGTAGACAAGGACAAGGAGAGCAAGGAAGTTCTTGCAAAACTGGGCTTTAGTCCCCAGAGATCTACAGCAAAGATTGATTTCTCCACCATTAGCGATGGACATGGAAGTGTCATGAATGAAGAAGAAGCGAAGAAAGAGTTAGCTGAAATATTTGGCTAGATTAATTCATATCACCTAAGGTAAAAATTCTGTACATAACCACCCTCGAGGCTCTAACCATAATGCTTGACGATACAAGAGAGATCAAATGGTACTACACAAAAGGATATAGGGTTCCTTTTGACTGTGAAAAATGTTTTTTTATTTATTAATTCAACCGTAAGAGTTTTGCTTGACATATATTTATTAGCATGAGCCTAAAAGTTAAGACAATATTTCTAAAAGTCTAAAAGTGCTTTCCGATTGAATGCATAGCGTCAACAGCAAGCCACAATTTGTTTTCTAAGCACGATTCAACCAATTCTTCCAAATATGTAATAGCTTCGTCATCTGAAAGATCCAATCGAAAGCGCCCGATTAAGGCTGACATGGCGGCCTCGGGTGTTTGATTTGAGCACAGGTCAGGCATCGAAGAAAATGTAGCAAGTCGCAATAATGAGCACAATGCACGAAAATTAGATGGACGACGCAAAATATTGAAGGCAGCGCCCAATAGGGATAAAAACTTTGCATAGTTGGTCGATTCTCGTCCTCCCATTCCGGTGACCATCTCTGCAGAAAGTCTGATTAATCACAAACAAATTATTTTGATTGTGTAAAATTGCATCATTTCATCTTCCAAGTGAGAACTTACCTGATCGGAATATACGTTTTCGGGTCGCAACCAAGAATAAATGAAAAATCACAATGAATCAATTGACCAGTATCCGCATTCAGTAATATATTGTCTAGGTGCCTGTCTCCGACTCCCTAAAAGCGGCGAAGTCTGTGAGAATTTATGATTTGCCATGAGTCCACTATAGACCCCATCAAACACTTACAAGTAGGTAGGTCGCCACGCACCAACCTGCACAGCTTTTCACATAATTATCCATAACAGTTTTGTCAATGTAGAAGGGACATGAGTCGTCGTGCGCAGCACTTCTTAAAAAGTCCTGGATTGGATTGATGTGGCTTGCCAAATCACGAGAACTAGGACCCGAAACGGGCCTTGTCATGAATTGATGCTTAAGCCAGCCTTTAGACTCTGCTTCTTCGGGTTCCTGTTCTTTTTCCTTTGTAGATGGAATGCTACTGCCGGTCAGACCAGTGCTGGAACCGAATGATGCCGCCATCTCCATAAAGTAATCTGATTTTAGATTAACCGATTCGAACGCATTAACATTCTCATCTTCTTGCAGCTCAACCACAATATCATTTGCTGATTTGTAAAGAGACATATCACATATCTTCGAAAGAGGAACACAAGATGGCATCCACTCTATGAATCCGCGATTAGACGCGACTGGGCAACACCCAAATGTTCTCATTTTCATGTCGAGTCCACTTGCTTTCAGAATGCAATCGACCTCACGCATAAATTGTAACGCTAGCATTTCTTGTCTCAAGTCATCTCCATGTTTATAAAGTAAATGTCTAGTTATGGGCCGAGTTACCGCATTTGCAACTTGTTTATTTGGGAGTGGTGCTATTGTTATAGCTGTTTCCAACTCAAAGAAGCTCTGAAGAGAAAACGGTTCATCAGTGACGCATTGCTTTTTTTGGGTCAAATTAAAACAAGAATTACCTACCGGCGTTTTAGAGGGTGAACCGCCTTCAAGATTGCCTTCGCAGTCGAATCGCATATTATTGTGGCTAAATATTCGTGTATGATAAATGAATGTGCGAGAATGACTGTCTTGTTCAATGTTTGCAGCTTGATAATCCAAAACACCTCGGAGGTCTAGGAAGCATTCCCCAACGAACCTACTGTACGAAGACTTTCCGGTATCATCAATTGTATGAGATGCATATCGTTTCTTCTGAGATTCCTCATGTATAACTGTGAACTCGTAGAGATGCAACTTGAGAGTTCTTGACGTCGACCCACTTGTCTCGAAAGAAAATCCCGGGCTTGCGCCATCTTGACTGCAATATTGCAACTTTCCGTGATGATTGTTATTGCTACAAGAAAGTGCGAAGTGTCAACCCAACGAAAAAATAAATGAAAATCGTTATCGACACAAGATTCATACCTAAGTTTCGTCTGTCGAACTTCCCCTCCAAGAGCCCCTCGAAAAACATATTGATATTCTAGTCGAGAATCTTTTGCCGCTTCTATATCTTTGTGCGATTTTCCTGGAGACTTTAGAAAGTAATCGTTTTGAACAAAGCTTTGGAGGGATGTTACAGCATGATCCCTCGTTAAACGTTCGAATTTCACCTTAAAAGAGAAAGCAAGATAAGAAAATAGCTCCTTCATAAATAATCCAATGACAACACCATGAAATCAACTCACCTTGATTCTGACAAAGCGATCTGTAGTTTGAGACTCAAACTTACTGGTAGATGCTAACTTACTTGGTTTGTATGAACTCGCATATTGATTGACGGTCACACCAATCAAAAGTGGAAAGTGAGCACTAGGAAGAATATAGGTGGAATCCCAGTCTAAACCGGTTATGAGGCTCGTTGAATGCTTTTTCGAGTGTATAACGTCGACAAACGGGAAAGCGAGGCTGCCAGATTGCGAGTTGAGGTCTTCTTTCCCCAAGTTGTTTATCAGTTCAAGTCCCTTGCGCAAAATATCAGTTGCTTCCTTCAAATCTGAAGCTTTGTTCTTCGATCCTGTCGAGAAGACATAATCTGTCAATCTCTGCGGAATCGTCTTCACAAGATATTTCTCCGCTTCGTCACAAAGGTCGTCGAGATTATCCAAGAATACGTTTATTCGATCGAGGGTTTCCTTTCCATTGACTAGGTACAGGCCTATCCTGGGATCAGAGCAGTTGCAAGAAGAGGTATTGGTTGTGATCGGCGACGAGTCCGATGACTTGACCTGAATACCTTGACAGCCATCGGTGATTGACGATGAGTTAGCAGAGAGATACGCCAGATCGCTTTTGTTGAATTTTGGACCTGAAGAATTCTGAATTCGTTGTGTGATTCCCCCGTTAATCTTCTTCCTACTTTTCTTCATAGACAAAGATTTGAGAAGCCACGATGTTGTACGGAGCATGGGGAATACCAGAGAAGTCTCTTCATGTTTGCTAGAATTTGACGAAGAACTGTGCATCGTATCGAATAGGGCAATGCTATTAGAGTTCAAGCCGTTATTCGGCTGCGAATCAAAATTTTCGATGTGGGTATTGGTACTTCTCTTTCGTGAACCATGAGACCTCTCCGATTGTCTTGTGAAGATGTAAGGTAGAGTTTGTTCCTTTTCAGGACTTTGGCTATCCCATGAAGCCTTCGCGACAGATATTTCCAATCGATGACTCATCTCAATCAAAACGCCCGCAGCACGTGCACCTGCTACAGCAGAAATATCTGGTAAGTTCTGATATGAATAATTGTCTGAGAGTGACTTTTTTGAATCACTTTTTGACACATCTTTACCCATCAGAATGCCGATGTATGATTTCAACAAGAAATATAGTCGTGTGGCAAGTGTGGCGTGTCGAGTTGCCTAACAAGGAAAGTTATCAAGATAACGCAGGTTATCATCATATAGCTTTTCAAGAGGCATTAACATGTGTTTGTTCTATGCTCACCTGAAAGATCAATGCATCACTTAGAGTTTGAACAACTTCCTTTGCCCAGAAAACTTGCTCTAATGCTACTCGATTATCCTCTTCTAAATTTGATCCTCTGCAATGGGCGGGGTTAAGCTTGGTCCCTTCGCCCATACTTCCGTACCTTACAACAACGTCGAGAAGCTGAAGCAATATATTGTCACACACTTGCGCTCCATCCACAACAATCTGCTTTTCGGATGCAGGATGGCCGCATTCGGAATTGCACAAGTAGAAAGAAATTTCCCTTAGATACATTTTTTGTTGGGTGTACGATGCTGGAAGTTGAATGCTTCTACCTTGGAGAGTAGAAATTAAAGGGGGTTTCGAGAATAACATACTCCTAAGCTGCCGGTTAAATAATTCGTATTCCACCGCAATGGCATCCTCGTTGTGCCCTAATGCATGGTAAGATACTAGGTGGTGCAAGTCTGCAATCACATTCCAATATCTAAAGACAGGAGAGCACTTAACATTCCAAGGCATTTGTGGACACGGAACAAAGACCCTCTGCTGCGAAATCTTGGAAAATTTGTGTGGGCTCTTTGAGTAATTTTCCGCCAGGATTGAATTTTGCAAATCTGAACGAGTTCGTGGTGGTTCGATTCTCCCTGTCATGACCAAGAAGGCCAAGTATGAAGGGTGTAACGAGCTTGATATCATTTCGTGCATGCTACGACTTTGAACTTTCGATCGTCCCATAGAAGGAGACTGTCCAAAAAACATGCGGCTGCACTGAGAGGAACAGTCTGGTGTTAGACTTTCCGTATTTCCATTTCTTTGTTCTTCGTACTCTTCCCGCGTCAGGACGGAATAGTATTCGTATCGTGGGGCATCATTTTTCGCTTTTTTCGCATCAGCCATTGCTTCATGTTTCGTCCAGTCAAAAGTTCTAGATCCCTTTGGAGGAAAGCAAAATGTTAATTTCATACGTGGCTCCAAAACCACATCTAAAAAGTTTTCTTCTTGCGACGAATTATATTCGCTTCTATGCTCATCTGCTGACCTCTCATGTTGCATCGTTTTCTTAAGTAAGGCTGCCATTCCCACATGATCAACTAATCGAAAAGACGTCCGAGTGGTGAGGACATTTTCGATCGAGTCAACAGTTATTAGGTCAGAGATCCGATCAGATTTCTCAGTCTCGTCTTGGCCACCTAAAAACTTATCTTTCATTTCTTCGTTGAATACTTCTACGCATGACAAAATACTACCCTTCTGAACACCATAGGTCGCGGCTAATCCGCTTGCAACAACATTTTGAACTAGTGGAAAGTTGCCACAAGGAGCCCAGCCAATCCCCCAATCGTGTGATTCAGACATCAATAGCAGTACCCTATAAACTTTTGAGGCATAAACGAATTCAAAGCCGATAGGATGCCTAGGTTGCGATCCAAACCATCCTTGGTACGTATACAATCTTTCTAGTATGGCATGTGAAGGATCGCCTACGACAGTTATTCCATTGATTCGGAGGAGTATCGACCCAGGAAGGACACCAGCGATTGCTGCCTCGCTTGTGGGATCGACACTTTGCACATACACTCCAAGTGCAAGTTTTGAAATGGTCATTCCCAAGGCTCGATTTTCGTTTTTGGCACCCAAAAGAATTGCCGATGTTGTAAATGATATAAATGGTGTCTCCATAGGTACAATACCATACCCTTGAGTCTGCTCTAAGCGATGTTTTCGCAAATCCGGCGAGCTTGGTTTGCGCTTTGAAAATTGTGGTACAGGAATATTTGAGGATGACTTGACTGGAGATTCGTTAACAGTCTTGGGTTGTGTCTTATTTGCAGATGAAGGTATGGACGAGAGAGGGGGGACGCCCACTGAGCGACGTCGACGCCGACTGCGGGGAGAATATTTCATGGTATCGAGATCAGTTCCATCTTTATTTCCTTCTGCCAAATAATCACTTCCGAACAACACGTCAATCAACTGATCCTTGACTATACTCTGAATGTGCTTGAGCTCTGACATTTCTAGACGAGTGGATTTGCAATTCTTTTTGACATGATCTTGGCTAAGGTTCTGGGGTGGATCAGATACTTTTTGGGGTAGTGCTGAGTGACGTCGTTCATTAGAACTTTCGACGCTTTCGCCATCGGATGGCCATTCCAAGCCCGGATCTGCATACCCGTTTTCAGTTGTGTTTGTGCTTGCCTGATTAAAAGGAATTGTCTCTGCATCACTCATATCATTGACACTTCCACCTGTTTCCATCGCTTGGAAGGAGGACAAGTTATGAGATTTGTAAAGATTTACGCTGGCTTCTGGTTGTCGCTGATCATCGGAGGAATTCTGGGATCCATGCTTCGTGAGTAGTTTTTTTCGCAGCTTGCGGCCTCGACTGGAAAGTTTCTGCACTGGAAGTCTCAAATCGAGAGCGAGCATCTGCTTTATATTATACGTGCATTCCTCCATGATTATTGTTGTGTTCAAACAGCTAGATATCTATGGACCCGAGTAATTTAAGCTTGTCAATTATCGTGCTTGCATTTTGTTGAAGATATGATTGATTACTTAGTGATGGAGTAATTCTCGAAATTGCGTAATATGTCGAGTATGGAATCAAACTAAATATAATTCGAAATGTTGTTGTTAGATCGATAAAGTTGTAAACTGGTGGTGCGAGCGTTTGCAAGAAGGAGCTTAAGAATTTAAGTACTAAAAGCCAATCAACGGAGGATAATAGCTATTGTTTATTTTCCTGATTCATTCATGTCTTATTTGTTGCTTCCTTTTTTTCTGAAGCAACTAACTTAGTTGTTGGCTAACGATGCCCCCAGAAGTAGATTATTCGTATCAAAGCAAACAACCGTTTGTTTCATGCTGGTTTATTCATCAAATCCAACGAAAAGGTGAGCGAGAGCGTGCACAAGCTTTATTTGTAACTACCGGTAGGTCATATACAAAATTATTTAAACTTTTCTGTGTAAGAATCTAACAAGTATTTCAAAACAATGACGAGTCCATAGCCTTGTGCAAAACTGGTCGAACCGTTTTGGTTGTGCTATAGAAGAGCATAGTGTTGGTCTTGTTAAAATCCTCCAATAGCATTCTGCTTTTTAAAAGATCACCTCAAATTAAAATACTATTGTTCAATCAGTTCGTTCTCAGGATCCGATTGATTACAGTATACATAAAGTATGACGTTTGACCGGGTCAAAAATCTGTATTCAATTCGCTTGGCTAGAATTTATTTTTTCAATTTTTCACGACTCAGATCAAAATTTCAAATATCTTCTGGATATATAGGGAAATTTCGCCAAAAAAGCGCTCTTTAATTCTTTTGAATTGAAATTTTGGGGGGCCTAACTAACTCAAAGAATTAACTTAAATTCAAAGAATAAATTTCAACTAAAAGAATTAAGAAATTAGATTCTGAAAGCTTGAGATCACAATTAATTGAGATTTTTGGAGGCCATACTTAGAAAAGAGATGAGATTCTAATCACTTGGAATGCATAATTAATGGCGATTCACAAAGATGAGGAATTTGATTAAGACAGGTGACGAGTAACAGTATCAGACATCAAATCAAAATAGTAGCGAGCAAACGCGGTGGACCTTTAAAATGCAGAGCTATCATCTCCCCTATAACAAATAACTTTAGTGAATACAGCAACATTATGATAAATTGAACTTATAAGTTCTCGGCCTCCCGAAATCGAGAGATAAAAAATATGTATCCCAATCATGTATTCTCATGAGCTCTGAAAGGTGCCTTTCGTAGGATTCTCAATGCTGAGTACCTTACCGCCAACCAAGAGAACTTTCTTACTGCAAAATGGAAGTAAAGAAACAGGTTTGTGGGTGGCAACTACAACAACAGCTCCGTTTTGAGACAAGGCCTTCAGTCGCCTTCCTACAACACTACATATGTCTGATGTTTCCATATCCAAAAACTCATCCAAGAATAAAATTGGTGCGTGTATGCGATCGTTATCTAGATCCAAACTCTCAAAGCAGGCCTGCCCAAGACGAACTAACAAAATTTCACTTGTGGTTAATTTTGACAATTGAATAGATTCATCTATTCCCAAAATCTTCAAGATTTCTTGTAAAATATATTCAGTCACTTGCTTGGATCCTTCTCCGAATTTGTCGTTGCGTCGTAAATAATTACCAATAGTCTCATGTTTTGCTGTGTTGATTGTTGAGTAGAACCTGTCTAGGATTACTGGTTTGGTCGATATTTGTTCACCGTGGCATCCCTCTATTCTAACCAGTCCTTGCTTTGATGACTTCTCGCTTCCAGAAAGTACTCGTAGTAAGGTCGACTTTCCACAAGCCGAAGCTCCAACCAACAAGATGACACCATCTTCGGGCATAAACTCTAGTGAAATATTTTCAAGTGCATACTTTCTTTTCGGAACAGACGAAAATAGCTTTCCAAGCACACTTTCACGATAAGAATGGTATATTGGCTCAACAACTCGTAATCTGGATTGCAAGAAAAAAGGAGATTGATCGGTTTTCGTTGTTTTGTTATCTTCCGCTCTATGGGCTCCGGCCATAGCAATTGGGAGCAGGCGGTAAAGGTTTGTAGTGGATACTTGAGTGGTCGTCAATAGAGTTGAAGTTCTAGCCTGTGTACTGGGTACAAGCAACCACACAGAGAGATTTTTATTAAGCGAGATTATGGCAAGATACTTAACAATCTTCTTCGCTTTTGATAACGGGCCTTTCATAATTATGTCTTGAAGATAATCGCTTTCTGTTGCACTGTCATGTGACAAGTCGTAAAATATTCTGGGGCCATCTTGGATGTAATACTACTATCATTTAGCTTAATAACCTCACTCAAACTAACTACCGGTAGTAGAAACTGCTTGGAAATATCACACTAAGTATGATCGTACTACCCAATAATACGCTCGCACGAGATTAGTTTAATTATTTACTTTTACAAATGTAAAAATAACTTCGGTTCAAATATTAATTTTGGAAAGCAAGCGACTCTGTGTAAATTATTTGGCTATCAAACTAAAAGCAAATGTGATTTGTATCATGAGGTTGCTGAATGTTCCAACTACGCGTATCGATGCTATTTAAAACAAAACACTCCTTCATCTTTTAGAAGAAGTTTGACGCGAAGGAAATCATTTCATCATCCAAGGCAAGTTTAAAATAAGGCGCAAGGAATTGTGAATAAGCGAACAGGTCACAAGCCTCAACCAGACGCGCAGATTTTTTTTAAAACAAGACCCATCTTCACTTTGATCGAACTCCATTGTATACATATGATCTTTTAAATTGTTACAAATCGTCTTGGGTCGAAATTTAAGAACTTCATAGGCAAAAACACTGTCGAATCACGAACGTAAGAATTTTATTCGGGATGTCGCAACACTGGAGTGTTCGCCTTGTTTCATGTTAGAGAGTTCTTAAAAGTTACAGGGTTGGAGCAATCCAACGAGTTGTAAATGTGACAAGATTAGTTTTGAAATCATGACGCCCAGTTTCCTGATCTACCGTAGTGCCTTCGCACCCAAGAAGAGCCGAAGGCTTCCTTCCGCGGTCATTCCAATTTGTTGTGTCGTGTATCCATGGCAGTTACTAATCATTTGTTAACGATAGCACTAAGTACTGGCGTATAAGGTATTCTCACATTGAATAAGTAATATTCTCGCGCCTAGACTACTCAGCGAACATGAGTTTTCCTGCCCGCCGTGCGCAAACTTGGTATCACCTTTACTTGCCGATCGCACTGTACAAGACTGATGAGCCCCCTACAGATCATATTTATGCAAAAGTTTT
>Ga0075154_10002973_pt1 | contig 10902 bp, 7 predicted proteins | sample JI71714BDNA_FD_70965 | JGI IMG/M metagenome (GOLD analysis project Ga0075154, IMG submission 70965) | Wastewater effluent complex algal communities from Wisconsin, to seasonally profile nutrient transformation and Carbon sequestration -... | ecosystem: Engineered > WWTP > Effluent > Algae... | reverse complement strand
CCGATGATGGCGGCCAGCCGGGCCAGCAGCGACGCCGGCGTGGCATCGGGCAGCGGTGGCAGATTGATCAGCCGGCGACCTTCGGATTCAAGGGAAAAGCCTACATCGGGATTGGCCATCGCCAGCCGGCGGACATGATCGAGGCAGGCGGCCAGTTCCGAACGCGATGATTTCAGGAATTTGCGCCGCGCCGGCACGGCGGCGAACAGGCCATCCACCCGCACCACCGTGCCGGGCGCCGCGGCGGCCGGGCCATCCTGGGTGATGCGGCCATTGTCCACCACCAGCCGCCAGCCCTCCTGGCCTTCGGCGCGGCTGGTGAGCGACAGGGTGGCGACCGAACCGATCGAGGGCAACGCCTCACCGCGAAAGCCCATGGTGGCAATGCCGGCCAGATCATCATCGGGCAATTTGCTGGTGGCATGGCGTTCGATGGCCAGGCGCAATTGATCGGGCGCCATGCCATGGCCATCATCGGCCACTTCAAGCCCGTCGATGCCGCCAGCGGCCAGCCGGATGGCGATGCGGCCAGCCCCCGCATCCAGTGCGTTTTCGACCAGTTCCTTGAGCGCGCTCGCCGGCCGTTCCACCACTTCGCCGGCAGCGATCTGGTTGATCAAGGTTTCGGGCAGGCGGCGAATGGGCACAATCGGGTTTTACGGGCAGTTGAACGCGTTGTCATCGGCAGAGCGCAGCCATTATGGCCTTCGCCCTTGCAAAAATGGCGGGTTACAGCCTATGGCGGCCCATCGATCGCGCGTGTTCGCGAATCCCTTTTTCATGTCTGTGGTTGCCGCCCGATGTCACCCTTTTCCCGCATGTTCTCCTTCCTCGCCCAGGATATGGCCATTGATCTGGGCACGGCCAACACGCTGGTTTACGTGCGTGGCCGCGGCATCGTGCTGAACGAGCCCAGCGTTGTCGCCATCGAGACCATTCGCGGCAACAAGGTGGTTAAGGCCGTTGGCAACGAAGCCAAGGTGATGATGGGCCGCACGCCGGGCAATGTGGAATGTATCCGGCCGCTGCGCGATGGCGTGATTGCCGATATCGATGTGGCCGAACAGATGATCAAGCATTTCATCAAGAAGGTGCAGACATCGCGCTTTGGCCGTTATCCGGAAATCGTCATCTGCGTCCCATCGGGTTCGACCAGCGTGGAAAAGCGCGCCATCCGCGATGCTGCCAACAATGCCGGTGCCACCCAGGTGTTCCTGATCGAAGAGCCGATGGCCGCCGCAATCGGCGCTGGCATGCCGGTGACCGAACCCATTGGTTCGATGGTGGTCGATATTGGCGGAGGCACCACCGAAGTGGCGGTGTTGTCCCTGAAGGGCCTGGCCTATACCACCAGCGTGCGCGTGGGCGGAGACAAGATGGACGAAGCCATCATCAACTATGTCCGCCGCAACTTCAACATGCTGATCGGCGAAGCCACGGCCGAACGCATCAAGAAGGAAATCGGCACCGCCAAGAAGCCGGCGGACGGCATTGGCGAGACGGTGTTCATCAAGGGCCGCGACCTGATGAACGGCGTGCCCAACGAAATTCAGATCAACCAGGGCCAGGTCGCCGAAGCGCTTGCCGAACCCGTGGCCACCATCGTCGAAGGCGTGCGCGCCGCGCTGGAAAACACCCAGCCCGAACTGGCCGCCGACATTGTGGACCAGGGCATCGTGCTCACCGGCGGCGGCGCCCTGCTGCGCGACCTTGACGTGGTGCTGCGCGAAGCCACCGGCCTGCCGGTGAGCGTGGCCGACGAGCCGCTGACCTGCGTTGCCATCGGCACCGGGCGGGCACTGGAAGATCCGATGTATCGCGGTGTGCTGATCACCGCCTGAGACAACCCGCCGGGAGTGCAGCTGCGTGCTGGACTGGAGCCAATCCCCGCGCCGCCCAACCGCCGTTCGGCGGCAGCAGAATCTTGCGCTGGTGTCGGCCGTGATCACCGGCGGGGTCGTGATGGCCGGGCTGATCCTGCTGCTGCTGGCGCGAGTGAACCCGCAAACCGGCGCCGGCGTGCGCGCGGCGGCGGGCGATGTGGTGGCGCCCATCTGGGATGTGGTGCGCGCGCCAATTGATGGCAGCGCCCGCGTCGTGGGGCATATCGGCGATTATTTTGGCGCCGTGTCCCGCGCCGATGCCCTGGCGGCCGAGCTGGACAAGGCCAACGCCCGGCTGCGCACGGCCCGGGCGCAGGCCCGCGAACTGGCCCAGTTGAAGCAGTTGATGGCCGTGCGCGAACCGTCGCGGCAGGTGGTGGCCACGGCCCGCATTGCCGCGGCAACATCGGGCGGCGTGGTGCGCACCGCCATGCTGGCTGCCGGGCTGGCGCAGGGCGTGACGCGCGATCTGCCGGTGATCGGCGCTGATGGCCTGATCGGCCGCACCATCGAGGCCGGCAGCCAGAGCGCCCGCGTGCTGTTGTTGACCGATGCGCAAAGCCGGGTGCCGGTGGTGGTGGAACGCACCGGCCAGGCCGGGCTGGCCGCTGGCGAGGGCCTGCCCAGCCTGCTGCTGATTGATCGCATCGGCCCGGAAGTGCCGTTGCTGGCCGGGGACCGCATCGTCACATCGGGCGATGGCGGGGTGTTTCCACCTGGCGTGCTGGTGGGCGTGGTGATTGATCCGGCCGCGGCCAAACCGGTGATCCGGCTGGCGGCCAATCCGCTGGGCGCCAGCTATGTCACGGTGGAGCGGGCCTGGCTGCCCATCCCTGATGACGCCCCGCAAGGCCCGGTGTTTGATGCGCCCGTGCCGGTGGAGGCCCGCCGCCGCGGTGCCCCCCCGCCCCGGCTGCGCGATGCAGCGCCGGTGCCCGGATCGGCAGCCGTGCTGCCATGATCGCTTCGCCGCCGCCGCCAGCCCTGTTGATGACCCCGGTTGAACGCCGGCGCTGGCTGCTCAGCCTGTGGCGCTATGCCGTGCCGGTGATCATGTGTGCCGGGCTGGTGATATTGATGCTGGCGCCGCTGCCGCTGCCGGTGCCGGCCATGCCCAATCTGGCGCTGATGGGGGTGCTGGCCTGGGTGATGCTGCAACCGGCGCTGATGCCGCCGGTTCTGGCCTTTGTGGTTGGCGCCCTTGCCGATCTGCTGTTCGGCCTGCCGCTGGGCGTCAATGCCACGCTCTTTGCCGTGGCGGCCGGCTCGATCCGGCTGCTGGATCTGTTGATCGTGGACCGCAGCCATCTGGTGGATTGGTTTGGCGTCAGCCTGCTCATTCTGGCCTGCACCCTGGCCACCGGGCCGTTGCTGGCGCTGGCCGGGCGGCCGCTGCCCGTGCTGCCCATGTTGTGGCAGGTGTTGACCAGCATGATCGCCTGGCCGCTGCTGCTGCGCGCCTGTGTCGCCATGCAGCGCCGGCTGGCGCGCAGCGCGCCGCGTTGGTCCCATGGATGATCCGGTCCGCCGCGCCAGCTTTTCCCGCCGGGCGCTGCTTTTGGGGGCTGGCATGGCCGGTACCGGCATGCTGCTGGCCGGGCGCATGGCCTGGCTGGCGGTGTTCGAAGGCGAAACCTATCGCCTGAAGGCCGAAGGCAACCGGGTGCAGAACCGGCTGGTGCCACCGCGCCGGGGCTGGATCGTTGATCGCAACGGCAAGCCCATCGCCATGAACCGCCCGGACTATCGGCTGGAACTGCGCCCAGCCGATATCAGCGATGCCGGCGGCGATCTGGATGCGACCCTGATCGCCATTCGCCAGGTGATCGATCTGGATCCGGCCGACGAACTGCGGGTACGCGATGATGTCGCCAGCCAGCCCGGCTTCATGCCGGTGGTGGTGCGTTCGGGTCTGTCGTGGCCGGAATTTTCCGCCTGCAATGTGCGGCTGGCCACGGTGCCGGGGGTGGAGGCGGTGCAGAGCTTCTCCCGCCATTATCCCGAGGCCGATCGCCTGGCGCATCTGATCGGCTATGTCGGTGCGCCCACGCCCGAACAATATCGTGAGCAGCGCGATCCGCTGCTGATCTATCCCGGATTTCGCATCGGCAAGGATGGCATCGAACGCCACGAGGATCGCCGCCTGCGCGGCACTGCCGGGGCCGCCCAGGCCGAGGTGACGGCGCGCGGCGAGCTGGTGCGCGAACTGGGCACCCGTGCCGATCAGCCCGGCGATACGCTGAAGCTCACCATTGATCGCGATCTGCAAAATTATGCCGCCCGCCGCCTGGCCGACAATTCGGCCAGCGTGATCGTGATCGATTGCCAGACCGGCGATGTGCTGGCGATGGTGTCGATGCCGGCCTATGATCCCAATATATTTTCCACGCGCGTGCCGGCAAAATTATGGGCCGCCCTGCAGGAAGATGATCATACCCCCCTGCTCAACAAGAGCGCCATGGGCCTGTATCCGCCGGGCTCCACCTTCAAGATGGTCACCACGCTGGCCGCGCTGGAGGCAGGGATTGATCCGGATGAAAGCGTGTCGTGCAGCGGCGCCTATCGGCTGGGCAACAATCTCTGGCATTGTCATGCCCGGCGCGGCCACGGCCCGGTCACCATGCACCGCGCCCTGCCGCTCAGCTGCGACACCTATTTCTATGCCATGGGCCGGCGCGTTGGCGTGGATGCCATTGCCGCCATGGCGCGGCGGCTGGGCTTGGGGACTGAATATCCGCTGCCCCTGCCCGGCCAGGCCGAAGGCATTGTGCCCGACAAGGCGTGGAAACAGAAACGTTATGGCCCCGATCCCAGGAAGGGCAACTGGCGCGAAGGCGAAACGCTCAATGCCTCTATCGGCCAGGGCTATCTGATCACCAACCCGCTGCAACTGGCGGTCATGACGGCGCGGCTGGCCAGCGGCAAGGCAGTGATGCCGCGCCTGATTGCCGATGGTCCGGCCCCGGATTTTCCCTCGCTCGGCATCCCGGAGGCGCATCTGGCCATCGTGCGCCAGGGCATGATCGATGTGGTCAACGCCCGCTTCGGCACCGCACCGGCCGCACGCAGCGCGGTGCCCGATGTGCTGATCGCCGGCAAGACGGGCACCGCGCAGGTGCGCCGCATCAGCATGGCCGAACGCCGCCGCGGCGTGTTGCGCAACGAAGCCCTGCCGTGGAAACAGCGCGATCATGCGCTGTTTGTCGCCTTTGCTCCGGCTGGGGCGCCGCGCTATGCCTGCTCGGTGATCCTTGAACATGGCATTTCCGGCGGCCGCTATGCCGCACCAATTGCGCGCGATGTCCTCAGTTTCCTGTTCGAACCGGAACGTGCGTTGGCCGTGTTGCCGGCGATCGAAGCCGATGCCGCCATCCGCCGCGCCGAACGCACCGCCGCCGACACCGCTGCCGACGTGGCCCAGGAAAGTCGGCGCATGATGCCCAGCTGGCTCAAGATCGATATCCAGCCGCCCACGTTCGAGGTGGCCAATCCGGACGCGCCGCAGCCGCCGCGCGAACCGGAATGAGGCCATCATGGATCTGCTGAACGGCCCCTGGCGCCGCGAACTGGCCCTGCTGCCCTGGGGCGTGGTGCTGCTGATCAGCGCAATCGCCGGCTTTGGCGTGCTGGTGCTTTATTCGGCGGGCGGCGGCGCGCTTGATCCCTGGGCACTGAAACACGGCATCCGCTTTGCCGTCTTCCTGATTGCGGCGCTGGCACTGGCAATGTTTCCGCCGGAACGCTGGCTCGATCTGGCCTGGCCGATCTATGGCACGCTGCTGCTGGCCCTGATCGGGGTGGAACTGGTGGGCGCAGTCAAGGGCGGCAGCCAGCGCTGGCTCAACCTGGGCTTCATGGAATTCCAGCCGTCCGAAATGATGAAGCTGGCCATCATCCTGGCCCTTGCCCGCTATTTCCAATATGTGCCCAAGGGCTTTGAAAGCCGGCCCGATGTGCTGTTGCCGGCTTTGGCTATCATTGCCATGCCGGTGGGGCTGGTGATGCTGCAACCCGATCTGGGCACCGCCTTGTCGATCATGTTCGGCGGCATTGTCGTGATGTTCCTGGCCGGGGTGCGGCTGTGGATTTTCGGCGCGGCGGCGGCCGGCGTGGCCGCGATGCTGCCCATCGCCTGGACCATGCTGCACGACTATCAGCGCAAGCGGGTGTTGATCTTCCTTGATCCCGAAAGCGATCCGCGCGGCGCCGGTTATCACATCACCCAAAGCAAGATTGCCATCGGTTCGGGCGGCGTGTCCGGCAAGGGCTTCTTGCAGGGCACGCAAAGCCATCTGGATTATCTGCCGGAACTGCACACCGATTTCGCCTTTGCCACCATGGCCGAAGAATGGGGCCTGCTGGGCGGGCTGGCCGTGATTATCCTTTATGGGCTGGTGCTGGGCTGGGGCATCCGCACCGCCATCAATGCCGGCAGCCAGTTTCAACGCCTGCTCAGCCTGGGCCTGATGGCCACCCTGTTCTTCTATCTGGCAATCAACATGATGATGGTGATGGGCCTGGCCCCGGTGGTGGGCATCCCGCTGCCGCTGATCAGCTGGGGCGGCAGTTCGATGATGACGGTGATGATCCTGCTCGGCCTGGTGATGGGCGTGGCCCGGGCCAATCGCCAGTCGGGCGACTGATTTGCGATAAAACCGGTTTACAAACCCCCTCACCCTTGCTAATCGCCCGCTCCCGGTGACGGTTCCACCCGCCGCCGACCGCCTGAAACGGCAGGATGGACGCATAGCTCAGTCGGTAGAGCAGCTGACTCTTAATCAGCGGGTCCTAGGTTCGAGCCCTAGTGCGTCCACCATTCCCGGAAACATTGTGAATGTCACTCTGCGGCAAAGCCGGGGCTCGCCTGATGCGCTGATTGCCCAAGGGACAAGGCTGGGCTAGGCCCGGTGCATGCGATCTGGCGACACAGCATTTTTCGGCCACCCGACCGGGCTGGGCTTCCTTGCCTTCACCCAGGCGTGGGAGCGGTTTTCCTTTTACGGCATGCAGGCGCTGTTGCCGCTCTATCTGGTCGATCATCTGCTCAAGCCCGAGGTGGCGGCCGGCGTGGCCGGGCTGGATGGCTTGCGGGCCGGGGTGGAACTGCTCACCGGCCCGTTGAGCACCACCGCCTTTGCCGCCCAATTGTTCGGGCTGTACATCGGCCTGTTCAACATTGCGCCGCTGGCGCTGGGCTGGCTGGCCGATGGCGTCTTTGGGCAGCGGCGGCTGGTGCAGGCCGGCCTGGTGCTGATGGCGGCCGGGCATCTGGCCATGGCGGTGGAGGCGCTGTTCCTGCCGGCGCTGCTGCTGCTGCTGCTGGGGGGCGGCTGCCTGAAGGGCAATCTCTATGCCCAGGTCGGCATGCTCTATGCCAGCGGCGATGGCCGGCGCACCCGGGCTTATGCCATCCACCTGATGGCGCTGAACGTTGGCTCCATCGTGGCGCCGCTGGTGTGCGGCACGCTGGGGGAGCGGGTGGGCTGGCACTGGGGCTTTGGCGCGGCCGGGATCGGCATGCTGCTGGGTCTGGCCATTTATATCGCCGGCACACGCCAGCTGCCGCCGGACCGGATCACCCGCCGGCGCACTGCTGTCGATGTGGCCGCCGGGTCTGACGGGGCCGCCGTTGCGGCCATCATCCTGATGCTTTTGCCGTTCACCATTGTCTATGCTGCGGCCATGCAGGCCTATAATCTGCTGCTGGTGTGGGCGCAGAAGGTGATGGACAGGGATGTGGCCGGGTTTGAAGTGCCCGTCACCTGGCTGCTCACCTATGATGGCTTGATGACCATCGTGGGCATCGTCCTGGCGTTGCAGCTGTGGCAGCGGCTGGGCGCGCGGGAACCGGATGCGATGATCAAGCTGGCCGTTGCTGGCCTGCTGGTGGCGGCGGCCTGGGTCATGCTGGCGCTGATAACCACGGCGGCGGCCGGCGCGCCGGTGCCGCTGCTGCTGGTGCTCGCCTTCTTTGCGCTGCTTGATCTGTCCTATGGATGGCTGGATCCGCCGGCCAACAGCTTTGTTTCGGTGCATGCCCCGGCGCGGCTGGCCAGCACGCTGATGAGCCTGAACATCGCGGCGTTCGGCGCCGCCAACATCGCCTCCGGCTGGCTGGGCCGGTTCGAGGAGCCGCTGGGGCCAGCCGGCTTCTGGTGGCTGCTTGCCGCCGTGGGCGCGGGCGGCGGCGTTGTGGCGCTGCTGCTGCGGCCGCTGGTGATGCGACTTGCGCCGGGGCAGCGGGCGGCGTTGGCAGCGCAGCCGGCTCGTTAGGGTTGGATTCTTTCCATTCTATGCGCACGTCGCCCCGGACTTGATCCGGGGCCCCGCTTTCATGGCACCGAAGAAAAAGCGGGGCCCCGGGTCAAGCCCGGGGCGACGTCAAAAAATTGAATGCAAAAGCCTCACTGCGCCGGCAACGGATCCCGCTGCCAGAAGTGACGGACCTCGTCGTCGAAACCGGTCATGTCATAGCGGATCACCGACATGGGCATGCGGCCAGCGGCCATGAACTCGTCGTGGAACTGCTTGAGCACGAATTTCTCGCCCAGTTGATGGCGGCGATCGGCCAGCAATTTCTGCATCTCGATCATGCCCACCGTATAGCCAAGGCCATAGCCGGGTGGGCGGCGCAGATAGATTTCGGCATCAACGCGCGCGACATTCTTGTCGAGCCAGGGCGTCCATTTCTGCCAATCGGCCACCACTTCGGGCACGGTCTTCTGGTTCAGTTGCAGTTCGATGTCGCCTGCCACGCGCACGGCGCGGAAAATCCCGAAAATGTCGATCAGTTCGCGCACGCGCGGCCGGTCTTCCATGAAGCCCAGGCGCTGGGCCGCCTCTTCCAGATAGACGCCCCAGCCTTCGGCGCGCACGCCATCGCCAATCGTGCCACGAATGGGCCGCTTGTCCCGCCGCGCCATCTGGCCATCATAGGCATGGCCGGGCAGTGTCGCGTGCAGCAGATCGGGCGTGGGATCGCGATATTGCACCTGTTCCCAGAAATTGGGGCCATCGGGGCGCACGATCCACGGCACGTTGATGTAGAGATTGCCGATGTCATCGGGCACGGTGATGATCTCTTCGCGCGCAATCCATTCGCGGATCAGCTTCATCGTCCGGTCCTTGCGGCCGGCATAATCCTCGGCCGTGGTCGGCAGATTGAGCGGAGCCTCCTTGCGGTTGCGATGCTCTTCCAGCGCGTGGACCGACCACAGGCGCTGGGTTTCGCGGGCGCCCAGCACCATCAGTTGATCGCTGTTGTAGGGCAGCAGCTTGACGTTCTTCAGATACCAGTCAAAACGCGCCTTGCCGACGCCGGCCTTGGCCGTCATCGCCGGGCGGCCGGCCTTCAGCCAGGCCTGGAACGCCACGGTGGCGGCGCGGGCCTTGCGGATATCGGGCAGCAATTCCGGCTGTTGCTTGGCAGCGCGGGCGGCCAGATCATCCAGCCAGCCCAGCACGCCGGGCGGCGGCACCGGGCGATAGGGGTGGCCGTGGCCCACGCCATCAGCCGTATCAAGATTGTGCAGGGCCAGATCGGCATAATCGCCCGGCACATTCTTCAGATTGGCGCGGGCCGTGGCGGTGAGCACCGGCACATCGGCAAGGCGCGTCTTCAGCCTGGCCAGCGCATCGCCCGTGGCCGGCAGTTCGGCAAAGCCGATATCCAGCAACTTGTCGACATAGAAACCGGGATCGCGTTCCCACGGCTTGGCGACATCCAGCAGGAAATGATGTTCCAGCATCTTGGCACGAGCGGCCAGCCATTCGGCGCGCTGGCCGCGATCCATGGCGGCCACATTCATGTCTTCGATGCGGGCCAGATAGGCGGCCATGGCGGTGCGTTCGGCGGCGATGCCAGCGGCAGACCAATCCGGCGTGCGTGCCGCCCAGCCGGCCCGCCAGGTGCGGAATTCATCCCACACCCGCAGCAGATCCTGATAGCTGCCGCTGCCGCGCGGCGGCCCGGCCTGGGCGACGGCGGCCCCCTGCGCAGCGGCCAGCGCGATCGGACCCGGAACCGCCAGCGCCGCCATGGCCGCCACCAGCAACAGTTTAGCCTTCATGAGCCTTCTCCCCCCGATGCGATGGCCGCTGGCCCTGTTCAGAAGCGCGTGCCGATGCCGATGAAATATTGGCGGCCGATCACGTCATACAGCTGTGGGTTGGTGTTGGAATCGCCGCCCGCTGCAAAGCCCATCACCGGCGGCTGGTTGTCCAGCACGTTGTTGATGCCGCCAAAGACCGAGACGAACTTGGCGATCTCGACGCGGACCGACATGTCCCAATAGGTTTCCCGGCCCAGCCGGCCCGATTGCGACGGCGGCGCACCCGGCAGCAGATCCAGATTGCCGATCATGCGGAACTGGTTGCGGAAGGAGACTGGGCCGCTCTTGTAATCGGCGCCGAAGAAGGCGCGGAAACCGGGCGAGATGCGGGTGGAATCCGACGAGCAGGCGCCGCCGTAGAAACCGGCGCAATCGATGGTGGGCAGGCCGGTGATCGGCACAGTCGTATTGCGGAACTGCCACGACAGATTGGCCGACAGATCAAGCCGGTTGTCATCGCCGATGTTGAAGAAGCTGGGCAGGGCAAAGCCGTAATTGGCCCCCAGGTCCAGACCGCGCACCCGGCGTTCGGCAACGTTGAGCAGCGGTGCCCGCACGAAGTTGATATTGCCCGAGAAATTGTCACGCACGATGGACTGGCACGGCACTCCATTGGCTTCCAGCGTGGCGAAGCAGGTATCGATCAGCACTTGCGCGCCGACCTGGGCAATGGCGTCACGCACCTTGATGTCATAATAATCGATGGTGAAAGCCAGGTTGCGCAGCGGCCGGATCACCGCCCCCAGGGTGAGGGTATCGGCTTTTTCTTCCTGCAGATTGCGGTTGCCGCCGCTTTCGGTGCCAAAGCCCTGGCTGGCGCCGGCGGTGAGCGTGTTGATGAACGCGGCCGGCACACCTTGGGCGACGCACAGCGTTTGTTGCGCCGCGCTGGGGCGGTTGACGGCCAG